>JAAIGF010206700.1_pt1 | contig 118486 bp, 106 predicted proteins | sample 6487441 | NCBI WGS metagenome assembly JAAIGF01 (sample SAMN13974129, study PRJNA590717) | phyllosphere metagenome | biome: pepper field; feature: multiple bacterial spot infested pepper fields; material: pepper leaves; isolation source: leaves from pepper fields | host: Capsicum annuum ... | reverse complement strand
GTAAATCCAGAACACAGCGTGATCTGCGTGGAAGCGGGCTTGCCCGCGAAGCCGACACCGTGGTGGATGGCACGGGCTTCGCCCGTGTTCGCGGGCAAGCCCGCTCCTACAGGGGGCGCGCCAGATGCTAGAAATTGAGCAAGACAGTTGCTCCTACAGGGATTGCATATCGCTCAGGTTATGCACCGTTCCTGTGAGCGGCTTTAGCGCACAGGCTGCCATTGCCTGCCCGGCCAACCTGCTCTATTACTACCCACAGCCCTCCCCTCACCCCCGAGACCACCATGCTGGCGTTCATCCAGTCGTCCCCGTTGTTGCTCGGTACCACCCTGATCCTGCTCGACCTCGTGCTCTGGCAAGTCATACCCATCCAGCGCAGGGCCTGGCGCATCGGCACGCGTCTGGTGATCTTCCTGCTGTTCAGCTCGGTGCTGGTGGCCGCCGGCATGAGTCCGCTGCAACCGCCACCATGGCCCGACGACGTCTCACGCAACCTGATGGCCACGGTACTGGCCATCGGCTGGTGGCTGTTTGGCGCGCGCACGGTAACGGTGGTATTCGGCCTGTTGTTGGTGGCCCGGGGCAGCCATGGCGGGCGTTTGCTGCAGGATGTGCTGGGGGCGTTGATCTTCCTCGCCGCCGTGGTCGCTGCCGCAGGCTATGTACTGCAACTACCGGTAAAGGGCCTGCTGGCCACCTCCGGGGTGATGGCCATCGTTATCGGCCTGGCGTTGCAGAGCACCCTGGCCGACGTTTTCAGCGGCATCGTGTTGAACACCACGCGGCCCTACCAGATTGGTGACTCGATCTCCATCGACGGCACCGAAGGCAAGGTGCTGGACATCGACTGGCGCGCCACCCGCCTGCTGACCAGTAGCGGCAGCCTCGCGGTAATCCCCAACTCGGTGGCGGCCAAGGCACGGCTGCTCAACCACAGCCGCCCGGCCGACGTGCACGGGGTATCGATCAGCGTGGTGGTGCCGGCCAAGGTACGGCCCAGGCGGGTGTTCGATGCGCTGGAAAAGGCCTTGCAGGGCACCAGTGCGATTCTTGCCACACCGGCGCCCAAGGTGACGGTGAAGGCTTCGACGCTGGAGTCGGTGGAGTACGAGGCCAGCGGCTTCATTGCTGACATGGGCGGCAAGACCGCCGCGCGCAACCAGATGTTCGACCTGGCGCACCGCCACTTGGAGGCCAGCGGTGTGATGTGGAACGTTGACCTGGCCATGCCGCCGCGCAGCCGACAGCGCGAGGTGCTGGACGAAGTGCGGGTGTTCCGCTCGCTGAGCGCAGAAGAGCGCGATGCGTTGAGCCAGCGCATGACGGCGGTGGAGTACCTGGCGGACCAGGTGATTCTGGAAGTGGGCGAGCATTCCGACCACTTGCTGGTGATTGGCAGCGGCGTGGTCTCGGCGTCGGTGCGCGATGGCGACAAGCTGCTGGAAGCCGGGCGCATGGGGCCGGGCGAAGTGCTGGGGATCGAAGGAATCATCGACGAAGACGATTCACTGGCCGAATTCCGTACGCTGACCAGCTGCGTGCTGTACCGGATCGACAAGGAACAGGTGAAAAGTTGCTTGCAGCAGCGCGGGGATGTGCAGATGGCGTTGAGCAAGTTGCAGCGGTTCCGGCGGCAGAGCCGGGAGTCGTTGTTGCTGCAGAAGCCGGCCCTGATCAAGAAGGGCGGCTTCCTCAGCTGGTTGCACAAGTAAGCCTGGACCGGCCTCTTCGCGGGTAAACCCGCTCCTACAAGGACCGCGATCGTTGTAGGAGCGGGTTCACCCGCGAAGAGGCCAGTTGCTACAACACAACCCTCAAGCATTGCCCCGCGTGGTAAAGCGAGAACCCCGACTCATAGAACGCAGTACGCAGCGAAGGCGCACTCACGCCGCTCATCGGCGAGAACGGTATCGGCAGGCTATCAGCCTCGCCCTTCAGCAGAAACTCGGCAAACGCCCGGCCAATCACCGTGCCGGTGGTATTGCCGCGACCGTTGTAGCCAGTCACCGCCACCAACCCCGGTGCCGGCTCGAACAGGCGCATCAAGTGGTCAGGGGTGAAATCGATGCAGCCAGTCCAGTGCATTTCCCACTCGACCTTGCCCAGCTCCGGGTAGTAATGGCTCTGGATGCGGTCTGCCCAGCTGCGCACGAACCAGGCGGGCTTGTTGTCGACCCGGCCCAGGCTGCCGAGCAGCAGGCGGCCCTGGTCGTCGCGACGGATACTGCTGAGCACGGTGCGGGTGTCCCACGAACCTTGGCCATGTGGCAGCACCTTGTCGGCAGCCGCGCCTTGCAACGGCCTGGACGCCACCTGGTAGTAATAACCGCGGAAGAACTGCTTCTGCAGGTTGCTCCAGTCGCCTTCGGTGTAGGCGCCCGTAGAAATCACCACCTTGTCGGCACGCACCGAGCCGCGTGCCGTCTTCACCCGCCAGGCGTCGCCATCACGCTCCAGCCCTTCGACCGACGACTGTTGGAACAACTTGCCACCCAGCCGTGCCACGGCAGTTGCCAGGCCCTGGGTGTAACCCATAGGGTTGATGGTGCCGGCGCGGCGGTCGAGCAGCGCGGCGGAAATCTTGTTGGTACCGCAATATTCCTGGCACTGCGCACCGGTCAGCAGCTCGACGTCGGCGCCACGGCGGCGCCATTGTTCGTGGCGGGCTTCGAGGTCGGCGATGCCGGTGGCGTTGTGCGCCATGTGCAGCGTGCCTTTGTGCTGGGCCTGGCAATCGATGCCCAGGCGCTCGATCATGGCGAACACTTCAGCCGGGGCTTCGCCGAGCACCTTGTTCAGGCGGCTGCCTTGCTTCTGGCCGAGGGTAGCCTCGACGTCGTCGGGGCGGATCCACGTGCCGGCGTTGACCAGGCCGACATTGCGCCCGGAGCCACCGTGGCCGATCTTCCAGGCCTCCAGCAGGATCACCGACTTGCCCTGTTCGAGCAGGTGGATGGCCGCCGACAGGCCGGTAATGCCGCCACCGATCACGCAGACATCGGCCTTGTGCTCACCGGCCAGGGCCTGGGTGGCCACGCTCGGTTTGCTGACGAATTCCCACAAGCATTCTTGACGCAGTTCGGACATGGCCCGGCTCCAGCAATTTGTTCTTGTTTGGGGCCGCTTTGCGGCCCATCGCGGGCAAGCCCGCTCCTACAGGGATCGCATAAGCGCCATCAATCCCTGTAGGAGCGGGCTTGCCCGCGAACCGGGGGCGAAGCCCCCGGCCATGCAGCAACAACCGATCAGTCGAACACGATACCCTGCGCCAGCGGCAGTTCACGCGAGTAGTTCACGGTGTTGGTCTGGCGACGCATGTAGCCTTTCCAGGCATCCGAACCGGACTCACGGCCACCGCCAGTCTCTTTCTCGCCACCAAACGCACCGCCGATTTCGGCGCCGCTGGTACCGATGTTGACGTTGGCAATGCCACAGTCACTGCCCGAGGCGCTCTGGAAGCGCTCGGCTTCACGGATGTCAGTGGTGAAGATGCACGACGACAGGCCTTGTGGCACTTCGTTGTTCAGGCGCAGGGCCTCTTCGAAATCGTCGTAGGCCAGCACGTAGAGGATCGGGGCGAAGGTTTCGTGGCGTACCACGTCGCTTTGCGCCGGCATTTCGGCAATGGCAGGCGACACGTAGTACGCATTCGGGTACTGGTCGGCCAGCTGACGCTCGCCACCAAATACCTGGCCACCTTCGTCGCGGGCCTTGGCCAGCGCACCCTGCATGGCGTCGAACGACTGTTTATCGATCAGCGGGCCAACCAGGTTGTCCTTGCGCGGGTCACCGATGCGCACTTTGCCGTAGGCGGCTTTGACGCGGGCAACCACTTCGTCCTTGATCGAACGGTGCACGATCAGGCGGCGCAGCGTGGTGCAACGCTGGCCGGCGGTGCCGACAGCAGAGAACAGGATGCCACGCACGGCCAGGTCAAGGTCGGCGCTCGGGGCCAGGATCATGGCGTTGTTACCGCCCAGCTCGAGGATGCTGCGGCCGAAGCGGGCAGCCACACGTGGGCCGACTTCGCGCCCCATGCGGGTGCTGCCGGTGGCGCTGACCAGCGGTACACGAGGGTCGTCGACCATGGCTTCGCCGGCTTCACGGCCGCCGATAACCAGTTGTGCCAGGCCAGCCGGAGCATCGCCGAAAGCTTTCAGGGCTTTTTCGAACAGCGCCTGGCAGGCCAGGGCAGTCAGCGGGGTCTTCTCGGAAGGCTTCCACACCACCGAGTTACCCGCCACCAGAGCCAGGGCGGTGTTCCAGGCCCACACGGCAACCGGGAAGTTGAAGGCACTGATCACACCGACCACGCCCAGCGGGTGCCAGGTTTCACGCATGTGGTGGCCTGGGCGTTCGGAAGCGATGGTCAAGCCGTACAGCTGGCGCGACAGGCCCACGGCGAAGTCGCAGATATCGATCATTTCCTGTACTTCGCCCAGGCCTTCCTGGGTGATCTTGCCGGCTTCGATCGAGACCAGCTCGCCAAGGTCGGCCTTGTGCTCACGCAGCACTTCGCCAAACAGACGCACCAGCTCACCACGGCGTGGGGCCGGAACACTGCGCCAGGCTTCGAAGGCGCTCTGGGCCTGATCGATGCGGGCGATGGTCTCGGCCTTGCCGAGCAGTTTCACCGAGGCGATCTGGCTGCCGTCGATCGGCGTGTGAACAGGGTAGTCGCCCTGGGTGTAAGCCTCGGCGGCAACGCCAAGGCGCTCGAGCAATCCAGCAACCATTTGTGCATCTCCTACATCGGGTGATGGGGTGGAAAAATGATGTGGATCAGTATTAATCCGATCACATAGGTACAACAAACGACCTTTATTCCGCATATCATTCCACCAGGTAATGATTTGAGCCGCAGAGACCGCTATGTCCAAACGCCTGGTGCCCTCCATGACCGCCCTGCAGTGCTTTGAAGCTGCAGCCCGCCATTTGAGCTTTACTCGTGCCGCCGAAGAACTGCACCTGACCCAGAGCGCGGTCAGCAAGCAGGTGGCGCAGCTGGAAGACATGCTGCGTCACCACCTGTTCCTGCGCATTCGCCGGCGCTTGCAACTGACCCCGGCCGGCAGCCTGTACCTGGCCGAGGTCAACAAGATCCTCACCCAGGTGGACATGTCCAGCCGCTACGTACTCACCTACGGCGAGCAGACCGAGATATTGAAGGTAGCCACTCAACCGAGCTTTGGCGTGCGCTGGCTGATCCCGCACCTCAAGGGTTTTGGCAAGCGGCACAACAATATCCACCTGGATATCCGTAACGAAATGGAGCCGTTCGCCCTGTTGCAAGGGTCGGCTGATGTGGTGTTTTTCTATGGCCAGGGCACCTGGCCAGGGGCTACCTGCGTGGAGCTTTTCCGCGAAGAGGTGGTGCCGGTGTGCGCGCCAGAGCTTCTGGCCGGGCGTGAGCTGGAGGGTGCAGAGGAACTGGCCGAGCTGGTGCTGTTGCAGAGCACGTCACGGCCTGAGGCCTGGCATGAGTGGTTCCTGGAGCAGGACCTGCAGAGCGTCAGCGCCTACCACGGGCCGCGCTTCGATACGTTCTATATGGCCCTGAGCGCGGCACAGGCCGGGTGTGGGGTGGCGCTGGTGCCACGTTACCTGGCGGCGAAGGAATTGGCGGATGGCAGCCTGGTGGTGCCCTGGATCCATGCGATGCGCAGTGCGGGGGCGCATTACCTGGCGTATGCCGAGCATGCAGCGGAAGTACCCAAGGTAAGGGCGTTGGTGGAATGGATTCGAGAGCAGCTTCAGGCTTGAGGGCCTCTTCGCGGGTAAACCCGCTCCTACACAGGTTTGCGCCAGGTCAGAACATTGTGCATTACGTTGTAGGAGCGGGTTCACCCGCGAATAGGCCCTTGAGGTCGATCAAAAAAGGAATGACACACTCACTTTTTTTCGCTTGTGAGCCAAGTGCATTCCCAGCTTTCATGTAAGCGTCCGAACCTAACCAGGAAGCTAGCGATGCCCGCCCATGATTTCGTCAGCCCCGACAGCATCCGCGCGCAGTTCTCTGCCGCCATGTCGCTCATGTACAAACAGGAAGTGCCGCTGTACGGCACGCTGCTGGAGCTGGTGAGCGAAATCAACCAGCAGGTCATGACCCAGCAGCCCGAAGTAGCCGAGGCGCTGCGCTGGACGGGCGAAATCGAGCGCCTAGACCACGAACGCCATGGCGCTATCCGCGTTGGCACCGCCGAAGAGCTGGCCACCATCGCCCGCCTGTTCGCGGTAATGGGCATGCAACCGGTCGGCTACTACGACCTCAGCTCTGCTGGCGTGCCGGTGCATTCCACTGCCTTCCGCGCCGTGCACGAGCAGTCGCTGCACATCAGCCCGTTCCGCGTATTCACCTCGCTGCTACGCCTGGAGTTGATCGACAACCCGCAACTGCGCGAGCTGGCGCAAGGCATTCTGGCCAAGCGCCAGATCTTCACCGCCCGCGCCCTCGAGCTGATCGCCCAATGCGAGCGCGATGGCGGCCTGAACGCTGCGGATGCCGAGGCGTTCGTGCAAGAAGCGCTGCACACTTTCCGCTGGCACCATGACGCCACCGTCACGGCCGAGCAGTACCAGCAACTGCACGACCAGCACCGTCTGATTGCCGATGTGGTGGCCTTCAAGGGCCCCCACATCAACCACCTGACCCCGCGCACCCTGGACATTGATGCGATTCAGGTCGGCATGCCGGCCAAGGGCATCCCGCCAAAGGCCGTGGTCGAAGGCCCACCCACACGTCGCCACCCCATCCTGCTGCGCCAGACCAGTTTCAAGGCCTTGCAGGAGAAGGTCGCCTTCAGCGACCAGCAGGGCAGCGAGGGCAGCCACACCGCGCGCTTTGGCGAGATCGAGCAACGCGGCGCAGCACTGACACCGAAAGGCCGCCAGCTGTACGACAAACTGCTCGACGCCACCCGCGCCGCACTCGGTGGTGCACCGGCCGAAGCCAACGCCGAGCGCTACATGGCGTTGCTTGAAGATAACTTTGCCGAATTCCCGGATGACCTGGCACAGATGCGTGAGCAAGGCCTGGCGTACTTCCGCTACTTCGCCACCGAGAAAGGCCTGGCCGCGCGTGAACAGGATGGCCGCCCGACCACCCTGGAAGGCTTGATCGAGGCGGGCCATGTGCACTTCGAGGCGCTGGTGTACGAAGACTTCCTGCCGGTGAGTGCGGCGGGGATCTTCCAGTCCAACCTGGGTGACGATGCGCAGGCCGAGTACGGCAGCAATGCCAATCGCGATGCGTTCGAAGCGGCGTTGGGGCTTCAGGTGCAGGATGAGCTGGCTTTGTATGCGCAAAGTGAGCGCCGGTCGTTGCAGGCCTGCGCACAGGCGTTGAACCTGGGTTCGATGTAACGCTCTGCGGTCTCTTCGCGGGTAAACCCGCTCCCACAGGGATTGCGCATGCCGTGAAGTACCCAACCTTGGGGAGCGGGTTCACCCGCGAAGAGGCCGGCACAGGCCATCAGAGCGCTGGCAGGATTGCCACGTCGGGCAGATCTATCGCTGCCACTTCCTGCTCCAGAAACGCACTCAACCGCCGCATCCGTTCGCCCCCGCGTCGGGTGCGTGGCCATACCAGGTAGTAATCCATGCCGCTGGGTACCGCTGTCGGCCATGGCAGGCTCAAGCGTTTCTGCGCCACATCCTCGGCCACCATCAGCAAATCACCCATGGAAATCCCGTAGCCACGCGCCGCAGCAATCATGCCCAGTTCCAAGGTATCGAACACTTGCCCTCCCTTGAGCGATACCTGGTCGCTGAGGCCCATGCGCTCCAGCCATTCGCGCCAGTCGCGCTTGTCCACCGTAGGGTGCAGCAACTCGATACCGGCCAGACGGCACACATCCCAAGGTTGTTCGTCGAGCAGGTCCGGGGCACCCACCGGGATCAGCAGCTCCGGGAACAGCTTGCAGACCTCCCAATCCGCCGGAAACACACCGTCGCTGAGCAACACCGCGCAATCGAACGGTTCTTGATTGAAGTCCACATGGTCTACATCCATCCACGCACTGGTCAATTGCACTTCATTACCCGGCTGCAGGTGGCGAAAGCGGCTCAGGCACGCCAACAACCAACGCATGGTCAGCGTCGAAGGCGCCTTCATGCGCAAGATGTCATCTTCGCCGCACAAGGTTTCGCAGGCCCGCTCGAATGCCGCGAAACCTTCCCGCACCCCCGGCAGCAGCACGCGCCCGGCTTCGGTCAGTTGCAGGCTGCGACCGCTGCGCACGAACAGGCGACAGGCGAAGTGCTCTTCCAAGGTGCGGATATGCCGGCTGATGGCACTTTGGGTAATCGACAGCTCTTCGCCAGCGCGGGTGAAAGAGCTGAGCCGTGCGGCAGCTTCAAATGCGCGCAGGGCATACAAGGGTGGTAGCTGGCGTGGCATGAGGCACCTGCAATATGGGCGTGAGAGGTGAATCACCAAAGAGCATATATGCATGAGTTCAACTCATGCCAACTATCGCTTTTATCCTTTTGTGCAAAGCTGACCGAAGCCTCAGAATCGCGCTTCGATCATCCCCCCAGGAAGAAGGACAGCCCCCATGCACGTCGCGCCCTCCACAGAACTCAAGGCTTTGCTGCGCCTGGCCGGGCCGCTGATCGCCTCGCAGTTGGCGCACATGCTGATGGTGCTGACCGATACCCTGATGATGGCCCGCATCAGCCCACAGGCCTTGGCCGGTGGCGGCCTGGGTGCGGCAAGCTATTCGTTCGTGTCGATTTTCTGCCTGGGTGTGATTGCTGCAGTCGGCACCCTGGTGGCGATCCGCAAGGGTGCCAACGACATCGACGGCGCCACGCGCCTGGCACAGAGCGGCCTGTGGCTGGCCTGGGGCCTGGCACTGTTTGCCGCGCTGGTACTGTGGAACCTTGAACCGGTACTGCTGCTGTTCGGGCAAAAGCCCGAGAACGTGGCCTCGGCGGCGCAATTCCTTACCCTGCTGCCACTGGCCCTGCCCGGCTACCTGACCTTCATGGCCTTGCGCGGCTTCACCAGCGCCCTGGGCCGTTCGACCCCGGTGATGGTCATCAGCCTGGTCGGCACGGTACTCAACTACCTGTTCAACGTGGCGCTTATCGAAGGCATATTCGGCCTGCCCAAGCTGGGGCTGATGGGCATCGGCCTGGTCACCGCGGTGGTGTCGATGGGCATGGCCATCGCCCTGGCGCTGTACATCCGTTGGCACCCGGCCTATACCGCCTACCCGCTGTGCAAGGGCCTGTCACGCCCATCGCTGCCGGCCTTGCGCGAACTGTGGCGGCTGGGCTTGCCGATTGGCGGCACCTACATGGTGGAAGTCGGCCTGTTCGCCTTCGCCGCGCTGTGCATGGGCGTGCTCGGCAGCACCGAACTGGCGGCGCACCAGATCGCCCTGCAGATCGTCTCGACGGCGTTCATGGTGCCGACAGGTTTGTCGTATGCGGTGACCATGCGCGTGGGCCTGTACTACGGCGCTGGCAACCTGTTGGCGGCACGTAGCGCCGGGCGGGTGGGCATCGGCTTCGGGGCGACGATCATGTTTGCCTTTGCTGCGTTGTTCCTGCTACTGCCGGATGCGTTGGTGAGTCTGTTCATCGACCGCAGTGACCCAGGCTTTGCAGCCATCTACCAACTGGCGGTGCAATTGCTGATGGTGGCAGCCTGGTTCGAGTTGTTCGATGGCATGCAGACCATTGCAATGGGCTCTATCCGAGGGTTGAAGGATGCCAAGACCACCTTCCTGATCGGGCTGTGCTGCTACTGGCTGGTAGGGGCACCGAGTGCCTGGCTGTTCGCCTTCAACCTGGGCGGTGGGGCAGTCGGGATATGGTGGGGGCTGGCGCTGGGGCTGGCGTGTGCGGCCATGGCGCTGACCTTTGGCTTTGAATGGCGGATGAAGCGGCTGCTGAAGAAAGCGGGTTCACCTGACATGTCTGCGGTGTCTGTTTGATTGCTGGGGCTGCGTTGCAGCCCATCGCGACGCAAGGCCGCTGTGCAGGGGACCGCGACAGGCTCAGGTCATGCGATCCCCTGCAGGAGCGGCCTTGTGTCGCGATGGAGGGCGAAGTCCTCCCCTACGATGTCACAGGCTAACCAGCTTCGGCTTGCTGCAATTCAGCAAGAACTCCATCAGTTCCCCCACCGGCAACGGCTTGCTGACCAGAAACCCTTGCACCTGGTCGCAACCAAACCCGCGCAGCAGTTCCAGTTGCTCTGCACTCTCCACCCCTTCAGCCACTACCTCGAGGTTGAGGTTGTGCGCCAGGTTGATCATGGCGTGCACGAGCTTGCGGTTCTCTTCGCGCATTTCCATCTCGGCAACGAAACTGCGGTCCACCTTGAGCAAGGTGATCGGCAGGCTGTTGAGGTGCACGAACGAAGAGAAACCGGTGCCAAAGTCATCCAGCGAGAAGCGCACGCCCAGGCGGCCCAATGCGTCCATGGTCTGGCGCACCAGCTCGTTACGGCGCATCACCGCCGTTTCGGTCAGTTCGAACTCCAGCCAGCGGGCATCCACGCTGTGCTCGAGGATCAACCGGCTCAAGGTCGCCAGCAGCTGGCTGTCCTGAAACTGGCGAAAACTGAGGTTGATGGCCATGTGCAGCGGCTCCAGGCCGCGCTCGCACAGCGCCTGCATGTCGCGCAGGGCGCGGGAAATCACCCAATAGCCCAACGGTACGATCAGACCGCTCTGCTCCGCCAAGGGCACAAACTCGCTGGGCGGTAGCAGCCCGCGCTCTGAATGCCGCCAGCGCACGAGCGCTTCAAGGCCGACGATTCGCCCATCGGCCAGGTTCAGCCGGGGTTGGTAGTGCAGCTCCAGCTCATCACGGCGCAGGGCACGGCGCAGTTCGCTTTCCAGGTCGGCAAGGCTGCGGGCGTTGCGGTTGATGCGTTCATTGAACACATGGAAGGTGCAGCCCTGGCTGCCCTTGGCCTGGCGCATGGCGATGTGCGCATGCCACATCAGCGGGTCGGCTCCACCCTGGGCGCGGGCATGGGCCAGGCCCAGGCTGCAGCCCAGCAGCAGGCTTTCACCGTCGATCCAGTAAGGTTCGGCCAGGGCTTCAATGATGCGTTCGGCGATCCACTCGGCGCGGTTGGCGTCGCGGCGTGTATCGATCAACAGGGCAAACTCGTCGCTGCCCAGGCGTGCCAGCTGGTCGCCCGCTTCAAGCTGGTGCTTCAGGCGCGCCACCACCTGCAGGATCAAGCGGTCGCCGCTCTGGTGGCCAAGTGCGTCGTTGACGTGGCGGAAGTTGTCCAGGTCGAGGTGGCCAAGGGCAACGCCTCGGCCTTCGTTCTCGGCCAGGCGTGCGGTGAGCAAGGCCTGGAAGCCCTGGCGGTTGGCGATGCCGGTCAGCGGGTCCTGCTCGGCAAGGCGCTGCAAGGTGGCCACCAGCATGCCACGTTCGCGCACATGACGCAGCGAGCGGCGCAAGGTGTCGGCGTTCACCTGGTCACGTACCAGCCAGTCACTGACGCCGCTGGGTGCCGCCTCGGGCTCATGGTCCAGCAGCAGGATAGTGGGCAGGTCGCAACGGCCGGGCGCCGGTTGCAGTGCCGAGGTTGCCAGGACCACAGCCTGACGGTCCTGGCTGAACAGGCTGTCGACCGCCTCCCAGTTGGGCGCAGTCAGCAACACGGCACTGCCCCCCAGGGCAGGCATGCACGCACGCAGCGAGGCGGCCCATTCCGGCTCATCGGCCAACAGCAGCAAACGCAAAGGTTCGACAGGCGTGGACAAGCGGGCTCCTTAGGGCTTCACGGTGCAACAGGGTCTGACGGGTATGCTACTGCATTTAATGAAAATGATTTTCACTTTTATACATGTTTTTACGGGCGTAGCATCCCGACGTATTTTGTCGTGCATCCTGCGCGAAACTGCGCCAGCCGGCAAATGCCGATTGCATTTTTGACTCACACGTCAGACGGTCGCGCCACAACGGCCCCATGCCTGTTAGAATGCGCGGCTATTTTCTGGCGACCCCCGGTTTCTAGCATGTCCCGACTCAATCCCCGGCAGCAGGAAGCCCGTGACTACGTCGGCGGCCCTCTTTTGGTGCTCGCCGGTGCTGGCTCGGGCAAGACCAGCGTGATCACGCGCAAGATTGCCCACCTCATCCAGAACTGCGGCATCCGTGCCCAGTACATCGTGGCGATGACCTTTACCAACAAGGCCGCGCGCGAGATGAAGGAACGGGTCGGCACCTTGTTGCGCCCCGGGGAAGGCCGCGGCCTGACGGTGTGCACGTTCCACAACCTGGGCCTGAACATCATCCGCAAGGAGCACGAGCGCCTGGGCTACAAGCCGGGTTTCTCGATCTTCGACGAGTCCGACATCAAGGCGTTGCTGTCGGACATCATGCAAAAGGAATACTCCGGCGACGACGGCATCGACGAGATCAAGAACATGATCGGTGCCTGGAAGAACGACCTGATCCTGCCGCCCGAAGCCCTGGAAAAGGCGCGCAACCCGCGCGAGCAGACTGCCGCCATCGTCTACACCCACTACCAGCGCACGCTCAAGGCGTTCAACGCGGTGGACTTCGACGACCTGATCCTGCAGCCGGTCAAGCTGTTCCAGGAGCACCCCGAGGTGCTGGAGCGCTGGCAGAACCGCGTGCGCTACCTGCTGGTGGACGAATACCAGGACACCAACGCCAGCCAGTACCTGCTGGTGAAGATGCTGATCGGCATGCGCAACCAGTTCACCGTGGTAGGCGACGACGACCAGTCGATCTACGCCTGGCGCGGTGCTCGCCCCGAGAACCTGATGTTGCTGAAGGAGGACTACCCCTCCCTGAAGATCGTCATGCTCGAACAGAACTATCGCTCCACCAGCCGCATCCTGCGCTGTGCCAACGTGCTGATCGCCAACAACCCGCACGCGTTCGAAAAGCAGCTGTGGAGCGAGATGGGCGTGGGCGACGAGATCCGCGTGATCCGCTGCAAGAACGAGGAAGCCGAGGCCGAACGCGTGGCCATGGAAATCCTCACCTTGCACCTGCGCACCAACCGCCCGTACAGCGACTTCGCCATCCTCTACCGCGGCAACTACCAGGCCAAACTGATCGAACTGAAGCTGCAGCACCACCAGGTGCCGTATCGCCTGTCGGGCGGCAACAGCTTCTTCGGCCGCCAGGAAGTCAAGGACCTGATGGCCTACCTGCGCCTGCTGGTGAACCCGGACGATGACAACGCGTACCTGCGGGTGATCAACGTCCCGCGCCGCGAGATCGGCTCGACCACCCTGGAAAAGCTCGGCAACTACTCCACCGAGCGCGGCATTTCGATGTACGCCGCCAGCGAAGAGCTGGGCCTGGGCGAGCACCTGGACGCACGCTATACCGAGCGCTTGCAGCGCTTCAAGCACTGGCTGGACGGGGTGCGCCGCAAGGTCGCCCTGGAAGACCCGATTGCTGCGCTGCACGAGATGATTCGCGACATCGACTACGAGAACTGGATCCGCCAGCAAACCGCCAGCGACAAGGCTGCTGACTTCCGCATCAGCAACGTCTGGTTCCTGGTCGATGCGCTGAAGAACACCCTCGAGAAGGACGAAGAGGGTGAGATGACCATCGAGGATGCCATCGGCAAGCTTGTGCTGCGCGACATGCTCGAGCGCCAGCAGGAAGAAGAAGAGAACGCCGAAGGCGTTCAAATGATGACCCTGCACGCCTCCAAGGGCCTGGAGTTCCCCTACGTGTTCATCATGGGCATGGAAGAGGAAATCCTCCCGCACCGCTCCAGCATCGAGGCCGACACCATCGAAGAGGAACGCCGCCTGGCCTACGTGGGCATCACCCGCGCGCGCCAGACCCTGGCCTTCACCTTCGCTGCCAAGCGCAAGCAGTACGGTGAAATCATCGACTGCACGCCCAGCCGGTTCCTCGACGAACTGCCTCCGGATGACCTGGCCTGGGAGGGCCTGGACGATGCGCCGGTCGAGGTGAAGGCCGCAAGGGGCAACAACGCCTTGGCCGATATCCGGGCAATGCTCAAACGCTGATCAACCATTACTCTTAAACTTTGCCGCTAGCTAGCGGCCACCTTTGTTACATCGAGGAAACCACAGTGGAAGCACTGCATCAGAAGATTCGCGAAGAAGGCATCGTGCTTTCCGACCAGGTTCTCAAAGTCGACGCGTTTCTCAACCACCAGATCGACCCTGCGCTGATGCAGCTGATCGGTGACGAGTTCGCCCGCCTGTTCGCTGACGCGGGCGTGACCAAGATCGTCACCATCGAAGCCTCTGGCATTGCCCCGGCGGTAATGACCGGCCTGAAGCTGGGCGTGCCGGTGATTTTTGCCCGCAAGCACCAGTCGCTGACCCTGACCGAGAACCTGCTGACCGCCTCGGTGTATTCCTTCACCAAGCAGACCGAGAACACCGTGGCCATTTCGCCACGCCACCTCAACAGCAGCGACCGCGTGCTGGTGATCGACGACTTCCTGGCCAACGGCAAGGCATCGCAGGCGCTGATCTCGATCATCAAGCAGGCCGGTGCCACCGTGGCCGGCCTGGGCATCGTCATCGAGAAGTCGTTCCAGGGCGGCCGTGCCGAGCTTGACAGCCAAGGCTACCGCGTTGAATCGCTGGCCCGGGTGAAGTCGCTGGAAGGTGGTGTGGTGTCCTTCATCGAATAAGGCCTCTACACGATCCCTGTGGGAGCGGGTTTACCCGCTCCCACAGGGGGCAGTGTGTCCTTGCGTTTATTTTGCTGCGTGTAAGCCCGCCAGCAGCAACCGCTGGTAAAGCTCTTCCTTCAGCCCCTGTGGCTGGTCTAGCTGCATCCTAACCAGATGCCGCTCATACCCTTCCGGGCCCGGCGCATCCAGCGCTGCCTTGCCCAAATCCAGCACCTCGCTCAGCTTGAACTTGCTCTTCAACCAGTTCAGCGCCCGCAACAGATCCCGCTCTTCAACCGTAAAGTCCGTCCCCAGCGGATACTCCGGGAACAACCGTACATGCCCAGCCCTGATCGCCTCCAGCCGCTGCGGCGTATTGTCGGCAAACCGCGCATCCAGCTGAAAATCCCTGGCCAGCTTGCCAGCCTCTTTCGCCTGTTCGATCAGCCCCTGCTGGAACCGCGAATCACACACCGCCAGCAACCGCGCAATCACTTGGCTGTCGGTCTGCCCGCGCAGGTCGGCTATGCCGTACTCGGTCACCACGATATCGCGCAGGTGCCGGGGGATGGTGCAGTGGCCGTAGCTCCAGAAGATGTTCGAGGTCACCTGCCCGCCTGCCTCGCGCCAGCTGCGTAACAGCAGGATCGAGCGCCCGCCCTCCAGTGCATGAGCCTGGGCGACGAAGTTGTACTGGCCGCCCACCCCGCTGAGCACCCGGCCATCCTCCAGTTGGTCAGCCACTCCGGCGCCAAGCAGGGTCATGCCGAAAGCGGTATTGATGAAGCGCGCATCACGGCGCTGACGTCGCTTGAGTTCCTCCTGCCCGTAAAGCTCGTTGATGAAGCTGATACGGGTCATGGCAAACTGCACGCGCTGCTCCAGCGGCATCTCTCGCAGGCGCTGGTAAAACGCTTGCGGGCCAAGGAAAAAGCCGCCATGCAGGATTGCCCCCTGTTCATCTGCCGGGCGTCGCAGCAACCCCGCTTCAGCCAGCACCAGCAAGCCGTTGACGAACATCTCGCTGCAGCCGTACAGGCCTTGGGCGAAGGCATCCAGGCCCCCTTCGCGTTCGATCAGCGCCTGCCACGGCCCGATATCCAGCGCATCGAGCACAGCCCGGTAGCCGGCGTTATCACCTTGGCGCGCCAGCAATGCCGCGGCCACTGCATCGCCCATGGCACCAATGCCGATCTGCAGCGTACCGCCGTCGCGCACCAGGCTGCTGGCATGCAGGCCAATGCAGTGGTCCTGGATACCGACCGGCATGTTGGGCGTGGAGAAAAGTCGGCGCTGCTCGGCCTCATCGAGCAGCAGGTCAAAGGCATCGATGGGCAGTTCGGCATCGCCCGGCATGTAAGGCAGCTCGGCATGCACCTGGCCAACCATGAGAATGGTCTCGCCGGCTGCACGGCGCTTGGCGATCATTGGCAACAGGTCGAGCGTGATATCAGGGTTGCAGGCCAAGCTCAGGTGCACGGGTTTCTCGGGTGTGGCAGCCACCAGCTGGGCGATCAGGTTGAGGCCCTTGGCGTTGATGTCGCGCGCTGCGTGGCTGTAGTTACTGCTGATGTAGTCCTGCTGGGCCGATTCGCTGTGCAGCAGGCTGCCCGGCTGCATGAAGAACTGTTCGACACGGATGTTCGGCGGCAGGCTGTCGTTGCGCAGGTCAGCGAGGTACCCAAGCTCCTCGTAGTCGGCGAAGACGCGCTCGACGAAAGGTTCAAGGAAGCGCCGTTGCAAGCCGTCACCCAGTGGCGGTCGGCCGAGCGACAGCGCAGTGTAGAGGGTCAACTGCCGTTCTGGCAGTTCGCGTACGCGGGCGTAAAGCGCGTTGACGAAAGCGTTGGGCTTGCCCAGGCCCAGTGGCAGGCCCATGTGGATGTGGGCGGGCAGCCGCGCCAGTACTTGCTCGACAGCCTGGTCGATGGAGCAGAGGTGCATCGGGGCCTCCCTGAGACATCCGTGGGTTCAGGGGGTTGGACATGCGGTCAAGGGGGTTGGTTGCCTGGGCCGGCCTCTTCGCGGATAAACCCGCGCCTACAGGGATCGCGGCGCCCTGCAGGCGCGGCTTTAGCCGCGAAAGGGCCGCTACAGGCACCACAAAAACAAAGCCCGCCATCAACGGCGGGCCTCGTGCAATTCAGCTGTTGCTCACAGCCCGGACATTTTCTTGATCGCGCCCTTCAAGTCGTCATCCGAGCAGTCCGCGCAGGTCCCTTTCGGCGGCATGGCATTCAGGCCGGTGATGGCTTTGGCCAGGATGCCGTCCAGACCGCCCTGGTGGTCGGCGCGCTCTTTCCAGGCTGCGGTATCGCCAATTTTCGGCGCGCCGAGCAACCCGCTGCCATGGCAGGCATTGCAGTGCTTGGCGATGATCTCGTCCGGCGTCTTGGCGCCCCCGCCCCCCGCTGCAGCGGCCACTTCCATGCCTTTGCATTCCTGGCCCTGGACACACACCTGGCCAACCGGTTCCAGGCGTTTGGCGATGTCGTCATTGGTCGCAGCGGTTGCGCTCATTGCCCAGAGGGCGAATACGGCTGCTGGTACGGCCAGCATCTTCTTGATTTGGTTCACGCGAACACCCTCATGGTGGCTAATCACGCTCGCGGCCACGGATCGGCGAGCGTTGAAAAGTATAGCGGGAACCCAGAGGCCGTGAAACGACCCTACACAGGAAAGGGGTATTGCCGAATCAATGCACTGCGCTGGATCAAAAGTTTGAAGGCGTCGCCGCACTGATCAACCGCGCGGGCTGGTCGAACGGGTTGCGAAAGCGATGCGGGCGGGTGCTTTCGAAGTAGTAGCTGTCGCCTTCTTCAAGGATGAAAATCTCGTTGCCGACCACCAGCTCCAGACGGCCTTCCAGCAGGATGCCGGTTTCTTCGCCGTCGTGGGTGAGCATTTCTGCACCGGTATCGGCACCTGGCGGGTACACCTCGGTGAGGAAGGCGATGGCACGGTTCGGGTGCGACTTGCCGACCAGTTTCATGGTCACCGCGCCGTCGGAAATATCGATCAGCTCGTGGGCCTTGTAGACGATCTGCGCAGGGCTTTCTGCTTCCAGCTCGACCGAAAAGAATTCGACCATGGACATGGGAATACCGCTCAGCACCTTGCGCAGCGAGCTGATGGAGGGGCTTACGCTGTTTTTCTCGATCATCGAGATGGTGCTGTTGGTCACCCCGGCTCGCTTGGCGAGTTCGCGCTGGGACAGGCCCTTGAGCTTGCGGATGGCTTGCAGTCGTTCGCCGACGTCCAAAGCTGGAGCCTCCTGAAACGGTGGAAAAGGGGGTGGATGTGAACGATATCATGGCAATGCCGTTCAGTATTTACAACACACCGCCCTTCAACCTGTCCGCTTCAGCGTGTCATTCGCCGACGTAGTCCCGTGGCACACGCTTCAGGTTGCAGAAGATCTGGTATGGAATGGTGCCCGCATGCGCCGCCACTTCACTGGCCAGCACTTGCTTGCCCCACAGTTCGACCGGGCTGCCAACGGTGGCTTCCGGCACGTCGGTGAGGTCAATGCACAGCATGTCCATCGACACACGGCCGATCAGCTGGGTGCGCTTGCCGGCCACCTGCACCGGGGTGCCATTGGGCGCCTGGCGCGGGTAACCATCGGCATAGCCCATGGCAACGACGCCAACACGGGTTGGCCGTGGGCTGACGAACTTGGCGCCGTAGCCCACCGGCTCACCGGCAGGCAACTCACGCACGCTTATCACCCGCGATTGCAGGGTCATGACCGGTTGCAGCCGTTCGGCCTCTGCCTGGGCTACCTCAAATGGCGTAGCACCGTACAGCATCAGGCCTGGGCGCACCCAGTCGCTGGGCGCTTGCGGCCAGCCCAGCACGCCGGGCGAGTTGCGCAGGCTGCATTCGGCAGCCAGGCCTTGGCGGGCGGCCTCGAACACGGCTATCTGCTGTGCAGTGGCGTCTGCGTCCAGCTCATCGGCGCGGGCAAAGTGGCTCATCAGCACAATGCGTGAAACCTTGCCGCTGGCCAGCAGGCGCTGGTAAGCGTCGTGGTAATCCTTGGGGTGCAGGCCGACACGATGCATGCCACTGTCGAGCTTCAACCAGACAGTGAGCGGCTTGTGGACCTGGGTCTGCTCGATGGCTTCGAGCTGCCACAGCGAATGCACCACACACCACAGGTCATGCTCGGCGATCAGCGCCAGCTCGCTGGCTTCGAAGAAGCCTTCCAGCAGCAATACCGGTGCCTTGATACCAGCGGCGCGCAGTTCCAGCGCCTCTTCAATGCAGGCCACGGCAAAACCGTCGGCTTCGGCCTCCAGAGCCAGGGCGCAACGCACGGCGCCGTGGCCATAGGCGTCGGCCTTGATCACGGCGAGGGCTTTGGCACCGGTCAGTTCACGGGCCAGACGGTAGTTGTGGCGCAGGGCCTGGAGGTCGATCAGGGCGCGGGCGGGACGCATGGCGGCTGCCTTATGGTGGTTCACAAGTTAAAAACGGTGTTGGGTTCTTCGCGGCCAAAGCCGCTCCCACAGGGGACCGTACAATGTCGATGCACATGCGATCCTTGTGGGAGCGGCTTTAGCCGCGAAAGGGCCGGTACAGGCGAACTTACTGCTGATGAGCCGGCGCAGTCTGCCCGTGCTTGGCCACTTCCCGGCTGTTGCCATAACGGGAAATGTCCAGGCCTTCGGCGCTGATCTGCGGCTTCTTGCGCGCAATCAGGTCCGCCAGCAGGCGACCGGAACCACACGCCATGGTCCAGCCCAAGGTACCGTGACCGGTATTCAGGAACAGGTTGCGGAACGCCGTGGCGCCCACGATCGGCGTACCGTCCGGGGTTGCAGGGCGCAGGCCGGTCCAGAAACTGGCCTGGCTCAAGTCACCGCCGCGAGGATAAAGGTCGTTGACGATCATCTCCAGTGTTTCGCGCCGACGCGGGTTGAGCGACAGGTCAAAACCGGCGATTTCAGCCATGCCGCCAACGCGGATGCGGTTGTCGAAACGGGTGATCGCGACTTTGTAGGTCTCGTCGAGAATGGTCGAGGTCGGCGCCATGTCACCATTGGTGATCGGCACGGTCAGCGAGTAGCCTTTCAACGGATACACCGGGGCTTTGATGCCCAGCGGCTTGAGCATCTGCGGCGAGTAGCTGCCCAGCGCCAGCACGTAGCGGTCGGCGGTTTCCAGCTTGCCGTCGATCCACACGCCATTGATGCGGTCACCCGCGAAGTCCAGGCGCTGGATGTCCTGGCCAAAGCGGAACTCCACACCCAGCTTCAGCGCCATGTCGGCGAGCTTGGTGGTGAACAGCTGGCAGTCGCCGGTCTGGTCGTTGGGCAGGCGCAGGGCGCCAGCGAGAATGTCTTTAACCCCTGCCAGGGCTGGTTCGACACGGGCTATACCGTCGCGGTCGAGCAACTCGTAAGGCACACCAGACTGCTCGAGCACGGCAATGTCCTTGGCGGCGGCATCTACCTGGGCCTGAGTACGGAACAGCTGGGTAGTGCCCAGGCTGCGGTTTTCGTAGTTGATGCCGGTTTCAGCACGCAGTTCGTCGAGGCAGTCACGGCTGTACTCGGACAGGCGCACCATGCGCTCCTTGTTCACCGCGTAACGGCTGGCGGTGCAGTTGCGCAGCATCTGTGCCATCCACAGGTACTGGTCGACGTCACCAGTGAGCTTGATTGCCAGAGGTGCATGGCGCTCCAGCAGCCATTTGACGGCCTTCAGTGGCACGCCTGGAGCAGCCCAGGGCGAGGCGTAGCCGGGCGAGATCTGGCCGGCGTTGGCAAAGCTGGTTTCCATGGCCACCGCTGGCTGGCGGTCGACCACCGTGACTTCGAAACCTTGCCGGGCCAGGTAGTAGGCACTGGCGGTTCCGATTACGCCGCTACCAAGTACCAGAACTCGCATCGTTATATCCCTCACACGCGGCACGCCGCAGACTTTTATTGAAATGGCATGAATGGGCGCAGTATAGGAATTTGAGACCAGTGCAATTCACTATATAAAAGCCTATTATTGGCGAGAATTCTCGGCAAAATCGCCTTTCACGGAGGGGCATCCCCTATGAGAACCCAGCACCAGAGCAAGCGTGAACTGGACAAGATCGACCGTAATATCCTGCGCATCCTGCAGAATGACGGGCGCATTTCCTTCACCGAACTGGGCGAGAAAGTTGGGCTTTCCACCACCCCGTGCACCGAGCGGGTTCGCCGCCTGGAGCGTGAGGGCATCATCATGGGCTACAACGCCCGCCTGAACCCGCAGCACCTCAAGGGCAGCCTGCTGGTGTTTGTAGAAATAAGCCTGGACTACAAGTCGGGCGACACCTTTGAGGAGTTCCGCCGCGCGGTACTGAAACTGCCGCACGTGCTGGAGTGCCACCTGGTTTCCGGTGACTTCGACTACCTGGTGAAAGCACGCATTTCGGAAATGGCCTCTTACCGCAAGCTGCTCGGCGACATCCTGCTGAAGCTGCCGCACGTGCGTGAGTCGAAGAGCTACATCGTGATGGAGGAGGTGAAGGAGAGCCTCTGCCTGCCGATACCGGACTGAAGCTAGACCAGCACCTGGCGTGTGGTGGCAATGAACTGGTGCACCAACTGCTCGGCAGCAGGGTCGATCAACGCTTCAGGGCCACGGCCGCGCGGGCATGCCAAGCGCGGGGTGGTGCCGAACAGGCGGCATATCATCGGCCGCTCTTCATACACCGTGCAGCCGTTAGGGCCCAGGTGCACGCAATCCAGGCGCTCCAGGGCAGCCTCCTGCTCGGCCTGGGTCTTGCGCGGCAGGCGAGCCATTTCTTCCGCCGAAGTGGTGACCGGGCCGCAGCAGTCGTGGCAGCCGGGAACGCACTCGAAGGAAGGGATGAGTTCACGCAGGAAGTGGATCTTGTGGCGGTTGCAGGACATGGCGGGTACAGAGCAGATAATTTGCATGGATTATAGGCCCATTCGCGGGTAAACCCGCCCCCGCAGGAATGTGGATGCATCAGGCGCGGCGCTGCCCCTGTGGGGGCGGGTTTACCCGCGAACGAGGCCGTAGCCCTCGCGGGTTGCTCCATCTCGACGGCACAGCTTATCCTCGCCCTCCCCTCCATATTTCAGGGCCGACCCAATGATCCACAGCGCGCAGCACGCCGCCTCCTACTACGCCGCCAGCAGCGCGCAGCACCCTGACCATTCCTTTCTGCAAGGCGAACACAACGCCGATGTGTGCATCGTCGGCGGCGGCTATTCAGGCTTGAACACTGCCATCGAACTGGCCGAGCGCGGCTTCTCGGTTATCCTGCTGGAAGCACGCAAGCTCGGCTGGGGCGCCAGCGGGCGCAATGGTGGGCAGTTGATCCGCGGCGTCGGCCATGGACTTGAACAGTTCTTGCCGGTGATCGGTGAGGAAGGCGTGCGCAGCATGAAGCTGATGGGCCTGGAAGCTGTGCAGATAGTGCGCGAACGGGTGGAAAAGCATGCCATCGCCTGCGACCTGACCTGGGGCTACTGCGACCTGGCCAACAAACCCGCCGAGCTGCTGGGTTTCGCCGAAGACGCCGAAGAATTACGCAGCCTGGGTTATGCCCATGAGTTGCGCTTGGTCGGCAAGGACGATATCCACAGTGTAGTCGGTGCCGACTGCTATGTGGGCGGGCTGGTCGACATGGGCTCCGGGCACCTGCACCCGCTCAACCTGGCCCTGGGCGAAGCCGCCGTAGCTGCCCGCCTGGGCGTGAAGCTGTTCGAGCAGTCCGAAGTCACCCGTATCGACTATGGCCCTGAAGTGCAGGTACACACTGCCCAGGGTCGAGTGCGCGCCAAGACGTTGGTGCTGTGCTGCAACGCCTATCACAACAATCTCAACCGCGAACTCGGCGGCAAGGTGCTGCCCGCCGGCAGCTACATCATCGCCACCGAGCCGCTGGGTGAGGCGCGCGCCCGCCGGCTGCTACCGCAGAACATGGCGGTGTGCGACCAGCGCGTGGCACTGGATTACTATCGACTGTCCGCCGACAACCGCCTGCTGTTCGGCGGAGCCTGCCATTACTCGGGCCGCGACCCGAAGAACATTGCCGCCTACATGCAGCCAAAGATGCTCAAGGTGTTCCCCGAACTGGCCGACGCGCGTATCGACTATCAATGGGGCGGCATGATCGGCATCGGCGCCAACCGCCTGCCACAGGTTGGCCGCCTGGCCAGCCAGCCGAACGTGTATTACGCCCAGGCCTACTCGGGCCACGGGCTCAATGCCACTCACCTGGCCGCGCGCCTGCTGGGCGAGGCCATCAGCGGCCAGGAAAGCGGGCGTTTCGACCTGTTCGCCAAGGTGCCACACATCACCTTCCCCGGCGGCCAACACCTGCGCTCGCCGTTGCTGGCGTTGGGGATGTTGTGGCACAGGCTCAAGGAACTCGTCTGACAGCTGACGCGCCCCCTGTGGGAACGGGTTCACCCGCGAACACCGGCAAAGCCGGTGCCATGCAACGAGTCGCCTGCTTCGCGGGTAAACCCGCTCCCACGGGGATCGCGTCAGTCTTTCCAGAAGGGCTTGTGCCCTTCTGTACGGGCCTGCTCCCAGCTCAGCCCGACATCGCGCAGCTCGTCATCCGTCAACTGCAACAGCGCCCTGCGGGTATGCCAGCGGTGCAGCATCAGCCCCCAACGCCCCAAACCCTCTGGCGCATTGAACACCTTGGCCTGCTGCCCGGCTTCCAGTTCCCTGGCCAACAGTTGCAAGCGCACATCGCTCATGCCACCCATCACCGCACCCTCCCGTTCAGTTGATACCGTGGGGAAAGCATGCACGTCGGCAGTATCGGCAATACAGATCCAATACAGCCTTATTATTCCCATACAGAATTGGCCTTGAGCTGACTGAATGCTGTATTTTCAGCGAAACTGTACCGGTCGCCATGCCAAGGCAGCGCAGGAGTATGCCGTGACCCTCTACCTTAACCTCGCCGAACTGCTCGGCGCCCGCATCGAGCAGGGCCTGTATCGCCCCGGCCAGCGCTTGCCATCCGTGCGAGCCCTGAGCGTGGAGCATGGGGTCAGCCTGAGCACTGTGCAGCAGGCCTACCGCATGCTCGAAGACAGCGGCATGGTTTCGCCACGGCCCAAGTCCGGCTATTTCGTCAGCGACCACCGCCAACTGCCGGCATTACCCGCCGTCAGTCGCCCGGCCCAGCGCCCGGTGGACATTTCGCAGTGGGAGCAAGTGCTGGAGCTCGTGCGTAGCACCCCGCGCAAGGATGTGGTGCAGCTCGGCCGCGGCATGCCCGACATCGACAGCCCCACCCTCAAGCCGCTGCTGCGCAGCCTCGCCCAGCTGAGCCGGCGCCAGGACATGCCCGGGCTGTACTACGACAACATCCATGGCAACCTGGCCCTGCGCGAACAGGTGGCGCGGCTGACGCTCGATTCCGGCTGCCGCCTGAGCCCGGCCGACCTAGTCATCACAACCGGTTGCCATGAAGCGCTGTCATGCAGCATTCGCGCGGTTTGCGAACCAGGTGATATCGTCGCGGTCGACTCGCCCAGCTTCCACGGCGCCATGCAAACCCTCAAGGGCCTGGGCATGAAGGCGCTGGAAATCCCCACCGACCCGGTCACCGGCATCAGCCTGGAAGCGCTGGAACTGGCGTTGGAACAATGGCCGATCAAGCTCATCCAGATCACCCCCAGCTGTAACAACCCGCTCGGCTATATCATGCCCGAAGCACGCAAAAAGGCCCTGCTGAGCCTGGCCCAGCGCTATGACGTGGCCATTCTGGAAGACGATGTGTACGGCGATCTGGCCTACACCTACCCACGCCCGCGTACCCTCAAGTCGTTCGACGACGATGGCCGCGTGCTGCTGTGCAGCTCGTTCTCCAAGACGCTCGCACCCGGCCTGCGGGTCGGCTGGGTGGCCCCAGGGCGCTATCTGGAGCGAGTGCTGCACATGAAGTACATCAGCACTGGCAGCACCGCCTGCCAGCCGCAGCTTGCCATCGCCGACTTCATCGCCGGCGGACACTACCAGCCCCACGTGCGACGCATGCGCAGCCAGTACCAGCGAAGCCGCGACCTGATGAGCGACTGGGTAACCCGTTACTTCCCGGCAGGTACGCGAGTCAGCCGGCCCCAGGGTGGCTTCATGCTCTGGGTGGAATTACCCGAACATTTCGATACGCTGCGGCTCAACCGCGCTTTACTGGAGCAGGGTGTGCAGGTTGCCGTGGGCAGCATTTTCTCGGCCTCGGGCAAGTTCCGCCATTGCCTGCGCATGAACTTCGCCGCGCGGCCGACACCTCAGATCGAAGCTGCCGTGCGCAAGGTCGGTGAAACCGCCCTTCGTCTACTGGATGAAGAAAGCGCCGAGGCGTAACTTTGCGCCGCCCGCCACGGTCCAACCCCTAAAGCCCTTGCTGCACAGGACGATTCACCCTTGAGACTCCAGCGAGCCTTGCCTCTGCTGCTGGTACTGTCGCTCGGCCTTACCGGCTGCGCCAGCGTCAGTGTGCCCCGCGAAACCAGCCAGGCGTTACCCGCCAACGACTCGGCCTTCGGCCGCTCGGTGCTGCGCCAGGCCGCGCCCTACGGGGGGCGCTCGGGCTTTCGCCTGCTGCCCAACAGCAACGAGGCATTTCGCGCCCGTGCCGAGTTGATCCGCAACGCCCAGGCCAGCATTGACCTGCAGTACTACATCGTCCACGACGGCCTCAGCACGCGAGCCCTGGTGCACGAGCTGCTGCGCGCCGCCGACCGTGGCGTGCGCGTGCGCATCCTGCTCGACGACACCACCAGCGACGGCCTGGACACCATCATCGGCACCCTCGATGCCCACCCGAACATTCAGATCCGCGTGTTCAACCCCCTGCACCTGGGTCGCAGCACGGGCGTGACACGGGCTGTAGGCCGGCTTTTCAACCTGTCACGCCAGCACCGGCGCATGCACAACAAACTGTTCCTGGTAGACAACAGCATGGCTATTGTCGGCGGGCGTAACCTTGGCGACGAATATTTCGATGCCGAGCCCAACCTCAACTTCACCGACATTGACCTGCTGGGCGTGGGCCCGGTGGCCGAACAGCTGGGGCACAGTTTCGACCAATACTGGAACAGCGCCCTTAGCCGGCCGATCACCGACTTTCTCTGGCGTGACCCCGACGCCGACGACCTGCGCACCAGCCGCTACCGCCTGGAAGTGTCACTGGCCGAGGCCAGGACCCAACGCAAGGCCCTGTACGACCGTTTGATGGCTTACCAGTCGCAGCCGCGCCTGGATGTGTGGCGCAACGAGCTGATCTGGGCCCACGCCCAGGCGTTGTGGGATGCACCCAGCAAGGTACTGGCCGACGACGAACCGGACCCGCAGTTGCTGCTGAGCCAGCAACTGGCACCAGACCTGGCCAACGTGCACAGCGAGCTGATGCTGACATCGGCCTACTTCGTGCCGGGTGAGCCGGGGTTGCTGTACCTGACCGGCCGTGCCGACGCTGGCGTTTCGGTAAAGCTGCTGACCAACTCCCTGGAAGCCACCGACGTGCCGGCAGTGCATGGCGGCTACGCGCCCTATCGCCGGGCCTTGCTTGAGCACGGGGTGCAGCTTTACGAGCTGCGCCGCCAGCCAGGCGACCCCAGTGCCGGGCGCTTGAGTTTCCGCGGCAGCTCGGATTCAAGCCTGCACACCAAAGCGATCGTGTTCGACCGGCGCAAGACTTTTATCGGCTCGTTCAACTTCGACCCACGCTCAGTGCTGTGGAACACCGAAGTCGGGGTGTTGGTGGACAGCCCGGAGCTGGCCGAGTACACCCGTGAGCTTGCCCAGCAGGGTATGGCGCCGGCGTTGAGCTACCAGGTGAAGCTGGTGGGAAACAAGCTGGTGTGGGCGACCGAGGACAATGGTCAGCGGCATGTGCTGACCGCCGAGCCGGGTGGGATGTGGCGGCGCTTCAATGCCTGGATCAGCAAGGCGGTTGGCTTGGAGAAGATGTTGTAGCAACTATCTTTGGGGCTGCTTTGCAGCCCCAAGGTCCATCAAGCAGACACCGGCTCAAAGGCTCCGCGACGTTGGGTCAACACCACAAGCCCCGCGGCCCCGGCTGCCATCAACAGCAGCAATGCATGCCCACTGATCCACTGGCTTCCTGCCCCCGCCAACAGCGGCCCGAGCAGGCAGCCAATACCCCACAGCTGCGCCACATGGGCATTGGCCCGCACCAGTTCATCATCCCGGTAACGCTCGCCAATCAACACCAACGACAAGGTAAACAAGCCACCGGCACTGGCCCCGAACAATACCCACAACGGCCATACGATCGGGGTATGCAGCAGCAGCGGAATCGCCAGGCTGGAAACCAGCAACGTCACCGCACAACCGGTGAACAGTGCACGCCGCGACATATGGTCGGCCAACGCACCAATGGGCAGTTGCAGCACTGCATCGCCAACTACCACGGTACTGACCATGAACAGGGCGATTTCAGTGGTAAAACCTTGCTGCAGGCAATACACCGGCAACAACGTCAAAATCATCGCCTCGAACGAGGCAAACAGGGCAATGGCCCAGGCAATTACGGGCAAACGACGGCAGAAGGCGAACAGGTCACCGAAGGTGACGCTGCAGGCTTCGGTGCTCGGTGCACCACCCCGCCCCATCAGAACCAGCGGCGCGAGCAGCAACAGGCCGGTCGCGGCCCAGAAGCCGAAGTCGTCATCGGAACCGAGGAAGCCCAGCACCAGCGGCCCGGCCAGCTGGCTGAGGGCGTAGCTGCTGCCATACAGCGCCACCAGGCGGCCGCGCCATTGTTCGACCACCAGTTGGTTGATCCAGCTTTCGCCGAGGATGAACACCACGGTCAGGGACATACCGATCATCAGCCGCAGCAGCAGCCACAATGGGTAACTGGGCAGTAGTGCCACCAGGCCGATCGACAACGCCCCGCCCCACAGGCATAGGCGCATGGCGGAGGGCACGCCGACCCAGCCAGCCAGGCGGCTGGCCAGGCTGGCACCAGCCAGCACGCCCAGCGCCGGCATCGCCGCCATCACACCGATGGCGAAGCTGCCATAGCCCCAGGCCTCCAGGCGCAGGGACACCAGTGGCATGCTCACGCCCAGCGCCAGCCCGACACTGAGTACCGATGCCAGGACGGCGAAGTAGGTACCCCAACGCATTGCAGCCTCCCAGGCCAAGAATTTCCCATGGCCCATTCGCAGGCAAGCCCGCTCCCACAACGGTCGCGAAAACCTGTAGGAGCGGGCTTGTCCGCGAAACGGGCCTACCGGATTACAGCTTGATCCAGGTCGCCTTCAGCTCGGTGTACTTCTCCAGTGCATGCAGCGACTTGTCACGGCCGTTGCCCGACTGCTTGAAGCCACCGAACGGTGCGGTCATGTCGCCGCCGTCGTACTGGTTGACCCAGACGCTACCCGCGCGCACGGCACGGGCGGTCTTGTGAGCCTTGGAAATGTCCGAGGTCCAGATACCCGCCGCCAGACCATATGGCGTGTCGTTGGCAATGGCAATGGCTTCCTCGGCGGTGTCGAAGGCGATCACCGACAGCACTGGGCCGAAGATTTCTTCCTGGGCAATGCGCATGGCGTTGGTCACGCCATCGAAGATGGTCGGCTCGACATAAGTGCCGCCGGTCTCTTCCAGGGTGCGCTTGCCGCCAGCCAGCAACTTGGCGCCGTCCTTGTGGCCAGCCTCGATGTACGACAGCACGGTGTTCATCTGCTGGGTATCGACCAGGGCACCGACAGTGGTCTGTGGGTCCAGCGGGTTGCCTGGTTTCCAGCCTTTGAGGGCCTCGACCACCATTGGCAGGAACTTGTCCTTGATCGAACGCTCAACCAGCAGGCGCGAACCGGCAGTGCACACTTCACCCTGGTTGAAAGCGATGGCGCTGGCAGCAGCTTCAGCAGCCGCTTGCAGGTCTGGAGCGTCGGCGAAGACGATGTTCGGGCTCTTGCCACCCGCTTCCAGCCAGATGCGCTTCATGTTCGATTCGCCCGCGTAAACCATCAACTGCTTGGCGATCTTTGTGGAACCGGTGAACACCAGGGTGTCGACGTCCATGTGCAGGGCCAGCGCCTTGCCCACGGTGTGGCCGTAACCTGGCAACACGTTCAGTACGCCAGCCGGGATGCCGGCTTCGATCGCCAGCTGGGCAATGCGAATGGCGGTCAGCGGCGATTTTTCCGACGGTTTGAGTACTACCGAGTTACCAGTGGCCAGCGCCGGGCCAAGCTTCCAGCAGGCCATCAGCAGTGGGAAGTTCCACGGTACGATGGCACCGACCACACCCACTGGCTCACGGGTAACCAGGCCGAGCTGGTCGTGCGGGGTCGGGGCGACTTCGTCGTAGACCTTGTCGATGGCTTCGGCAGTCCAGTGAATGGCTTGGGCCGCGCCCGGAATGTCGATGCTGGAGGAGTCGCCAATCGGCTTGCCCATGTCCAGGGTTTCCAGCAGCGCCAGCTCTTCGACATGCTTGCGCAGCAAGTCGGCGAAGCGGATCAGCTTGGCCTTGCGCTTGGCCGGGGCCAGCTGCGACCAGACGCCGGAGTTGAAGGTGGCACGGGCGTTTTCCACAGCGCGATTGGCATCGGCCAGGTCGCAGCTGGCAACCTTGGCCAGGAAGCGTCCGTCGACCGGGCTCAGGCACTCGAAGGTTTCACCGGATGCGGCATCGGTGTATTCGCCGTTGATGAAGGCACGGCCTTCGATCTTCAGTTGCTGGGCACGTTGTTCCCAGTCCGCACGGGTCAGGGTGGTCATACGAAACTCCTCCTCTTGTTTAGGTGCAACGCCGCACTGAGGACTCACAGGCGTTGTCAGAATTCTGGCCGGGCGACGCGCGCACACGGGCAAGCGATACCCTAAACCAGCCCGGGTAAACTATCAATATATTTGACACGAAAGGCCCAAAAGCCTACTGATGTTCATTTTATTAAACAACAACAGGAGCCGCACCATGAGCATCAACAGCATCATCGACTTTGCACAGGCCATCACCGAGGCCGAACGCTACCGCCCGGCGGCGGAAAAAGTTCTCAAGGGTGAGCCCGACCAGGCGGTCTATAACCATTATTCCAGCCCATGCGGTCAGTTTGCCGCGGGCGTGTGGGAAGGTGAGGTAGGCCAGTGGACAGTGAACTACACCGAGCACGAGTACTGCGAAATCGTTCAGGGTGTTTCGGTGCTGCGCGATCAGGATGGCGGGGCTAAAACCCTGCGTGCCGGTGATCGGTTTGTCATCCCGGCCGGCTTCAAGGGCACCTGGGAAGTGCTGGAGCCATGCCGCAAGATCTATGTGATGTTCGAACAGGAGTGACTACAGCAGTAATTATGTAGCGCTGGCGGCCTGCGGGCATGCGTGAGGATGGCCTTGCCCAATTCGGGCCATCCAACTTCATCAGGAAGAACACCATGACCAACGAAGAAGTATTGAAAACCCTCGCCCACCTGGTTGGCACTGCGTACGCGCCAGCGCTGAAGGACACCATCTGCGCCCTCACCGGCCGCACCAGGGTCGTCGGCCCCAACGAGATGTGCACCCGTGAATACGACGTCGAGCGCATTCATGTCAAGGCCGGCGCCGATCTGGTGATCCTGGGCTTCGACTTCAGCTGACCCCGCTGCAGACATAAAAAAACCCGCATCCTTTCGGATGCGGGTTTTTTTCAGGTCGCCGATCAATTACTTGATCTTGGCTTCCTTGTACACCACGTGCTTGCGAACAACCGGATCATATTTCTTGATCTCGATTTTGTCCGGGGTGGTGCGCTTGTTCTTGTCGGTGGTGTAGAAGTGGCCGGTACCGGCACTCGAAACCAGACGGATCAATTCACGCATGATGCTCTCCCTTAAACCTTGGCGCCAGCTTTACGGATGTCAACCAGAACGGCGTCGATGCCGCGCTTGTCGATGATACGCATGCCTTTGGCGGAAACGCGCAGACGCACGAAACGCTTCTCGGATTCAACCCAGAAACGGTGGTGCTGCAGGTTCGGCAGGAAACGACGACGGGTTTTGTTGTTTGCGTGGGAAATGTTGTTCCCGGTTACTGGACCCTTACCAGTAACTTGACAGACTCTCGACATGACTCAGCCCTCTAAAACCACATGCCCAACCCGGCATGGGTTGGCCGCTTAATCTCTCAGTCTTTGGCGCCTGAGCGCCGTGATTCTGGAGGTCTTATCGACCGGATCCGCTGAAGCGACAGGCCGAGCCCCTAGAAAAGAGCGCTGCTTTATACCAGAAAGACTTGGCTGCAACAACAGTAGATGTACATTGCCGCACGCCAGAATGCGCCGGGCCAGCATAGCGGCAGGCCCCGCCAGCCGTCGACCGCTCGTCGCCAGTTTTGTAAAAAAGGGTGTGGTCATTTGCTGGCAGGCGCACTAGGGTAGGCCTTTTCCAGACTGCACTGGCAGATGGGCCACTGACAGCCAAGGAGCCACCATGCGTGCCGCCGCACTTTCCTTATTGTTCAACTCCCTGTTCGCCGCCGGCGCCCTGTTCGCGACCGGCACTGCACAGGCCGCGCCGCTGAGCGTTTGCAGCGAGGCCAGCCCCGAAGGCTTCGACGTGGTGCAGTACAACTCGCTGACCACCACCAACGCCACCGCCGACGTGCTGATGAACCGCCTGGTGGAGTTCGACGCCGCCCAAGGCAAGGTGGTACCGAGCCTGGCCGCCAGCTGGACAGTATCGGCCGATGGCCTGGTATATGACTTTACCCTGCGCGACGGCGTGAAATTCCACAGCACCGCCTACTTCAAGCCAAGCAGAGAACTGAATGCCGACGATGTGCTGTTCAGCTTCCAGCGCATGCTCTACCCGGCTCACGCCTGGCACAAGACGGCACCAGGTGGCTACCCGCACGCCCAGTCGCTACAGCTTGGCAGCCTGATCAAGGGAATCGAGGCACCGGCGCCGAACACCGTGCGCTTCACCCTCAGCCACCCGGACGCCACCTTCCTGGCCACCTTGAGCATGGGCTTCGCCTCGATCTACTCCGCCGAGTACGCCGACAAGCTGCTCAAGGCAGGCACACCGGAAAAGATCAACAGCCAGCCGATCGGTACCGGGCCGTTCGTGTTCCAGCGGTTCCAGAAAGACGCCGTGGTACGCTACCGCGCCAACCCGGACTACTTCGCCGGCAAGCCGGCCGTTGACCCGCTGATTTTTGCCATCACCACTGATGCCAACGTACGCCTGCAGAAGCTCAAGCGTGGCGAGTGCCAGGTTGCCCTGTCGCCGAAGCCGCTAGACATTGCCGAGGCGGGCAAGGACGGCAACCTCAAGGTGGCCACCACGCCGGCATTCATGACCGCCTTTGTCGCCATCAACAGCCAGCACCCGCCGCTGGACAAGCCGGAAGTGCGCCAGGCGATCAACCTGGCCTTCGACAAGCAGGCCTACCTCAAGGCCGTGTTTGAAGACTCTGCGGTGGCTGCCAACGGCCCCTACCCGCCTAACACCTGGAGCTACGCCAAGGACCTGCCCGGCTACCCGCTGGACCTGAAAAAAGCCAAGGCACTGCTGACCAAGGCCGGCCTGGCCGAGGGTTTCAGCACCACTATCTGGACCCGGCCATCGGGTAGCCTGCTCAACCCAAACCCCAGCCTTGGCGCGCAGATGCTGCAGGCTGACCTGGCGAAGATTGGCGTGAAGGCGGAAATCCGCGTGATCGAGTGGGGCGAACTGATCCGCCGCGCCAAAGCCGGCGAGCATGACCTGCTGTTCATGGGCTGGGCGGGCGATAACGGCGACCCGGACAACTTCCTCAGCCCGCAGTTTTCCTGTGCAGCGGTCGAATCGGGCACCAACTTCGCGCGCTTCTGCGACAGCCGCCTGGACCAGCTGATCAGCGCCGGGCGTACCACCAACGACCAGAGCGTGCGCAGCCGGCTGTACCAGCAGGCGCAGACGCTGATCCAGCAGCAGGCGTTGTGGGTGCCACTGGCGCACCCGACGGCGGCTACCCTGCTGCGCCAGGAGGTCGAGGGGTATCAGGTGAGCCCGTTCGGGCGCCTGGATTTCAGCAAGGTGTCAGTGATCAAGTAAGCCTGCACCGGCTTCTTCGCGGGTAAACCCGCTCCCACAGGAATAGCACCGCCTTTGAGGGCTGTGGAGATCCTGTGGAGCGGGTTTACCCGCGAAAGGGCCGGCACAGGAGCACGATGACCTAAACCACAATCCACCCCTGCTCAACCATCGACAACGGCTCCCCGTCACCGATGATGATGTGGTCCAGCACCCGCACATCGATCAACCCCAGCCCTCGCTTCAGCGACAGGGTCAAATGCACGTCATCCTGGCTCGGCTCACTGCTCCCCGAAGGATGGTTGTGACACAGGATCAAAGCCGCCGCGTTATGCAGCAAAGCCCGCCGCACCACTTCGCGCGGATAAACGCTCGCCCTGTCTATCGTGCCCCTGAACAGGATCTCGAACGCCAACGGCCGGTGCTTGGTGTCCAGAAACAGGCACCCGAACACTTCACTGGCCTCATGGCGCAGCATGGCCTTGAGGTAACGCCGCACCGCCGCTGGCCCATCCAGAGCCTCTGCGCGCTTGATGTTTTCATCCAGATAACGCCGGCCGATCTCCAGCAGCGCCTGTAACTGTGCATACTTCACGGCCCCGATACCCGGCTCGCGCAGCACCGTTTCGCGATCGGCCTCCAGAAACTGCCTCAGCCCGCCAAAACGCATCAGCAGCCCCCGCGCAAGGTCCAGTACGTTGCGCCCGGCCACCCCCGACCCCAGCAGCACGGCAAGCAATTCGGCATCCGTGAGTACCGCCGTCCCACGCTGCAACAACTTCTCCCTCGGCCGCTCTTCAGCCGGCCAATCCCTGATATTCATCCCCGCCCCCTGCCCTTGCTGCGGCCCATTTCGACCCTGTGTTAATCTATTTCGCCTCGTACATGCGACGTTCTGCCGCAGGCATTTCGAACGTCGCCGCCCGCTCTCACTGGAAAAAGGCAAGCCTATGCAGCGGCTGTATCGCAAGCGCATCGTTCTCGGCGTGGGTGGCGGCATTGCCGCCTACAAAAGCGCCGAGCTGATTCGCCGACTCCTCGAGCACGGCGCGCAGGTGCGCGTCGTCATGACCCGTGGTGGTGCCGAATTCATTACCCCGCTGACCCTGCAGGCGCTGTCGGGCCACCCGGTGCACATGGACCTGCTCGACCCTGCCGCCGAAGCAGCCATGGGCCATATCGAACTGGCCAAGTGGGCCGACCTGGTGCTGATCGCCCCGGCCACCGCCGACCTCATGGCGCGCATGGCCCAGGGCATGGCTGACGACCTGCTGACCACCCTGGTGCTGGCCACCGACGCCACCGTCGCCGTGGCCCCGGCCATGAACCAGGCCATGTGGCGCGACCCAGCCACCCAGGCCAACCTTGAGCTGCTCAAGAGCCGTGGCATCCAGGTGTTCGGCCCGGCGTCCGGCAGCCAGGCCTGTGGCGACGTGGGCCTGGGCCGCATGCTCGAAGCCACCGACCTGGCCTGGTGCGCCGCAGAAAGCTTCAAGCGCCAGGCGCTCACCGGCAAACACGTATTGATCACCGCCGGGCCGACCCAGGAAAACATCGACCCGGTGCGCTACATCACCAATCATAGCTCCGGCAAGATGGGCTTCGCCTTGGCCGAAGCGGCTGCCGAAGCCGGGGCTCGGGTAACCCTCGTCACTGGCCCGGTGCACCTGCCAACCCCCGACCGGGTCAGCCGCATCGACGTGGTCAGCGCGCGGGACATGCTCGCGGCCTGTGAAGCGGCCATGCCGTGCGACCTGTTCATCGCCTCGGCGGCGGTAGCGGACTACCGCCCAGAAGTGGTTGCCACACAAAAACTGAAGAAAGATCCTACGACCGGCGACGGCATGCTGCTGCAGATGGTGCGCAATCCCGATATCCTTGCCACCATTGCTGGCCGCGCCGACCGCCCGTTCAGCGTCGGCTTTGCCGCCGAAACCGAACATTTGCTCGATTACGCCACGCGCAAGCTCAAGGACAAGAACCTCGACCTGATCGTCGCCAATGATGTGGCCAACCCCAGCATCGGCTTCAACAGCGAAGAAAACGCCTTGACCGTGATCGACCGCCAGCAGCACCAGACCCTCTTCGCGCAGACCAGCAAGGGCAAGATCGCCCGGCAACTGGTCGCCTTCATCGCCGAACGGCTCAACCAGGTTCAATAAGTTACATGCACGCTCTTCAAGCCAAGATCCTCGACCCACGCCTGGGCAGCGAATTCCCGCTGCCCACCTACGCCACCCCAGGCTCCGCCGGTCTCGACCTGCGCGCCCTGCTCAAGGAAGACACCGTCCTCGAGCCTGGCCAGACCCTGCTGATCCCTACCGGCCTTTCGATCTACATCGGCGACCCGGGCCTGGCCGCAGTCATCCTGCCGCGCTCCGGCCTGGGCCATAAGCACGGCATCGTGCTGGGCAACCTGGTCGGGCTGATCGACTCGGACTACCAGGGTGAGCTGATGGTGTCTTGCTGGAACCGCGGCAACAGCCCGTTCACCATCGCTGTTGGCGAGCGTATCGCCCAACTGGTGCTGGTCCCGGTGGTACAGGCGCATTTCGACATCGTCGAAGCGTTCGATGAGAGCCAGCGTGGTGCTGGCGGCTTCGGTCACTCCGGCAGCCACTGAGCCGACAGACGACCGCTCAGGCCAAGGATGGCGAACTCTCTGGCGAAACCACCGTCCAAGCGTTCAGTTTGCGCCTGCCCAGAAAGCCTTTGACTAATGGAGCTTCCAGAGATGAACGACATGGCCCACCTGGTCCCCGCCGCATTGCCAGACAGCATTTTCCGCGCCTATGACATCCGTGGCGTGGTCGGCAAGACCCTGCACGCCGAAACCGCCTACTGGATTGGCCGCGCCATCGGCGCGCAAAGCCTGGCCCAGGGTGAGCCGCAGGTTTCGGTAGGCCGTGATGGCCGCCTGTCCGGCCCAATGCTGGTCGAACAGTTGATCAAGGGGCTGGTCGATGCCGGTTGCCACGTCAGCGACGTCGGCCTGGTACCCACCCCGGCGCTGTACTACGCGGCCAACGTGCTGGCAGGCAAGTCGGGCGTGATGCTGACCGGCAGCCACAACCCGTCGGACTACAACGGCTTCAAGATCGTCATCGCAGGTGACACGCTGGCCAACGAACAGATCCAGGCCCTGCTGACCCGCCTGAAAACCAACGACCTGACCCTGGCCGCAGGCCACGTGGAAAAGGTCGAGATCCTAGACCGCTACTTCCAGCAGATCGTCGGCGACGTGAAGCTGACAAAAAAGCTCAAGGTAGTGGTGGACTGTGGCAACGGCGCCGCCGGCGTGGTCGCGCCACAGCTGATCGAAGCCTTGGGCTGCGAAGTGATCCCGCTGTTCTGCGATGTCGACGGTAACTTCCCCAACCACCACCCGGACCCGGGCAAGCCGGAAAACCTCGAAGACCTGATCGCCAAGGTCAAGGAAACCGGTGCCGACATCGGCCTGGCCTTCGACGGTGACGGCGACCGCGTCGGCGTGGTGACCAACACCGGCAGCATCGTCTACCCCGACCGCCTGCTGATGCTGTTTGCCCAGGATGTGCTGGCGCGCAACCCGGGCGCCGAAATCATTTTCGACGTCAAATGTACCCGGCGCCTGACCCCGCTGATCGAACAGCATGGCGGCCGCGCGCTGATGTGGAAGACCGGCCATTCGCTGATCAAGAAGAAGATGAAACAGACCGGTTCGCTGCTGGCCGGCGAGATGAGCGGTCACATCTTCATCAAGGAACGCTGGTACGGTTTTGACGACGGCATCTACAGCGCCGCACGCCTGCTGGAGATCCTCAGCAAGACCGGGCAGAGCGCCGAAAACCTGTTTGCCGCCTTCCCGAACGATATTTCCACGCCGGAAATCAATATTGATGTGACCGACGAGGGTAAATTCAGCATCATTGATGCACTGCAACGCGACGCCGACTGGGGCGAAGCCAGCCTGACCACCATCGACGGTGTCCGGGTCGACTATGCCCACGGCTGGGGCCTGGTTCGCGCCTCCAACACCACGCCGGTGCTGGTGCTGCGCTTCGAGGCCGACAGCGACGCCGAATTGCAACGTATCAAGGATGTTTTCCGTACCCAGTTGCTGCGGGTTGAGCCTGAGCTGCAACTGCCGTTCTGACCGACTATCTGTTCCTTACAGGAGCCCTGCATGACCCTCGATCGCGATGCCGCTTCCCATGTAGCCGAGGTTTTGTCCGAAGCACTGCCTTACATCCGCCGCTTTGTCGGCAAGACCCTGGTAATCAAGTACGGCGGCAACGCGATGGAAAGCGAGGAGCTCAAGACCGGCTTCGCCCGTGACATCGTGCTGATGAAGGCTGTGGGCATCAACCCGGTGGTGGTCCACGGTGGTGGCCCACAGATCGGCGACCTGCTCAAGCGCCTGTCCATCGAAAGCCACTTCATCGATGGCATGCGCGTCACCGACTCGGCGACCATGGACGTGGTGGAGATGGTGCTGGGTGGCCAGGTCAACAAGGACATCGTCAACCTGATCAACCGCCATGGCGGCAGCGCCATCGGCCTGACCGGCAAGGACGCGGAACTTATCCGCGCCCGCAAGCTGACCGTCAGCCGCCAGACGCCCGAGATGACCACTCCGGAAATCATCGACATCGGCCACGTCGGCGAGGTGGTGAGCGTAAACACCGACCTGCTGAACATGCTGGTCAAAGGCGACTTCATCCCGGTCATCGCGCCAATCGGCGTGGGTGCCAACGGTGAGTCGTACAACATCAACGCCGACCTGGTGGCGGGCAAGGTAGCCGAAGCGCTGAAGGCCGAAAAGCTGATGCTGCTGACCAATATCGCGGGCCTGATGGACAAGCAGGGCCAGGTACTGACCGGCCTGACCACCGAGCAGGTCAACGAACTGATCGCCGACGGCACCATCTATGGCGGCATGCTGCCGAAGATCAAGTGCGCACTGGATGCAGTACAGGGCGGCGTGAACAGCTCGCACATCATCGACGGCCGCGTGCCGAATGCGGTGCTGCTGGAGATCTTCACCGACAGCGGTGTGGGCACCCTGATTACCAACCGCAAGCCGCGCTGAGTGATTGGTTAACCTGTTCCGGCCTCTTCGCGGGTAAACCCGCTCCTACAAGGAAATCACCAGTCCGGAATCCGGCGCTGGCCTGTGTAGGAGCGGGCTTGCCCGCGAAAAGGCCGGAACAAGCGACACAAAAAAGGCGACCTCCACAAGAAGGTCGCCTTTTCATTTCCAGGCCAGGATCAGATCCCGTACTGTGCCCGGTAAGCCTCTACTGCCGGCAGATGCTGCTTCAGCTGCGGGTCATCAGCCAGGAACTCCAGCACCTGGGTCAGCGAAACGATGCTGACCACCGGGATACCGAAGTCGCGCTCCACTTCCTGGATCGCCGACAGCTCGCCATTGCCACGCTCTTCGCGGTTCAGTGCGATCAACACACCGGCCGCCTTGGCCTGCTGGGCGTTGATGATCTGCATGACCTCACGGATGGCGGTACCGGCGGTGATCACGTCATCGATGATCAGCACATCACCGGCCAGCGGTGCACCTACCAGGCTACCACCTTCGCCGTGGTCCTTGGCTTCCTTGCGGTTGAAGCACCATGGCACATCAAGCTGATGCTGGTCAGCCAACGCCACGGCAGTCGTCGCCGCCAGCGGGATGCCCTTGTAGGCCGGGCCGAACAGCACGTCGAACGGGATCTTGCTGTCGACAATGGCTGCGGCATAGCACCGCCCCAGCTCGGCCAGTGCGGAACCGGTGTTGAACAGGCCGGCATTGAAGAAATACGGGCTGGTACGCCCCGATTTCAGGGTGAATTCACCGAAACGCAGTACCCCGCGATCGATGGCAAAACGGATAAAGTCGCGCTGATACGGCTGCATGAATAGTCCCGGACACCACGGATTTAGCTAAATGGGTTGAGCTCGGGTATCATACACGCACGAGATTTATGGGGCCATTTATGCGGATCATCAGTGTGAACGTAAATGGCATTCAGGCTGCGGCCGAGCGTGGTTTGCTCAGCTGGCTGCAAGCCCAGAATGCCGACGTCATCTGCCTTCAGGATACCCGCGCCTCGGCCTTTGAACTCGATGACCCAGCTTTCCAGCTCGATGGCTATTTCCTTTATGCCTGCGACGCTGAGGTGCCTGCCCAAGGTGGTGTGGCCCTCTATTCGCGCATGCAGCCCAAGGCAGTCATCACCGGCCTGGGCTTCGAGACAGCCGACCGCTACGGGCGTTACCTGCAAGCAGATTTCGACAAAGTCAGTATTGCCAGCCTGCTGCTGCCTTCGGGCATGAACGGCGACGAAGACTTGAACCAGAAGTTCAAGTTGATGGACGACTTCGCCAAGTACCTGGACAAGCAGCGTCGCAAGCGTCGCGAATACATCTATTGCGGCTCGTTCTACGTGGCGCAGCAGAAGCTCGACATCAAGAACTGGCGTGACAGCCAGCAGTCGCCGGGGTTCCTGGCGCCGGAGCGTGCCTGGATGGACGCGATCACGGGCGAGATGGGTTACGTCGATGCCCTGCGCGAAGTTAGCCGTGAAGGCGACCAGTACAGCTGGTGGCCGGATAACGAGCAGGCCGAGATGCTCAACCTGGGCTACCGGTTCGACTACCAGATCCTCACCCCGGGCCTGCGCCGCTTCGTGCGCAACGCCCGCCTGCCGCGTCAGCCGCGCTTCTCTCAGCATGCGCCGCTGATTGTCGACTATGACTGGACGTTGACCATCTGAGTGCAGTTCAGACACGAAAAAGCCGACATCAATGTCGGCTTTTTCGTGTCCACAGGAGCCGTCAGTCGGCCAGAGCGGCCTGCTGCAGTTCGAAGATTTCGTTCATGCCCTTCTGCGCCAGCGCCAACATGGCGTTGAAGTCTTCCGGCTGGAACGGCGCACCTTCGGCAGTACCCTGCACTTCAATGAAACCACCGGCGCTGGTCATGACGACGTTCAGGTCGGTTTCGGCGGCGGAGTCTTCCAGGTAGTCCAGGTCAAGCACCGCTTCGCCCTGGTACATGCCGACCGACACGGCTGCGATCATGTGCTTGAGCGGGTTGCCGCCCTTCAGGCCACCGCGCTTCTTGATCACCGCCAAGGCGTCGCACAGGGCGACCATGGCACCGGTGATGGATGCGGTACGGGTACCGCCATCGGCCTGGATCACGTCACAGTCGACGTACAGGGTGATGTCACCGAGTTTGCTCATGTCCAGCGCGGCACGCAGCGAGCGCCCGATCAGGCGCTGGATTTCAAGGGTGCGGCCACCCTGTTTGCCACGGCTGGCTTCACGCTGGTTACGCTCGCCGGTGGAGCGCGGCAGCATGCCGTACTCGGCGGTCAGCCAACCTTGGCCCTGGCCTTTGAGGAAGCGCGGCACACCGTTTTCCACGCTGACCGTGCAGATGACCTTGGTGTCACCGAACTCGACCAGTACCGACCCTTCGGCGTGCTTGGTGTAGTTGCGGGTGAGGCGGATCGAGCGGAGCTGATCGGCGGCGCGACCACTTGGACGTTTCATCTGGGATACCTGTACTGGGACTTTGAATCTGCGAGCATTATAGAGCCCGCAGCCCGGGGAAGACATGCCTATTGTCGTGCCTTACACAGCCCGTCGCCTTTTCCTGCTGCCTTAGCACCCCCTCGGTAACATGGCCGGATTGGGCGCCACGGTCCCACTGCGCTACAATCCTGCGCCTTGCAGCCGAGAGGCTTCCACCGTTCATTCAACTACGCGAGGTACTCCCCATGGTGCACAGCATGACCGCTTTTGCTCGTGTCGAGCGCGCCGGCAGCCAAGGCACCCTGGTCTGGGAGCTGCGTTCGGTCAACCACCGTTACCTGGAGCCGCACCTGCGCCTGCCCGAGGCCCTGCGCGACCTTGAAGGCGGCGTGCGTGAAGGCCTGCGCCAGGGGCTGTCGCGAGGCAAGGTGGAATGCACCTTGCGCCTGAACGAAGACAGCAACGGCAAGCCGTTGAAAGTAGACCGCGAGCGCGCCGCGCAGCTGGTGGCTGCCGCCGAGGAAGTGGCCGGCCTTATCAAGCAACCGGCACCGCTGAACCCGCTGGAAGTGCTGTCCTGGCCGGGTGTACTGGTGGCCGACACCAGCGACCCGCAGGCACTGAACGCCGAAGCCATGGCGCTGTTCGACGAAGCCCTGGCCGAACTCAAGGCCGGTCGCGAGCGCGAAGGCCAGGAGCTGGCCCGGTTGATCAACGAGCGCCTCGACAGCATGACCAGTGAAGTCACAACCCTGCGTGCGCTGGTGCCGCAGATGCTGGCGGCCCAGCGGCAGAAGATTCTCGACCGCTTCGGTGACATGCAGGCCGAGCTCGACCCCCAGCGCCTGGAGCAGGAGATGGTCCTGCTGGCACAGAAAAGCGACGTGGCCGAGGAACTCGACCGCCTCAGCACCCACGTTACCGAAGTACGCCGGGTGCTCAAGGGTGGCGGCGCCGCCGGCCGGCGCTTGGACTTCCTGATGCAGGAACTCAACCGCGAGGCCAACACCCTCGGCTCCAAGGCCTTCGACCCACGCAGCACGCAAGCGGCGGTCAACCTGAAGGTATTGATCGAACAGATGCGTGAACAAGTACAGAACATCGAGTAAGGCCACCCCGACCATGAACCACAGCAGCGGCACCCTCTACATCGTTTCGGCCCCTTCCGGCGCTGGCAAGACCAGCCTGGTCACCGCCCTGACCAAGGACGACCAGCACATTCGCGTCTCGGTCTCGCACACCACTCGCGCCATGCGCCCAGGCGAGCAGCACGGGGTGAACTACCACTTCGTCGTCCACGAAGAATTCAAAGCACTGATCGCGCAAGGTGATTTCCTGGAACATGCCGAAGTGTTCGGCAATTTCTACGGGACTTCGCGCAGCGCGTTGCAAGAAGTGCTGGACCAGGGCAATGACCTGATCCTGGAGATCGACTGGCAAGGCGCCCAGCAAGTGCGCAAGCTGATGCCGCAGGCGTTGTCGGTGTTCATCCTGCCGCCAAGCCAGGAAGCACTGCGCCAGCGCCTGGACGGCCGCGGGCAGGACAGCGAAGAAATCATTGCCGGCCGCATGAAGGAAGCGGTCAGCGAGATGGTGCACTACGACGAGTATGACTACGTGATCATCAATGATGACTTCGACGTGGCGCTGGAAGATTTGAAGGCGGTGTTCCGCTCGAACCGCCTGCTGTTGAAGAAACAGCAGCAGCGCAACAGCGAGTTGCTGAAAGAACTGCTCTCCTGATACACCGCACGGGGCTGCTTTGCAGCCCTTTCGCGACACAAGGCCGCTCCACATCTGCTGGCGTACGCCGTGCTTTTGTGGGAGCGGCCTTGTGCCGCGAAAGGGACGCGAAGCGCCCCCTGCGTTATTCCTGCAAAGGCAGGGTAGCCTGCTGACGCAGGGTAGCGCCCAGGAAGTACGCCGGCGCACGCATGCGCGACAGCATCATCAGCCCGATGCCAAGCACCGAGATAATCGCGGCAATCACGAACACCAACCCCAGCCCGCCCACATGCGAGCCGCTACCGAAGTCCGGCGATGCGCTGTCGATGGCTGTACGCGCGAAGATCACCGACAGGATCACCCCACCCACCAGCGGGCACAGGCCGCGCATGATGAAGTGGCGCAAGCTGTCGAACAGGCTGCCACGGAAATACCACACGCAGGCAAATGCAGTCAGCGAGTAATAGAAGCAGATCATCATGCCCAGCGCGGTGATGGTATCTGCCAGCACGTTTTCGCTCAGGGTGCGCATGGTCACATAGAACAAGCCTGCCGCGACGCCGGCGCAGATAGTGGCGTAGCGTGGGGTTTGCGAACGCGGGCAGACGCTGGCGAACTTCGGCGGAACCGCGCCGTAGTAACCCATGGCCAGCAGGGTGCGCGCAGGGGCCACGAAGGTCGACTGCAGCGACGCTGCGGTGCTGGCCAGAACAGCAATGGACATCAGAATTGCCAGCGGCCCCATGACCGGGCCTGCCAGGTGGGCAAACACGTTCTCCTGGATGCGCGGGTTGTTCAGGCCCAGGCCCGTTTCGCTGATACCGGCAAACTGCAGGGTAGCGATAGCAGTGAACAGGTAGAGGCCAAGGATCAGCATCACGGTCAAAGTGGCAGCCTTGCCCGGCACCTCTTCACTGCCGACCGATTCTTCGCTGACGGTCAGGCAGGTGTCCCAGCCCCAGAAGATGAAGATCGACAGCGACAACCCGGCGGCAAAGGCCGAGAAAGACTCGACGCCGAACGGGTTGAACCAGGCGAAATCGAACTCCAGCGGTGGCGGCGCCGTGGTGCCGCCGAAGGCAGCGAAAGCAAAGCCGATCAACACCAGCAACTGCAAGGCCACCAGGCCGTACTGCACAGTCATGGTGGTGGCAATGCCGCGGCAGCAGATCCACACCGCCAGGGCGATGAACACGCAACACGTGGTGATGTTGATCAACAAGTTGTCGGCCAGCGCGGCCAACTCATGCTTGCCAGTGATCTGGCCGAGGAACAGGTAGAAGAAGTCGACCGCCACGCCCGCAAGGTTGGACAGCACGATGGTGGTGGCAACCACCAGTCCCCAGCCACCGATCCAGCCGATCATCGGGCCGAAGGCGCGCGCCGACCAGGTAAACGAAGTACCGCTGTCCGGCTCTGCCGAGTTCAGCTCGCGGTAACCCAGGGCCACCAGCAGCATCGGCAGAAAACCGACGATGAACACGGCCGGCAGGTGGGCACCCACCTCACGTACGGTCGGGCCAAGGGCGCCGGTCAGGGTGTAGACCGGCGCGATGGTGGAAATGCCCAGCACGATGCTGGCCAGCAAGCCCAGGCGGCCTTTAGCCAGGCCCTTGCTGCGCTGTGTAATGCCCGCGTCGGCCGCCACGTCGGGTGGGCGGCCGGCTTCTGAATAATTGCTCATGAGTATTTGCCGTAAATTTTGGAATTGTTTTCACAGGCCTTGCGTACAAGGCGCGCTTTCACTCATTGAAAGCTTGCTGTCGGGGACAAGTCATCCGAGACCTTCGACTGACGTCAGAATCACTCCTGCCGTGCGCCCTCCCGAGCCGCATAGGCAATGCAGGCCTCGCGAAACGCCTGAAACAGGCGCAGCGAGACCGGGTTTTCGTTGAAACGCCACTCCGGATGCCACTGCACACCAAGCACGAAGCCCGGCGCATCAGGCATGGATACCGCTTCGATCAGCCCGTCCGGGGCCCGTGCCTCGACCCGCAGGCCCGGGGCCAGGCGATCGATGCCCTGGCTGTGCAGCGAATTGACCTCGAACTGCGCCGCCAGGCCCAGGCGCTCGAACAACCCGCCAGGCTCGATGCCGACCGGGTGACGAGGGCCGTACTGCACCTCCAGGGGTGCGTCCTCAGGCTCGCGGTGATCCAGATAGCCAGGCAATTCCTGTACGCGCTGATGCAGGCTGCCACCGAGGGCCACGTTCAGTTCCTGGTAGCCACGGCAGATGCAGAACACCGGCACACCGGCGGCAATCGCCGCCTGCAGCAGCGGCAAGGTCAGGCGATCGCGCGCCAGGTCGTGCCGGGTACCCGCCGCACTGGGGGCGCCATTGTAATGATGCGGTTCGATATTTGAAGGCGAGCCGGTAAAAACAATGCCGTGCAGACGGGCCAGCAGCGCTTGCGTGTCGCTGCCGCCGTCACGGGCCGGCAAGATCAGCGGCAGGCCGGCAAAGCCGGCCGCCTCGACATACTTGTCGCCTACCGTGTGCGACGAGTTCTTCCCCACCTGCTGGCGGCAGGCGCTGATACCGATCAAAGGGACCGCAGTTGCGCTCATGGGCTTACACCGTGTGCAGGTACCAGTTGTACTCGAGGTCGGAAATCGACACTTCGAACTCGGCCAGTTCGCTTTCCTTGCAGGCCACGAAGATATCGATGTAGTCCGGGCTGATGTATTGGTTGAGGACTTCGCTGTCGTCCAGCGCGCGCAGGGCATCGCGCAGGTTGTTCGGCAGGCTTTGTTCCAGTTGTTCGTAGGAGTTGCCTTCGATCGGCGCCTCTGGCTCGACCTTGTTGGTCAGGCCGTGATGCACGCCGGCCAGGATTGCCGCCAGCATCAGGTACGGGTTGGCGTCAGCGCCTGCCACACGGTGCTCAAGGCGTACGTTGTCGCTGCTGTCGGTCGGCACGCGAACGGCCACGGTACGGTTGTCCAGGCCCCAGCTCGGCGCATTGGGCACGTAGAACTGCGCGCCGAAACGGCGGTAGGAGTTGATGTTCGGGCAGAGGAAGGCCATCGACGCCGGCATGGTCTGCAGCACGCCACCAATGGCGTGGCGTAGCGTATCGCTTTGCACAGGGTCGTCACTGGCGAAGATGTTCTTGCCGGTTTTCTTGTCCAGCAACGAGATGTGCACGTGCAGGCCATTACCTGCCTGGCCCGGGTAGGGCTTGGCCATGAAGGTGGTGTCCATTTCATGATCGTAGGCAACGTTCTTGATCAGGCGCTTGAGCAGGATCGCATAATCACAGGCCTTCAGCGGGTCGGCCACATGGTGAAGGTTGACCTCGAACTGCGCCGGGGCGCTTTCCTTGACGATGGCATCGGCTGGCAGCCCCTGCTCCTTGGCCGCTTCGAGCATGTCCTGCAGGCAGTCAGCGTATTCATCGAGGTCGTCGATCAGGTACACCTGGGTCGACTGCGGACGCTTGCCGGAAATCGGCGACCGCGGCGGTTGTGGGCGGCCGTTGAGGTTGTCCTGGTCGATCAGATAGAACTCAAGCTCGAACGCGGCGCAGATATCCAGGCCCAGGTCGTCGAACTTGCTCACCACCTGACGCAACACTTCGCGCGGGTCGGCAAAGAACGGCTGGCCATCCAGTTCGTGCATGGTCATCAGCAGTTGGGCGGTCGGGCGCTTCTGCCATGGCTCGTCCGACAGCGTGCCGGGGATCGGGAAACAGATACGGTCGGCATCGCCGATGTCCAGGCCAAGGCCGGTGCTTTCCACGGTGGAGCCGTTGATGTCCAGGGCGAACAGCGATGCCGGCAGGTTGATGCCTTTTTCGTACACCTTGTGCAGGCTGGCCCGCTCGATGCGCTTGCCACGCACCACGCCATTCATGTCGGAGATCAGCAGGTCGACGTACTGCGTATCCGGATGGGCCTGGAGGAAGTCATTCATCTCGCTGGAAGAACTGGCGCACGGGGTTACCGACGTCATGGCTGTACATCCTTTGATTTGCTGCGGCGATGTGGGGATACGGCTGGCGCCTCACGGGCGACGATGGTTGCAGCTGTTGTTCTTTTCACTTTCCCATCGTGGGGATTGGTTACCCGACCGGGCGCATTGATTCCGGGGGGCCGTTTCACTATAAAATGGCCCTGACGCAACAGACATTGGCAATTCGGCAAGCAGAGCGTGCACCAATGCAATATCAGATTACCCACGCCGACCTCTCTCTGGTCCTGGCACTGGAACGCGGCCGCTCGCTGGCCAAGGCCGCCGAGCTGCTGAAAGTCGACGTATCGACCGTTTTCCGCTCGATACGGCGGCTAGAATCGGCACTCGGTACCGCGCTGTTTGTAAAAAGCCGCAAAGGCTACCTGCCGACCGACACTGCCCAGGCCCTGGCTGAGCAAGCCGAGCGCGCCGAACAGGCGCTGGAGGCTGCACGCATTGCCATGACCAGTGGCGAACAGGTGGTCAGCGGCACGGTGCGCCTGACCTGCACCGAGGCGGTGATGCACAGCCTGCTGCTGCCCGCACTGGCCGAATTCATGCCCAACTACCCGGCCTTGTCGCTGGAGATGGGCACCTCCAACACCTTCGCCAACCTCAGCCGGCGCGATGCCGACATCGCCCTGCGCCTGACCAACACGCCACCGGAGCACCTGGTGGGCCGCAACCTGGGTTCTACCTCCTATGTCGTCTGCGGCCAGCCACAGTGGCGCGATCGCCTGGCCGAGTCGCCCGCCAACGTGCCGTGGATCGCCCCTGATGACTCGATGCAGGACCACCCCACAGTAGTCTGGCGCAACCAGCAGCACCCTGGTTTGAGCCCGCGATACCAGTGCAGCGGCATGTCGACCATCGCCCAACTGGTAACTGCCGGCCTGGGCGTTGCAGCACTGCCGGATTACATGGTGCATGCCCTGCCCGGCGTGGATGCACTGAGCGGACCGCTGCCCGGTTGCGACACGCAGCTGTGGCTGCTGACCAGGCCGGACTGCCGGGCGCTGCGCTCGGTGCAGACCTTGTTCGAAGAGCTGACGCCGCGGTTGCGTGGCGCGATGCTCTGAGGTTATCGTCAGGATCAGGTTTGAGGCTGTCTGCTCCGGCCCTTTCGCGGGTAAACCCGCTCCCACAGGGTGCGCGGTGCCTGTGGGAGCGGGTTCACCCGCGAAGAAGCAAATACAGGGCTTGAAGGTATCACCCGACAAAACAGCGCTTCCCTATTGGCTGGTGATTTTTTAAACTATCGAGTCCGCCTGCCCATTATTGGGCTGCACGCCCACCGCATTTGCTACTGAGGAAGACCATGGCCCGCGTAACTGTTGAAGACTGCCTGGAACACGTGGATAACCGCTTTGAGCTGGTCATGCTCTCGACCAAGCGCGCTCGCCAGCTGGCGACCGGCGGCAAAGAGCCACGCGTTGCGTGGGAGAACGACAAGCCTACCGTTGTTGCCCTGCGTGAAATCGCCGAAGGCATCGTCACCAACGAATTCATCGCCGCTGAAGAGATCGTCACCGAGGATCCGGTGTTCGCCGCGTTCGAGGACGAGAACAACGAGGCTGTCTGATTGATGCCAGGTCGACGTCGCACGGCGCAAGGCCCTTTACCTCGGCAGGAGGTGAACCCATGCCGGGTATAGAAGCCTTGGCTGAACGGCTGTCGACCTATCTTGGCCCCGAACAGGTCAATCTGGTCCGGCGTGCCTATTTCTACGCCGAACAGGCTCACGACGGGCAGCGCCGCCGCAGCGGCGAGCCCTACGTGACCCACCCGCTGGCCGTGGCCAGCATTCTCGCCGACATGCACATGGACCATCAGAGCCTGATGGCGGCCATGCTGCACGATGTAATCGAAGACACCGGCATCGCCAAGGAAGCCCTTAGCCAGCAGTTTGGCGAGACCGTGGCCGAACTGGTCGACGGGGTCAGCAAGCTGACCCAGATGAACTTCGAGACCAAGGCCGAAGCGCAGGCCGAAAACTTCCAGAAGATGGCCATGGCCATGGCCCGCGATATCCGCGTGATCCTGGTCAAGCTGGCCGACCGCCTGCACAACATGCGCACCCTGGAAGTGCTGTCCGGCGAAAAACGCCGGCGCATCGCCAAGGAAACCCTCGAGATCTACGCCCCCATCGCCAACCGCCTGGGCATGCACACCGTGCGCGTGGAATTCGAGGACCTCGGCTTCAAGGCCATGCACCCGATGCGCTCGTCACTGATTCACCGGGCGGTGAAAAGTGCACGCGGCAACCGTAAAGAGATTGTCGCCAAGATCGAGCACTCGCTGGCCAACTGCCTGGCTGCCGATGGCATCGAAGGCGAGGTCAGCGGCCGGCAGAAACACCTCTATGGCATCTACAAGAAGATGCGTGGCAAGCGCCGCGCCTTCAACGAGATCATGGACGTGTATGCCTTCCGCATCATCGTCGACAAAGTCGACACCTGCTACCGCGTGCTCGGCGCCGTGCACAACCTGTACAAGCCGCTGCCCGGTCGCTTCAAGGATTACATCGCGATCCCCAAGGCCAACGGCTACCAGTCGTTGCACACCACGCTGTTCGGCATGCATGGCGTGCCCATCGAAATCCAGATTCGCACCCGCGAAATGGAAGAAATGGCCAACAACGGCATCGCCGCGCACTGGCTGTACAAGTCCAATGACGACGAGCAGCCAAAGGGCAGCCACGCCCGCGCGCGCCAGTGGGTCAAGGGTATCCTCGAGCTGCAGCAACGGGCTGGCAACTCGCTGGAATTCATCGAAAGCGTGAAGATCGACCTGTTCCCGGACGAGGTCTATGTGTTCACGCCCAAAGGCCGGATCATGGAGCTGCCCAAAGGCTCCACGGCCGTCGACTTCGCTTATGCGGTGCACACCGACGTTGGCAACAGTTGCATCGCCTGCCGCATCAACCGCCGCCTGGCGCCGCTGTCCGAGCCGCTGCAGAGCGGTTCGACGGTGGAGATCGTCAGCGCCCCGGGCGCCCGGCCGAACCCGGCCTGGCTCAACTTCGTGGTCACCGGCAAGGCGCGCACACATATCCGCCACGCGCTCAAGCAGCAGCGCCGTTCCGAGTCCATCAGCCTGGGCGAGCGCCTGCTGAACAAGGTACTCACCGGCTTCGACAGCAGCCTGGAGAAAATCCCTCAGGAACGTATTCAGGCAATTCTCGCCGAGTACCGCCTGGAGCTGATTGAAGACCTGCTCGAAGACATCGGCCTGGGCAACCGCATGGCCTACGTGGTCGCGCGCCGCCTGCTGTCGGCTGAAGGCGAGCAACTGCCGGCACCGGAAGGCCCACTGGCAATCCGCGGTACCGAAGGCCTGGTGCTGAGTTACGCCAAGTGCTGTACGCCGATCCCGGGTGACCCAATCGTCGGCCACCTGTCAGCTGGCAAGGGCATGGTCGTGCACCTGGAAAACTGCCGCAACATCAGTGAAATCCGCCACAACCCGGAAAAATGCGTTCAGCTCTCCTGGGCCAAGGACATCACTGGCGAGTTCAACGTCGAATTGCGTGTCGAACTGGAACACCAGCGCGGCCTGATCGCCTTGCTGGCCAGCAGCGTCAACGCCGCAGACGGCAACATCGAGAAGATCAGCATGGACGAACGCGACGGCCGTATCAGCGTGGTCCAACTGGTGGTCAGCGTGCACGACCGCGTGCACCTGGCACGTGTGATCAAGAAGCTGCGTACCCTGACCGGTGTGGTCCGCATCACCCGCATGCGTACGTAGTCCGCCAACCGCAAGGAGTCATCATGAGCAAGACCGTCATCAACAGCGACAAGGCCCCAGCCGCTATCGGTACCTACTCGCAGGCGATCAAGGCCGGCAACACTGTGTACATGTCGGGTCAGATCCCGCTGGACCCCAAGACCATGGAACTGGTCGAAGGCTTCGAAGCCCAGACCGTGCAGGTGTTCGAGAACCTCAAGGCCGTGGCTGAAGCTGCCGGCGGTTCGTTCAAGGACATCGTCAAGCTGAACATCTTCCTCACCGACCTGAGCCACTTCGCCAAGGTCAACGAGGTCATGGGCCGCTACTTCGAGCAGCCTTACCCGGCCCGCGCCGCCATTGGCGTTGCCGCGCTGCCGAAAGGCGCACAGGTTGAAATGGACGCCATCCTGGTCATCGAATGATGCCTTGGGTGACGGGCGCCCTGCCCGTCACCCTCCCTCCTCTGCAAGGTTTTCCCGTCATGCGTCAAGCACTGCCCCTCGCGCTGGCAGCCCTGCTACTGGGCGGCTGCGCCAGCCACAAACCCGAAGATTTCAACGGCACCTGGATCAACCAGGCCGCGATCAAGGCTGCCGTAAAAGGCAATAACCTGCGCCAGGCCCTGAATGAACATGGCCCGGTATTCGAGTGGAAGCTCGACGTTGCCAACCATCAGGCCAGCTTCAGCAATGGCTTCGAAGCTGCCGATGGGCAGCTGACCACGCTCGAGAAACAACTGCAGGCCAGCTTTTTCGGTGGCCAGACCGAGCAGCTTGAACTGGACGGCGACGAGCTGCTGACCACTGACCAAAGCGGCACCAGGCAGACCTTCGTTCGCGTGAAAGCCCCGGTCACTGCCAACGCCCCGTTGGGTAGCAGCTTCGAGAAAGCCCTGTATCAGGCCTACCTGGGTGGCGAGTGGAAAATTCTCGAGGGCCAGGGTAAAGGCGAAAAAGTACGTTTCAGCGATACCGGCAACGTCACCGGCCTGCCCGGCCCGGACCGCTTCGCCCTGTGCCTGGCCGGTGACTGCGCGACCATGGGTGGCAGCAACGACAGCCTGTGGCTGGAGCGCAACCAGCGTGGTGCGCCGTTCATTATCAAGCGCGATGGCGACAAACTGGAGATCTTCCAGGCGGTGAACCGAGCGCAGCCGGATGAAATGCCGGAGCTGGCGGCAGGCAAGCGTCAGTGGGTGCTGGAGCTCAACTGAAGCCTGCTGTATTTGCACTGAATGCACTGGCCTCTTCGCGGGTAAACCGAATCGCCGCACCGCCGCCCCCACAGATACGGCACAGCTCTGAGGGCTGTGAAGGCCCTGTGGGAGCGGCGGTGCGGCGATCCGATTTACCCGCGAAGCGGCCGCCAGACTCAGCGTCCTTCTTTCAGGATGGCTGCATACCCTTCCTTATAACTCGCATACACCGGCGCCCAGCCCAATGCCCGCGCCCGGGCATTGCTGCAGCGCTTGCTGCCGGTACGCCGTACCCGCTGCTCATCGGACCACGCGGTAACCCCCATGTACGCCCGCAGCCAGGCCACCACATCGGCCAGGGGCGCAGGGTCGTCATCCACACCGATATAGCAGTCGTCCAGCACCTTGCCGTCAGCATCGGCCTGCAGCAGGAACGCCAGCAGGCTGGCAGCATCCTCGGCATGGATGCGGTTGCCATACAACGGCGGCTCTTCGGCCACCCGGTAACCTTGGCGCACCTGGCTCAACAGCCATTCGCGGCCGGGGCCATAGATGCCCGTCAGGCGCACCACGCTCGCCGGGATGCCGCTGGCCAGCGCCAGCCGCTCCGCTTCCAGCATTACCCGCCCGGAATAACCCTCAGGCTCGGTAACCGCGCCCTCCTCGATCCACTCGCCATTCTTCTGCGCATACACGCTGCTGCTGGAGACAAACAACAGCCGGCGCGGTCGCTGACCACGCTCGGCCAGCCAGGCAAGCACATGGCGCAAACCGTCGACATAGGCCGCCTGATAACCCGCCTCGTCGTGCTGGCTGGCTGCCACGCAGTACACCAGGTAGTCCAGTGCACCTTGTGGCCACGCTGGCGGGATCGACGGCTCGGCCAGGTCGGCGGCAACCGCCTGAATGCCCGCAGGCAACTGCCCGACCGAGCGGCGCAGGCCGCTTACTTGCCAGCCACGCGCCAGCATCTGACGAGCCAGGCGCCCGCCTACATCCCCACAACCCACCACCATCACGGAAAGGTCTGACATCACAAAACTCCCTAAACCAAATGATCAGCCAAGCCACGCTACACGATGGATGGCTAGACCATAGGCGAAAAAAGCAACAAGATTACTTTTGTTAACAAGAATTACTTGCAATAATGGCCACCAATTTGTTCTCGGCCTACCTCGAGGCCTTGGAGAACGCTCAGTTTTTTCTTCATCAGGTCCGGCCAGCATGACACGTAATCAACCTTCCGCTTCGCCAACCCCGTCGCGCGCCTGGCGCGCCATCGCCGCGCTGACGCTCAGCCTGGTGCTGGCCCCGGTGGCCATGGCCGATGAGCCAACCGCCAATGCCGCCACACCAGCCGCCGCTACCGCGCCGGCTGCCCCGGCGGCACCAACCGCGGAAGGCCAGGCACCCGCCGGCGAATCACAGGCTGCCGCCCCGGCAGATTCGCAGGTAGTGGTGGACCCTGCCACCGATGCGCTGGTTGAAGACACCTCGCTGGGCATGGCACACGATCTGTCCCCGTGGGGCATGTACAAGAACGCCGACATCGTGGTGAAGATTGTCATGATCGGCCTGGCCATCGCCTCCATCATCACCTGGACCATCTGGATCGCCAAAGGCTTCGAGCTGATGGGCGCCAAGCGTCGCCTGCGGGGTGAGATTGCCCAGCTGAAGAAGTCCACCACCCTGAAAGAAGCCAGCGAAGTCTCCAACAAGGAAGGCACGCTGGCCCATACCCTGGTCCACGACGCCCTCGAAGAAATGCGCCTGTCGGCCAATGCCCGCGAAAAAGAGGGCATCAAGGAACGTGTCAGCTTCCGCCTGGAGCGCCTGGTGCATGCCAGCGGCCGCACCATGAGCAGCGGCACCGGCGTACTCGCCACCATCGGTTCCACTGCGCCATTCGTCGGCCTGTTCGGTACCGTATGGGGCATCATGAACAGCTTCATCGGCATCGCCAAGACCCAGACCACCAACCTGGCCGTGGTTGCCCCGGGTATCGCCGAGGCCCTGCTGGCTACCGCCCTGGGCCTGGTCGCAGCAATCCCTGCCGTGGTCATCTACAACGTCTTCGCCCGCTCCATTGCCGGCTACAAGGCCCAGGTGTCCGACGCCTCCGCTCAGGTGCTGCTGCTGGTCAGCCGTGACCTGGACCACCAGGGCAGCGAGCGCGCCGCCCCGCACATGGTGAAAGTGGGGTAAGCCATGGGCCTGCATCTCAATGAAGGTGGCGACGACCTCGCCGAAAACCACGAAATCAACGTTACACCGTTCATCGACGTGATGCTGGTGCTGCTGATCATCTTCATGGTTGCAGCGCCGCTGGCCACGGTCGACATCAAGGTCGACCTGCCGGCCTCGACCGCCAAGCCGGCGCCGAGGCCCGAGAAGCCGGTGTTCGTCAGCGTCAAGGCCGACCAGAAGCTGTACGTCGGCGACGATCAGGTTGCAGCACCCGACCAGCTTGGCCCGATGCTCGACGCCAAAACCAAGGGTGACAAGGAAACCACCATCTTCTTCCAGGCCGACAAGGGCGTGGATTACGGTGACCTGATGGAAGTGATGAACAACATGCGCGCGGCCGGCTACCTGAAAGTCGGTCTGGTAGGTCTCGAGACGGCAGCCAAGAAATGACAAAAACGCGCTCAAACATGGCGCGCTACGGTGGCAGCCTGGCGATCGTGCTGGGTGTGCACGTGGTCGCCGTGCTGCTGACGCTCAACTGGTCGGTGCCCCAGGCCATCGAGCTGCCCCCGGCAGCCATGATGGTCGAGCTGGCACCGTTGCCGGAGCCTGCGCCACCACCCCCTCCAAAGGCAGCCCCACAGCCACCGGCACCGGTCGAAGAACCGCCGCTGCCGAAGCTGGCGGAGGCGCCCAAACCCAAGATCGCCATCCCCAAGCCGCCCAAGCCGAAGGCCAAGCCACAGCCGCCGAAACCCGAGAAAAAGCCTGAGCCGCCGAAGGAAGCACCACCCACCGAGCAGACGGTAGATGCACCGCCAAGCAATACGCCACCGCAGAAGTCCGCGGCACCGGCACCGAGCATTGCGTCCAACAGCAACGCCCTGCCTACCTGGCAGAGTGACCTGCTGCGTCACCTGGCCAAGTACAAGCGGTACCCGGAGGACGCGCGTCGTCGCGGCCTGCAGGGCATCAACCGCCTGCGCTTCGTGGTCGACGCCGAGGGCAAGGTGGTGTCGTACTCGATGGCCGGTGGTTCGGGCAGTGCCGCACTGGACCGCGCGACCCTGGAAATGATCCGTCGGGCCGGCACGGTACCCAAGCCGCCACCGGAGTTGCTGAACAATGGCACGATCGAAGTCGTGGCACCGTTCGTCTACTCGCTGGACCGCCGCTGAGACTTTTGTTTCTGTCACAAATCGGCAAGTCTGATAACGTGCGTCTATCGATTGCAGCCGCTATGCTGGGCCCGCAACTTCATGGACGCACGTTATGACCCTCACAGAATTACGCTACATCGTCACACTCGCCCAGGAACAGCACTTCGGCCATGCCGCCGAGCGCTGCCACGTGAGCCAGCCGACCCTGTCGGTCGGTGTGAAGAAGCTCGAGGATGAGCTTGGCGTTCTGATCTTCGAACGCAGCAAAAGCGCGGTACGCCTGACCCCGGTCGGCGAAAGCATCGTCGCCCAGGCACAGAAGGTATTGGAGCAGGCCCAAGGCATTCGCGAACTGGCCCAGGCCGGCAAGAACCAGCTGACGGCCCCACTCAAGGTCGGTGCCATCTATACCGTCGGCCCCTATCTGTTCCCGCACCTGATCCCGCAGTTGCACCGCGTGGCGCCGCAAATGCCGCTGTACATCGAAGAAAACTTCACCCACGTACTGCGCGAGAAACTGCGCAACGGCGAGCTGGACGCAGTGATCATCGCCCTGCCGTTCAACGAAGCTGACGTGCTGACGCTACCCCTGTACGACGAACCGTTCTGCGCCCTGATGCCTGCCGACCACCCATGGACGGCAAAAAAGACCATCGACACTGCCATGCTCAACGACAAGAGCCTGTTGCTGCTCGGTGAAGGCCACTGCTTCCGCGACCAGGTGCTGGAAGCCTGCCCGACCCTGAACAAGGGCGGTGAAGGTTCCAGGCACACCACTGTCGAGTCCAGCTCGCTGGAAACCATCCGCCACATGGTGGCCTCCGGCCTTGGCGTGTCGATCCTGCCGCTGTCGGCCGTGCATAGCCATCACTATGCGCCCGGCGTGATCGAAGTACGCCCACTGACCGCACCGGCACCGTTCCGTACCGTGGCCATTGCCTGGCGTGCCAGCTTCCCGCGGCCGAAGGCCATCGAGATCCTCGCCGACTCGATCCGCCTGTGCTCGGTCGCCAAAACCCCTGCGGAACAACCGGCCTGAGTCATGACTGAGCTGTCGAACGTCCCGGTCACCGTGCTCAAGGGTGTTGGTGACGCCATGGCGGAAAAACTCGCCAAGGTCGGCCTGGAAAACCTGCAGGACGTGTTGTTCCACCTGCCCCTGCGCTATCAGGACCGCACTCGCGTGGTGCCAATCGGCCAGCTACGCCCGGGCCAGGATGCGGTGATCGAGGGTGTGGTCAGCGGCGCCGACGTGACCATGGGCAAGCGCCGCAGCCTGGTGGTGCGCCTGGGCGACGGCAGTGGCGTGCTGAGCCTGCGCTTCTATCACTTCAGCAATGCGCAGAAGGAGGGCCTCAAGCGTGGCACTCACCTGCGCTGCTACGGCGAGGCCCGCCCAGGCGCTTCGGGCCTGGAGATCTACCACCCGGAGTACCGCGCACTGAACGGTGACGAGCCGCCGCCGCCGGTCGACCAGACCCTGACACCGATCTACCCGTCCACCGAAGGGCTTACCCAGCAACGCCTGCGTCTGCTGTGCCAGCAGAGCCTGAGCCTGCTCGGCCCACGCAGCCTGCCTGACTGGCTGCCCGACGAACTGGCCCGTGACTACCAGCTGGCACCGCTGGACGATGCCATCCGTTACCTGCACAACCCGCCGGCCGACGCCGATGTTGATGAACTGGCCCTGGGCCACCACTGGGCTCAGCACCGCCTGGCATTCGAAGAACTGTTGACCCACCAGTTGTCACAACAGCGCCTGCGCGAAAGCCTGCGCAGCCTGCGTGCACCCGTGTTGCCCAAAACCACTCGCCTGCAGGCGCAATACCTGGCCAACCTGGGCTTCCAGCCGACCGGTGCACAGCAGCGGGTGGCCAACGAGATTGCCTACGACCTCAGCCAGCACGAGCCGATGATGCGCCTGGTGCAGGGCGACGTGGGGGCCGGCAAGACCGTGGTTGCCGCACTGGCCGCGTTACAGGCCCTGGAAGCGGGCTACCAGGTGGCACTGATGGCGCCTACCGAGATCCTCGCTGAACAGCACTACATCACCTTCAAGCGCTGGCTGGAGCCGTTGGGCATCGAAGTGGCCTGGCTTGCCGGCAAACTCAAGGGCAAGGCCCGGGCGACATCGCTGGAGCAAATCGCCAACGGGGCGCCGATGGTAGTCGGCACCCACGCGTTGTTCCAGGAAGAGGTGAAGTTCAAGCACCTGGCCCTGGCGATCATCGACGAGCAGCACCGTTTCGGCGTGCAGCAGCGCCTGGCCCTGCGCAAGAAGGGTGTGGCCGGCGAGCTGTGCCCACACCAGCTGATCATGACCGCTACGCCGATTCCGCGCACGCTGGCCATGAGCGCCTATGCCGACCTGGACACCTCGGTGCTCGACGAACTGCCGCCTGGACGCACCCCGGTGAACACCGTGCTGGTAGCCGATAGCCGCCGTTTCGAAGTGGTCGAGCGGGTTCGTGCCGCCTGCGCCGAAGGGCGCCAGGCCTATTGGGTATGCACCCTGATCGAAGAGTCCGAAGAGCTGACCTGCCAGGCCGCCGAAAGCACTTACGAGGAGCTTGGCAGCGCTTTGGGCGAGCTACGGGTGGGGTTGATCCACGGGCGCATGAAACCGGCAGAAAAAGCCGAGATCATGGCCGAGTTCAAGGCCGGCAACTTGCAGCTGCTGGTCGCCACCACCGTTATCGAGGTAGGTGTGGACGTGCCCAACGCCAGCCTGATGATCATCGAAAACCCCGAGCGCCTGGGCCTGGCCCAGTTGCACCAGTTGCGTGGCCGGGTGGGCCGGGGCAGCGCCGTCAGCCATTGCGTGCTGCTGTACCACCCGCCGCTGTCGCAGATCGGCCGCGAGCGATTGGGGATCATGCGCGAGACCAATGACGGCTTCATCATCGCCGAAAAAGACCTTGAGCTGCGCGGCCCTGGCGAAATGCTTGGTACCCGCCAGACCGGCCTGCTGCAGTTCAAGGTCGCCGACCTGATGCGCGACGCCGACCTGCTGCCGGCTGTGCGCGACGCTGCCCAGGCTTTGATCGCCCGCTGGCCGGAACATGTCAGCCCGCTACTGGACCGCTGGCTGCGACATGGCCAGCAATATGGCCAAGTGTGACGCCAGTCCCATAATGGATCCAGATTTGCCCCGAGGCTGGTTATACTTCGCGTTTAAAAGAATCAGTGGATACGGACCATGACTGAAGTTGCCCTGGACACCGCAACCCCACACGCCCCGTCTGTCATCAGGCTGCTACTCGACAAGCTGGGCGTGGCCTACCGCGAGGTGGTCGAACACCCGCACCTGCCTGCGGCTGCGCGGGTCCAGGCAATACTTCTCGACGACGAGGTCGGCGCCCTCATGGTGCTGTTCCCGCAGAACCAACTGCTGGACCTCAACCGCCTGGCCGAACTGACCGGGCGCAAGCTCACCGCCGTGTCGGTGCCACGCCTGAAGCAGATGCTCGACAAGCACCTGCTCAAGGCACTCCCGGGTATTCCGGCGCTGACCAGTTCGCCGTGCCAGTACGAAAAGAGCCTGCTCGACGCGGAGACTGTCTATATCCAGTCGGGCGAAGCCGGCCTGCTGCTGGAAATCGAGCGCCCGCACTTCAAGCGCATGCTGGCCAAGGCCAGCGCCAGTAGCTTCGGCCAGGAAATCGAGGCGATCAACCCCAACCTCGACCGCCCCGATGACGACACCCGGGAAATCACCAATGCCGTGCAGGCCTTCACGGCCCGACGTATCCAGAAGCGCCTGGAAGAAACCATCGAAATCCCGCCGCTGGCCGACACCGCGCAAAAAATCATCAAGCTGCGGGTAGACCCCAACGCCAGCATTGACGACATCACTGGCGTGGTCGAAACCGATCCGGCACTGGCCGCGCAGGTGGTGAGCTGGGCAGCATCGCCGTACTATGCCTCGCCGGGCAAGATCCGCTCGGTGGAAGACGCCATCGTGCGTGTACTGGGCTTCGATCTTGTGATCAACCTGGCCTTGGGCCTGGCATTGGGCAAGACCTTGAGCCTGCCGAAGGACCACCCCCAGCAGGCGACACCGTATTGGCAGCAGTCGATCTACACCGCCGCCATCATTGAGGGCCTGACCCGTGCCATGCCGCGCGACGAGCGCCCCGAAGCCGGCCTGACTTACCTGGCCGGGCTGCTGCACAACTTTGGCTACCTGCTGCTGGCGCATGTGTTTCCACCGCACTTCTCGCTGATCTGCCGCCACCTGGAGGTCAACCCGCACCTGAACCACACCTACGTGGAACAGCACTTGCTGGGCATCAGCCGTGAACAGATCGGCGCCTGGTTGATGAAGTTGTGGGACATGCCGGAAGAACTGTCGACCGCGCTGCGCTTCCAGCACGACCCTGCCTACGACGGCGAGTATTCGGCGTTCCCCAACCTGGTGTGCCTGGCGACCCGCCTGTTGCGCTCACGTGGGATTGGCTCAGGGCCGCAGGAAGATATTCCTGATGAACTGCTGGAACGCCTGGGTATTACCCGGGAAAAGGCCGAAGATGTGGTGAACAAGGTGCTTGAAGCCGAGAACCTGCTGCGCGAACTGGCTTCGCAGTTCCACGCACCGCACTGACGTTACTGGCCCTTGTGGAAGCGGGTTTACCCGCGAAGATTGCGACGCGGTGTATGGCACCGGCGTTGCCGGTGTTCGCGGGTGAACCCGCTCCCACAGGGCATGAGTCAGCAGGCCTGTCGAACTTCAGCCTTTCTTCTTCGGCTTCAGGTACTTCATCAGGCCCTGGAACCACATCACCAGCGCCGGATTGCCCTTGATCTGGATATGCTTGTCCTGAATCCCCTGCATAAACGCCAACTGCTTGTTGCCCGCCTGCATCGTGGCGAAGCCGTAGGCAGCGTCCTTGAAGGCAATGGCAAAAGCCGGCTGTGGATAAGCACCGCCCTTGCTGCTGATGCGCTCGTTGTTGACGATGAAGTGCCGGGCGATCTTGCCGTCCAGTGTCTGCATCTGGAAAACCAGGTCCTTGCCCTTTAGCTGCTGCTGAAAGGCCGGGTTGTTACGACTGGCCCTGGCCATCAACAGCCCCATGGCCCAGAGAAGAAAGCGGAACTTCATCGACACGCCTCGATTGAAAAGTGACTAAGTTTCGCAGTTTATCCTCTTAACGACCTTTTTATGCAAGTTCGCAGCAGTTACTGCGTGTAAAGCACAACGGGCGCCATGAAGGCGCCCGTTCGGGAACAACGAATCGTCAGCGAATGCTTACTTTTTCTTGGCGGCCTTACTTGGCGCAGCCGGGGGATTGACGCTGTCCTTGAGGTTCTTGCCTGGCTTGAAGGCCACGGTGTTGCTGGCCTTGATCTTGACCGGCTCGCCGGTTTGCGGGTTCTTGCCGGTACGCGCGCCGCGATGACGTTTTTCGAAAGTGCCGAAACCGACCAAGGTCACGGTGTCCTTGTCCAGGGCACCCGTGATGCTGTCGAGAATCGCGTTCAAAACCTGATTGGCCTTTTCCTTGGTCAGATCGGCCTTATCGGCGATGACGGCGGCGAGTTCTGGTTTGCGCATAGTGAAGCCTCTTTGACGGAATTCTTGTTGTTATGCCGTGCTGCCTTTGGGAGCAGCGCTCAAGGCACCGCAGGCTCTAATCTGCGGCAGACGGGAGTGAGAATGGCACGAGCTCAGGGGCCGCGCCAGTATCTGGGCGGCCATTGTGCAGGCAACAACAGGATAAATCCGACAGAACGCCCGCTATTTACGCCATAACCGCTGGCAACTGGCGATTCAGCGCCAGTTTATCCATCACCGCCGCCCCGGTCAGGGCGTAGCCAAGCAGCTTGCCATCGGCATCCAGGCACAGCACCTTGAGGTCACTGCCCTGTCCCTCTACCTGCCAGCTGCCTTCGCGCCCCTGCGGCGGCGGCGAAACCACCAATGGGCAGGCCGGGGTTTTCACGGTAATCGGCATTGGCCCATAGGCGACTGCTGTCGGCTTGCCGGCCAGGGTTTGCGCCAGCGCCCGGGCACAGCTCATCAGCGGCATCACATACAACAGGTTGATGCCATCGACTTCGGCACAGTCGCCGAGGGCGAAAATGTTGGCGTGAGATGTGCGCAACTCGCGGTCTACGCTGACGCCGCGGTTGGTCTGCAAACCGGCCGCTGCAGCCAGGTCGGTGCGCGGGCGCAGGCCGATGGCCGAAACCACCAGGTCGCAATCAATCACGCTGCCATCCGACAGGTGCGCCTCCAGGCCGTGGGCCACCTGCTGCAAGCGGGTCAGCACCGGCCCAAGGTGGAAGCGCACGCCCAGCCCCTCCAGCCCGGCCTGCACCGCACTGGCAGCAGCTGGGTGCAACAGGGTCGGCATGACTTGCTCGCATGGCGCCACCACATCGACCTGGAAGCCACCCAGGCTCATGTCATTGGCGAATTCACAGCCGATCAGACCAGCGCCAAGGATCAGCACGCGTTGCTTACCGGCGGCAGCGGCGCGGAAACGTGCGTAGTCTTCGAGGTCGTTGATGGGGAACACCAGATGGTTGCCGTCACCTTCGACCGGTACCTGCACGGTCTGTGCGCCCCAGGCCAGCACCAGATCGCGGTATTCCACGGCCTCTTCGCCGATCCACAAGCGCTTGTGGCCCGGGTCGATACCGCTGATACGGGTATGGGTACGGACCTCGGCGTTCAGTTGCTCGGCCATGGCGCCCGGCTCGGCCATGCACAGGCCGTCGGCGTCTTTCTGCTTGGCATAACCCATGGAGAGCATGGGCTTGGAGTAGGAACGACCGTCATCAGCAGTGATCAGCAGCAGCGGCGTCTGCGCATCGAGTTTGCGAAACTCACGGGCCAAGTTGTAGCCCGCAAGGCCGGTACCGATGATTACCACAGGGGACGTCATGTCGTACTTGCCTCGCTTAGCCGATGGAGATCATTTCGAAGTCGCTTTTACCGACGCCGCAGTCGGGGCACAGCCAGTCTGCAGGCACGTCCTCCCAACGGGTGCCGGGGGCGATGCCGTCGTCCGGCCAGCCTTCGGCTTCGTCGTAGATCAGGCCACAGACAATACATTGCCACTTTTTCATGGGGGTGGTTTCCTCGGTTCAGGCTTGGCTTTGTGTTGCTGCTGATGGCCCTTTCGCGGCTAAAGCCGCTCCCACAGGGACCGTACAACATCAGAGGTTGTGCGGTCCCTGTGGGAGCGGCTTTAGCCGCGAAGAAGCCAGCGCGCAATTCATGGGGGCTTTGTAGCGGCCCTGTCCCCAGTATGCAAGCACTCGGGGCAATCATGCTAAGCTCGCCGCCTCTCTGGTTGTAACAAGCAGACCGACGTGCCGTACGAATCCCCGCAAGCAGCCGCTGTGGCGTGGCTGCCGTATTCGCAGCTGGCGACCGACATCGACCAGCCCACCCTTGACTGGCTGTTCGACGAAGGCTCGCTGACCCGCCGCCTGACCCGCCTGTCTCTTGATCACTTCTCCGTCACCCCGCTGTTCGAGGGCTGGCAGCCGCTGCGCGATGACGAATGCCAGGCGCTGGGCATTACTGCCGGCGCCGAAGGCTGGGTGCGTGAGGTGTACCTGCGTGGCCACGGGCAACCATGGGTATTTGCCCGCAGCGTGGCCAGCCGCAGTGCCCTGGAGCGCGGTGGCCTGGACCTGGAAACCTTGGGCAGCCGCTCGCTGGGCGAGTTACTGTTCTGCGACCAGGCTTTTATCCGCCATCCGCTCGAAGTATGCAGTTATCCACAGGCCTGGCTGCCGCCGGAGGCTGCCCATGCAGCACTTTGGGGCCGCCGCTCGCGCTTCGAGCGAAACGGCCTGGACCTGCTGGTAGCAGAGGTGTTCCTGCCAGCATTGTGGCAAGCGGCCAAGGAGGAAAACCGCTGATGTACCTGCAACTGCTCAAGTCGCTCAACCGCCTGCACCCGCGGGCCTGGGACTTCGTCCAGCTCAGCCGCATGGACCGGCCGATCGGTATCTACCTGCTGCTGTGGCCAACGCTTACGGCAGTGTGGATTGCCGGCAACGGCTCCCCCACCCTGGCCAACGTGCTGATCTTCGGCCTTGGCGTGGTGCTGATGCGGGCTGCAGGTTGCTGCATCAACGACTTTGCCGACCGCAAGGTAGACGGCCACGTCAAGCGCACCGCCGATCGCCCCCTGGCCAGTGGCCGCGTACAACCGCGCGAGGCCCTGGCCCTGTTTGCCATACTGGTCGGGGTGAGTTTTCTGCTGGTGCTGTGTACCAACAGCCGCACCGTGTGGCTGTCGTTCGGCGCGGTAGCCCTGGCGTTCTGCTACCCGTTCATGAAGCGCTACACCTATTACCCACAGGTGGTGCTGGGGGCGGCGTATTCGTGGGGCATTCCGATGGCCTTCACGGCTGCCGGCGGTGAGCTGCCAGCCAGTGCCTGGCTGCTGTATATCGCCAACCTGCTATGGACGGTGGGCTACGACACCTACTACGCCATGGTCGACCGGGATGACGACCTGAAGATTGGCGTGAAGTCGACGGCGATTCTGTTCGGTGAGGCTGACCGCACCATTATCCTGACCTTGCAGTTGCTGTCGCTGGGCTGCCTGTTGCTGGCGGGTAGCCGCTTCGATCTGGGGGGCTGGTTCCACCTGGGGCTGCTGGGTGCAGCGGCGTGCTTTGCCTGGGAATACTGGTCGACACGCAAGCTGGATCGAGAGTCGTGCTTCAAGGCATTTCTGCACAATCACTGGGCGGGGTTGCTGGTGTTTATCGGCGTAGTGTTGGATTACGCACTGCGCTAACAGCGCGATCACCGCCCCTGTGGGAGCAGGTTTACCCGCGAATGCGATGGTAGATGCACTACAGCCTTCGCGGGTAAACCCGCTCCCACAGGGTTAGGCGTTAACCTTCAAGGCTTGGCGATATGCCATACGTCTTTCACGCCATCGCCGGTCTTGTCCCCGGCCTTCTTGTCCTTGACGAAGGTATACAGCGGCTTGCCGTCATAGGCCCACTGCATCGAGCCGTCATCACGTTTGATCTGGGTCCACTTGCCCTCGGCCTTTTCGCCGTCCATCACTTTCAGCGGCGGCCAGTTGGTAGCGCAATCGCCATTGCACATCGACTTGCCACCCGCATCCTTGTCAAAGGTGTACAGCGTCATGCCGGCATGGTCGACCCACATGCCGTCCTTTTCCACGGCGTGGTGGGCCGAGGCCACCCCCGGTAGCGCCAGCGCCGTGAAAAGGGCCATCCAGCTCAGCGTATGTCGTGTCATTGGATTCACCATTGTTTCGGGGGGGAAATGAGTTCGGGTTGCCGCAATTGCGGCCTCCTGTAGCCTAGTTCAGTCATGGAATGTCGCCAGAACGGCCAACACCCTGTCACACAGCTGCAATAATTCCGTTATCTAATGCGGGCCACGACACCGAATCCAGGAGAGGTTTTGAGCATGGTTGGCAGGAACATTCTGATCGTCGACGACGAAGCGCCTATTCGCGAGATGATCGCCGTTGCCCTGGAAATGGCCGGCTATGACTGCCTGGAAGCGGAAAACTCCCAACAGGCCCATGCCATCATCGTCGACCGCAAGCCGGACCTGATCCTGCTCGACTGGATGCTGCCGGGCACCTCCGGCATCGAGCTGGCCCGCCGCCTGAAGCGCGACGAGCTGACCGGCGATATCCCGATCATCATGCTGACCGCCAAGGGTGAAGAGGACAACAAGATCCAGGGCCTGGAAGTGGGTGCCGACGACTACATCACCAAGCCGTTCTCGCCGCGTGAGCTGGTAGCACGTCTGAAAGCCGTGCTGCGCCGCACCGGCCCGAGCGACAGCGAGGCACCAATCGAAGTCGGCGGGCTGCTGCTGGACCCGATCAGCCACCGCGTGACCATCGACGGCAAACCGGCCGAGATGGGCCCCACCGAATACCGCCTGCTGCAGTTCTTCATGACCCACCAGGAGCGCGCTTATACCCGTGGCCAACTGCTCGACCAAGTGTGGGGCGGCAACGTCTATGTCGAAGAACGCACGGTCGACGTGCACATCCGTCGCCTGCGCAAGGCGTTGGGTGAAGCCTACGAAAATCTGGTACAAACCGTCCGGGGCACTGGCTACCGCTTCTCGACCAAGAGCTGATCGAGTTCAAAAGCGCCAAGCTGCACGTCGTTGTACAAGGACCGTCAATTGAACCAGAACTGGCACGCGACCCTGATTCGCCACCTGCTGCTGCTGATTACCGTCTGCCTGATCGGTGGGCTGGTCAGCGGCTATTACGGCTGGAGCCTGGCCGTTGGCCTGGCGCTGTACCTGGGTTGGACCCTCAAGCAACTGCTGCGCCTGCATGACTGGCTGCGCAACCACCAGCCCGACGAAGCACCGCCCGATGGGTACGGCCTGTGGGGCGAGGTGTTCGACAGCATCTATCACCTGCAACGCCGTGACCAGCGGGTACGGGGCCGCCTGCAGGCGGTGATCGACCGGGTGCAGGAGTCCACCGCCGCGCTGCGTGACGCGGTGATCATGCTCGACAGCGACGGCAACCTGGAATGGTGGAACCGTGCCGCCGAAACCCTGCTGGGCTTCAAGACCCCGCAAGACGGCGGTCAGCAAGTGACCAACCTGGTGCGCCACCCGCGTTTCAAGGAGTACTTCGAGGCAGAAAACTACCTCGAACCGCTGGAAATTCCCTCACCGATCAACGACCGCATGCGCGTGCAGTTGCACATCACCCGCTATGGCAACAATGAACACCTGATGCTGGTGCGCGATGTCACTCGTATCCATCAGCTGGAACAGATGCGCAAGGACTTTGTCGCCAACGTGTCGCACGAGCTGCGCACGCCGCTGACGGTGATCACCGGCTACCTGGAAACCCTGCTGGACAACGTCGAGGACGTGAACCCGCGTTGGGGCCGCGCCCTGCAGCAAATGAGCCAGCAAGGCTCGCGCATGCAGACGCTGCTCAACGACCTGTTGCTGCTGGCCAAGCTGGAGGCCACCGATTACCCGTCGGATAACCAGCCGGTGGCAGTCGATGCCCTGCTCGGCTCAATCAAGAACGACGCCCAGGCGCTGTCCGGCCCGCGTAACCAGCGCATCACCCTGGAGGCTACACCCGGCGTGAAGCTCAAGGGCAGCGAGTCGGAGCTGCGCAGTGCCTTTTCCAACCTGGTGTTCAACGCGGTCAAGTACACCCAGGACGAAGGCAATATCCGCATCCGCTGGTGGGCCGATGCCCAAGGCGCGCACTTGTCGGTGCAGGACTCGGGGGTGGGCATCGATGCCAAGCATTTGCCACGCCTGACCGAGCGCTTCTACCGGGTGGATTCCAGCCGTGCGTCGAATACCGGCGGCACCGGGCTGGGGTTGGCAATCGTCAAACATGTGTTGATGCGCCACCGCGGCAAACTGGAAATCAGCAGCGTGCCAGGGCATGGGAGTACCTTTACCTGCCACTTTGCGCCGGCACAATTGGCCAACGGCAAGGCTTGAGATTGGGGCTGCTGCGCAGCCCTTTGCGGCCCCAATGAATCCATCACCCTTTGCTTTTGCGGCCCCAGCCGCTACATTGGATCCCCTGTGCCAGCAAGAGCTGGCACTTTTTTTCTCTCTATCTCTAAGACGGACCCCGTAAAAACTCCATCATGGACCCTTCCCCTGGTATCAGCCTCACCTCGTTATTCGCCGATTTCGGCATGATCATCTTTGCCTTCCTGCTGGTGCTGCTCAACGGCTTTTTCGTAGCCGCCGAGTTCGCCATGGTCAAGCTGCGCGCCACCCGCGTGGAGGCCATCGCCGAGCAGCATGGCTGGCGCGGCAACATCCTGCGCAAGGTACACAACCAGCTCGACGCCTACCTGTCGGCCTGCCAGCTGGGGATCACCCTCGCCTCGCTGGGCCTGGGCTGGGTCGGTGAACCGGCGTTTGCCCACCTGCTCGAGCCGCTGCTGGCGTACTTCGGTGTCGACTCGCCCGAACTGATCAAAGGCGTCTCGTTCTTCGTCGCCTTCTTCGTCATCTCGTACCTGCACATCGTGGTCGGCGAACTGGCACCCAAATCCTGGGCCATTCGCAAGCCAGAGCTGCTGTCTTTGTGGACCGCCGTGCCGCTGTACCTGTTCTATTGGGCGATGTACCCGGCCATCTACCTGCTCAATGCCAGCGCCAATACCATCCTGCGCATTGCCGGCCAGGGCGAACCTGGCCCGCACCACGAACACCACTACAGCCGTGAAGAGCTGAAGCTGATCCTGCACTCCAGCCGTGGCCAGGACCCAAGCGACCAAGGCATGCGCGTGCTGGCGTCGGCCGTGGAAATGGGCGAGCTGGAAGTGGTCGACTGGGCCAACTCGCGTGAAGACATGGTCACCATTGATGCTCATGCACCGCTGAAGCAGATTCTGGCCCTGGTGCGCCGCCACAAGTTCAGCCGCTATCCGGTGTACGACGCCGAGCGCGAAGAATTCACCGGCCTGCTGCATATCAAGGACCTGCTGCTGGAGCTGGCCGAGCTGGAGCACTTGCCTGAAACCATCGATCTGGAGGACCTTGCCCGGCCACTGGAGCGCGTATCGCGGCACATGCCACTGGCGCAGTTACTGGAGCAGTTCCGCAAGGGCGGCGCGCACTTCGTGCTGGTGGAGGAAGCCGACGGCAAGGTAATCGGCTACCTGACCATGGAAGACGTGCTTGAAGTACTGGTAGGCGATATCCAGGACGAGCACCGCAAGACCGAGCGCGGCATCCTCGCCTATCAGCCAGGTAAACTGCTGGTGCGCGGCGACACGCCGCTGTTCAAGGTCGAGCGCCTGCTGGGCATTGACCTTGACCACATCGAGGCAGAAACCCTGGCCGGGCTGATCTACGAAACCCTCAAGCGTGTGCCTGAAGAAGAGGAAGTGCTGGAAGTCGAAGGGCTGCGCATCATCATCAAGAAGATGAAAGGGCCCAAGATCGTGCTGGCCAAGGTGCTGAAGCTCGATTGAGGGCCATCGGGCTGCTGCGCAGCCCATCGCGACGCAAGGCCGCTCCAACAGGAGATCGCGTAATCCTGTAGGAGCGGCCTTGTGTCGTGAAAGGCCCGCAAAGCGGCCCCAAAAATCTCAGGGATTGCCGGCAGTGAAATCGGGTAACCCGCTGATCGGCCTGTCGAACCGGTAAGGTATCGACTCCAGTGCCAACCCCACATTACGCTGCACCACAAAATGCAGGTGCGGCCCGGTGCTATTACCGGTATTGCCCGACTTGGCCAGCATCTGCCCCTGCCGCACCCGCTGCCCCTCCTTCACCACCACCGAGCCGCGCATCAGGTGAAGGTATACGCCCATGGTACCGTCCGGGTGCAGGACCCTGACAAAATTGCCCGACGGGTTGGGTTCGCGTCCGCTCTGGCTGTTCTGTGTCTTCACCACCACCCCTTCCCGCGCCGCGATGATCGTGGTGCCTTCAGGCATGGCGATGTCCATGGCATAGCGCCCTTTGGGGCCAAAATGGCTGACACGGCCATTGGGGCCCTGGGTCACGCGGAACGGGCCGCCGATCCATGGGAATGCATAGCGGAAGCCACCCTGTGGCCGCTTGCCCGGGTCGCCCATGGCCTGCAACAGGGTCGAACGGTAGTTCAGCAGCAGCCCGGGCCGCCCCCTGAGCACACTGAGCAGTTGCGTGGTACGCGGTGGCAGCAGCCGGCGCACGAGGCGCGGGGCATCGCCGCCCTGGGCGTTGACCAGGTTGTCCAGACGCAACTCGACCTCCACAGGCACATGCAGCTCGTTACGGGCCGAGAAGCTCACGCCACCGTCAAAGGTTTTCGCGTTCAACTGCACCTGGCCCTCGAGCGTTTCGACCATGGGTTCGAGCAGCACCAAGGGTTTGGCACCGGGGCCGGGGCGGTCGGAATACGAGATGACACCCGATTCGTCGGTGATCTTGTAGAGGGTCACACCCAGGCTCGACGCCGAGGCCATGAGCAATGCACAGAACAGCAGCAGGCGCGCGGGCATGATAGTGGCTTTTTGACAGTTATGATCTGTCGAAGCCTAGCAGCGGGTTTTGGGGCGGGTATTGCAGTTGGTCGGAATGGCTCAGAACTGTGCAGGCTTTTGCAGCCGTGGCCTTGAGTCGCGACAGGGCTGCGTGGCAGCCCCAGGATTTCATGACTGGCCGAAGTCAGGCGCCGGGGGTGAAGTGCTTCTGCGCAGTACCACGGGCAATCAGGCGCGACAGATAATCGAGCTTCTGGGCGTCCTGGTCGACGAATTTGAACGTCAACTGCAACCAGTCGCTGTCAGGCTTGGGCTCCAGCGCCGCGACCGCATGCAAGTAGCCATTCAGGCGGGCGACTTCAGCGCTTTCGCCCTGCTCCAGGTCCAGCACTGCGCCTTCCAGCACCTGCGGCAGCGCGTCACTGCGGCGCACCACAAGCAATGCCTCTTTCAGGCTCAATGCCTTGATCACGCATGGCTGTATGCCGCCAGCCAGGCGCAACTGGCCTTGGCCACGACCGCTCGGTGCAGGGGCAGCAGGCGCGGGGGCGGGGGCGGTGACCTGCGGCCTGGCCGCAACCGGCGCAGGCGCTGCAGCCTTGACGGCTTCAGGCTTGCCCGCAGTCAGTGCATTAAGCGAATCGTTGGCGAACGCCGGGTTGGCTCTCGCAGGGCCAACAGCCATCAAGCTGTCGAGCTTGCCGATCTTGGTCAGGGCCTTTTTCACCTTGGTCAGCAACTGTTCGTTGGTGAACGGCTTGCCGACAAAATCGGAAACCCCTGCCTGGATCGCCTGTATGACATTTTCCTTGTCACCACGGCTGGTCACCATGATGAACTGCAGGTTCTTCAGCGCAGGCTGCTGGCGGCACCAGGTGAGCAATTCCAGGCCAGACATCTCCGGCATTTCCCAGTCACACAGAACCAGGTCGAACGCTTCCTTGCCGAGCATGGCCATGGCCTTGCGGCCGTTGACCGCATCGTCAATCGCCATACCCGGGAAGGCATTGCGCAGGCACTTGCGGACCAGGTCACGGATAAACGGCGCGTCATCCACGACCAGCACATTCACTTTACTCATCGATACTCCTTCTGAACCCGACTAGCCTACTGCCAAATACTGGCCACTTGCTACAACCTGGTCACGCCGGGACTTCATCACATCGTTCGCGGGTGCCTGCCGGCTCTCGACCGCAAACGAAAACGCCCGGCCAAGGCCGGGCGTCGATGCTCGGGAGCAACCTTACTTATCGTCAGGTTCGCCTGGAACATTAGCCTTTTCGCCGTCACCTACGGCAGTGCCCTGCACCTCGGCGGTCATCCGTTTGAGGCCCATGTGGCGCACGTCGGTACCGCGTACCAGGTAGATCACCAGCTCGGAAATGTTGCGCGCATGGTCGCCAATACGCTCCAGCGAGCGCAGCACCCAGATCACGCTCAAGACCCGCGAGATCGAGCGCGGGTCTTCCATCATGTAGGTCACCAGCTCGCGCAACGCGGTCTTGTATTCACGGTCGATGGTCTTGTCGTACTGGGCCACCGACAGCGCCAGGTCGGCGTCGAAGCGGGCAAAGGCGTCCAGCGCATCGCGGACCATGTTACGGACCTGGTCGCCAATGTGGCGCACTTCCACATAGCCACGCGGCGACTCGCCTTCTTCGCACAGCTGGATGGCGCGGCGGGCGATCTTGGTCGATTCGTCACCGATGCGCTCCAGGTCGATCACCGACTTGGAGATGCTGATGATCAGCCGCAGGTCGGAGGCCGCAGGCTGGCGACGGGCAAGGATGCGCAGGCATTCCTCGTCGATGTTGCGCTCCATCTGGTTGATCTGCTCGTCGACTTCACGCACTTGCTGGGCCAGGCCCGAGTCGGCTTCGATCAGCGCGGTAACCGCGTCATTGACCTGTTTTTCCACCAGCCCGCCCATGGCCAGCAGGTGACTGCGCACCTCTTCCAGCTCGGCGTTGAACTGTTGGGAAATATGATGGGTAAGGCTTTCTTTGTTGATCATCGTTTTGTCCTTTGGTAGCGCGGCCCTGTAGGAGCGGGTTCATCGAGGCGTCGAACCGCCGCGAACACCGGCGAAGCCGGTGCCAGGCACCGAGTCGCCTGCTTCGCGGGTAAACCCGCTCCTACAGAGGCCAGGTGCTCATCACGAGCGGCGCTTAACCGTAGCGACCGGTGATGTAGTCTTCGGTCTGCTTCTTCGCCGGGTTGGTGAACAGGGTGTCGGTATCACCGAATTCGACCAGTTTGCCCATGTACATGAACGCGGTGTAGTCCGAAACACGGGCCGCCTGCTGCATGTTGTGGGTCACGATGACGATGGTGTACTTGGATTTCAATTCGTAGATCAGCTCTTCGACCTTCAGGGTAGAGATCGGGTCGAGCGCCGAGCACGGTTCGTCGAGCAACAGCACCTCCGGCTCTACGGCGATGGTACGGGCGATGACCAGACGCTGCTGCTGACCACCGGACAGGCCCAGCGCCGACTCGTGAAGGCGGTCCTTGACCTCGTCCCACAGGGCTGCCCCCTTCAACGCCCACTCGACCGCTTCGTCGAGTACGCGCTTCTTGTTGATGCCCTGGATACGCAGGCCATAGACCACGTTCTCGTAGATGGTCTTGGGGAACGGGTTGGGCTTCTGGAACACCATGCCCACACGGCGGCGCAGCTCAGCCACGTCTTCACCCTTGCGGTAGATGTTGTTGCCGTACAGGTTGATGGCGCCCTCCACGCGGCAACCGTCAACCAGGTCGTTCATGCGGTTGAAAGTACGCAGCAAGGTCGATTTGCCGCAGCCGGACGGGCCGATGAAGGCGGTCACGCGCTGCTTGGGGATGTTCATGCTGACGTCGAACAAGGCTTGCTTGTCGCCGTAGAACAGGCTCAGGCCCGGGACTTCGATGGCCACGGTTTCTTCCGCCAGGCGCAGGCTCTGCTTGTTGCGGCCCAGGGCAGACATGTCGATGCCGTGGGTATGGGAATCTTGCTGCATGGTCTACTCCATACGCTGTCTATTCGTTTCAAAGGGCCACCCGGCTGGCGGGCAGCACGCTTGCAATCAGGGTCAGGGTCAGCTGTCCAGCGCCTTGTACTTCTCGCGCAGGTGGTTACGGATCCACACTGCCGAGAGGTTGAGGGCCGCGATCACCAGTACCAGCAGCAGCGCCGTGGCATACACCAGTGGCCGCGCGGCTTCGACGTTGGGGCTCTGGAAGCCGACGTCATAGATGTGGAAGCCCAGGTGCATGATCTTCTGATCCAGGTGTAGGTACGGGTAGTTACCGTCCACCGGCAGCGAAGGCGCCAGCTTCACCACCCCCACCAGCATCAACGGGGCCACTTCGCCCGCGGCGCGGGCCACGGCGAGGATCATGCCGGTCATCATCGCCGGGCTGGCCATCGGCAATACAATCTTCCACAGCGTCTCGGCCTTGGTCGCGCCCAGCGCCAGCGAGCCTTCACGCACGGTACGCGGTATACGTGCCAGGCCTTCTTCGGTGGCCACGATCACCACCGGCACTGCCAGCAGTGCCAGGGTCAGCGACGCCCACAGCAGGCCTGGGGTACCCAGAGTCGGCGCGGGCAGTGCTTCGGGGAAGAACAGGCGGTCAATCGAACCACCCAGTACGTAAACGAAAAAGCCCAGGCCAAATACGCCGTAGACAATCGCCGGCACACCGGCCAGGTTGTTCACGGCAATGCGGATCAGCCGGGTTACCGGGCCTTGCCGTGCGTATTCACGCAGGTACACGGCGGCCAGCACACCGAACGGGGTGACGATCACGGCCATGATCAAGGTCATCATCACGGTACCGAAAATGGCCGGGAAGATACCGCCCTCGGTATTGGCTTCACGTGGGTCGTCGCTGAGAAACTCCCAGACCTTGGCGAAGTAGGTGCCCAACTTGGTGAACGCAGACATGCCGTTCGGCTGGATAGCGTGCACCACCTTGCTCAGGTTGATTTCCACTTCACGGCCATTGCCATCGCGCGCCACCAGGCTGTCACGGGCAAAAGCCTGGTGCAGGCCGCTGAGGCGGTCTTCGATGACCTTGTAGCGGCTGTTCAGCTCGGCGCGGTCGGCGTCCATGTCAGCCTGGGCGGCGGCGTCCAGCTTGCCTTCAAGCTCCAGCTTGCGGGCATGCAGACGCAGGCGCTCGAGGCCATGGTTGATGGCACCGATGTCCTTCTTCTCCAGCTGCTGCAATTCACTGTTGAGCTTGTTGGCACGTTTGAGGCGGGCCTGCAGCTCGCTCCAGGCCGCTGGGCCTTCGGCAACTACACGGCCTTCTTCCTTGACGCTGACCAAGTAGCCATAGAAGTTGCCCCACTCGCGGCGCTCCAGGGCCATCAGGTCTGCCGGGCGCTGTTCGTCGACCAGCCAGTCGCCGACCACCCAGGTGAAGTCGCTGCCGTTGAGGTCGCGGTTACCCACCTTGATCAGTTCACGGGTCATGAACTCCGGGCCCTGGTCCGGTACCGGCAGGCCGGCACCCTTGAGGCGTGCACGGGGGACTTCTTCTTTTTGCACCACCTCGCCGATTACGACATGGTCAGCCTGGCCCGGCACCTTGTAAGTGGCCTGGACCAAGTCGGCCGGCCAGAAGTGGCCCAGGCCGCGCACGGCAATTACCGCCAGCAGGCCGACAGTCATGATCACCGCCATTGCCACGGCGCCGCCGCTCATCCAGACACCTGGGGCGCCGCTCTTGAACCAGCTTTTGAGGGAATCCTTTTTCACGGATCGCTACCTTTCTATCAAAGCGACGAGTATTTCTTGCGCAGACGCTGGCGAATCAGCTCGGCCAAGGTGTTCATGATGAAGGTGAACATCAGCAGCACCAGTGCAGCCAGGAACAGCACGCGGTAGTGGCTGCCACCGACTTCCGATTCGGGCATTTCCACGGCCACGTTGGCGGCCAGGGTGCGCATGCCCTCGAACAGGTTCATTTCCATCACCGGCGTGTTGCCGGTGGCCATCAGCACGATCATGGTCTCGCCTACCGCGCGGCCCATGCCGATCATCAGCGCCGAGAAAATCCCCGGGCTGGCGGTAAGGATGACCACGCGGGTGAGGGTCTGCCAGGGTGTCGCCCCCAGGGCCAGCGAGCCTAGGGTAAGGCTGCGCGGCACGCTGAATACGGCGTCTTCGGCGATGGAGTAGATGTTAGGGATAACCGCGAAGCCCATGGCAATGCCCACGACCAAGGCGTTGCGCTGGTCATAGGTGATCCCCAGATCGTTGGTGATCCACAGGCGCATGTCGCCCCCAAAGAACCAGCTTTCCAGGTGCGGGCTCATGGTCAGCGCGAACCAGCCGGTAAACAGGATGACCGGGATCAGGATCGCCGCTTCCCAGCCGTCCGGTATCCGCAAGCGAATCGACTCGGGCAGACGCGTCCAGGCGAACCCGGCCAGCAGGATGCCCAACGGCATCAGCAGGAACAGGCTGAACACGCCCGGCAGATGGCCTTCCAGATACGGGGCGAGGAACAGGCCGGCGAAGAAACCGAGGATCACTGTGGGCATCGCTTCCATCAGTTCGATCACCGGCTTGACCTTGCGGCGCATGCCCGGGGCCATGAAGTAGGCGGTGTAGATGGCAGCGGCAATGGCCAGCGGTGCCGCCAGGATCATCGCGTAGAAGGCAGCCTTGAGGGTACCGAAGGTCAGCGGCGACAGGCTCAGCTTGGGCTCGAAGTCGGTGTTCGAAGCGGTCGATTGCCAGACGTACTTAGGCTCGTCGTAGTTTTCGTACCACACCTTGCCCCACAACGCGCTGAAGGAAATTTCCGGGTGCGGGTTGCGCAGGCTCAGCGGCAGCAGCTTGCCGCCTTGTTCGATGATGATACGGTTCGCACGGGGCGACAGGGCCAGGATGCCCGGGCCTTCAGCGACCGGCTCGACCAGCAGGGTACGGTGCGCGGTGCTGTGGAACACGCCCAGTTTGCCTTCGGCGTCGAGGGCGATGAAGCCCTTGCGGCGCTCTTCGGCGTCAATCTGCACGATTGGCGCCTTGCCCATCTGGAAGGTACGGATCTGCTTGAAGCGCGATTCGCCGTCCGGGTCGCGGGCCATGAACCACTGGGCCAGGCCACCCTTGGAGTCACCGATGATCAGCGAGATGCCGCCGACCAACTGGCCGGTGGCGGTTACTTCGGTGTCGGCACTTTCAGACAGTTTGTAGCGGCCGTTGAGGCTCTTGTCACGCAAGCTGAACACATCGGCCGTGGCGCGACCGTTGATCACGTACAACCACTGCTGACGCGGGTCGATGAAGATATTCTTCACCACTTCGGTCATCTGCGGCAGGATAATGCGGTTCTGCTCGGTGGTAACCTCTTCGGTCATCATGTTTTCGCTGCGGGTCAGCTCCAGCACCTGCAGTTGTGCACCCGTGGAGCCGGCCAGCACCAGAGAGTCGCCATTGACGTTGACGCTGACGTGCTCCAGCGCACGGCCCTGCTCGTCGAGCACGAATGGCTGCTCGCCGTATGGGTAGTCGATGTTGGCGGTAATGGTCTTCTTGTTGTCCGGGTAGGTGATCTTGTAGGTGTGATGGAACACCAGCGCCTGGCCATTGGACAAGCCCAGCACCACCAGCGGGCTACCCGGCTGGTCGGCACTGATGGAGGTGACCTGGGTGTCGGCCGGCACGGGCAGTTCGACACGCTTGAGTTCGTTACCGGTCTTGGTATCAAAGAACAGTGCCTGGCCCTTGTCCGAAACACGCATCCCCACCAGGTTCTGTTCTTCAAGCGCAATCATCAGCGGCTTGCCGGCATCCTGCTGCAACCAGGTTGGCTCCAGGGCTTTCTTGCTGCTCAGTTCAGCGCCCTGGAACAGTGGCAGCACCACATATGCCAGATAGAAGAAGATCAGAGTGATGGCTGCCAATACGGCAAGCCCGCCCACCAGTACATACCAGCGGGTCAGGCGGTCCTTGAGCGCACGCATGCGACGCTTGCGTTGCAACTCGGGCGTATTGAAATCAATGCGCACGGGTTGGGAGTTTTGGGTCATGTTGGAATTGGCCAGATCATTCATGCGCACACCCTAGCGGTCCCGTGTGACAAAAACATTACAAAGTGGTGACGCGCGAAAGCCCGCCGCACAGGGAGCCTGGCTTCGGACCGGGAATTCTTGCAAGAGGCCGGGCATCAGCACCGGCCTCTTCTTAATTGCTTACTTCTTTGCGACGTTACCGGCGTGGGACAGGCCCAGGTCAGCCAGCGTCTTGTCGACGACTTTGGCTGGCAGCGGGATGTAGCCATCCTTCACCACGACCTGCTGGCCAGCTTGCGACAGCACCAGCTTGACGAACTCGGCTTCCAGCGGGGCCAGGGGCTTGTTCGGCGCCTTGTTCACATACACGTACAGGAAGCGCGACAGCGGGTAGCTGCCGTTCAGGGCATTGGTTTCGTTGTCTTCGACAAATTCGCCGCCTTCTTTCTTGGCCAGGGCTACGGTCTTGACGCTGGCGGTCTTGTAACCGATACCCGAGTAGCCGATGCCGTTCAGCGAGGAGCTGATCGACTGCACGACCGAAGCCGAGCCAGGCTGTTCGTTGACGTTAGGCTTGAAGTCGCCTTTGCACAGGGCTTCTTCCTTGAAATAGCCATAGGTACCCGACACCGAGTTGCGGCCGAACAGCTGGATTGGCTTGTTGGCCAGATCGCCGGTTACACCGACGTCACCCCAGGTCTTGATCTCGGCCTTGCCACCACACAGGCGGGTGGAGGAGAAGATGGCATCGACTTGTGCCATGGTCAGGCCCTTGATCGGGTTGTCCTTGTGCACGAACACGGCCAGGGCGTCGACGGCGACCGGGATGGCGGTCGGCTTGTAGCCGTACTTCTGCTCGAAGGCCTGCAGCTCGACGTCCTTCATCTTGCGGCTCATCGGGCCGAGGTTGGCGGTACCTTCGGTCAACGCGGGTGGCGCGGTGGACGAGCCGGCAGCCTGGATCTGGATGTTTACGTTCGGATATTCCTTCTTGTAGGCCTCGGCCCACAGAGTCATCAGGTTCGCGAGGGTGTCGGAACCGACGCTGGAGAGGTTGCCCGAAACACCGGTGGTCTTGGTGTAGGTCGGGATCGCAGGATCGACAGCGGCTACCGCGTTGGCGGTTGCAACGCCAGCGGCGGCAAAGGTGAGGGCCGCCATCAAACGCTTCAGTTTCATGCCTTGCTCCTAGCAGGAATATTGGGGTGTTGGATGGAACGGGCCCAAGTATCGGCAGGCCGCATGAATACGATATGACTCAATTGTGACAAATGGATGAATGGCCATCACCAAATGCAGGTCTGGCCTCTTCGCGGCTAAAGCCGCTCCCACAGGGATTTGCACAGACCTCAAGGCCTGCGCCGTACCTGTGGGAGCGGCTTTAGCCGCGAAGAGGCCAGCAGCCGTGGTGCTGATCAGCGCTTGTTGGCGAGCAGGTACAGCCCCACGGCCAGACCAACGGCGCACAGGCCTGCCACATAGTAGGCAGGCGCCATCGGGCTGACTTTCAGCAGCGCGGTCACCACCATCGGCGTCAGCCCGCCAAAAATCGCGTAGGCCACGTTGTACGAGAACGACAGCCCGCTGAAACGCACCACCGCCGGGAATGCCTTGACCATCACGTAGGGCACCGCGCCAATCACGCCCACGCACAGGCCGGTCACGGCGTACAGCGGGAACAGCAGCTCGGGGCGGGTGGGCAGGCTGTGGTAAAAGGTCCAGGAGCTGGCCAGCAACAACAGGCTGCCGATGACGAACACCCGCCCCGCACCAAAGCGGTCAGCCAGGCTGCCAGCGCCGATACAGCCGAAGCTGAGCAGCACGATTGCCAGGCTGTTGGCTTTGAGCGAGTCGGTCGGGCTGATGTGATAGAAGCTCTGCAGCAGCGCCGGGGTCATCAGGATGACCACCACGATGCCAGCCGACAGCATCCAGGTCAGCAGCATTGACAGCACGATCGGGCCACGGTGGTCACGCAGCACGGCCCGCAACGGCAGCTCCTCGGCCAACGCCTTGCGTTGCTGCATTTCGGCGAATACCGGGGTCTCGTGCAGCCAGCGACGCAGGTACACCGAAAACAGGCCGAACACACCGCCAAGCAGGAAGGGAATCCGCCAGGCGAAATCGGCCACTTCTTCGGCGCTGTACACGCTATTGATCAGCGTTGCCACCAGCGAGCCCAGCAGAATGCCAGCGGTCAGGCCCGCCGTCAGGGTGCCACAGGCGTAGCCAGTGTTGCGCGCCGGCACGTGCTCGGAGACGAACACCCAGGCGCCCGGCACTTCGCCGCCAATTGCCGCGCCCTGGATAACGCGCATCAGCAGCAGCAGGATCGGCGCCCACATGCCGATCTGTGCATAAGTCGGCAGCAGGCCCATGATCAGCGTCGGCAGAGCCATCATGAAGATGCTCAGGGTGAACATCTTCTTGCGCCCCAGCAGGTCACCGAAGTGGGCCATGACGATCCCGCCCAGTGGCCGCGCCAGGTAGCCGGCGGCGAAGATACCGAAGGTTTGCATCAGCCGCAGCCATTCGGGCATGTCGGCCGGGAAGAACAACTTGCCGACCACCGTGGCGAAGAACACGAAGATGATGAAGTCGTAGAACTCCAGCGCGCCGCCCAGGGCGGACAGTGAGAGGGTCTTGTAGTCACTGCGGGTCAGCGGCCGCGAGGGCTGCTCGATACTGCTCGGCACGGAAGTCATCGCTCGTTGTTCTCTTTGTAGGGCATGCAGGCCGCTTGGCACGCGGCTTCTGGATTGGGAGACAGGCGAAGATAGCAAATTGCCGAGCCGCGCTGAAAGCGATACAAAAACCACACAGATATTCATGAATGCGCGGTCGTCGCTGGCTGTTATGCTCTATATACTGGCAATTCGTAGGAAAAGGTTGCTCCTAAGATGGGATGTTGTGCGAAAACGCCGGTCTTTATTGTCAGGCGGTTTCGCAGAGTTTCCCTACGGCCGCCCAGTGAAACGAAATCGGCGTAGTATGTTTCAAGCTGAATCGTTTACCCGGCCTTTGCGCCACACCAACGAAAAGCGTCACGGGTCAGAGGCCCCATCGCATGATTGAGCTCGAACAAGAAGATCCTATCCCGCAAGGCGACCTGGCCTTGCAGATCACCGCGCTGCCGCGTGAAACCAACGGCTTTGGCGACATCTTCGGTGGCTGGCTGGTTGCCCAGATGGACCTGGCCGGCACTGCCATGGCCAGCCGTGTTGCCGGCGGCCGTGTGGCCACCGTGGCCATCGACCGCATGGCCTTCCTGGTACCGGTCGCGGTAGGCGCGCAGCTGTCGTTCTATACCCAGACCCTGGAAATCGGCCGCAGCTCGATCCAGATGATGGTCGAAGTGTGGAGCGACGACCCGCTGTCCAGCGAATGGCGCAAGGTGACCGAGGCGGTCTTCGTCTTCGTTGCCATCGACGGCAGTGGCCGCACCCGCTCCGTACCTCGTCGCTGAGCCTTGCCGGCGGTAAACTCATTGCATGTGCCCGGGTCCAAGGCCCACTGGCTATCAATGAGACGAATGCAATGGCTACCTTCCAGGTCGTAACCGAACAACATGGCGAACTCGACTGCTGGCGTATCAGCAGTGACAGCGCCGAACTCCTGATCGCCCAGCAGGGCGCGCAGATCCTCAGCTACCAGCGGATCGGCCAACCGCCACTGCTGTGGCTGAGTGACCAGGCCCTCTTTCGCAAGGGCAAATCGGTACGCGCAGGGGTGCCGGTGTGCTGGCCTTGGTTTGGCAACTTGCAACGCAACCCAGAGGCCGTGCAGGCCATGTACCACGGTGAGCAGGCACCAGCCCACGGGCTGGCGCGCTCGCGTGACTGGCAGTTGCTGGGTATCGAGGAGGCGGGTGGTACGCTGCGCATCGAATTCGAACTGCCTGAAGCACAGGGCGATCTGCCCGGCTGGCCGCATGATGTCGAGCTGAAACTGGTGGTGGAGCTGGGCGTAGAGCTGAAGCTGGAACTGACCAGCCGCAACATGGGCAATGCCCCGGTGACCATCAGCCAGGCCCTGCACAGCTACTTTGCGGTCAGCGATGTGCGCCAGGCGCGGGTCGAAGGGGTCGAGGGGCTGGGCTATATCGAGACCCTGGCTGACTGGGAACAGCGCCAGCAGCAGGGGGCGCTGGCATTTGCCGGGGAGACTGACCGGATCTACCTGGACACCCCGCAGACCCTGAGCATTGTCGACTCGCATTGGAACCGGCGGATTACCTTGACCAGCAGTGGCTCGCGGTCGGCGGTGATCTGGAACCCTTGGACCGAGCGGGCCAAGGAGTTGGCGGACATGGCTGATGATGGCTGGCAGCGGATGCTGTGCATCGAGACGGCGAATGTGTGGGATGACCTGGTGGTGCTGAAGCCTGGCGCCAGCCATTCGCTGAGCGTACAGATCGATTGTGAAATGATCTGAATTTTGCAGTGGTTTCGCGGGCCTCTTCGCGGGTAAACCCGCCCCCACAGGTATTTGAACGGCACCCCGGATGTTGGATACCCATTCAACACCGGGGGTGCAGTTCAATTGCGCATGCCTTGAGATAAGGACCTAACCTGTGGGAGCGGGTTCACCCGCGAAGAGGCCGGTGCAGGCAATCAGAGATCTGCGTCCTCCACCACCCTCACCTTCCCCGCATCCAACGCATAGGCCGCATCGGCCAGGTCATTGCTGACCTTTTCCACCTTGAGCTTGCCGCTGACCCACAGCGGTGTGTAGATGTCATCGATCTTCAACCCTTTCGGGTAGCGCACCAGCACCAGCTGGTTCGGCGGCGGCGGCGGTACATGGATGCACGCGCCCGGGTAAGGCACCAGGAAGAACAGCGTGCTATTGCCCTTGGCGTCGCTTTCCAGCGGCACCGGGTAGCCGCCCAGGCGGATGTCCTTGCCGTTCATTGCCGCTACGGTCTTGGTGGAGTACATCACCGCCGGCAAGCCCTTGCTCTGCTTCAAACCGCCCTTGGCGGTAAAGGTACCCATGGCTTCCGGCGAGTTATGGTCGATTTCGGGCATTTGCTCAAGCGCCTTCTGGTCCGACTTCGGCATCAGCTCCAGCCAGTCGGTTTCAGGCAGTTCGGCATGGGCCAGGGCGCTGGCCAACAGCAGGGGTACAAGGAAAAAGGCACGCATGGAAATGCTCGGCAACACGAATGAATTGCCGGGCATTCTAACCAGAATTCAGCGTTTCTTGATGAATCCGTAGATCACCAGAAGGACCACGGCACCGACCAGCGCGCCAAAGAAGCCCGCTGCCTGCCCGGCCTGGTAAATACCCAGCGCCTGGCCGCCATAGGTAGCCAACAGCGAGCCGGCAATACCCAGCAGAATGGTCATGATCCAGCCCATGCTGTCGTCGCCCGGCTTGATGAAGCGGGCCAGCAGGCCGACGATGAGGCCGATGAAGATGGTTCCAATGATGCCCATGGCAATCCCTCTGCAGTGAATATGGAACAAGCCAAAGCCTAGACTGGCTTTGGCTTGTTGCCATGTTCAGAGGGCAAGCTGCACGCAGAAGTTCGATCTGCAGCCCGATCAGTTGCTGATCAGAGCCTCTACTTCGGCAATCTTGCGCTCGAGGGTAGCCATGTCATGGCAGCGCAGGGTGGCGTGGCCAACCTTGCGGCCTACCTTGAAGGCCTTGCCGTAGTGATGCAGGTGGCAGTCATCAATGGCGACAACTTTGTCCACCGCCGGCACTTCACCGATGAAGTTGAGCATCGCGCTCTCGCCTACCTTGGCGGTCGAGCCCAGCGGCAGGCCGGCAACGGCGCGCAGATGGTTCTCGAACTGGCTGCACTCGGCGCCTTCGATGGTCCAGTGCCCGGAGTTGTGCACACGTGGTGCGATTTCGTTGGCCTTCAGGCCGCCGTCGACTTCGAAGAACTCGAACGCCATCACACCAACGTAATCCAGCTTTTGCAGCACACGGCCGACGTAGTCTTCGGCCAAGGCTTGCAGCGGGTGTGCCTGGCTGGCCACCGACAGACGCAGGATGCCGCTTTCGTGGGTGTTGTGCACCAGCGGGTAGAAGCGGGTTTCGCCATCACGGGCACGTACAGCCACCAGCGATACTTCACCAGTGAACGGTACGAAGCCTTCCAGCAGGCATGGCACGCTGCCCAGCTCGGCGAAGGTATCTACCACGTCTTCTGGCGTGCGCAGCACCTTCTGGCCTTTGCCGTCATAACCCAGGGTGCGGGTTTTCAGCACGGCCGGCAGGCCGATGCTGGCTACCGCGGCGTCCAGATCTGCCTGCGAGAGGATGTCGGCGAAGGCCGGGGTCGGGATACCCAGGTCGCGGAACATGCTTTTTTCAAACAGGCGGTCGCGGGCGATGCGCAGCGCTTCGGCGCTTGGGTAGACCGGCACGAATTGCGAGAGGAAAGCCACGGTCTCTGCCGGGACGCTTTCGAACTCGAAGGTGACCAGGTCGACTTCGTCGGCCAGCTGGCGCAGGTGGTCCTGGTCGCCGTAGTCGGCACGCAGGTGCTCGCCCAGGGGCGCGGCACACGCGTCCGGCGCGGGGTCGAGGAAAGCGAAGTTCATGCCCAGCGGGGTACCCGCCAGGGCCAGCATGCGGCCCAGCTGGCCGCCACCGATTACACCGATCTTCATGGGTTGAGCCTCAAGCCTGGCGCGGGTCTGGGTTGTCCAGCACGGTGTCGGTCTGTTCCGTGCGGAACTGCTTCAGTGCCGCGTGGTACTGCGGGTACTTGGCGCCAAGGATGCTGGCCGACAGCAGCGCTGCGTTGACTGCACCGGCACGGCCAATGGCCAGGGTGGCAACCGGTACACCGGCTGGCATCTGCACGATCGACAGCAGCGAATCGACGCCCGACAGCATGGACGACTGCACCGGCACGCCCAGTACCGGCAGGTGAGTCTTGGCGGCGCACATGCCTGGCAGGTGGGCTGCGCCACCGGCACCGGCGATGATCACCTCGATGCCACGGCCCTCGGCCTCTTCGGCATACTGGAACAGCAGATCCGGGGTGCGGTGGGCGGAAACCACCTTCACTTCGTAGGGAATGCCGAGTTTTTCCAGCATATCGGCGGTGTGGCTAAGGGTGGACCAATCGGACTTGGAGCCCATGATCACGCCAACCAGTGCACTCATCGTCGAGCCTCTTCGCTTGTGCGCCCTTGGGCGCGTCAAAAAACAACAAGCCACGCGGGACGGCCGGCGTGGCTTGTTTGCTGATCAGGACCGGACGCATCCGGTCGAAAGGCCGCGCAGTATACCGTAAGGTGGTGCGTTTAAGGCACCCCGGCGACCAACTGTCGCCCCTTATTTTTCGGGGCTTTGGCTGACTTTTGGGTCAACCGCTGCAGCACCTTCGAGCTTGCGCCACAGCAGCCTGACGTTGGCCTTGCGCACCAGGGCGCAGCGGTACAGGCGGATTTCCAGCGGCACGTGCCACTGGCTGCCGCCGCAGATCGCCAGTTCGCCACGTTCCAGCTCGCCGCGCATCGACAGGCGTGGCACCCAGGCGATGCCCATGCCTTCCAGTGCCATGCTCTTGAGGCTGTCAGCCATGGCGGTTTCGTAGACAGTGGTATAGCGCAGGTTGCGCTGGCGCAGCAGCAAGTTGACTGAGCGGCCGAGGAAAGCACCCGCAGAATAGGCCAGCAGTGGCACGCTGCCCTCACCTTCCAGGTCAAATAACGGCTTGCCCTCGGCATCCACGGCGCACACCGGCAGCATTTCGGTGTTGCCCATATGCAGCGACGGGAAGATCTCGGCGTCCATCTGCAAGGCTGCGTCCGGGTCGTAGAACGCCAGCATCAGGTCGCAGCCGCCTTCGCGTAATGCATGCACGGCATCTCCGACGTTAGTCGCAACCAGTCGGGTGGCGATGTTCAAACCGTCGTTGCGCAGTTGCGCCACCCAACGCGGGAAAAAGCCCGACGCCAGGGAATGTGCCGCAGCCACCTGCACCACCTCGCCTTGACCACCTTCAAGGTGGTGCAAATGGCGGAGAATTTCGCTCAACTGGTCGACAACGGTACGTGCTGTGACAAGAAAAAGCTGCCCGGCCTCGGTCAGTTCGATCGGTGTGCGGGAACGGTTCACCAATTGAAGGCCCAAGGCCGCTTCAAGGCTGCGAATACGCCGGCTGAAGGCCGGTTGGGTGACGAAACGCCGCTCTGCCGCCTGAGAAAAACTGCGGGTTGCGGCCAGCGCGCTGAAGTCTTCCAGCCATTTGCTTTCAAGGTTCACGAAGCACATCTCCCGGCGTGCACCAAAATGGAACACGCTCGAATATCAATTGGCGTCACATGAAACACTATGCCGTTTGTGCATAGGTTAGCGTGCAACAGCATTGGCCGCAAAATCACCTTCAGGCCTAGGATTGGCGCCATTCCGGCATGTGCCGGGTCAAAATCGAGATGATATACATCATGTCCTCCGCTGCATCGTTCCGCGTCGAAAAAGATCTGTTGGGCACCCTTGAAGTTCCTGCTGATGCCTACTACGGCATTCAGACCCTGCGCGCTGCCAACAACTTCCACCTCTCCGGTGTTCCGCTGTCGCACTACCCGAAGCTGGTAGTCGGCCTGGCGATGGTCAAGCAGGCCGCTGCTGACGCCAACCGTGAGCTGGGGCACCTGAGCGATGCCAAGCATGCTGCCATCAGCGCTGCTTGCGGCCGACTGATCAAAGGCGACTATCACGAGCAGTTCGTGGTCGACATGATCCAAGGTGGTGCCGGTACTTCCACCAACATGAACGCCAACGAAGTCATCGCCAACATCGCGTTGGAGGCCATGGGCCACCAGAAGGGTGAGTACCAGTACCTGCACCCGAACAACGATGTGAACATGGCGCAGTCGACCAACGACGCCTACCCGACCGCTATCCGCCTGGGCCTGCTGCTGGGTCACGACGCCCTGCTGGCCAGCCTCGACAGCCTGATCCAGGCTTTCGCTGCCAAGGGTAAAGAGTTCGACCACGTACTGAAGATGGGCCGTACTCAGCTTCAGGACGCCGTGCCGATGACCCTGGGCCAGGAATTCCGCGCCTTCGCCACCACCATGACCGAAGACCTGCAGCGCCTGCGCTCGCTGGCTCCGGAGCTGCTGACCGAAATCAACCTGGGCGGCACCGCCATCGGCACCGGCATCAACGCCGACCCTGGCTACCAGGCCCTGGCCGTACAGCGCCTGGCAATCATCAGCGGCCAGCCGCTGGTACCGGCTGCCGACCTGATCGAAGCCACCTCCGACATGGGTGCCTTCGTGCTGTTCTCCGGCATGCTCAAGCGTACTGCGGTCAAGCTGTCGAAGATCTGCAACGACCTGCGCCTGCTGTCCAGCGGCCCACGTACCGGCATCAACGAGATCAACCTGCCAGCGCGTCAGCCAGGCAGCTCGATCATGCCAGGCAAGGTCAACCCGGTTATCCCGGAAGCCGTCAATCAGGTGGCCTTCGCCATCATGGGCAACGACCTGGCCCTGACCGTCGCCGCCGAAGGTGGCCAACTGCAGCTGAACGTGATGGAACCGCTGATCGCCTACAAGATCTTCGACTCGATCCGCCTGCTGCAACGCGCCATGGACATGCTGCGCGAGCACTGCATCGTTGGCATCACTGCCAACGAACAGCGCTGCCGTGAACTGGTCGAGCACTCGATCGGCCTGGTCACCGCCCTGAACCCGTACATCGGCTACGAAAACGCCACCCGTATCGCCCGCGTCGCGCTGGAAACAGGCCGCGGAGTGCTGGAACTGGTGCGCGAAGAGAAGCTGCTGGATGAAGAGATGCTCAGTGACATCCTGCGTCCGGAAAACATGATCGCTCCACGTCTGGTTCCGCTGAAGGCGTAACCCGGCTGCTGCAAACTGTCTCACCAGGTTAAGGGACTAGACACCTCTCAACCTTTCAAGGCCCGAGCCTATGCTTCGGGCCTTTTTTTGCCTGGTGGATTTGAAGGGCCGCTTTGCGCCCCGGCTTTCGGCACACAACTTGCTCCATAATGCATCCCAGGCCCACGGGATTACCCAGCATGCTGCACAGCCACCTGACTACCCTCAACGCGGTTTCGCTGATCCTCAACGTCTTCCAGGCAGACGGTTGCGAGGCTTCGGCGTTGCTGGCCGGCAGCGGGATCGGCCCGGCAGACCTGGGGCACGCCGATGCACGCATCACCACCCAACAGGAACTGCAGGTGTGCGCCAATGCCGTGGCCCGGCGCGAAGACATCGGCCTGGAACTTGGCCAGCGCATGCATGTGTCGTGCTACGGCATGCTCGGTTACGCCTTGCTCTCCAGTGCCACTTTGGGTGACGCCCTGCGCCTTGCGTTGCAATATCCGGCACTGCTGGGAACAGTCTTCAAACTGCGCTTGCGCGACGATGGCCAGCGTGTCTGGTTCTGCGCCAGCGATTATCACGACAGCCCGGCGCTGGGCGCATTCAATGCCGAGTTCTGCCTGGTGTCGCTAAAAGTCATCTGCGATGACCTGCTCGGCCGCCCGTTGCCGCTGCTGGGCGCGCGCTTCGAACACCCCCGCCCTGGGTACCATGCGCGCTATGCCGGTGCATTCCAGTGCCCGGTCGGTTTTGCTGCTGAGGACAATGCCTTTGCTTTCGAAAAGCGCTGGCTGGACATGCCGCTGCCGCTGGCCGACCCGGTTACCCACAAGGCCATGAGCGAACGCTGCCGACGCCTGAACCTGGAGTTCACTGGCCGCCAGGCCTGGCTGGGGCGGATTCGCCAACTGCTGACGCAGCAACTGGACGCTGCCCCCGGGCTGGATGGGCTCGCACGGCAAATGAACTGCTCGTCGCGCACCCTGCGTCGGCATTTACAGGCGCTGGGCAGTAGTTATCAACAGTTGCTGGACGAACTGCGGTTCGAACGGGCCAAGCAGTTGCTGGCCGACGAGCAGATGCCGATCTACCAGATTGCCGAAACCTTGGGGTTCAGCGAGACGGCCAGTTTCCGCCATGCCTTCCAGCGCTGGAGTGGTGTGGCGCCCAGCCATTTCCGCGGTTGACCTGTACTGGCCCTTTCGCGGGTGAACCCGCTCCCACAGGGATCGCAGCCACTCAGGTGCAACACTGTACCTGTGGGAGCGGGTTCACCCGCGAAAGGGCCAATACAGATCACCAACAATCCGGCCAAAGAGCTTGGCCACATCGATCCCCTTTTGGCCGTTTGCGTCGTTCTCCCCCAATGACCCGCCCGTGACAATGGACCCACGCCAGTACTCAACGGAGAACAACAATGCTGACGATCTATTCCGATGACCATCGCCTGCACCACGGCCGCTGCGAGCTGATCGACGGCAAGCTGATGCCCTGCTTCGAAATGCCTTCGCGCGCCGACCATGTCCTCGATCAGGTGAAAAAGCGCAACCTCGGTGACATCCAGGGCCCAACCGACTTCGGCCGTGCACCGTTGCTGCGCATTCACAGCGCCGACTACCTGAACTTCTTCGAAGGCGCCTGGGCGCGTTGGGCCGCAATGGACCAGGAAGGTGACCTGCTGCCGTTCACCTGGCCTGCACGCACCCTGCGCCAGGTCAAACCCTCCGGCCTGCACGGCGAACTGGGCTATTACAGCTTCGATGCCGGTGCGCCGATCACCGCTGGTACCTGGCAGGCCGCCTACAGCGCCGCCCAAGTCGCCCTCACCGCCCAGGCCGCAATCCAGCAAGGGGCACATTCCGCCTTCGCCTTGTGCCGCCCTCCAGGGCACCACGCTGCCGGCGAAGTGATGGGCGGCTACTGCTACCTGAACAACGCCGCCATCGCTGCCCAGGCCTTTCTTGACCAGGGCCGGCGCAAAGTCGCCATCCTTGACGTCGACTACCACCACGGAAACGGCACCCAGGACATCTTCTACAGCCGCGACGACGTGTTCTTCGCCTCGATCCACGGCGACCCGCAGGACGAATTCCCGTTCTTCCTCGGCTATGCCGATGAAACCGGCGCAGGTGCCGGCGAGGGCTGCAACGTCAACTACCCATTGCCCGCCGGCAGCGACTGGGCCGCCTGGAGCGCCGCCCTGGAAGACGCCTGCCAGCGCATCGCCAGCTATGACGCCGACGTACTGGTGATATCCCTGGGTGTGGACACGTTCAAGGACGACCCCATTTCGCAGTTCAAGCTGGACAGCCCCGACTACCTGGAAATGGGCAAGCGCATCGGCCAGCTCGGCAAGCCGACCCTGTTCGTGATGGAAGGCGGCTACGCTGTGGAAGAAATCGGTATCAACGCGGTCAATGTGCTGGAAGGCTTCCAGCGCGCCCAGCCAGGAGCCCGGTAATGGTCCGACTCAAGCGTCTGCTCGCCCCGTTCATCGCTGCCACCCTGTTCACCGGAGCCCTGCACGCGCAAGCCGAGCAGCGCACCCTGCGTGTGTATAACTGGTTCGATTACATCACCCCGCAGACCTTGACCGACTTCCAGAAGGACAGCGGCGTCAAGCTGATATACGACATCTTCGACACCAACGAGGCGTTGGAGGCCAAACTGCTGACCGGTAACTCCGGCTATGACGTGGTGGTGCCGTCCAACGTGTTCCTCGCCAAGCAGATCGAAGCCGGGGTGTTCCAGCCGCTGGACCGCAGCAAGCTGCCGAACTGGCAACACCTGGACCCAGCGCTGATGAAGCTGATCGAGGCCAACGACCCGGGCAACAAGTTTGCCGTGCCGTACATGTACGGTACCGTGCTGATCGGCTTCAACCCGGCCAAGGTCAAGGCTGCGCTTGGCGAAAACGCACCTGTGGACAGCTGGGACCTGATCTTCAAGGAAGAAAACATCGCCAAACTCAAGCAGTGCGGTGTGGCCTTGCTCGACTCACCGTCGGAGATTTTGCCGCTGGCCCTGCAGTACCTGGGCTTGCCGCCAAACAGCGACAAACCGGCCGACTACAAGAAGGCCGAAGCGCTGATGCTGAAGATTCGCCCGCACATCACCTACTTCCATTCTTCGAAGTACATGGCGGACATTGCCAACGGCGATATCTGTGTGGCGGTGGGATACAGCGGCAGCTTCTCGCAGGCCGCCAACCGCGCCCGCGAGGCGAAGAACGGCGTGGTGGTGGACATGCGCCTGCCCAAGGAAGGCGCACCGATCTGGTTCGACATGCTGGCAATACCGAAGAAAGCGGCCAACCCTGAAGATGCCCATGCGTTCATCAACTACTTGCTGCGGCCAGAAGTGATTGCGCCGATCAGCGACTTTGTTGGCTACCCGAACCCGAACAAGGATGCCACAGACAAGGTGAACCCGGCGATTCGCAACAACCCCAACCTGTACCCGACGGCGGAGGCGATGGCCAAGCTGTATACCCTCAAGCCTCTGGCACGGGAAGCAGAACGAGCCAGAACCCGGGCCTGGACTCGGATCAAATCCGGGACCTGATGTGATTGGGGCTGCTTTGCAGCCCTTCGCGGGTAAACCCGCACCTACAAGGCCTTGTGCGCACCTTATAGGTGCGGGTTTACCCGCGAAAAGGCCAGCGGCCCCCATTCACTTTCTCCAGGCCTTGCGCAATTTCATCAAGGCCTCGGCAATCTCCCCCTCCGGCACCGCGGCAAACCCCAATACCAGCCCCGCCCGCTTATCCACAGGCACTTCGGTGTCCGCCAACCAGAAATTGCTCAGCGGTGTCACCTCAACCCCGACCGCTTCAGCCTTGGCCACCAGTTCCTGCTCCCGCGCAAAGTTATCCACATCAACCTTGACGTGCAGCCCTGCCGCCACTGCTGGCATGGCGCTCAACCCTGGAATATCCTCAGGCCAGCCGGCCTTGAGCACGTTACGGCGGCTCAACGCCGCCTTGCGCATGCGCCGGATATGCCGCTGAAAATGCCCACGGGCCATGAACTCGGCCATCACGCACTGGCTACTGACCTCCGAATGCCGTACCGCCAGCGCCTTGGCCTGGCTGAACGCTTGAGCCAGCTGCGGCGGCAGCACCAGGTAACCCAGGCGCAGCGCCGGGAAAGCGATCTTGCCGAAGGTGCCGACGTACAGCACCCGGCCATGCTGATCGAGCGCTGCAAGCGGGGCCAAAGGTGCCCCGCTATATCGGTACTCGCCGTCATAGTCGTCCTCGATGATCCAGCCATCGTTACGGTCAGCCCATGCCAGCAATTCCAGGCGACGCGCCAGGCTCATGGTCACTCCGGTCGGGTACTGGTGAGCGGGCGTCACATAGGCCAGCCGGCAATCCTTCAACTGCCCGAGCCGATTGCAGTTCATCCCCTCCTCATCCACCGGTACGCCAGACACACGGCCACCCGCCAGCACGAAGGCATGACCGGCCGCCCGATAGCCCGGGTTTTCCACAGCCACACCGTCGCCCGACTGCAACAGCAGCTGTGCACAAAGGCTGATGGCCTGCTGCGCGCCACTGGTGATCACAATTTGTTCAGCCATGCAAACAAGCCCACGCGATCGACGCAAGTAGGCTGCGATCAGCTCGCGCAGCATCGGCTCGCCCGCCGGGTCGCCATATCCTAGTTGCCCTGGGGCCGGGTTACGCCAGAAACCCGCCTGCAGCTTGGCCCAGACGTCAAAGGGGAACAGGTCGAATGCTGGAATACCAACGCGAAAAGCACGCGGCTGGCCGCTCCTTGGCGGCGGCAAGTGGTTAGTTTTCAGACGCTGTAAAGCTTCGCTGGCACGCCAGCTGCTGGATAAATCCTCAGTATCTTCTTCCTCAAATGTGGATAAACCTGTTGATAACCCATGGGATAACCCTGTGGATACTTGTGTGGATAGTTTCGGTAGCCGGCTTACATAAGTGCCATCGCCTACCCGGCTTTCGATGTAGCCCTCGGCGTACAACTGGTCATAGGCCCGCACCACACTGTTGCGTGACAACACCAGCATCGCGGCCAACTCGCGGGAGGCCGGCAGCCGGGTGCCACTGCTCAAACGCCCATCCAGCACTCGCGCACGCAGCGCCTGGTACAACTGCTGGCTGAGCCCACGGCGGCGATCCAGGGCGATTCCGGAAGGGTCGAATGGCAAAACCAGCGGGCGTTCACTCATGGCATTGGACCTATAAAAACAGGCTGAAATGGCTCTTACACAGAACCAATAGCCTGCCTAGGATGGCACCATTGCACAAGGAAACCGAGCATGTACAACAGCAAACCCCACCAGGAGCACGACCTCGGCCGCCTGCACCAGCACATGCTCGACACCCGCCTGGCCGTGCTGGTCAGCCAGGGCGAGCAGGGCCTGCTGGCCACGCACCTGCCTGTGCTGGTCGACACCTGTGAAGGTGAATTCGGCACCGTCTATGCCCACCTGGCGCGGGCCAATCGCCAATGGCAGGACCTGGAACAAGGCGGCGAAGCTCTGCTGGTGTTCCCCGGCGCGGATGCCTATGTCAGCCCCAGCTTCTACCCGAGCAAAGCTGACAACCCGAAGGTAGTGCCAACCTGGAACTACCTGGCCGTGCACGCCTACGGCCCGGCCGAGGTGATCGACGACGCAGCAAAACTGCTGAATATCGTCAGCCGCCTGACCGAGCGTCACGAACAGGGGCGCAGCGACCCGTGGAAGGTCACCGACGCACCGGCTGACTACCTCGACGGCATGCTCCGCGCCATTGTCGGCATCCGACTGCCCATCGCCCGCCTGCAAGGTGCGCGCAAGCTCAGCCAGAACCGCTCCGAGCAAGACGTCGCAGGAGTGCACGAGGGCCTGAGCGCCAGCCCCGATCTACTGGACAACCAACTCGCGGCGCACATGCGCCAACTCTGAAGGAATAGCCCCATGCCCAGCGTTACCCTGCGCCCTGTCACTGCCCAAGACCACGCCGCCTGGCTCGCCCTGTGGCAAGCCTACCTGCACTTCTACGAAACCGAGCTGGCCGATGAGGTCAGCCTGAGCACCTGGCAGCGCCTGCTCGACCCGAAAGAACCAACCCATTCGGCACTGGCCTGGGTCGATGGCAAGGCGGTGGGCATGGTCAACTTCATCTACCATCGTTCCAACTGGAGCATCGAGAACGCCTGCTACCTGCAAGACCTGTATGTGGACAAAACACAGCGTGGTCTTGGTATTGGTCGCCAGCTGATCGAGCACGTCTACATCACAGCGAAGGCTGACAACTGCATCAAGGTGCACTGGCTGACCCACGAAACCAACGCCACCGCCATCAGCCTCTATCAGCAAGTTGCCGAGCGCTCGGGCTTCATCCAATTCCGCAAAGGTTTGTAGGCTGACCATGACAGATGCATTGAACTGGAATCCCGCTGCATTGCCCCAGGCCGAGCCCATTGAAGGCCGCTTCATTCGCCTGGAAAAGCTCGATCCGGCGCGCCATGGCGACGACCTTTGGGAGGTGCTGCAAGGCCCGGCATCCGACCCGGTGCTATGGGACTACCTGCCCTATGGTCCATTCACCGAGCGTGCCGCCTTCGACCGTTGGCTGCAAGGTAACGCCGCGGGCCACGACCCGCTGTTCTACACCGTCATTGACCGCCCCAGTGGCCAGGCCCAGGGCATTCTCAGCCTGATGTCGATCGTGCCCGACCACGGCCGCATCGAAATCGGCCACATCGCCTTCGGCGCCGCCATGCAGCGCACCCCCAAAGGCACCGAAGCGGTGTACCTGCTGGGCAAGCTGGGCTTCGAACTGGGCAACCGCCGGCTGGAATGGAAGTGCAACAACGCCAATGCCCGCTCCAAGCGCGCGGCGGAACGGTTTGGCTTTGTTTACGAAGGCGTTTTCCGCAAGCACTTGGTGGTGAAGGATCACAACCGGGATACGGCCTGGTATTCGATTACCGATGATGAGTGGCCGGCGGTAGCGGCGGGGTTCGAGCGGTGGCTGGGAGAGGAAAACCAGCAGCCTGAGGGGCAACTACAGACACTTGAGGCATGCCGCAAAGGCTGAATCCTGCATGGATTTGAATGGCCCAATCGCCGGCAAGCCAGCTCCCACAGGTATCCCACAAACATCAAGGTTTGTGATGTACCTGTGGAAGCTGGCTTGCCGGCGATTGGGCCATCAGGCTCAGCACAAAAAAAGGGGAGCATCCGCTCCCCAGAGGTAAACCGCTTGTAGATGAGGGCTTAAATCAGCCCTCGATCTCGATCAGGATCTCACCCGGCGTCACACGATCGCCCTTGGCTACATGGATGGCTACGACCTTGCCGGCGATGGCCGCCTGCACTTCGGTTTCCATCTTCATGGCTTCAGTGATCAGCACGGCCTGGCCGGCCTTGACCATGTCACCTTCCTTGACCAGCACATCGACGATGTTGCCTGGCATGGTGGTGCTGACGTGGCCTGGGTCGGTGGCTTGCTTGCGCTTGCTGCCGCCGCCGCCAACGAACTCGTTCAGTGGTTCGAACACCACTTCTTCCGGCATGCCGTCGATCGACAGGTAGAAGTGGCGCTTGCCTTCGGCCTTCACGCCTACGCCGGTGATGTCGACGCGGTAGGTTTCGCCGTGCACGTCGATGACGAACTCGGTCGGTACGCCTTCACCGCCAGGGGCAGACACGGCGCCAGCTTCCGGAATCGGCAGCAAGGTTTCCGGGGTCAGGGTGCCGGCTTCGCGTTCTTCGAGGAACTTGCGGCCAATGTCAGGGAACATGGCGAAGGTCAGTACGTCTTCTTCGCAACGGGCCAGGGCGCCGATGTCGGTACGCAGCTTGGCCATCTCTGGCTTCAGCAGGTCAGCCGGGCGCACATCAATCACTTCTTCGCTGCCGATCGCCTGGCGACGCAGCTGCTCATTGACCACGCCCGGGGCCTTGCCGTAGCCACCTTGCAGGTACAGCTTCACCTCGTTGGTGATGGTTTTGTAGCGCTCGCCGGCCAACACGTTGAAGAACGCCTGGGTGCCGACGATCTGCGAGGTCGGGGTCACCAGCGGCGGGAAGCCAAGGTCTTCGCGCACACGCGGGATCTCGGCCAACACTTCGTTCATGCGGTTGAGGGCGCCCTGCTCCTTGAGCTGGTTGGCCAGGTTGGAAATCATCCCGCCCGGTACCTGGTTGACCTGCACGCGGGTATCCACGGCAGTGAACTCACTTTCGAACTGGTGGTACTTTTTGCGCACGGCGTAGAAGTACAGGCCGATTTCCTGCAGCAGCTCCAGGTCTAGGCCGGTGTCGTACTCACTGCCCTTGAGCGCAGCGACCATCGACTCGGTACCCGGGTGGCTGGTGCCCCAGGCAAAGCTGGAGATGGCGGTGTCGATGTGGTCGGCGCCATTCTCCACGGCCTTGAGCTGGCACATGGCGGCCAGGCCGGCGGTGTCGTGGGAATGGATGAACACCGGCAGCGACTGCTCGGCTTTCAGCGCCCTCACCAGCTCGCCGGTGGCGAACGGGGTCAGCAGGCCGGCCATGTCCTTGATCGCGATCGAGTCGCAACCCATGGCTTCCATCTGTTTGGCCTGAGCGACAAAGGCGTCGATGGTGTGCACAGGGCTGACGGTGTAAGCGATGGTGCCCTGGGCATGCTTGCCGGCAGCCTTGACTGCTTCAATGGCCACGCGCAGGTTACGCACGTCGTTCATGGCGTCGAAGATGCGGAATACATCAATGCCGTTGACCGCAGCCTTGGCGACGAAGGCTTTGACCACGTCGTCGCTGTAGTGGCGGTAACCCAGCAGGTTCTGGCCGCGCAGCAGCATTTGCAGACGGGTATTGGGCAACGCGGCGCGCAGCTTGCGCAGGCGCTCCCAAGGGTCTTCCTTGAGGAAGCGTACGCAGGCGTCGAAAGTAGCGCCGCCCCAGACTTCCAGCGACCAGTAGCCGACCTTGTCGAGCTTGTCGCAGATTGGCAGCATGTCTTCGGTGCGCATGCGGGTGGCCAGCAGGGACTGGTGGGCGTCGCGCAGGATCGTGTCGGTTACGTGAATTTTCTTGGACATTATGGGGTTCCTCACAGGCCTGCGTGGGCGGCGATGGCGGCGGCGATGGCCAGGGCCAGCTCTTCGGGTTTGCGCTTGATCGAGTAGTTGGTCAGTTCAGGGTGGCTTTCAACGAAGCTGGTATTGAACTGGCCGCTACGGAATTCCGGATTGCGCAGGATTTCCTGGTAATACGCGGCGGTGGTCTTCACCCCTTGCACGCGCATGTCGTCCAGGGCCCGCAGGCCGCGGTCCATGGCTTCTTCCCAGGTCAACGCCCACACCACCAGTTTCAGGCACATGGAGTCGTAGAACGGTGGAATGGTGTAGCCGGTATAGATCGCCGTGTCGGTACGCACACCCGGGCCGCCCGGGGCGTAGTAGCGGGTGATCTTGCCGAAGCTGGGCAGGAAGTTGTTTTTCGGGTCTTCGGCATTGATCCGGAACTGCAGCGCGTATCCGCGATGCTGGATGTCTTCCTGCTTCACCGAAAGCGGCAGGCCTGAAGCAATGCGGATCTGCTCACGGACGATGTCGATACCGGTAATTTCTTCGGTGATGGTGTGTTCCACCTGCACCCGGGTGTTCATTTCCATGAAGTAAACCTCGCCATCGGCGAGCAGAAACTCCACGGTACCGGCGTTCTCGTAACTCACCGCCTTGGCTGCACGCACCGCCAGGTCGCCGATGTAGGCGCGCTGCTCAGGGGTGAGCTGTGGGCTCGGGGCAATTTCGATGAGTTTCTGGTTACGGCGCTGAATAGAGCAGTCACGCTCGAACAGGTGCACCACGTTACCGAAGCTGTCACCGAGGATCTGAGCCTCGATATGCTTGGGGTTGACGATGCACTTTTCCAGGAAGACTTCGGCCGAGCCAAAAGCCTTGGTCGCCTCGGAAATGACCCGTGGGAAGTTCTGTTCCAGTTCTTCACGGCTGTTGCAACGGCGAATACCGCGGCCGCCACCACCGGAGGTAGCCTTGAGCATCACCGGGTAACCAATGCGGTCACCTTCGCTCAGGGCTTCATGAATATCGGCAACGTTGCCTTCGGTACCCGGGGTTACCGGTACACCGGCAGCGATCATGGTGCGGCGCGCTTCGGTCTTGTCGCCCATGCGGCGAATCACGTCGGCAGCCGGGCCGATGAACTTGATCCCGCGCTCGGCGCAGATCTCTGCCAGTTCGGCGTTTTCCGACAGGAAACCATAACCGGGGTGCAGGGCATCACAGCCGGTTTCCACAGCCAGGTTCACCAGCTTGCGCGGGTTCAGGTAACCGGCCAGTGGCTCGGCACCGATGCTGTGTGCTTCGTCAGCCCGCTTGACATGCAAGGCGTGACGGTCGGCGTCGGAATAGATCGCTACCGAGCGGATGCCCATCTCGGCGCAGGCACGCACGATCCGAACTGCGATTTCACCTCGGTTGGCGATCAGGATTTTTTTTATCACTGGAGTCTTCCCAAAGCCGTAGGAACAGTCGAGCCGGTTCTACCGGTCGGCGCGTGACCAGACGTTGCTGGCCAGTCGCACTTTTACCCTAGCGCTGTAGGACGATAAACAAAAATCAATATTTATTAGTGGCTGTATTAGCAAAAGCTTATAGTTTGGTTACAAGGTACTGCCAACGAGCCAATAAAAATGCGTAAGTCCTTGATGCGTATGACTTTGCGTCAATTACAAATCTTCAACGAGGTGTGCGACTTGCGCTCGTACAGCCGAGCGGCGGAGGAGATGGCACTGACGCAACCCGCCGTTAGTCTACAGATCCGCCAGCTTGAAGAACTGATCGGGCAGCCGCTGTTCGAGTACGTCGGCAAGAAGCTTTACCTGACCGAAGCGGCCGAAGCCCTGCAGCGCGCCAGCCGCGATATCTTCGGGCGCCTGGAGAGCCTGGACATGCAACTGTCTGACATGCAGGGCTCACTGCAGGGGCAGTTGAAGCTGGCGATCGAGTCCAGTGCCAAGTACTTCGTGCCACACCTGTTCGCCACCTTCAAGCAGCGTCACCCGGAGGTCAACCTGACCTTGACGGTGGTCAACCGCGCCCAGGCCATCCGTCGCCTTTCCGACAACCGCGACGACCTGATCATCATGTCCATGGTGCCGCAGGATATGGGCCTGGAGTTTCTGCCGTTCCTGAACAACCCGATCATTGCCGTGGCACCGCCAGAGCACCCGCTGTGCAAGCTGGAGCAGCTGCGCCTGCAGGACCTGGAGCCTCATACCCTGCTGGTCCGTGAGCAAGGTTCGGGGACGCGCAAGGCGTGTGAAGAGTACTTCAAGGATAAGCGCGTGCACTTCACCCAGACCCTGGAAGTGGCTTCGGCCGAAGCCCAGCGCGAGTGCGTGATCGCCGGCCTGGGGATCGCCCTGCTGACCCGCCACGCCGTCAACCTGCAACTGGCCACCGGGGCGCTCAAGGAACTGCCGGTAGAGGAACTGCCACTGTACCGTAGCTGGTGTGTGGTGCAGGCCAAGGCCAAGCGGCAGTCGCCGGTGGCTTTGGCCTTTCTGGCATTCATCCGCAGCGAACGCGCATTGATCAGCGCGCTTGTTGAGCGTTTTTCGGGGAGGTTGCCGCCGACGTCTGCCACACCGTGAGCGCTTGCAACTCAGGGTAGTCCGCCAGCTCGCGGAGCAATTGGCGCTGGTCGCAATAGCTTTCGATCGCGCGGCGGTACTCCATGCGGCGCTGATCCTTTTCCTGCTGTTTGCGAGCCTTGGCGTTAGGTTGGTACGTACCGTCGAAGTCACGAGCCATTGCCTGTCTCCCAGATAGGATGCGGGGAGCTTCAGACTGGCTTTGATGGTTTACGGTTTGGCTGTGGAATGGTGACAGAATGGTGAATTTTCGTTGCCTGTACCGGCCTCTTCGCGGGCGAGCCCGCTCCTGCAGGTAGGGTACCGACCTTTAGACCGTGGGAACGGGCTTGCCCGCGAAGAGGCTGGTACAGGAAGAATTCAGTCGTCTGTAGCTTTGATCGACTTGGGCGACAACCGCAGGCTGCGCAAACTGCGTTTAACGCTTTTCAGATGGTTGACCAGGCTCGGCCCGCGCGCCATGGCCACGCCCATTGCCAGCACGTCAATCACTACCAGGTGAGCGATACGCGAAGTCAGCGGGGTATAGATTTCAGTGTCCTCATGCACATCGATCGCCAGGTTGACCGTCGACAACTCGGCCAGCGGCGTCTGGCTGGGGCAGAGGGTGATCAGGTTGGCGCCGCTCTCACGCACCAGGTTGGCGGTGATCAACAAGTCCTTGGAACGGCCCGACTGGGAAATGCACACCGCCACATCGCCCGGTTTCAGGGTAACCGCCGACATCGCCTGCATGTGCGGGTCGGAATATGCCGCTGCACTGAGCAGCAGGCGGAAGAACTTGTGCTGGGCATCGGCCGCCACCGCACCAGAGGCGCCAAAACCGTAGAACTCCACACGCTGCGCCTGAGCCATGGCGCTCACCGCCTGTTGCAAGGCCTGCGGGTCGAGGTGCTCGCGCACTTCCATCAAGGTGTGCAGGGTGGTGTCGAAGATCTTGAGGCTGTAGTCGGCGACCGAGTCGTCTTCATGGATGGCAAACTGACCGAAGCTGGCCCCGGCGGCCAGGCTCTGTGCCAGCTTCAGCTTGAGGTCCTGGAAGCCCGAGCAACCGATGGCCCGGCAGAAACGCACGATGGTTGGTTCACTGATGCCCACGCTGTGCGCCAGGTCGGCCATGGAGCTGTGCATGACGGCAGCCGGGTCGAGCAGCACGTGGTCGGCCACTTTCAGTTCCGATTTGCGCAGCAGGTGGCGCGATTGAGCGATATGTTGCAACAGATTCACAGGCTGGACTCGGTTATGATCGGCTGGCCGGGTTGTAGCTTTCTTGTAGTTATACTACATGGACGCCAACCCGCCCAGTTAAACGAACGTGGAGAGTGGCGGCTTGACTATTCCTTGCGACATTCTGGTCTTCGGCGGAACCGGCGATCTGGCCCTGCACAAACTGCTTCCGGCGCTCTACCACCTGTTTCGCGAGGCCCGCCTGAACCCTGCCGTGCGAGTCATCGCGCTGGCCCGACGCAACTTGCCACGCAACGACTATCTCAAGCTTGCCGAGCGCCATTGCCGGGCTCAGATTGCCCGCAACGACTTTGACGAAGAAGTGTGGCAGCGTTTTTCCGCACGCCTCGACTACTTCCCCATGGATGCCTCGCAGAGCGCCGACTTCGGCCGCCTGGCGCGCTACCTGGGCGAGCCAGGCGGGCTGACGCGCATCTTCTACCTAGCCACCGCCCCCAACCTGTTCGTCCCCATTGCCAACCACCTGCGTATCGCCGGCCTGGCCGACAGCGAAGCGCGTATCGTGCTGGAAAAGCCGATCGGCCATTCGCTGGAATCGGCCACTGCCATAAATGAAGCAATTGGCGCGGTATTCGAAGAAAGCCAGGTTTTTCGTATCGATCACTACCTTGGCAAGGAAACCGTGCAGAACCTGATGGCCCTGCGCTTCGCCAATGCCCTGCTGGAGCCAGTGTGGCGTAACAGCCAGGTCGACCACGTACAGATCAGCGTTTGCGAAACCCTCGGTGTAGAGAACCGTGGTGCCTACTATGACCGTGCCGGTGCGATCCGCGACATGCTGCAGAACCACCTGTTGCAGCTGCTGTGCCTGGTAGCCATGGAGCCACCCGCACAATTCGAGGCCGAGGCGGTACGTGACGAAAAAGTGAAGATCCTGCGTGCCCTCAAGCCGATCACCGGCCAGGACGTTCAGGACAAGACTGTACGCGGCCAATATGGCGCCGGGCGCATCGGCGGCCAGGAAGTACCGGCCTACTACTTCGAAAAGGACGTCGACAACGACAGCGACACCGAAACCTTCGTCGCCATCGAGGCGCACATCGACAACTGGCGTTGGGCGGGCGTGCCCTTCTACCTACGCACTGGCAAGCGCATGGCGCGGCGGTCTTCTCAGATCGTCATCCAGTTCAAGCCTGTGCCCCACGAGCTGTTCAGCGGCGGCCAGGTCAACCAGTTACTGATCCAGTTGCAACCGGACGAACGCATCAGCCTGCGCATGATGACCAAGAGCCCTGGCAAGGGCATGCGCCTGGAACCGGTGGACCTGGACCTGAACCTGGCCCAGGTGTTCAGCCAGACTCGCCGCTGGGAAGCGTACGAGCGCTTGTTGCTGGACGTCCTGGAGGGTGATTCGACGCTGTTCATGCGCCGCGATGAAGTAGAGGCGGCCTGGAGTTGGGTCGATCCAGTCATCAAAGGTTGGCAGGAGCACTTCCAGGCACCACGCCACTATGCTGCCGGAAGCAATGGCCCAGAGCAGGCCAGCAGCCTGCTGGCCAGGCATGGCAGGCATTGGCACAACTGAAAGACTTCACCCTGCTTTCAAGGTGGCCCTGTAAGCAATCTTCCTGTCGCTCGGGAGAGGCATACCGCCCTTCCCAGGTCAGGAGATTCACAATGACCATCGAATGCAAAAACTGGCATGCACAGCTCGACAAGATGCCACCAGGCACCCGTTTCCGCGTGCACGGAACCGTCACCGTCAACCATCCAGGCATTGAGCCGGTATTGGTCAAACGCGCTAAGCAAGACAAGTCCATGGCGCTGGCCCTGGAGCTTGAACTGAAGAAGAAAGACGGCAATTTCCTGCAGTTCGTCTGCGACAAGGAAGTCCATCTTGAACTGCCAGGTGAACAGGGCCCTGTTCCGAAAGTGGACATCTTCCACGACGGCAAATTGATTGCCACCATTACCGACATCATTGAAACCCATTGATGCCACTGAGCGGCCATGGCAGACAAACAGGCTGCCATGGCCGCTGTTTGCTCTGAGCAGCTTACCGTTCGGTTGCTGAAAGGGTGAATATTCATACAGTGCCATTTACCCTTCCCCTGCTGCGCCCTAGAATGGCCCGATGCGCACAGATGACCTCTCCCTCCTGCTGAACTCCCTCAACGATGCCCAACGCCAGGCCGTAGCGGCCACGCTCGGGCGTCAACTGGTGCTTGCCGGCGCCGGTTCCGGTAAAACCCGCGTGCTGGTGCACCGCATCGCCTGGCTGATCCAGGTAGAGCAGGCATCGCCGCACTCGATCCTGTCGGTGACTTTCACCAACAAGGCCGCTGCAGAAATGCGCCAGCGGATCGAACAATTGCTGGGGATCAACCCGGCAGGCATGTGGGTCGGCACCTTCCACGGCCTGGCCCATCGCCTGCTGCGGGCCCACTGGCAGGAAGCGCGGCTGGCGCAGAACTTTCAGATCCTCGACAGCGATGACCAGCAGCGCCTGATCAAGCGCGTGATGCGCGAGCTGGGCCTGGATGAGCAAAAGTGGCCGGCACGCCAGGCCCAGTGGTTTATCAACGGGCAGAAGGACGAGGGCCTGCGCCCGCAGCATATCCAGGCGGGTGGCGACCTGTTCCTGGCGACCATGCGTGAGGTCTATACCGCCTACGAACAGGCCTGCGAACGTGCCGGGGTCATCGACTTTTCCGAGCTGCTGCTGCGTGCGCTGGACCTGTGGCGTGACCACCCGGGCCTGCTGGAACACTACCAGCGGCGCTTCCAGCATGTACTGGTAGATGAATTCCAGGACACCAACGCCGTTCAGTACGCCTGGCTGCGCCTGTTGGCGCGCGGTGGCGCCAGCCTGATGGCGGTGGGCGATGACGACCAGTCGATCTACGGCTGGCGCGGCGCCAAGATCGAGAACATTCACCAGTACACCGCCGACTTCCCCGACGCCGAAATGATCCGCCTGGAGCAGAACTACCGCTCCACTGGAGGCATCCTCAAGGCGGCCAACGCACTGATCGCCAACAACAGCGGGCGTCTGGGCAAGGAGCTGTGGACCGACCTGGGCGAAGGCGAACCGCTGACCCTTTACGCGGCCTACAACGAACACGACGAAGCGCGCTACGTGGTGGAAACCATCGAGAGCCTGGTCAAGCAGGGCAATGCGCGCAGCGATATCGCCATCCTGTACCGTTCCAACGCCCAGTCGCGGGTGCTGGAAGAAGCCTTGCTGCGCGAGCGCATCCCCTACCGCATCTATGGCGGCCAGCGCTTTTTCGAACGCGCCGAAATCAAGAACGCCATGGCCTATCTGCGCCTGATAGAAGGGCGTGGCAACGACGCCGCCCTGGAACGCGTGATCAACGTGCCGCCACGCGGCATTGGCGAAAAAACCGTCGAAGCCATACGCGAGCACGCCCGCCACAGCCAGCTGTCCATGTGGGAAGCCATGTGCCAGCTACTCGCCGCCAAGGCCCTCAAAGGCCGTGCAGCCAGTGCACTGGGAGCTTTCATCGAACTGATCGAAGGGCTGGCTGGCAAGGTTGTGGACATGCCGCTGCACACGATGACCCAGACCACCATCGAGCAGTCCGGGCTGATCATCTATCACCAGGAAGAAAAAGGTGAAAAGGGCCAGGCACGGGTAGAAAACCTTGAGGAACTGGTCAGCGCGGCACGCAACTTCGAGTCCACCGACGAAGATGCCGACCTTTCGCCACTGTCGGCGTTCCTCGGCCATGCCTCGCTGGAAGCCGGCGATACCCAGGCCGATGAGCATGAAGACAGCATCCAGCTGATGACCTTGCACAGTGCCAAAGGCCTGGAGTTTCCGTATGTGTTTCTCGTTGGCATGGAAGAAGGCCTGTTCCCGCACAAGATGAGCCTGGAAGAACCCGGCCGCCTGGAAGAGGAACGCCGCCTGGCCTATGTGGGCATCACCCGCGCCATGCGCCAGCTGGTGATGACCTACGCCGAAACACGCCGCCTGTATGGCAGCGAAACCTACAACAAGGTTTCGCGATTCGTGCGCGAGATCCCGCCGGGCCTGGTTCAGGAAGTACGCCTGTCCAACAGCGTCAGCCGCCCGTTCGGCGGCGCCAAGACGGCCACCAACAGTAACCTGTTCGCCAATGCAAGCATCCCGCAGACCGCCTTCAACCTCGGCCAGCGTGTGCAGCATGCGGTGTTTGGCGAAGGTGTAATCCTCAACTTCGAGGGTTCCGGCGCCCAGGCCCGGGTGCAGGTGAATTTTGCCGAAGGCAGCAAGTGGCTGATGCTGGGGTATGCCAAGCTGGAAGCCATCTGAAGGCCAAGGCCGCCCTGTTGGAGCGGCCTTGTAACAATCAGGCAAAAGCTCGAAACATTATGTCGCTGGTCATGTGCCCAGGAACCTGTGCACCATGACGCGCGTGCAATCCACAACAGGGGATATCCCACTTATGCAACGTTTTCTTAGCATCGCTCTGGCGCTCTGCGTCGGCCTGACGCTGAGCCTGGATGCCAACGCCAAGCGTTTCGGCGGCGGCAAGAGCTCGGGCTCCGCGCCTATCCACCAGACCCGCCAGGCCACGCCAACCGCGCCTGCCGCCGCACCGACCGCTCCGGGTCGTGCAGCTCCGGCAGCCAGCGGTGCTTCGCGCTGGTTGGGCCCACTCGCCGGCCTGGCCGCCGGTGGCTTGCTGGCGTCCATGTTCATGGGCGACGGTTTCGAAGGCTTCCAGATCATGGACTTCCTGATCGTGGCACTCATCGCCTTCCTGGTCTTCCGCTTCATTGCCGCGCGCCGTCGTCAGCAGCAGCCGCAAATGGCCATGCCGGGCCATGCGCCAATGCAGCGTGAAGCCCACGGCCAGCCTGCCCAGCCGTCGATCTTCGGTGGTTCGGCCGCACCTGCTGCCGCAGCTGCCCCGGTGATCAACGCGCCGGCCTGGTTCAATGAGCAGAGCTTCCTGGCTGCCGCCCGTAACCACTTCCAGTCGCTGCAGCAGCACTGGGATGCCAACGAAATGGACAAGATCGCCGAGTTCGTCACTCCGCAAATGCTCGAGTTCCTCAAGCGTGAGCGTGCTGAACTGGGCGACGGCTTCCAGTCGACTTACATCGATAACCTCGAAGTGCAACTGGACGGTGTGGATGATCGCGCCGACCGCACCGACGCCACCCTGACTTTCCGTGGCGTATCGAAGAACTCGCGCTTCGACCAGGGCGAAGTGTTCAGCGAAAGCTGGCACATGGTTCGCGCCCCGGGCGAGAACCAGCCTTGGCTGGTCGCCGGTATCCGTCAAAACGGCTAACCGCTGCGCGCTGCACAAAAAACCCTGGGGCTTGCCCCGGGGTTTTTGCTTTTGCCAGAGTCGACTACTAGGGTATAACGCGCAGCGTTGCCATCTAGGTCAGAGGAAGTGAACCGTGGAAGAAGTGATCGAACAACTCCGTGAAGCCAATGAGCCGGTACCGGTGCCCCTGGAGCTTCCCGACGAGGACCAGTTGGTCGAAATCGAAGAACAGCTGTTCATCAACATTCCATTCGTTTTCAAAGAGTTTCTGCTGACCGTAAGTGATGTGGTTTACGGCTCCCTTGAGCCCGTTACTTGTACCGACCCACAGTCGCACACCTACCTGCCAGACGTTGCCGCCAACGCTTGGGATGCCGGCGTACCGCGCGAGCTGATCCCGCTATGCCAGGACGGCGACAACTACTACTGCGTCGAAGAAGATGGCACCGTGGTGTTGTGGGATGCCGAAGAAGAACTTGTCGGTGAAGACAGTTGGGAATCGGTGTGGCACTGGGCGCGGGATGTATGGCTGGAGAGCTGATTCCTCCCAGCTCCTGTTGATTGATACTGGGCCGGCCTGTTCACGGGTAATCCCACCAACCGGCCGGCACAGGAAATTTTATGGCTTAGTGCCATCGGTGTAGTTAGAATCGCCAGGCTTTCTGCGCCTGGCGACATCGCTACCGCTCCATCCCCTCGGACGACGATGAAATCTTGCGCAGGGAGCGTTACTCCCCTCAGTGCGAATTTTCGCGACTGTTCTCCAGCGTTTCCAGCAAGGCAATCTGCATGCGCGTATGCACGCGGATGAACCAACGCCACAGCAAAGCCACCACCACCGCAGCGACCACGGCAATCACCAGCAGCAATTCGCTGGTCGGCAATATGCTTGCCGACAACGCTGACAGCAGCAGGAAAATCACCAGCAGCGATAACAGCGGGATCACTTCGGCGATCACACGACGCACGCGCTGAGTGTGCCGCCCGGCCATTTCCGGCTTGACGCCCATCTCGGCCAGCAACATCGACAGTGCCTTGAGCTTGCGATAAGCCGCAATCAGGAACGGCAGCGACAGCAGTAACGCCGCGCCCCAGATCATCGCCTTCTGCTGGCTGGCATCACTGACCCACTCACTGAGCCAGTTGCCAATGCGCCCGGCAAAGTAACCCCCGCTGAAGAAGATGGCGATCACCAGTGCCAGGTTTACCCCCACCTGCAACAGGATGCGCCTGATCATCGCTGCCAGCATGGCGCTCTCTCCCTGTGGCTGGATGTTACGCAACCATTCGCCATACAGCGACAACACCCGTGCCAGGCGCCCTGGCACCACATTGCCCAGTTTCTGCGACAGCGGATCGGCGGCACGGATCAGGTAGGGTGTGAGCAGCGTGGTGATTGCCGACACGGCGACAGCCACGGGGTAAAGGAAGTCGCTGGTCACCTGCAGGGTCATGCCCAATGCGGCAATGATGAAAGAGAACTCACCAATCTGCGAAAGCCCCATGCCCACCCGCAGCGAGGTACGCCCGTCATTGCCGGCGATGAACGCCCCCATGCCACAGGACAGCATCTTGCCCAGTACCACCGCCAGGGTAATGACCACGATCGGCCAGGCGTAGTCGACCAGTACCTGAGGGTCGATCATCAGGCCGATGGCGACGAAGAAGATGGCGCTGAAAAGGTCACGCACCGGTTCGATAAGGCGTTCGATCTTCAGCAACTGGCGCGATTCGGCCATGATCGCGCCAATCAGGAATGCCCCCAGTACCATGCTGTATTCCAGCTTTACTACCAGCAGGCAGAAGCCAAAGCACAGGCCCAGCACGGTGATCAACAACATCTCGTTGCTTTCAAACTTGGCCACGTAGGCCAGCAGCCGAGGCACCAGCAAAATGCCGATGACCAAAGCAACGATCATGAACAGCGACAGCTTGCCGACCGTGGAGAACACCTCACCAGAGCTGACCGTGCCGCTGACGGCGATACCCGAAAGCAGGGCGATAATGCCGATGCCAAGGATATCCTCGACGATGAGCACACCAAAGATCAGCTGAGCGAAGCGCTCGTTCTTCATCTTCAGGTCGTTGAGCGCCTTGACGATGATGGTGGTCGAGGAAATGGCCAGGATGGCACCGAGGAACAGCGAATCCATGGTATTCCAGCCGAACCAGCGGCCGATCTCGAAGCCGATCCAGATCATCAGCACAATTTCCAGGAACGCCGCGATGAAAGCCGTAGCCCCTACCTTGAACAACTTGCGCAGGCTGAATTCGAGCCCCAGGCAGAACATCAGGAAGATCACCCCCAGCTCGGCGAGGGTCTTGATGGTCTCTTCGTCGTGAATCAGCCCGAATGGCGGCGTGTGCGGCCCGATGATGAAGCCAGCAACAATGTAGCCCAGTACCACCGGCTGCTTGAGACGGTGAAAAAGGATGGTGACCACGCCAGCGACCAGCATGATGACGGCCAAGTCCTGGATGAAGCTGATGGCATGCATGGCGCGATACTCCTTTTCTCGTCTTTTTTGAATGCCTGGGGCAGACCGCTCCTCTGCCAAGGCAAACCTGAGCGAGCAGCAAGTACATACTGTATTGAATGCCGGAAAGCCCATGTTGCATGGGCGTACTCAGGTTAACATCGCGCTTCGCCGCAAAAAGCCGGTGCAATATGCAGAAACAGATCGGCTGGAAAAGCGCCGCTGATGGCATGATCAGCGTGACGATAGCGCCTCAGCCAACGTCCCGTATCAGCAAGGCAATTCAAAGAGGGGAACAGAAGTGTCAGCAGATAACGCCCTCCATTCGCCCGATTCAGCGCAACCTAACCGTGAGCACACTATGGAACCTGGAAACGCCCAGCTGAGCATGACCGTCCTGATGACCCCGGACATGGCCAACTTTTCTGGCAACGTACATGGCGGCACCCTGCTCAAGTACCTCGATGAAGTGGCCTATGCGTGCGCCAGCCGTTATGCCGGTAGCTATGTGGTGACGTTGTCGGTCGACCAGGTGATCTTCCGCGAACCCGTACACGTGGGAGAGCTGGTGACCTTCCTGGCGTCAGTCAACTACACCGGCAATACCTCGATGGAAGTCGGCATCAAGGTGGTGACAGAGAACATCCGCGAGCGCTCGGTGCGCCACTCCAACAGCTGCTTCTTCACCATGGTCGCGGTCGACGACAACCGGCGCCCGGTGCCGGTGCCGCCGCGCCAGCCACACAGCAGTGAGGAAAAGCGTCGCTTCCTGCAGGGCCAGCAGCGCCGTCAGATCCGCCAGGAACTGGAAAAGCGCTACCAGGACCTGAAAACCGACGCCATTTAATACGCCAGCAACTGGGCTTCGAAGCGCACCCGTGGGTGTGCGATACGATCCTGGGCCCGTACCAGTTGCAGCTCGTAACTGGCACAGGCCTGGGTTTCCAGCAGTACTTCGTGTACCGCTGCGGCCGTAAACTCGAACGCCTGCACCCAGCTGTCGCCAAGCAGCACGCGGGCCAGAAACAGCCCGGAGGTCAGGTCACCTACCCCAACGGGCTGGCGCGGGAATGCCAGTAGCGGACGGCGCAGGTGCCAGCTTTGCTTGGCAGTCACCAGCAACATCTCAAAATGGTCATCGCCACGCCCGGGGTAGGCCAGGTGCTTGACCACCACAACCTGCGGCCCACGCTGCAGCAGGCTGCGTGCCATGTTCACGCAATCCTCCAGCGACTGCGCACGGCGCCCACAGAAGCTGTCCAGCTCCAGCTGGTTAGGGCACAGGATATCTGCTCTGGCGGCGGCCTCGTCGAGCAGGAACTCGCTGACTTCCGGCGGTACGATGCAACCCTTCTCAGGGTGCCCCATGACCGGGTCGCACAGGTACAGCGCCTTTGGGTTCACCGCCTTGATCCGCTCGACGCCGGCCAGGATCGCTCGCCCTTGTTCGGCACTGCCCAGATAACCGGAAAGCACCGCATCGCAATGGCCCAGCTCGCCAATGTTGGAAATACCTTCCACCAACGCAGGAATTTGCGCCGGAGCAAGCACTTCGCCTGCCCACTGGCCATACTGTGTGTGATTGGAGAACTGCACGGTATTGAGCGGCCAGACATTGACCCCGATACGCTGCATGGGAAACACCGCGGCGCTGTTGCCGGCGTGGCCGAACACCACATGGGACTGAATGGCGAGCAGGTGCGGGGTACGTTTCATGCGGGAGGTTTCCAAAGCTGTTTCAAAGGATTGTGCGCAACGCAGTATGAACTCGATTGCCACCTGTACGACAGGCCAGGGACGCAGTTAAGCTGGATCTACCTGTTTGGAGCATATGCAAATGTTGACCCTGGAGAACCTCTTCGTCCTGATGCTGGTAGCCACGGCAGGCGCCTGGTTGTGGCACAACCATGGGTTGCGCGAAAAAGCCCTGGAACGGGTCAAACAGCATTGCGCCAAGCTCGACCTCGAGTTGCTCGACGACGCTGTGGCACTCAAACGCATCGCCTTTGTTCGGGATGCCAATGGCCGCAAACGCCTGGCACGCATCTATGCCTTCGAGTTCACTGTTACCGGCGAGCAGCGTCACCCCGGTACCGTGACGCAGTTCGGCGCACATAGCGTGCAGATCGAACTGGCACCCTACCCGTTTGAAATCAAGACACCGCCGCGCGCCGACAACGTCATCGAAATGCAGCAGTGGCGCCAGGAACACAACCGTTGGCGCAACTGATCAGCTGACGCGGCATGCGCTCAACCCGGCTTGCAGTAAGGCTTGTACTTGAGGCTGGTCGAAAATCAGCTCGATACGGGTATCCCTGCGCCACTCACTGGGCTGCCACGCAGGCATTTCTCCATTCAACCCGTTGAATGACTGCCAGCCTTCTACACTGTGGATAACTGCCTTGGCGCGACGCCAGGGCCAGTCGCGCAAAAACGCCTGTAGCCGCTGTGGATAAAACTGCTGGCCGGGGTGCCAGCGCCAACCAATACTCCAACCGCCCTCCCCCTGCTGGGCAAGACAGATCGGCTGACTGGGATCTGTCCAGAGCAACGCTTGAGCACCAGCAAAATTGTCGACAATCCTGATATCCCGAAACAGGCTGTCAACAATCTGTGAAGGGGCCGTCGGCACGCTTGTAAAAGGCAGCTTTCCTTGCTCCGTCCAGATGATTACCTTTTCTTTAAATTTATTATTTATCAACAGCTTAGATAACTTATCAACAGACTCTGACTTATTGAAAACTACGTGCTCCGAGGCGTTGAAAGCTTGCTGTTGAGCCTCCGGAAGCGGCTTGTTTCGAAGCATGGCCTGGGCATCTAAAACCATCAGTAGCGGCTGAATTGTCAGCACTCCAGCCCACGGTGCTTGTTGCAACTGAGCGAGTAGTTGCAACGGGTGGCCCAGACCCGAGGGCTCAATAAACAGCCGATCAGGACGGAATTTACGCAGCAAGCGGCCAAGCCCCACCTGGAACGGCGTGCCATTGACGCAGCACAGGCAGCCGCCGGCGACCTCGCCGATGGCGATGCCGTCTTCATCACGGCTAAGCAAGGCCGCATCCAGGCCTACCAGGCCAAATTCGTTGATCAATACCGCCCAGCGTTCATTGGCCGGGCGTTGGCCCAGCAAATGACGGATCAGGGTGGTCTTGCCGGCACCCAGCGGGCCGGCAATCACGTGGGTGGGAATGTTCTGCAGCATGGGCGGCTTCAAGCAGTGGCGGATGCCTCACTATGCGCCGTCAAGCCAACCAGTCAAGGCTGAGCAGCAGGCGCCCCTGCTGGCCCGAAGGCGAGCGGTGAACCAACCCTGCCCCTTCGTTGCCCTGCCACCTTTCGCCCTTGAGTACAGCCACATCACCTGCTTGCAGGTACTGGATGTTATCCACAGAAGGTTGCTCTGTGTGTAACTCTCCCCGTGGGCTGGCGTGCTCCTGCAACCACTCGCTGCCTGGACCCACATAAGTGGTGAGCAGCCTCAATGGCACGTTATCCACATGGAAGCGTGGGCACATGGGGGCGTCCAGTACCCTTAGGCGCAAGCCGACCCGCCGCGCGCCGACCAGGCAGGTGTAAGCCGCCACCAGCCAGGTCACATCGGCAACGAATGACTCGTAGCCATGCAAGTCCGCCGCTTCGCGCAGCAGATCAGGCAGCACCGGCATGCGCTGCTCATTGACCTCGATAACTCGCTGATCAGCCAACGGCTGCCCGAGGCTGGTCACCAGTGCGGCAAAATCCTCCAGCTGAGCCGGCAAACGGCGACGCCATACCGCCAGGTTCACACCATCCTGCAGTACGTCACTCAGCACTTGAGGGGTCTCACCGAACACCTGAGAGATATCCACAGGTCGATGTGACAGGTTCATGCTGCCGCCTCTTCATGCCAAGGGCCGAACGGGTCGGGCAGCCGCAGCCAGCCCATGTGTCCCAGTTCCATTTCTTCATCCGTCAACAGACAGGCATTCAGCGCTGTGGATAATTTTTCAAAATCGATATTCTGCCCGATGAACACCAGCTCCTGACGGCAGTCACCGGTCTCGGCGGTCCAGTGTTTCAGGATCGCACTGGTGTTATCCACATCCTGGGGCCACTGCTCACGTGGCACGAAGCGCCACCAGCGGCCGGCAAGACCATGGCGCATCATGCCACCCGCCTGCGACCAGCTGCCGGCTTCCTGATACTTACTGGCCAACCAGAAAAAACCTTTGGAACGCAGAAGCCGTCCATTGCTCCAGTGCTTGTGGATAAAGTCGAAAAACCGCTGTGGATGAAGCGGGCGCCGAGCCTGCCAAGTCATAGCGGCGATACCGTACTCCTCGGTTTCCGGCAGATGTTCACCGCGCAACTCCTGCAACCAGCCCGGCGCTTGGGCTGCCTGGTCGAAGTCGAACAGGCCAGTATCGAGAATCCGCGCCAGCGGCACCTGGCCCATAACCATGGGCACAATCTGCGCCCGGGCATTGAGGCTGCGCAAAATGGCGGTGAGTTCTTCGCGCTCATGCTGGCTAATCAGGTCGATCTTGCTTAGCAGCAGCACATCAGCGAATTCGACCTGTTCGATCAGCAGGTCGCTGATTGAACGTTCGTCTTCTTCCCCCAAGGTTTCGCCGCGGCTCTCCAGGCTCTCTGCACCCTGGTAATCGCGCAGGAAGTTCAGGCCGTCGACGACGGTGACCATGGTGTCCAGCCGCGCCATATCGGACAGGCTGCGGCCCTGTTCGTCGCGGAAGGTGAATGTCTCTGCTACAGGTAGCGGTTCAGAGATACCCGTGGACTCGATAAGCAAATAGTCGAAGCGACCTTCCTCGGCCAGCCGCGCCACCTCTTCCAACAGGTCTTCACGCAAGGTGCAGCAGATGCAACCGTTACTCATCTCGACCAGCTTTTCTTCAGCGCGGTTAAGGCTGACATTGCGCTGCACCTCGCTTGCGTCGATGTTGATTTCACTCATGTCGTTAACGATCACCGCAACCCGCAAGTTGTCGCGATTACGCAGCACATGATTGAGCAAAGTGCTCTTGCCGGCGCCAAGGAAGCCGGACAACACAGTGACAGGAAGACGATTGGACATGGGTGAAACCTCTTCAGACGAGCGCATTCGAAACGATGCATTGCACAATGTTATAAAGTAACAATACAATTTCGCCAAGCCGTTCTCGACGGACGAGTGCTCACCGGGGATGAAACATGAAGCTGTCACGCGTCATGGCAATGCTGTTGCTCGCCATGCCTACCGCGCTGTTTGCCATGCCGCAAAGCAGTACATTGGCGTTGTGTACACGCAGCGCAACACTGCTGGCCTGCCAGGATGGCAAAGGCAGTTACTACAGCGTGCGTACCGAAGGCAGAACGCTTTACTTGCGAGGCTACGACTTCAATAGCCGGCGCTTGTGGGCTCAAACCAACAGCCGGTACGGCTCGTTGATGTTTTTCACCGGCCTGGCCAGCAATGGAGAGGCCTGGGTGGGTTACAGCCGCCGCGTTGGCTGGACCACGTTGAATCGCGTATCCAGCTCCAGTGGCCAACGTTTCAACCTGCATTGCAGCTTGATCGGCGGCTGCCGTTGATAACTCTATTTGTGTGGAAAGCTAAATGAACCAGCTCAAGCTCCCCGATATCGCTGCACAAACCCAGGAGCACACCTTGCCGTTGAACTGGGTCGGCATGTGCGGCATTGCCCTGCCTGTGCTATTCGAAGGGCGCACCGCCGCAGCCAAAGTCGATGCCGGAGTCAGCCTGGTAGACGGCAGCTCGCGCGGGATCCACATGTCACGGCTTTACCTTGCATTGGATTTTTTGGAGAACCAGCCCCTCACACCACCCGCACTCCGGCAGCTATTGTCGGGTTTTCTGAGCAGCCACGAAGGGCTTTCTTCTGCCGCGTATCTGCGCGTCAGTTTTGAGCACTTGTTGAAAAGGCCAGCCTTGATCAGCCCTTTGGCAGGCTGGAAGAGCTATGCTGTAACGGTCGATGCAAGAATCGAAAATGAAATGTTCCACGTGGAACTATCCGTTTCAGTACCTTATTCCTCGACCTGCCCATGCTCCGCGGCACTCGCACGGCAGTTGATTCAACAGCAATTTCAGGCGCGTTTCAGCGAACAACAAGTCGAAAAGTCTGCTGTACTGAATTGGCTCGGCACTGCTGAAGGCATTGTCGCTACCCCTCATAGCCAACGCAGTAACGCGCACATTCAGGTACGGCTAAGCAATAACCAGGACCTGTTACCCATTACTGAACTGATCGATTGCATTGAAACTAGCCTGGGCACGGCAGTGCAAACTGCGGTTAAACGCGCAGACGAACAAGCGTTCGCCTTGGCCAACGGGCAGAACTTGATGTTCTGTGAAGATGCCGCCAGACGCCTGCACAAGGCGCTGCGGCAACTAGAATGGACTACCGCTTTCAAACTGCGCGTGGAACATGCAGAAAGCCTGCATGCCCACGACGCGGTTGCCACAAGCCAGTGGCAATGGGGAGTCAGCTGCGCGGCTTGACCGTTCCACAGTCGTTACCCAACCACACCGCACGAGTGTTCATGCTGCCTTGCTGCTGAACACCCGATGCGTTGAACGTACCACTGACCTGGGTGGTGAATTCCCGGTCACTCAGGAAGGTAGCCTGGCCAGTACCCTGTGCTTTCGGGCAGCTGAACTGAAACTTCCATACGTTACCGGTACGGTCGGTAATCTTCTGAGTGCAACCTGACTTGGGATCCTGCAGCGGGATGTCATTGGTTGCTACTTGCTCCGGCGTCAGGCACGAGCGTACGCCCTTGCCACCGACCGTCACTCCCTGTTTGGCCAACACCCCTTCCATCATCGCGCGCTGCTCCGGCGGCAGGTTCTTCAACTGGCCAAGCATGAACTCCATGTCGGGTAGCGGCTTGCCATCGACCTGCATGTTGCTGGTGGTCAGCTCCCACAACCCGGGTTGCAGCATCTGGGCATGCACCAGCGGGCTGCTTATGCCGAGGGCCAACGCCAACAGTGGCAGACGAATCTTCATGGATGAATGCTCCTGAAAAAAGCCGGCCAAGCGGGCCGGGCTGAGCCTTAGACGGCAAATTCACCTCTGGGTTGCAAGGCGGGCCGGGAACGTGTTCTGTTACCTCAAGTGTACTCGGCAAGCAGGATGCATATGGATTACCACAGCCCCTACTTCTTTGGTTACCTACTCGGCCTGATTCATCTGCTGGGTAGCGTCGCCGCACTGCACGCGCTGTTCACCGTGCGGACCGCCCAAGGCGCTATTGCCTGGGCGATGCCCTTGTTCTTCATCCCCTACTTCACCTTGATCCCCTACCTGATTTTTGGCGCCCGCTCGTTCTACGCCTACATCAAGGCACGGCGCCAAGCCAACCAGGAAATGCACGTGGCCATGGCCAACCTCAACTGGCGGCCCTGGGTTGAAGAAGCCCTCACCGCCCGCGAATCTGAAAGCTATGCAGCCTTGCGCGCGATGCCCAAACTGGGGCGTATGCCCTGCCTGGCTAACAACGAGGTGAAACTGCTGATCAATGGCAAGGCCACCTTCGACGCCATCTTCGCAGCTATCGAAAAAGCCCGCGACGTGGTGCTGGTGCAGTTCTTCATCATCCATGACGACAAAATCGGCAAGGAACTGCAGCAGTTGCTGTTGCGCAAAGCAGCTGAAGGCGTACAGGTTTTTGTACTCTACGACCGAGTCGGTAGTCATGCCTTGCCGGCCAGCTACAGCCAGCTGCTGCGTGACGGTGGCGTACAGATCCATGCCTTCGCTACCCGCCGCGGCTGGTTCAACCGCTTTCAGGTGAACTTCCGCAACCATCGCAAGATCGTGGTGGTGGACGGCTTGCTCGGATTCATCGGCGGGCACAACGTGGGTGACGAGTACCTGGGCGAGCACCCTCAGCTATCACCTTGGCGCGACACCCATGTGCAGATCAGCGGGCCGGTCCTTGCCTGTTTGCAGGAGTCGTTTGCCGAAGACTGGTACTGGGCCACGCGCCAGCTCCCACCGCTCATCCTGCCAGATGCCTACCCGGACAACGGCGTGCTGTGCCAGGCCTTGGCCAGTGGCCCGGCCGACCCGCAGGAAACCTGTTCTCTGTTCTTCCTTGAAGCGATCCATTCGGCCACCCGCAGGGTGTGGATCACCAGCCCTTACTTCATTCCTGACGAAGCGGTGTTTGCCGCCTTGCGCCTGGCAGTACTGCGCGGGGTCGATGTGCGGGTGCTGATCCCGTCACGGCCCGACCACCGCATCGTCTACGCCGCCTCCAGCCTGTTCGCTTTCGAAGCAGTACGCGCAGGCGTGCGTATGTTCCGTTACCAACCGGGCTTCCTGCATCAGAAGGTGGTACTGGTAGACGACGATGTCAGCGCAATTGGAAGTGCCAACCTGGACAATCGTTCGTTCCGCCTCAACTTCGAAATCACTCTGCTGACAGTGGACCGTGGCTTCGCCGACCAGGTCGAGCACATGCTGAACGATGACTTTGAACAGGCACGCGAAATTACTGCCGAGGACAGCCGGGATACCCATCGACTGCAGCAGTTAGGGATGCGCATTGCGCGGTTGATATCGCCAATCTTGTGAGTGATCGAGGCACCTTTGCAGGTGCCTCAAATACTGCGGAAGTGGTTTTGCACGGCTCAGGTTTAGCGGTATAGGTCTTCGCGGGTCCAAGGCAAGTCATGGTGCCCATCGGCATACGGCTTCACCGCCAGAATCTGGTGCAAGTTGATCCAGCCCTTCTGGAAGGCATAGGCACACCCGGCCAGGTACAAGCGCCAAATGCGCAGGGTTTTCTCGGGCACCAGCGCCGCCGCCTTATGCAGCTGGTTCTCCAGGTTCTCGCTCCAGTGGTGAAGGGTCTTGGCGTAGTGCAGACGCAGGCTTTCCACATCCACAACCTCCAGCCCTGCTTCACAGATGCTGGCGCTGATCATCGACAAGTGAGGCAACTCACCGTGAGGGAACACATAGCGGTCGATGAACTCGCCAGCACCACGCCCAACTGGCCGGCCGTCGACATGCTTGGCGGTGATGCCGTGGTTCATCACCACTCCCCCTTCCCTCACTGCCCCGAAAAGCCTTTGGCAGTACAGCGCCAGGTTGGCATGCCCGACATGCTCGAACATGCCAACGCTGACCACTTTGTCGAAGCGACCATCCTGAGGCAGGTCGCGGTAATCCAGAATCTGCAGGTCCACTTTGTCGCTCAGGCCTTCCGCCTTGACGCGCTCGCGGCCGAGCTTGAGTTGCTCTTTGCTCAGGGTGATACCGAATACCTTGGCGCCATACTCACGGGCAGCAAAGCGTGCCAGCCCACCCCAGCCACAGCCAACATCAAGCAGGTACTCACCAGCGTCCAGCCGCAACTTGCGGCACAGGTGATCGAACTTGTCCTGCTGCGCCTGATCGAGCGTGTTGTCCGGCTCGCGGAAGTAAGCGCAGGAGTAAGCCATGTCCTGGTCCAGCCACAACTGATAGAACGCGTTGGATACGTCGTAGTGGTAGGAAATGGCTTCAGCGTCGGTGCTTTTGTCATGGGATAACCGCTGAGGGGACGTTTCATCTTCATCCGCCAACAGTGCTTCGCTCAGCTCATCGCAGACGCGGATGGCTTCCCCGATATCGCCTTCCAGTTCAAGCTTGCCTTCAACAAAAGCAGTACCCAACTGGTCCATGCTCGGGTGTGTCAACTGGCTGATCAGTTGGGGCTCTTTGACCAGTATGGTGACCTGCGGGCTGGGGCCCAAATCGAACTGGTTACCGTCCCAAAGTTTCAGCCGCAGCGGCAGATGCAAACTCTGCAAAGCCGGTGGAAGTTGCGCAAGCATGAACGACCCTCCTGTCCGTATTTGGCCACGACGCCTGATATTTCGAACGTCGCCGGATCAGAGTAGTTCATTCGCGGGATGTTTCCTCTAAACGAGACCATGGTCTAGAACCAGCTGATCTTATCCGCACAGCAGATTGTATACAATTCCTTCGTCAGAGCTTAACCTTGTGCCCTTCTCGCGCTTCTACATCCTGGAGTTGAACCCATGAAATCCTATGACGTGGTGATCATCGGCGGCGGCCCTGGTGGCTACAACGCAGCTATCCGCGCAGGCCAGCTGGGCCTGAGCGTCGCCTGTGTGGAAGGCCGCTCGACCTTGGGCGGCACCTGCCTGAATGTCGGCTGCATGCCGTCCAAGGCACTTTTGCATGCATCCGAGTTGTACGAAGCCGCCAGCGGTGAAGAGTTCGCCCACCTCGGCATCGAAGTGAAACCCACCCTCAACCTCGCCCAGATGATGAAACAGAAGGACGAGAGCGTGACCGGCCTGACCAAGGGCATCGAGTATCTGTTTCGCAAGAACAAGGTCGACTGGGTCAAGGGCTGGGGTCGCCTGGACGGCGTCGGCAAGGTTGTTGTCAAAGCCGAAGACGGTAGCGAAACCGTGTTGCATGCCAAGGACATCGTCATTGCCACCGGTTCCGAGCCAACCCCGCTACCAGGGGTGACCATCGACAACCAGCGCATCATAGACTCGACCGGCGCACTGTCGCTGCCGCAAGTGCCCAAACACCTGGTTGTTATCGGTGCCGGCGTGATCGGCCTTGAGTTAGGTTCAGTCTGGCGTCGCTTGGGTAGCCAGGTCACGGTCATCGAGTACCTGGATCGCATCTGCCCGGGCACCGACACTGAAACCGCCAAAACCCTGCAAAAAGCACTCGCCAAGCAAGGCATGGTGTTCAAGCTGGGCAGCAAGGTAACTCAAGCCACTGCAGGTGCCGATGGCGTAAACCTGACGCTGGAGCCTGCCGCTGGCGGCAGCGCAGAATCGCTGCAGGCCGACTACGTGCTGGTGGCTATCGGCCGCCGCCCGTATACCAAAGGGCTAAACCTTGAAAGCGTAGGCCTGGAAACCGACAAGCGCGGCATGCTCGTTAACGAGCACCACCGCACTTCAGTGCCAGGTGTCTGGGTGATTGGCGACGTCACATCCGGCCCGATGCTGGCGCACAAGGCCGAAGACGAAGCGGTAGCCTGCATCGAGCGCATTGCCGGCAAGCCGCACGAGGTCAACTACAACCTCATCCCTGGCGTAATCTACACACGCCCAGAGCTGGCCACCGTGGGTAAGACCGAAGAACAGCTCAAAGCCGAAGGCCGTGCCTACAAGGTCGGCAAGTTCCCCTTTACCGCCAACAGCCGGGCCAAGATCAATCACGAGACCGAAGGTTTCGCCAAGGTCATCGCCGATGCCGAAACCGATGAAGTCCTGGGTGTGCACCTGGTGGGCCCAAGCGTTAGCGAAATGATTGGTGAATTCTGCGTGGCGATGGAGTTTTCGGCCTCTGCGGAAGATATTGCCCTCACCTGCCACCCACACCCGACCCGCTCCGAGGCCCTGCGCCAGGCAGCGATGAATGTGGATGGCATGGCGATGCAGATCTGACAGAAGCCCCCATTCGTAGCCAAAGGCCATTCATCAGGGCAGGCCTCAAGTTGCGAACTGGCATTTCAGACGCCTGAAAATCTACCCTGGCATGCAAACCTGGATGCCAGGAACGGCGAGATATCCAGCGGCAGTGTTTCGTTGTGGACAACCTTGTCCAGCAAGACGCCGGTGAATGCTGACGTCAGTATCCCGGTACGGAAATGCCCACAGGCATTGAAGTACCCCTCGACGCAGCTCACCGGGCCAAGGATCGGTAATTCATCGGGGGAGCCTGGGCGCAAGCCTGCCCAGGTTCGCTTGAGGTTCACTTCAGCAAGCTCAGGTAAACAACGCACCGCGCCTTGCACCAATGCGCTGATTTCCGGGAAAGTGTTGCTGACATCGATCCCTTTATCCTCGGTAGTACTACCTATCAGGATCTCGCCATTGTCCTTCTGCGCCAGGTAACAATCACTGGTGGTCAGGCAACCGTTGAGCAGTTTGGGCAAGCGCTCGGTCAGTACGATCTGCCCCTTCACCGGCTTCACCGGGATTGGCTTTCCGGTCGCCCACTGGCTCAGTTCGGAGGCCCAGGCGCCAGCAGCATTGATCAGGCTGTGGCAATGAATCTCGCCAGCACTGTCGGTTTGCACGCCTTTTATACGATCGCCATCGTGCAGCACGCCCATGACATTGGTATTGAGATACAGATCAACACCATTTTGCCGCGCCGCTTCCAAGTACGCATCGCCAAGCCGGAACGGGCTTACCTGATGATCGCAAAGGAACTCCAGTGCCCCTTTGGCTTGAGCCGTTACCGCCAGCTCGTTTGCACGCAACTCCTGTTGCCCCAGCCAACGTACCTGGTCAGCCAGATGTGGAATATGCGAAACAATATGCTCCGCATAGAGCTGGTCTTCATCATCCTGAATGATGAACTTAAGTCCAGAACGCTCGAACTTGAAATCCATCCCATGGCGGTCGATCAATTCCTGATGCAGCTGTGAATAAAGTGCATTCGACTGCAAGGCAAAGTCGAAGAAGCATTCCGGGAGAATATGCGGTGTTGAAGAGTCGACTGCTACAGATGCCCCTTGGGCTTCGCGCTTGGCACGCGAAGACATCATGCGGAAGAAGATCACGCCACAGCCCAGCCCTACGGACTCGCCGATCGCCCACAACCCACCTGCGGATGCACGGGTGGCGTTGCCTGGGCGCTTAGCATCGATCAAGGCAATGCGCAGGTTGCCACGCTTGGATAACTGGTATGCGCAGGACACACTGTCTAGTCCTGAAATAGGTTTACACCTGTTCAGGTAGGCCGACAGGCCTCAAAACGCCCGATGCACCGCATCGGGCGTTCTGTTTTTCAGGGCCAGATGAGGCCGTTCTGTATTGTAAATCTGCACTGTCTCGTCAACCATCTGCCTCGCTTGCTCCAGATCTTCAGGGCTACTCAACAGCAGCTCCATCTTGAGGATTCCGTTGACTCGCTCGGCCAGCGCGTTCTGGTAACAGTCATACCCATCAGTCATGGAGCACTGAACGCCGTG
>JAAIGF010075614.1_pt1 | contig 118501 bp, 91 predicted proteins | sample 6487441 | NCBI WGS metagenome assembly JAAIGF01 (sample SAMN13974129, study PRJNA590717) | phyllosphere metagenome | biome: pepper field; feature: multiple bacterial spot infested pepper fields; material: pepper leaves; isolation source: leaves from pepper fields | host: Capsicum annuum ... | reverse complement strand
GCCGGTGAGGAAATCCACATCAAGTCCGGCGACAGGCTGGTGATCGACGCGGGCATGGAACTGACCCTCAAGGTCGGCGGCAGCTTTATCAAGCTCGATCACAGCGGCGTGAGCATCAACGGGCCGCTGGTCAGGACCAATCAGGGCGGCTATCCAGGTATCGGCAGCGAAGCGCCGCCTGTACTGCCCGTCGTTCCCAAGACGGCAGATACATCCGTATCCGGCAGAAAACCGCTGACCGTGCAGGCCACACCCAAACCCGAAACATCCCCCTCCAGCCAGAAGCCCGAGGCGCTGATCGTCGATGTCTGGGGCGACCCCGATCATGGCAGTCAGGTGATCCTGCTGAGTCCAGAGGAACAGCCATGAGCATGTTCAACAACAAGCCCATCACTCAAGGTACACGCAAGAAAACCGAGTACCTCAATGACCATCGTGCGCAACTGGCCATGCAAATTCCGCGTAGCGATGGCGGTGTGCTGCAAATCCCGCTGCTTTCCGATGCCCGAAGCACCCGGGAAGAGGAAACCATTCAGCGCAATACGCTGCTCTCCGTTCTGCCTCTGACCCGACTTCCCGGCCATGACCAACCCGAGGAATCCCCCCGGGGCGGCCTGCCACGCCGGGGACGGATTTATGTGTTCTGGAAGAACGTTCTGTGGCGGGAACTGGAAACCGACGGCCAGGGCCAGTTGTTCGAAGTCGATGTCGCGCACTGGCGTAAGGTCGCCGGGCAACTCGGCAATGCTGACCAGCGCGCCCCCGTGACCATCAAACAGCATGTACTGCTCCTGCCAATGCTGCTGCAGGGGCGCTTTGTCGCCGACCAGTTCCAGATGGCCTACAGCGAACTGGCCTGGAGCTGGGAATACATCGACTGGCTTGAGAACGACGCGAACCGGATCAAGGCCCGTTGCCAGCACGTGGCACGCATCTGGGACACAGCAGTGGTCGGCTCGAAGCACTGGAAAACCACCCAGGCCAACCCGAGCCTGCCTGTTGGCCGCATCAGCAAAGGCCTGCGGGCCAGGGATTTCAATATTGAAAGCGCCCTGCAGGACCCGCTGGAATTTACCCCTGCGCTTTGCTCGTTCAGCGACGAAAACCTGCTCAAGTGCCTGCAAACGCGCCAGGAGCAATTGGCGCAACACCTCCAGCAACCACCACCCCCGCCACTTCCGGATATCGAGGCCGGAGCGGATCTGCTGGATCAATACCAACTTCGGGACAACAGCCATCTGGTTGCCCTGATCCTCGAAGATCCTTTGTTTGCCGTGCGCCATGCCACCGCGCAGATACGTCATTGCGTGGCCTATCTGCAAACCCTGAATGCCCTGGTTGCCCATCAGCCCAACGGACGTTACGCCCAGGTGCTGTATAGCGCTGTCGGCGGCGAGCACGCCGACCTGAAAAGCAAGATCGACCTGCCGAAATTTCATGCAACGGTTTTCGAGCAGGAACGCAGGTTCGGTCGCCAATCACTGGCGATGCACCTCAGGCGACTGGTCGACGTGCTCGACCGGAAACTGCCCGCCGTACTTCAGGACTGGATTCATCGCCACGACCAGGCCTTGCTGGAGCCCTACAGTCTGATGGCAGATGCTCTGGGCGCGCTTGAATACACACCGGCGCAGGCAGATGCGCTGCTGACCGGTATGGACATCAGCGAGCTGGAAACCTCCATCAGAAGCTTGACCAGGAGCGTGCTGCAGGCCGATCACCCATTGGGCGCAATGCTGCTGGCCAGGGAATCCGATCAGCCTCCCGAACTGCTCAAACGCCTGATTGCCCTGCGCGACAGCGGCCCACCACCCGAACCGCAAGCCATGGGCCTGAGCACCCTGATGTTCAGCGCTTCCTTTGTCGACAAGCTCGATGGTGCCGGGATAGCCAAAAGCTTTGCTTTCTTCATGGGCGATCTGCTGGATATTTTCGGGGCCAGCGTCGTGGCCCAAATCAGTCGACTGGCGAATAGCGCCTCGAAAATCAAGCTCGACCGACTCTTCGCCCCCACCTTCACCACCCTCGCGGCCCTGTCGAAAAAGATGACCGGCATCCGCCTGATGCCCATGGACGAAGCACTGGGCAGGGATTACGTGGTGATCGGCGTGCAGGGTGCGGGCTTGCGCAGAGGGCTGACCAACAGCGAACGCGCCGAACTGACCCGCAAGAACTACCGCTACGCCACGCTGCACGGCCAGTCCGGCGAAACCCTGGGCAGTACCAGCGCCAAAGGCAGCAGCAAACATGATCCGCTGTTGCGCAACGTGATGGTTATCGCGCTACCCAAGGAACATCCGGAACTGGAGCACTACAGCAACTTACGGATGAAGTTTGGTGCGCTGACCCAGGATTTGAAAAAGACCACAGCGGTACCGACGTTGATGCTGGGGTTGGCGGTTTATAACTTGGTGGTGCAGTTTGATGCACTACAAAGCTTTAAAGCTGAGGGAGAGCCAAATCGAGGATACTTGGGTGTATTGAGTGCTATAGCAGACTTGATGGCGGCACTCGCGAACCATAGCAGACTTCTATTTGGAACAACCGCTGCAAACTATTTAAATAAGCCCCGTATCAATGTAGCGAAAATTTCAACCCACTGGGCAAGAAATCTCGAAAGACAGACAGGTAGTCCCAAGCTGCCGCTTCTTCGCGCCCTTGGTGGGGGGGCTACATTGCTTGGCGCAGCCTTGAGCGCATGGGACAGTCGTCGAGCCTACATAGCTGGCGATTACCCACTCTCGGCCAGTCACGCCGTTATTACCGCAGGGAGCTTCTTGTGGGGCCTCTATGCCCTCGGCCTTATTGCCAACCCTCTTGCACTCCTGATTGGTGCAAGCATGGTCATTGGCGGCATAGTGAGTACTAATCTGCTGAACGACAACGAAGCCGAACTTGCAGTGCGTTATGGGCCTTTCGGTATAGATGCCCTGATCGGAAAAATGCAAGCCACAGATAGCTCGCAATCGTACATGCACTTGAAAGACCCGCTGATTGCCTATCAGCAACTGGCAGGCATTCTGGGCAAGCCAACGATCAATGTGCAACGGCTCGCCGACTGGCGCAGGCAGGCATCAGCACCTCAGCTTCAAACCCTGCAGGCCGCCGAGCGACAACGCAAACTCCCGACCAACAGCCATACCCAAACCCTCAGACCCGATCAAACCGCGCTGAGCGGACAGGACTGGGTGGTGATCATGAGCACGCCCTTGCTGGGGATGCTCAGTAATGACGCGAACCATCTTCAGCTATTGGGCCATGAATTCCGCTCGGCTCTGGACACCGGCCAGGCCTATGCCTCTCGTCTCTATCACTGGCAACCCTGCGGCACGCCAAAACTGTCCGCCGTGCCGCTGGATGCCCATAGCGTGCTGTATGTACTGCCCTCGCTGATGGAGTCGCCGCTCTCCGGCGCACGCTTCAAACGAACCGAAGGACTGCAAATCAGCGCCCAGATCGAACTTTGCGCCGAACCGGATACCCCGCCGCTGGTACTTCCACAGCCCCATCCAAAAAAGTGGAAACCCTTCGTCCCAGCGCATCGTCGAGCGCCATCCGGCCAACCCACTCCAGACAACCCGCCTTTGTATTGGCAAATAGAAACCGTCGAGTTAACCGTATGAACACAGATAAAGATACGCCCTACAGCCCTGGTGCCTACCGAGGCGACAGCCAGGAACCTCTGCCACTACCAAGGTGGTATGTCCATCTCAACCGTAATGGCCTGTTCAACACTCATATTGCCTTTGGCAATTACGCCGGATTGGACCCGGCTACGGAAATCACCCTGCAATTGAAGTGCGAAGAACACCGGGTTTATCAGAGGCAGGAAGAGCGCGGTGAAAAACAGGAAGTATATTGCGATGCCAAGCGCTGGCGTTTTCAGAATGCCAGCAATATTCCACATATATTATTCACATCCAAGCTGATGAGCTTTTTCTTTATATGGGTTCCATGGAGCACGTGGATTTTTTTCCCAATACAAGCAGAGCTTGGATATGGCTATCCCGGCACTGGACTTACATTGTTAATAGCTTGTTTATCGGTCGCATTGATGATCGGGGCTTTAACTTTATACATGACCGAAAACAAGTACCTCCACCACGTTCAAATTTGCGGCTTAACTATCTGCACAGCCATCGTCCTCTGGCTAAAAGGCACCCTTTGGGGCAACAGCGAAATGCATATTGCATTCTGGACAGGCACCTTCCTCTACTTCATGGGCGCCATCGGCTTCGATTGTCTGCTCTGGCTACACAGCACCATCAGCCACCACGACGGCAGCGAGTTCAATCGGGTAGACGGCATGGTCCGTTTCAAACGGCGTTTTCGGCGTTTGTTTGTCGCACCTTTCGAAGAATTCGATCCGGTGCTCACCACACTGCCCAGCGGTTATGGCTACCGTGACTATGCGATCACGCTCTATCACCGCTACACCAACACCCGAATATGTCTCGCCACCAAGGTGCATAGCCTGGGACTGGACAAGGCCAATGCCCTCGCCTTCTGGGATTCTCTGCAACGCTATATGGACGTGACTCAGCCCCTGCCCGACCTTCCAGTGCTGGAACAGAGCCGTCATCTGGACCCCGTCACCGCCGCCCATGATGCTCGCATCAAGCGCAACCCACGCCGCTGGCGCGATCAGGCATTAACCGGCTGGAAGACCTCGGGAGAAAAGAAGCTCAACGAGCAATTGCAGCACTACCCGTGGCAGCAGCAACCCTGCGTGATCAAATCCCGTCTGAGCGAAGAGCTGACCATCGAAGCCTGGTATCGAGCTCAGGAAGCCAAGGGCATCCAGGCGACGCCCAAGGCTGAGGACTTTGCGCGACGCGCTGATTACGACGAATGACGCAATGAAAAGGTCAGTATCACCTGACCGGTTCGGTATGCCCCTGCGCCATGGCCACCACCACTTTGCGCTTGCCGGTAAACGGCGAGCGCGCATGGGCCGAGAGCATGTTGTCGAGCATCAGCACATCGTTTTCCAGCCAGGGGAAGCTGACGGTGCATTCATCGAGCACGCCACGGACTTCGTCCAGCAGGCTTTCTTCGATGGGTGAGCCGTCGCCATAGTAGACATTGCGCGGCAGGTCTTCTTCGTCGACCACATCGAGCAGGGTTTCGCGGACTTCCGGTTGCAGGTTGGAGATATGGAACAGGTGTGCCTGGTTGAACCAGACCATGTCCTGGGTCACCGGATGACGCGCCACCGCCTGACAGATCTGCCGGGTGCGCAGTTCGCCATCGTCCTTCCACTCGCACTGGATGTTGTGGGCGCGGCAGTAGGCTTCGACGACGCTTTCGTCTTCGGTGTTGAACACCTGACTCCAGTCCACATCCAGGCCGTTGCCGAAGTTGCGCACGTACATCAGTTTCTTGTCGACGAAACGGTCACGAATGCGTGCAGGAATCCGGCGATAGATTTCACGGCTGTCGGCAATGGGGGTTTCACCACCGGTTTGGGCAGCAATCATGCTGTAGAACCAGATACGCATCGGCCATTCCAGGGTATAGGCCTGCTCGTTGTGCAGGGGAATGCTCTGGTGGGCCGGGTATTCGGTGGAGGTGTAGACGCCTTTGGTCACGTTGCTGCGCGGCGTCGAGCCGAATTCATAAGTGAGCAACGGGTCACCAAACCCGGCGGCGAACTCCCGAAAGGCTTCCGCCCCGCCGACATTGAAGCCGCGGAACAGAATTCCGCCGCTGCGGTACAGATGCTCGGCAACCAGTGGTTTGAATTCGCCCAGGGCTTCCATCAAGTCCAGGCCCGGCTCGGGTGCCTCCACCAGCAGGGGCAAGGTACCGGCCCCGGCCTGCAATGGCCGGATATTCAAACTCAACGTATGACTCATGATGACTCTCCCTTGATGGCAAAGCGTGCGAGCCCCAACGGCCTGACGCAACACCGACGTCCTGATTTAACGTACCCGGCCACCTGAAAATTAGGCCTTTCCCACAGAAATACAGCTCACTTCCGTCGTTTGAAACATTTACTTTCATTTAAACGAAAGAAATAATTACATCATTTTCATTCTCATTCGTCTTTATTAGATGCAGCGGCAGCATCGGCCAAAAGCCATGACCGTTTTCAGCAAAAAAGAGCCTGCGCCCTTCACCAATGGCCGCTCTGACACCGTGAATCGAGACCGTTCCCCCATGTCAAAGAAGTCCCGCTCAAAAATCTGGTTTCTCGTCCATAGCTGGCTGGCACTGCCGATCTGGTTTTTTGTGCTGATCGTGTGCGTTACCGGCACGCTGGCGGTGGTCAGCAAGGAAATCATGTGGCTGGCCAATCCGGAGATGCGTGCCGTCAAGCCATCGGACGATGCGCCGCGCCTCACCTTCGAGCAGATCAGGGCCACTATCGAGCGTAACGAGCCGAACCTGATCATCGGCACGATGATGCAGCCGGACGGTGAATATTTCGCCCTCAGCGTCAACATCACCTACCCCGACGGGCGCTCCGTGCCGGCCTATGTGAACCCTTACACCGGCCTTATCCAGGGCGTCACGCCGGCCTTCGACTTCCGCCGCTTTACCCGCGCCCTGCATGGCTGGTGGCTGGTGCCTTTCACCAATGGCTATTCCTGGGGCTGGTACCTGGTGTCGATCCTCGGCTTGCCGATGCTGGTGTCGCTGATCACCGGGCTGGTGGTCTACAAGAAGTTCTGGAAAGGCTTCCTGAAACCCACGCTGCGCTTCAGGCACGGTGCGCGGATCTTCTGGGGCGATTTTCATCGCCTGAGCGGCATCTGGTCGATCTGGTTCATTGCCGTGATTTCCATCACCGGCACCTGGTTCCTGATCCAGGCCCTGCTCTGGGATAACCAGATCAGCATTTCCAGCAAATCCCAGGCGGCGTCCATCATTCCCCACAGCAGCGTGCCGCTCACGGCTGACGGCAGCCCTGCACCGACCATCAGCCTGGACAAGGCCATCGAAATTGCCAAACAACGGATTCCCGGCCTGGAAGCCAGCTTTATCAGCCCGCCCAGCAATGCCTACGCCAATATGGAAGTCGGTGGCCGCAGTTGGTATCCGCTGATGTATCAGACCGCCGAGATCAACCCGTACAGCGGTGAAATCGCCACTTCGCACCTGCTGTCGGACCGCAACAAGCTGGAGTTCGTCACCGAATCCATGCGCCCGCTGCATACCGGCGACTTCGGCGGGATCTGGATCAAACTGATCTGGGCCTTCTTTGGCCTGCTGTTGAGCATGATGGTCCTCAGCGGCCTGTTGATCTGGAGCAAGCGCACGGCGCTGGCCACCCTCAATGCCTTGAAACGTGACGCCAAGGCAGAACAGGCCGCAGCCAGGAAACAACAGCCCCCGCGCCCATCCCTGGCCACCGAAATTCCGGAGAACACCCTGTGAGCAAGGCCGCAACCGTACAACCTGCGTCGTCCCTGGGCCGTCTCTGGCACAAGTGGCGTTTCCATATCAACATCCTGCTGGTGCTGGTTCCCCTGGGTTTCATGCCCAAGTACTTCGCCGACGATGCCCTGCTGCGTGGCGACAAGGGGCTAGGCCAGCGTGAGCTGGGCACCATTCAGGTCGGGCCATGGAGCATGAAACTGGCCGAAGAACGCAACGAAGCGCCGATCTTTTCCGGCGCTTCAGGCTACATGAAAAACTTCAATGCCTCGCTGTGCGAAAGCTGCGCCGATCAGGTCAAGGCGACTTACCTGCGCATCGGCAAACCCCGCAGCCTGCGGACCGCCGGAGTGATCTTCTTCGGCGTGGCCTATCGCATGACCGCCTTCATGCAGATTCCGGAAACCACCGACCCCGATCAGGACCTGTGGATCACCATGGAAGGCTGGGACGGCTCCGTGCATCAAACCTCCATCCCGCTGCAACAGGCCTCCCCCACGACCGTAGCCTGGCTGAAAAAACAAGGAGCCAAAAAATGATCGTACGCTTCCCGTTACGCCAGTCGGGTATCAGCGCCCTCTTCCTGCTGAGCGCCGGTTTTGCCGGCAATGCCCTGGCGCACAACCCGATGTGCGAGTGCAAGCAGATCGACGCCGAGCAGATCCGCTGCACGGGCGGTTTTTCCGATGGCAGCGGCGCGCCGGGGGTGACACTGGACGTCATCGGCTATGACGAAACCATTCTGGTACCCGGCAAGCTGGGCGCGGACTCGACCCTGACTTTCAAGCGCCCTTCCGCCGAGTTCTATGTGCTGTTCGATGCAGGCCCGGGCCACGTCGTGGAAATCGACCAAGCCGATATCGAGGCCCCATGAGCACATCGACCCGACAGATTGTCCGTCCGGCCGGTGCCGGTCATGAAACCCTTTACGTGCTGCTGTTGTGCCTGTTGATCCTGAGCGTTGCAGCAACAGTGGTCGGCCTGCGCGGAGAAAAACATGAAGCCGACGCGCTCGCCAGCCATCAACTGGACGCCCGCCGCGACCTCAGCGCTGCCGAACAGGGCATCTACGCCGACCTGCGTGTGACTCTGGACGAAGTGCGATTGCTGTCTCAGGAGCAACAGGAGCCGGTCACCCCCGGGCAACTGGCCGATGAAGGCTTTGCGCCATTTACCCGTGACGCCAGCTCCGTGAGCCGAGGCAATCATGCCTGGCAGATGCTCGGTCATTCCTATCTGGGCCTGAGCCCGACACCGGCAGTGGCTGGATCCTTCCTGCTGCGCATCGAGGCCGATGACAAGGCCGAAGCCGATATCTGGATCAACCGCAAAGACTCGCCCGCCGTGCCGACCGATCTTGGCAACCAGGCGCTGATCAGCGCTGGCTGGCAGCAGGTCGTCGCGCAATTCGATGCCGGGGTTACCCGCCAGCATCGACACTGAACCCACGCATTCACTGAAAAGAAGACCGCTTGCCCATGCCTATTTCATTGAAACGCCGTCCATTGCTGCGCGTCGTACTGGTTGGCCTGTTCGCCACGCTGCTCGCCCCGCTGGTCAACGCCGACCCGGCCAAACGACTGCGGATCGGCATTACCCTGCATCCTTACTACAGCTATGTCAGCAATATCGTCGGCGACAAGGCCGAAGTGGTGCCGCTGATTCCTGCCGGCTTCAACCCTCATGCCTATGAACCCCGCGCCGAAGACATCAAGCGTATCGGTTCGCTGGACGTGGTCGTGCTCAACGGCGTGGGCCATGACGACTTTGCCGACCGCATGATCGCCGCCAGCGAAAAGCCGGATATCGCCACCATCGAAGCCAACGCCGATGTGCCACTGCTGGCAGCCACCGGGATCGCAGCTCGCGGTGCCGGCAAGGTGGTCAACCCGCATACGTTCCTGTCGATCAGCGCCTCTATCGCCCAGGTCAACAACATTGCCCGGGAACTGGGCAAGCTTGACCCGGACAACGCCAAGACCTACACCGCCAATGCCCGCGCCTATGGCAAACGCCTGCGGCAGATGCGCGCCGATGCGCTGGCCAAGCTCACCAAAGCCCCGAATGCCGACCTGCGGGTTGCCACGGTGCATGCTGCCTACGATTACCTGCTGCGTGAATTTGGCCTGGAAGTTACGGCTGTAGTAGAGCCCGCCCACGGCATCGAGCCGAGCCCGAGCCAGTTGAAGAAGACCATCGACCAGTTGCGCGAACTGGACGTGAAAGTGATTTTCTCGGAGCTGGATTTCCCGTCCACCTACGTCGAAACCATCCAGCGTGAGTCCGGAGTCAAGCTTTACCCGCTGTCGCATATTTCCTATGGCGAATACAGCGCCGACAAGTATGAGAAGGAAATGAAAGGCAACCTGGATACCGTGGTCCGAGCCATCCAGGAGGCTGGCGCATGACTGCTGCCGAACCGCTCTCCCTCGCCAACCGCGGGCCGGGCATCGTCTTTGCCGATGTCAGCCTGACCCTGGGTCGTACCACCATTCTTGATCGCATCAACTTCAACGTGCGGGCTGGCAGCGTGCATGCGCTGGTCGGACCAAACGGCGGCGGCAAGAGCTCATTGATCAAGACCCTGCTCGGACAGACACCTCATCAAGGTGAACTCAGCCTGCAGTGGCCCGGCTCACCCGGCCTGATCGGTTATGTGCCTCAGGCGCTGGAGTTCGACCGCGGCCTGCCCATGACGGTCGATGACTTCATGGCCGCCATGTGCCAGCGACGTCCGGCGTTTCTCGGTCTGTCACGTCACTACGCAAAAGCCATCGGCGAAGCCCTCGAGCGTGTCGGCATGCAGGACAAGCGCAAGCGACGCATGGGTGCATTGTCCGGCGGCGAGCGTCAGCGTGTGTTGCTGGCCCAGGGCCTGATTCCGGCACCACAACTGCTGGTGCTCGACGAACCGATGTCGGCCCTCGATGAAGCCGGTATCCAGGTATTCGAGCGTCTGCTGGGCGACTGGCGTCAGGCGGGCATCACTGTGCTGTGGATCGAGCACGATCTTGAGGCCGTCAAACGTCTGGCCGATCACGTAACCGGCCTCAATCGCCGCGTGCTGTTCGATGAATCGGCACAGACCGCGCTGACGCCCGAGCGGCTGCTGACGCTGTTCTCTGCCCACCCGCGTGCAGCGGACAGCCAAGGGAGTGCTGCATGATGGATTACGAAAGCTTTCGTCTGTTCATTCAGGGCCTGGCCTCGTCCGGCTATCTGCCGCAAGCCCTGGCCTATGGCTTTGTGCTCAACGCCCTGCTCGCCGGCCTGTTGATCGGTCCGGTGCTGGGCGGACTTGGCACGCTGGTGGTGGTCAAGCGCTTTGCGTTCTTCTCCGAAGCCGTGGGCCATGCCGCCCTGACCGGCGTGGCCATCGGCATTCTGCTGGGCGAACCCTATACCGGCCCTTATGGCAGCCTGTTCGGCTACTGCCTGCTGTTCGGCATCGTGCTCAACTATCTGCGCAACCGCACCGGCCTGGCACCGGACACCCTGATCGGTGTGTTCCTTTCAGTATCTCTGGCACTGGGGGCCAGCCTGCTGCTGGTACTGGCGGGCAAGATCAACGTACACATCCTGGAAAACGTGCTGTTCGGTTCGGTGCTGACCGTCAACGGCAACGACCTGCTGGTGCTGCTGATCGTCGGCTCGCTGGTCATGGGCCTGAGCCTGCCGCTGTACAACCGCATCATGCTGGCCAGCTTCAACCCGCAACTGGCCGCCGTGCGCGGCGTCGCGGTCAAGGCTCTGGATTACCTGTTCGTGATTCTGGTGACGCTGATTACCGTGGCTGCCGTAAAAGTCATCGGTGCCATTCTGGTGGGCGCGCTGCTGGTGATCCCCGCAGCCGCAGCGCGACTGTTGAGCCAGTCACTCAAGGGGTTCTTCTGGATTTCGGTCGCCATCGCCACCGTCAGTACCTTGTGCGGCATTCTGCTGCCTATCGTCTTCGACCTGCCTGTGCCGTCCGGCGCGGCGATCATTCTGGTGGCCGGCATCGGTTTCGCCCTGGCCGCCATCGCTCGCGGCACGGTCCCCAGCCTCAAAGGGAATATCGGATAAATGTCTACTCTGCGCACATTGACCCTCGCCCTGGCCCTGACCGGCCTGTTCAGCAACAGCCTGTATGCGGCCGATACCCAAAGTGCCAAGCCAGAAACGGTTCGGGTACTGGCCAGCCTGCCCATCACCTATGGCCTTGGGCAAATTCTGCTCAAGGACAGCGGCGTGGTTCTGGAGCGCGCAGCAGCCGCCAACCTGCCCGGCTCGCGCCAGACCGCCTACTTCACCGGCCGCGGCGCCGAAGCCCTGCGCAAGCTGAGCGTGGAAGCCGACGCGGTGATCGGGCTGCGCTCGATCTGGGCCGACGACCCGCTCTACCCCAATGCCCGACGCAGCAATATCCGCATCGTCGAAATCGACGCTGCGCGGCCGGTAGATGGCAGCCTGCCCGGTATCGCGGTGCAGCCCGGCCAGGGTCCCGATGGTTTGAACAGTCAGCCATGGCTGTCCAGCAATAATCTGGGCCGCATGGCGGATGTGACGGCAGCCGATCTGGTACGCCTTGCTCCGGCAGCCAAACCGAAAATCGAAGCCAACCTGGCGGCTTTCAAGCAGCAGTTGCTCAAACTGAGCGCAGCCAGCGAAGCCCGTCTGGCCAGTGCGGACAATCTGAGTGTGGTGAGCCTGTCAGACCGTTTCGGCTACCTGATCAGCGGTCTGAACCTGGAGCTGATCGATACTCAGGCACTCACCGACGAGCAATGGACACCCGAAGCGCTGACAAAGCTGACGGAGACGCTGAAAGAGAACGATGTGGCGGTAGTTCTGGATCATCGTCAGCCACCGGAGGCGGTGAAGGCTGCAATTGCTGCGACGGGCAGTAAGTTGTTGGTGCTGGGGATCGATGGTGAGGATCCACTGGCTGAGTTGCAGGGGAATATTGATCAGGTGATGGGTGGGTTGGGAGGTAACGGCTGAGTGAAGGCACTGAACCTGTGGGAACTCTGCAGCGATTACGGTGTACGGACCGGAGACATAGCTGACAGGTGTGCGGGGACATGGTTGACACTTCTCGACGAGACAATTCGCCGCTCGCTCTGACCTGCCATGCCTTGGCACATCAAAAAACGCCCCGATAATGATCGGGGCGTTTTTGTATGACGGGTCTGCAATCAATGCACGGAGGCTGCCTGTGCTTCCATCTTCTGACGCAGGCTCAATGGACGCATGTCGGTCCATACCTCTTCGATGTAGGCCAGGCATTCCTTCTTGAAGCCGCTCTTGCCTACGGTGCGCCAGCCATTGGGGATCGCCTTGTAATCCGGCCAGATGGAATATTGCTCTTCGTGGTTGACCACGACCTGAAAGACGATGTCGTCGCGGTCGAAAACTGAAGTCATTGCTGCTCTCCATGGTTATTCAGTGCCGATGCGCCAATTCACAGCGGCTATGTAAAGTGAACGTATCGCTACGTCGGAAAATTAAAGGCTGGCAACTGCCGCCGAAAGCGCACGACCGAATATACCGGCCACTTCGTCGATCTGCTCGGCAGCAATCACCAGCGGTGGCAGGAAGCGCACGACGCTGCCGTGACGACCGCCCAGTTCCAGAATCAGCCCGCGCTTGAGGCATTCGCGCTGAACCAGCGGTGCCAGACGGGCAAAGACCGGTGGATGCCCCAGTGCATCGGGCTCGCCATTGGGGTCTACCAGTTCGACACCCAGCATCAGCCCGCGACCGCGAATATCCCCCAGTTGCGGGAAGTCGCGCTGCAGTTCGCGCAGGTGCCGGGTCAGACGTGCGCCCACGGTGCTCACGTGCTCGCAGACATCATGCTCCTTGAGATAACGCATCACCGCCGAACCTGCAGCCATGGCCATCTGATTGCCGCGGAAGGTCCCGGCATGCGCACCCGGCTGCCAGGTGTCCAGCCACTGGCGATAGACCACCACCGCCAGCGGCAGGCTGCCGCCGATGGCCTTGGACATCACCACGACATCCGGAATGATCCCCGCATGCTCGAAGGCAAACATCTTGCCGGTACGCGCAAAGCCGCTCTGGATTTCATCGACGATCAGGGCAATTCCGGCCTTCTCGGTGATACGGCGCAGACCGCGCAGCCAGTCCAGGTCCGCGGGAATAACCCCGCCCTCGCCCTGCACCACTTCGACGATCACCGCAGCCGGTAGCTGCACCCCGGCTTCGGGATCGTTGAACAGGTTTTCCAGATAATTCAGGTTGGCCTTGACCCCTTGCGCACCACCCAGACCGAATGGGCAACGGTAATCGTAAGGATACGGCATGAACTGCACACCGGAACTGAGCAAGGCCCCCAGCGGTTTCTTCGGCCCCAGGCTGCCCATCAGGCTCAAGGCACCCTGGCTCATGCCGTGGTAACCGCCCTGAAACGACAATACCGTGCTGCGCCCGGTGGCGGTACGCACCAGTTTCAAGGCAGCTTCCACCGCATCGGTGCCGGTGGGGCCGCAGAACTGGATTTTCGCTTCCTGCGCCAGAGCCTGTGGCAGCAGGCCGAACAGGTCCTGGACGAACTGATCCTTGACCGGTGTGGTGAGGTCCAGGGTATGCAACGGCAGTTCGTCGCTGATGACCTGCTGAATGGCCTCGATCACGACCGGATGGTTATGCCCCAGCGCCAGGGTGCCAGCGCCCGCCAGACAATCGATGAAACGACGCCCCTCGACGTCCTCGACATGAATGCCCCTGGCACGCTTGAGCGCCAGAGGAATACGTCGCGGATAGCTGCGGGCGTTGGATTCCTGACGATTCTGGCGGGCCAGCAAGGGCGATTCGTCGAACTGGTAAAGCGTCTCGGCAGGCTGCGCCGGCTGATCTTCAATAAACCTGGTAGCGACTGACATCTGTGCAACCCTCAATACGCTGTCGATAAGCGAAATATCCATGTGGCCCGATACACGCCCCTTGAGTCGTGTATCGGGCATTCATTGCTTCATTGAAAAACGCGCCAGCCGCCTGCGGATTTACACCCTGTAACGGCTTTTTTATCAGCCGTGCGCGTGCGCCGACGAGAGGCTGATTTACAGCCCCTCCAGTTCAGCCATCAGGTCCGCCAGCCGGTCGAATTTCTGCTCATCGACCTTCTGTCCACCCAGGCCTTCCAGATGCCCGGCCAAGCCTTGAATGGTGTTGAACTCGAACATGGCACGCAGCGGGACATTGCGTTGCAGCAGCTTCTGCGCACGGGTGACCACTTGAGTCGCCAGCAGCGAGTGACCGCCCAGCTCGAAGAAATTGTCGGTGATCCCGACACGCTCAACCTTCAACACATCGGCCCAGATCGTCGCCAGTTGCTGCTCAAGCTCGCTCTGCGGTGCCACGTAATCGTTCTGCACCTGACTGACATCCGGTCTTGGCAGGGCCTTGCGGTCCAGCTTGCCGTTCGGCGTCAGCGGCATGGCGTCGAGCATCACCAGATGGCTTGGCACCATGTAGTCCGGCAGGCTGCTCTTGAGGTGGCTTTTCAACTCGTCGCGCAGCAGGTCCGTGGCCTGTGCAGGGGCACGTGGCACCAGATAGGCCGCCAGCACCTTGCCCAGCGGGCCATCGATATCCAGCACCACGGACTCACGAATCGCTTCGTGTTCCTGCAGACGGGTTTCGATCTCGCCCAGTTCGATACGGTAGCCGCGAATCTTCACCTGATGGTCGACACGGCCCACATACTCCAGCACGCCATCAGCCCTTCTGCGCGCCAGGTCGCCGGTGCGATACAGACGTTCGCCCGGCGCACCGAACGGATTGGGCACAAACACCGGCACAGTGCGCAGCGGGTCGCTGACATAACCGCGACCGACACCGGTCCCCGCCACACACAGCTCGCCCACCGCACCCAGCGGCACCAGCTCCAGCGCCTCGTCGAGCAGGTACAGGCGGTTGTTGTCGGTGGGTGTACCGATTGGCAGATAGGTGCTGCGAGTCGACTCCGCATCGACGCGGAAGAACGCCACGTCGTCTGAACACTCGGCAGGGCCATAGGCATTGACCAGTCCGATATGCGGATAGCGTTGCAGCCATTGGCTGGCCAGCTCCGGCGGCATGGCTTCACCGGTCGGCAACATCCAGCGCAGGCCGTCGAGGGTGGCCTTCTCCTCGGCCAACAGCCCTTGAATCAGGGACGGCACGCTTTCCAGCACACTGATCTTCTGAGCCTGAACATGGTTCAGCAAAGCCTGCGGATCACGGGCGATATCGTTCGGCACAATGTCCACCCGCGCACCGAACAACGGAGCCGCGAGGAACTGCCAGACCGAAATGTCGAAGCTTTGCGAAGCGGTCTGGGCGATTACATCGGCATCGCTCAGGTTCAGATAAGGCACCTTGCTCAACTGGTTATTGAGCATGCCGCGCTGCTCGACCATCACGCCTTTGGGCAAGCCGGTAGAGCCCGAGGTAAAGATCACATAAGCCAGATTGTCCGGCGCGCTGTAGCGACCCGGATTGTCCTGCGACAACTCACGCTGCTGCACGCTTTCCCAGACCAGCAGACGCGGCCGCTTCGCTTCTTCGATATCGGCCAGCAAGGCCTGCGCCTGCTCGCGGCATTCGGCACTACAGACCAGCACCGGCGTATGGCTTTGCGCGATGATGCCGCTCAGGCGCTGATTCGGCAGCGCCGGATCCAGCGGCAGGTAACCGGCACCGGCCTTGAAGCTGCCGATGATCATGCCCAGCAGTTCGGGGCCGCGCTCGGCCAGCAAAGCAATCGGCTGATCGAAACCGGCACCGGCCTCGATCAAGGCATGGCCCAGCCGGTTGCCGAGTGCATTCAATTCGGCATAGCTGTACCGACGATCCAGGCAACTGACGACGGTACGTTGCGGATGAGCCGCGACCTGCGCCTCGAACAGCTCGACATAGCTGCGCTCCAGCGGGTAGTCGTGATCGCTCCGGTTGCAGCCCTCGAGCAGGAACTCGCGCTCCGTGGCACTGAGCAGTGCCAGTTCGGACATATCGCCGTGGAAGCCTTCGATCAAGGCCAGCAGCAGGCGCTTGAACTCGCCCAGCATGTTCTGGACCGTGGTTTCGTCGAAGTAACGCTGGTCATAGGAAAGATGCAGCCCCAGGTCATCTCCGGGGTAGCACACCGCCGTCAACGGATAGTTGGTGTGGGTGCGGCCCGAATCCGAGGTGGCATTGAGGCTTTGCGCACGGTCCAGCACCGAGACTTCCACCGGCGCGTTCTCGAACACGAACAGGCTGTCGAACAGCGGCTGGCCCTTGGGTAGCTCGCTGTTTTCCTGGATGGTCACCAGTGGCAGGTATTCGTATTCGCGCAGCTCCATGTTGCTTTCCAGCAAACGGTTGAGCCACTGCCGAACGCTGCAACGCTGGTCATCCTGCGGCAGGCCCACGCGCAGGGCGATGGTGTTGATGAACAAACCGACGGTGCGCTGCATCTGCGGCATTTCCACCGGACGCCCGGCCACGGTCACGCCGAACACCACGTCGCGGTCACCGCTCATGCGCCGCAGGGTCAAGGCCCAGGCCGCCTGGGCAAAGGTGTTGATGGTCAATTGATGCTGCTGGGCGAGTTCGCGCAATCGCACGCCATCGGCCACATCCAGACGGGTGTAACAGTCACCCACCACCATGCCGCCGCTGTCACCGGCATGTTCGCGCAGGAACGGACGGTCGCTCGGGATCGGCGTCGGACGCTCGAAGCCCTTGAGGTTCTGCCGCCACCAGTCACGGGCCTGCACCAGACCACGACGTTGCAGCCAGCCGATGTAATCGCGATAGCGCGGCGGTGCGGCCAGTTGTGCGTCGCGGCCTTCGCCCAGCGCGGTGTAGATGTCGAAGAAGTCGTTCATCAGCAACGAGCGACACCAGGCATCGATCAGGATGTGGTGGTTGCTCATCATGAACCAGTAGCGCGCCTCGTCGACACGAATCAGACGCAGGTGGAACGGCGGCTGGTTGAGCAGATCGAAACCGGCCTCGCGCTCGGACTTGAGCAAGGCCTGCAGACGCGGCTCCTGCTCGTCATGAGCAACATCGCGCCAGTCCAGATAATCGATCGGTGTATTGCCGGGTTTGTGAATGACCTGCAGCATGGTTTCGCCGATGTCCCAGCAGAACGAGGCACGCAAGGCTTCATGGCGGGCAATGACAGCCTGCCAGGCCTGGGCGAAACGTTGCGGGTCCAGTTCGCTGTTGATGCGATAGCGATCCTGCATGTAATACAGACCGGTGCCGGGCTCCAGCAGGGTATGCAGCAGCATGCCTTCCTGCATCGGGGTCAGCGGGTAGACATCTTCGATCTGGCTCGCCGGAACCGGCAGCGCATCCAGATGCGCCTGATCCAGAGCGGCCAGCGGGAAGTCCGAAGGCGTCAGGCCGCCACTGCCGTCAGCGAGGCAATGAGCAATCAGCGCCTGCAATTGCTCCAAATAAGCCTGCGCCAGTTCGGCAATGGCCTGGCTCCGGTAACGCTCGCCACTGAAAGTCCAGCGCAGCACCAGTTCGCCACCATACACCTGACTGTCGATGCTCAGTTCGTTGGGCAACGGCGCATGGGCATCGTGAGCCGCGCCCGCCGACTCTTCCAGCGGACGGAACAAGGCATCGCTGGCAAAGCTCTGATCGAACTGCCCCAGATAGTTGAAGGTGATCGGCGCGACCGGCAAGGCCTGCATCGCCGCACGGCTGGTGCCGTCGGCCAGATAACGCAGCACGCCATAACCCAGCCCCTTGTGCGGAACCTGACGCAACTGTTCCTTGATCGCCTTGATCGATGCGCCCGGACCGTCGAGCAGTGCCGGTGTCAGTCGCAGCGGATAGGCGCTGGTGAACCAGCCCACGGTGCGAGTCAGGTCGACTTCGTCGAACAGGGTTTCGCGGCCATGACCTTCCAGTTGAATCAATGCCGACGCCTGTCCGCTCCAGCGGCAGACCACCTGCGCCAGCGCGGTCAGCAGCAGGTCGTTGACCTGAGTTCGATAAGCGCTCGGCGCCTGTTGCAGCAACTGTCGGGTACTTTGCGCATCCAGCCGCACACTGACGGTCTGCGCATGAATATTCTGCTGGCCGCCCAGAGGATTGTCGCAAGGCAACTCGGCACCCGGACCGTTGAGCTGGCACTGCCACCAGGCCAGCTCTTCACGCAACGACTCGCTACCGGCATAGGCTTGCAGACGTGCAGCCCAGTCCCGGAAAGCGCTGGTCTTGGCTGGCAACTGAATCGCTGCGGCATCGGCCAGTTGACGATAGGCGACTTGCAGATCGTCCAGCAGCACGCGCCACGAAACGCCATCGACCACCAGATGGTGAATGACCATCAGCAAGCGTTGCTGCCCCTGCGGCCCGTCCACCAGCAAGGCACGCAGCAGCGGACCGTTCTGCAGATCGAGGCTGCGCTGGGTATCCGCAAACAGTGCGGCACACTCGTTCATATCGGCCACACGTGTTTGCAACAGCAGACTTTCACCGGTCACGGCACGGTGCTCGGCCTGCCATTTGCCCGCATTGTCACGGAAGCTCAGGCGCAAGGCATCATGCTGCTCAAGAAGTGCCAGCAGCGCCTGCTCAAGATGGCGAGGCTCCAGTGCGGTGGTCGGCTCCAGCACCAGCGCCTGGTTCCAGTGCTGACGCCGGGGAATCGGTGTCTCGAAGAACCAGTGCTGAATCGGTGTCAGGGCCGATTCACCGGTCAGCAGCCCTTGCTCGGCCCGGACCACTTCGCTGGTCGTGGCCACGGCAGCCAGGGTCTGTACGGTCTGGTGCTGGAACAGGTCCCGAGGACTGAAGTGAATCCCGGCCTGACGCGCACGGCTGACCACCTGAATCGACAGGATCGAATCGCCGCCCAGTTCGAAGAAGTTATCGTTGAGGCCGACCTTTTCGACATTCAGCACCGCGCACCAGATACCCGCCAGGGTCTGTTCCAGTTCGCTGGTGGGGGCCACATAGCTCTGACGATTGAGTTCCGGGTCCGGCGCAGGCAAGGCACGGCGGTCGAGCTTGCCGTTGGCAGTCAGCGGCATGCTATCCAGCAGGATCAGGTGCGTGGGCACCATGTAATCCGGCAGTTGCGCCTTCAAGTGCGTCTTGATCGACTCGCGCAGTTGCGCCTGCTGCTCTTCACCCTGCCCGGCCACATCGCTGACCAGATAACCGGCCAGTTGCTTGCCCGCCGGTGTATCCAGCGCCAGCACCACGGCTTCGCGGATGGCTTCATGTTCCAGCAGGCGGGTTTCGATTTCGCCCAGTTCGATACGGAAGCCACGGATCTTCACCTGATGGTCGATCCGCCCCAGATACTCCACCAGGCCATCGGCACGCTGGCGCACCAGATCACCGGTGCGATACAGACGCCCGCCATGGCCGCTGAACGGATCGGCGACAAAACGCTCGGCCGTCATGCCTGCGCGCTGGTGATACCCCTGGGCCAGACCGGCACCGCCGACATACAGCTCGCCGGTCGCACCTTGCGGCACCAGCGCCAGATCGGCATCGAGGATGTAAGCCACCCGGGCGCCCACTACGCTGCCGATCGGCACGCTGGCTTCGCCTTCTTCCAGCCAGGCCGGAGCCAGACTGGCCAGCGGCATGACCACGGTTTCGGTCGGACCGTAGGCATTGAAAAACAGCTCCGGCTTGAAGACCGCCCGAATCCGCTGCAAGTGCTCGCCGGTCAGCGCCTCGCCACCGGTGATGCACATGCGAACCGGCAGGGTCTGGCCCTGGGTCGACAGCCATTGCGCCAACTGGCTGCCGTAGCTTGGGGTGAAGCCGAGAATATTCACCTTTTGGCTGCGAATCAGTTCGCAGATTTCCTCGGCATCCCATTGCCCCTGGGCGCGCAATACCACCCGCGCGCCGCTGAGCAGCGGCACCAGCAGACGCTCGGTAGCCGCGTCGAAGTTGATCGAATAGAAATGCAGCTCGCAATCATCGGGACGCATCTCGAAGCGGCGAATCACCGCCTGACAGTGCATGGCGATTTCACCGTGGGACACCACCACACCCTTGGGCTTGCCAGTGGAGCCGGAGGTGTAGATCAGGTACGCCTGATGCTGCGGCAGGCTGATAAAAGGCAGCTCGCTCGCCGGGTAAGCGGCCAGGGCTGGCGTGTCATCTTCCAGGCACCAGCGGGCGACACCCGCTGGCAGTTCGCCCAAGGCTTCGAGCAAGGCAGCATTGCTCAACAGCAGGCCGATGCCGCTGTCTTCGATCATGTATTGCAGGCGTTCCAGCGGATATTCCGGGTCCAGCGGCACATAGGCGCCACCGGCCTTGAGGATCGCCAGCAGTCCGACCACCATGTCCAGCGAACGCTCCAGCGCCAGACCGACCCGCACCTGCGGGCCGACGCCACGCTCACGCAGCATCCAGGCCAGACGATTGGCACGGCCATCCAGTTCGGCATAGCTCAGGGTTTCACCCGCAAAGGTCAGGGCCGGTGCGTCCAGACGGGCCTTGGCCTGTTCGGCAAACAGGCTGTGGATGCACTGGTCCAGACGCTGCTCACCCGCTTCGACACCCAGACTGTCGAGCAACTGCTGACGCTCGGCCTCCTGCAACAGCGGCAGCTCGCTCAAGCGTTGTGCCGGATCGGCCAGCAAGGCTTGCAGCAGATTGAGCAGGTGCCCGGCCATCTGCGCGATACGCGGTTCATCGAACAGATCGGTGCTGTAGGTCAGGCAGCAACCCAGACGATGATCCAGTTCGGTAACTTCCAGGTTCAGGTCGAACTTGGTCGCCCGGGCATCGTTGACCAGATATTCGACTGTCATGCCGGCCAGTTCGCGGCTCTGCTGGAATTCCCAGCGCTGCACGTTGCACATCACCTGGAACAGCGGGTTATAAGCCGCACTGCGTGGCGGTTGCAGGGCTTCGACCAGATGATCGAACGGCAGATCCTGATGGGACTGGCCTTCGATGACCGTGTGGCGAACCTGCTCGAACAGTTGCGCGACGTTCATCTGCCCGTCGAGCTGGACGCGCAGCACTTGGGTGTTGAGGAACGCACCGATCAGCCCTTCGCTTTCCGGACGAATCCGGTTGGCCACCGGCGCGCCGATACGCAGGTCGGTCTGGCCGCTGTAGCGATAGAGCAGTGTCGCCAGAGTGGCGGTCATGGTCATGAACAGGGTCAGACCATGGCTGGCGTTGAAGGCGCGCACCTTAGCCGCCAGTTCATCGCTCAGGTCGAAACGATACAGCTCGCCCTTGTGGCTCTGCACAGGCGGACGTGGACGGTCGCTCGGCAACTCCAGCAATGGATGCTCGTTACCCAGTTGTGCCGTCCAGTAATCCAGTTGACGCTGACGCTCGCCGGCTTCCATCCACTGGCGCTGCCAGACGCTGTAATCCAGGTACTGCACCGCCAGAGGTTCCAGCGGCGAAGCACGCCCCTCAAGGAAGGCTTCGTAAAGCAGGCCCAGCTCACGGGCGAAGATATCCATCGCCCAGCCTTCGGTGACGATATGGTGCAAGGTCAGGACGAAATAGTGTTCAAGCTCGCCCGCCCGGACCATGCAGGCACGCAGCAGCGGACCGGTCTCCAGATCGAAAGGCTTGTGCGCCTCGCTGTCGGCGAACTCTTGCAGGCGACGCTGACGGGCTTCGCCTTGCAGTGCCGAGAAGTCCTGCCACTGCATGCGCAGGCCGGTTTCCTCGGCGACTTTCTGACAAGCCACACCATTGATGCTCGGGAAGGTCGTGCGCAGGGTTTCGTGGCGCAGGATCAAGGCTTGCAGTGCCGCCTCGAAACACTCGATGTTCAGCACGCCGTTCAGACGTGCCATGCCGCCCACGTTGTAGGCCGGGCTGTCCGGCTCCATCTGCCAGAGGAACCACATCCGCTGCTGGGAGTAGGACAGCGGCACCGGCTGATTGCGGTCAATTCTGGCAATCGCCTGCTGGCTGTTGCGGGCGCCGGAGGCCTGAATGGCCTGGACCTGCTCGACAAACGCGCCCAGCTCGCTGGCTTCGAACAGCGCCCGCAACGGCAGCTCGATATCACAGGCCTGACGAACCCGGGAAATGATCTGGGTAGCCAGCAACGAATGGGCGCCCAGAGCAAAGAAGTCATCGCGCAGGCCAATGCGCGGCACGCCCAACACTTCGCGCCAGATAGCAGCGACCTGTTTTTGCAGGTCCGTCTCGGGCTCGACGTGTTCACGGCTCTGCCAGACCGGCTCGGGCAAGGCACGGCGATCCAGTTTGCCGCTGGGGCTCAGGGGCATGCTGTCCATACGCACCAGTTGCGCGGGGACCATGTACTCGGGCAGCTCAAGGGCCAGGGAAGACTTGATGCGCTCGATCTGTCCGGCGTCGTTTTCCTGCTCCAGTGCTGCCGTGTAGTAGCCGATCAGTTGCGGACCGGAAGCGGTTTCACGCACCAGTACCGCAGCCTGACCGACGCCTTCCTGAGCCAGCAGGCGGGCTTCGATTTCCTGAGGCTCGACCCGGAAGCCACGCAGTTTGACCTGCTGATCCAGACGCCCCAGGTATTCCAGCGAACCGTCCGCCGCCCAGCGCACCAGGTCACCGGTGCGATACAGACGTGCGCCCTCTTCGCCCAGCGGATCGACGACAAAACGCTCGGCCGTCAGCCCGGGACGTCCGAGATAGCCGCGAGCCAGACCGACGCCACCGATGCACAACTCACCGGCTGCGCCTCGGGGCAGCAGGTTCAGGTCGCTGTCCAGAACCCGGCACAGCACGTTACCCAGCGGGCGACCGATGGGCGAGCGCTCGCCATCCGTCAGCCGGCATTGCCAGTGGGTGACGTTGATGGCGGTTTCCGTCGGGCCATAGCGGTTATGCAACTGCACGCTCGGCAATTGCTCCAGAACCCGGTTGCGCAGCTCGGCGGGCAAGGCTTCGCCACCGGAGAACAGGCGGCGCAGGCTGCTGCACTCCCGAGCCAGCGGTTCATCGATGAACAGTTGCAGCAGCGGCGGCACGAAATGCAGCGTAGTGACGCCATATTCCTTGATGAGCCGGGCAATGCGATGCGGGTCGCGATGCTCACCGGGAGCGGCCAGCAACAGGCGGCAACCGGTGATCAAGGGCCAGAAGCATTCCCACACCGAAACGTCGAAACTGATCGGTGCCTTCTGCATCAGTACATCGGTTTCGTCCAGCGCATAAGTGGCCTGCATCCATTGCAGGCGCTCGGCCAGTGCGGCATGGGTGTTGCCCACGCCCTTGGGCTGGCCGGTGGAGCCGGAGGTGTAAATCACGTACGCCAGATTATCGCCATGCAGGTGCAGGCCCGGCGCACTGACAGGCCAGTTATCCAGATGCAGGGTGTCCATGACGATGGTGATGACGCCTTCGGCACCCGGCAGATCGCCCAGCAGATGGCTCTGGGTCAACAGCAGTTCAACGCCGCTGTCTTCGAGCATGTAGGCCAGGCGCTCGGTAGGGTAATCAGGGTCCAGCGGCACATAGGCACCACCGGCCTTGAGAATCGCCAGCAGACCGATCAGCAGCTGCGGCGAGCGCTCGGCCGCAATCGCCACTTTGACGTCCGGGCCGACGCCCTTGTCCCGCAGGTAATGAGCCAGACGGTTGGCCTGGGCATGCAGGCTGGCAAAGTCGAGGCTGCCGCCGTCCCACATCAGGGCAATGCGCTCCGGGGTCTGGCGGGCCTGAAGATTCAGCAGTTCCGGCAGCCATTGAGCGGCAGGCGCGCAAGGCGCAACGCCCCATTTCGCCTGTTCGGCCAGCTCATCGGCATTGAGCAATTGCACATCACCCAGCACGATATCGGTCTGCTCGCAGACCTGGGTCAGCAGACGCACGAACTGCCCGGCCATGCGCACGATGGTGTCGCGCTCGAACAGCTCGTCGGCATAGTCGAAAGACAGGTTCAGGCGACCATTGCGATCTTCTTCGCTGTGCAGTTGCAGATCGAACTTGGCTTCGCGGCTGTGCCATGGCAGCTCTTCGGCCAGCAGCCCCGGCAGACGGCGCAAAGCGCTCAGGTCCCGTTGCTGATGGTTGAACATGACCTGGAACAGGCCCTGCTCACGAGCCTGCGGGAACGCCTCGACCAGTTGATCGAACGGCAGATCCTGATTGGCCTGGGCCTCCAGCGCCGCCTGACGGGTTTGCGCCAGCAGCGAGGAAAACGGCAGACGTGAATCCAGTTGCGCACGTAGCACCAGGGTATTGATGAAGAAACCGATCAGCCCTTGTGTTTCATGACGCGGACGGTTGGCACCGGGCACGCCGATACGAATATCCTTCTGTCCGCTGTAGCGATGCAGCAGGCTCTGGAAACCGGCCAGCAGCAACATGAACGGCGTCGACTGATAAGTCTGGGCGGCCTGTTTGACCGCTGCACTCAACTCGCTGCTCAGGCGCAGGCTGTAGCGCGAAGCGCTGTGCTGCTTGCGGGTCGAACGCGGATGATCGGTGGCCAGCGTCAGAGTCGGCTGCTCGTCACCCAGTTGTGCCTTCCAGTAATCCAGTTGACGCTGAGCCTCGCCACGGGCCAGCCATTCGCGCTGCCACTGACCGTAATCGGCGTAACGCAACGACAGCGGTGCCAACTCCAGAGGCTGCTCCTGAATGGCAGCGGCGTAGAGGCGCGAGAATTCGTCGATCAGCACATTCAGCGACCAGCCATCGGCCACAATGTGATGCAGCGTGACCAGCAACTGATGCTCTTCATCGTCCAGCTTCACCAGCGTGACGCGCAGCAGCGGGCCGTTTTCCAGATCGAACGGCAGGCGTGCCTGCTCTTCGCGGATGGCCTGGGCACGGGCCTGGCGCTCTTCGCCGGACAGATCGCTGATATCGATCACCTGCAGCGGAAGTTCGCTGATCGGGTCGATACGCTGCAAGGCCACGCCGTCCTGCTCGTAGAAACGGGTGCGCAGGGATTCATGGCGTTCGATCAGGCGCTGAAAGCTGCTGCGCAGCGCGGTGATGTCCAGCTCGCCCCGCAGGTGCAGGCCACCGGGAATGTTGTAGGCACTGCCTTGCGGGTCCATCTGCCAGAGGAACCACAGGCGGTTCTGGGCCAGGGATTGCGGCAAGGCATCGTTGCCCGACAAGCGGGGAATGGCATCCTGAGTCTGACCTTCGCGTTGCAGCACTTCGATCTGCGCAACCAGCGCCGCCAGGGTCGGTGCCTCGAACAGCAGGCGCAGGTTCAGCTCGATACCCAGCGCATCGCGCAGGTTGGCAACCACCTGGGTCGCAATGATCGAGTTACCGCCCAGCAGGAAGAAATGGTCATCGGCGGCCACCTCTTCCACTTGCAGATGCTCGCACCAGATTCTGGCTACCCGGGCCTGCAGATCAGGGCCGGTAGCTGACACTGCATTTTTGTCGGCAACGATGTTCTGCGGGAATACCGCATAGCTGTCCAGGCTGCCATCGGCCAAACGGGTGCGGCAGGCAGAACGTTGCAGCTTGCCGCTGGAGGTCTTGGGCAAGGCTCCCGGGTTGAGCAGCACCACCACTGTCGGCGCTTCCTGAAAGGCTTCGGCCACGGACTGACGGATCATCCTGATCAGCGTCTCGGGAGCCAGTGTTTTCTGCACACTGCGCCCCACTTCAGCCGCAATGCCGATACCCTCGCTGCCCTGCTGAGTAACCGCGAACGCTGCAATCCGGCCTTTGCGAACCACATCGACGTCACGCTCGACAGCCTTTTCGATGTCCTGCGGGTACAGGTTGTGCCCACGCACGATCAGCATGTCTTTCAAGCGACCGGTGATATACAGCTCGCCATGACGCAGGAAACCCAGGTCGCCGGTGCGCAGCCAAGTACGGCTTTCATGTTCGATAAAGGTCTTGGCCGTGGCTTCGGGATTGCGCCAGTAACCATGGGCGATGCTCGGGCCACAGGCCCAGATTTCACCCACACGGTTTTCCCCCAGTACCGCCAGGGTCTGTGGATCGGCAATCAGCACGCCATGTTCGGGCTGGCTGGTGCCGCAACTCATCACTGGATTGCCGTCACCCGGCTCGGCCACGTTGCGCGCCAAGGCACGTTCATCCAGACGCAGGGACGGAATACCCTTGCCGCGCTGACCACCGGCCACGAACAGTGTCGCTTCGGCAAGGCCATAGGAGGCGAAGAAGCTGTCCGGGGTGAAACCGCACACGGCAAACTTTTCGGCAAAGCTGTCCAGGCTGTCCTGACGAATCGGCTCGGAGCCCGAATAGGCCACGCGCCAGCGACTGAGGTCCAGACGCGCCAGCGCCGAATCGCTGACCCGTGAACTGCACAATTGATAAGCGAAGTCCGGGCCGCCGCTAATGGTGCCGCCGTATTCGCTGATCGCCTCCAGCCAGCGCAGTGGCCGGGTCAGGAAATAGGCAGGCGCCATGAGTACGCAGGGCACTCCGCTGAAAATCGGTTGCAGCAAACCACCGATCAGGCCCATGTCGTGGTACAGCGGCAGCCAGCTGACGATCACATCGTCGGGATTGAGATCGATACCGAAGCCGTGACGGATCAACAGTTCATTGGCGACCAGATTGCCATGACTTACCTGAACGCCTTTGGGCAAGGCGGTGGAACCGGAGGTGTATTGCAGGAACGCGATATCGTCGCTGCTCAGGAGCGGACCTTGCCAGCCTTCGGCGATGGCGCTGTCGAGGGTGTCGACACACAGCAGTTGCGGGGCATTGGCTGCCGCCAGCTCATCCATCTGCAGCAAGGCCGGGCGCAGGTCGGAGCCGGTCAGCAACAGACGCGGTTCGGCATCGGCGATGATCGACAGCAGACGCTCCTGGTGATGACGACGATTGGATTCCGGCGGATAGGCCGGTACTGCAATCACACCGGCATACAGACAGCCAAAGAAGGCCGCCACGTAGTCCGGCCCGCTATGGAACAGCAGAATGGCCCGGTCACCCGGCTCGGCCCGGGCTTGCAGCGCAGCGGCGATGGTCCGGGCACGCAGATCCAGATCACGGTAGGTCAGCACGATGCCCTGATCTTTTTCGTCAGTGAGAAAACGCAGGGCCAGACGCTCAGGCGTCTGCGAGGCGCGACGCTGAAGGGCCTGTGCCAGGGTATCGGGGAGTTCAAACGCATCCATGATGAGGTTCCTGCTGTATTCGGCTTGCCAAATGAGGTCTGGATTTCAAGAAAAGGCGCGCGCTGTCAGGCACAGACGCGCGTGAGGCAATCGGGGGATCAACCGGCCGCCAGGGCCATTTGCCGCGCTGCGCCGTTGCGCCAGCGGGTCAGGTGCTGCTCGGCGTAACGCCGAAGGTGACGCAGCAGTTGGGCCTGCTCGTCGACCAGATAGAAGTGATGGCCCTCGAACATGTCCAGGGAGAAACCGGTGCAGGTTTCTTCCTGCCAGTCGAGCAGTTCCTCCACCGTGACGCTGTCCTGCTTGCCGCCAAAGACATGGATCGGCACGCTCAAGGGCTCGCGTTCGCCATATTTGAAGCTGCCGCAGGCCAGGAAGTCGGCGCGCAGGATGGGCAGCATCAGTTGCATCAGCTCATCGTTGGCAATCACGTTTTCGCTGGTGCCCTTGAGCTTGCGCAACCGGGCGATCAGTTGCTCGTCGGTCTTGGCGATGGCGTATTCGCTGACATCGCGGCGCACCGGCCCCGCCGAGGCCGAAGTGAACAGGGCCAGCGGCGCAGGCAAGCCGCGGGCGCGCAGCACATGAGCCAGCTCGAAGGACAGCAAGGCGCCAAGGCTGTGTCCGAAAATCGCGTAGGGCTTATCCAGTTCAACACTGATCTCGTCGGCCAGACGGTTGGCCAACTGTACGATATCGGTCTGCAGCGGCTCGTTCATGCGCATGCCACGACCCGGTAGTTCAAGAGGACGAACGTTCACCCACTCCGGCAGCTTGCGCCGCCACGGGCTGTAAAACATCGCACTGGCCCCGGAAAACGGCAGACAGAACAGCGTCAGGCTCGCAGGTGTGCTCATATCAGGCCCTGCCATCCGGTAACGCCGACGAAAAAGCTGCGATGCGCGCGCTCGAAACCCATTGTGTCCTCCTGATCTGATCCGTGGCCGCAGTCGTGGACGGGCCTGTCATCAATGAGAACGGATGGCATCTGGAAATAATTAGTCGCATCTGAGCGGTGCGCTGCAAAAGCGTACAAGAGTCGAATTGTGCCCTGCAGGTGCACTGATTCGATTTCGCATTTGACAATTATTATCATTAAGAATAGTTTACCCGCCGTTCAGCAGGTGCCACCCAATACGGGGACACACCTTCTCCAAGACTCGCAGCAAGGTGAATTCCATGACGGAACAAGTGCTCACAAGTAAGTGTGACTCACCCTTACTCCAGGTTTTTATCGACAACTATCTGCTGTTGGTCAAAATCGCCGCCCGCATCGTTGGCTGCCGCTCCCGCGCCGAAGATGTGGTGCAAGACGCATTTTTCAGATTGCGTTCCGCCCCCCAGATCACCCTTTCGTTCAAGGCCCAGCTCAGCTACCTGTTCCAGATCGTGCGCAACCTGGCCATCGATCACTATCGCAAGCAGGCCCTGGAGCTCAAATACACAGGCCCGGAAGATGAAGGCTTGAATGTGGTGGTTCAGGGTGCCTCGCCGGAAACTTCGCATATCAACTTCTCCAGCCTGGAGAAGATCGCCGATGCGCTGTCGGAACTGCCGGCGCGCACCCGATACGCCTTCGAGATGTATCGCCTGCACGGCGTCCCGCAAAAGGATATCGCCAAGGAACTGGGCGTCTCCCCTACTCTGGTGAACTTCATGATTCGCGATGCACTGATTCACTGCCGCAAGGTCAGCGGCGTCAGAAACTGAATCCGTTTTCACGAACGCAAAAAACACATCCGGGGGCAAAGGCCCCCGGATGTGTTTCAGGTATCGGACTGGTTGAATCAGCGGCTGACCTGGTACTCAGGCTGCACTTCCGGCATGGCCGAAGAGTGGTGGTTGAGGATCTTCCACTGCCCGTCTACACGCTCGTACAGGAAGGTGTAACGCGCCTGCACTTTGCTTTTCTTGCCATCGGCAGCGGTCAGGGTGAAGGTATAGACACCGCTGTCCATCGCTGCATCCGGGCTGAGACGGCGGATTTCGCGGTAGTTGATCTCACCGACCGGCTTGAGGGCCAGGAAGTGGTCGAAGTAATCCGTGATTTCTGCAGGCGTGGCGCGAACCTTGTTGGAAACCGTTGGCTGCAGAATCGCATTCGGCGCGTACAGGCTGACCACACTCTGCGGGTTGCCGGTTTTCAGTGCAGTGTTCCAGCGGTCAAACAGACCCGAGATTTCCCGATCCTTCACGTCGGACGGCTGCTCGGCCACCATGCGGTAGGTGTAGGGAGCTGTGTCTGCTGCGTGAACCAGTGGAGCACTCAGAGCAAAAAGCATGACCAGGGCGGTTTTTTTCAGTTTCATCGCAACACTCCTACAAGGATCTGTTCAGGGATTCAGTGAGTGCTACTTTGCCGCTGCGGATAACCTGCGCCATCGGCCAATCGGGGTTATTTGACTATGCCATTCGGCATATGAGCTGCTCGTTCGCATGGCAGATCCGCCTTCACAAACGCAAAAAAACACATCCGGAGCAAAGGCCCCGGATGTGTTTCAGATACCCGACCTCTCGAATCAGCGGCTGACCTGGTACTCAGGCTGCACTTCCGGCATGGCCGAAGAGTGGTGATTGAGGATCTTCCACTGCCCGCCTACACGCTCGTACAGGAAGGTGTAGCGCGCCTGCACTTTGCTTTTCTTGCCATCGGCAGCGGTCAGGGTGAAGGTATAGACACCACTGTCCACCGCGGCGTCTTTGCCCAGACGACGGATTTCACGGTAGTTGATCTCACCGACCGGCTTGAGGGCCAGGAAGTGATCGAAATAGTCCTTTATCTCTGCCGGAGTGGCGCGCACCTTGTTGGAAACCGTCGGCTGCAGTACGGCATTGGGTGCGTAGAGGCTCACCACAGTCTGTGGATTGCCGGTTTTCAGTGCGTTGTTCCAGCGGTCAAACAAACCCGAAATTTCCTGGTCCTTCACGTTGGACGGCTGCTCGGCCACCATCCGATAGGTGTAGGGAGCCGTGTCTGCTGCGTGAACCAGCGGAGCACTCAGAGCAAAAAGCATGACCAGGGCGGTTTGTTTCAGTTTCATCGCAACACTCCTACAAGGATCTGTTCAGGGATTCAGCGAGTACTAATTTGCCGTTGCGAACAACTTTATCCATCGGCCAACCGGGGTTATTTTTCTATGCCAACTGGCAGATAGGCACCCCGCGCCATCACAGGTTTTAATGGCATTATGTTGTGCCCGCGCGGGCATGAACCCACGCCCGGAGTACGACACAGATGCAAAGCCCTCCACATGATCCAGCAAGTGCCCTGGCGATTCGCACGCAATATCGCCAGTCACAAAGCCGTGCCGCCCGCCTTCGCCTGCTGGTGGATACCGGACAGGAACTGACCCAGTTGCCTCCCGAAGCCATGCGCCAGCGCGTCTTGCATAGGGCCTGCGCGTTCGTCGCCATGGACCACGGCCTGCTACTGGAATGGGGAGGCGACAATGTGGTGCGCACCACTGCCCTGCATGGCAGTGAAGAGCGCCTGCGCAGCCTGGAAATCGTCGCCGACACGCTGGCCATCGGGCCGCAATGGCTGGAACGCGACCATGCCACGCTGCCCAACGTCCTGATGCTGCCCCTGCGCGGGGCCGACGATGGCTCCTTTGGCACGCTGGTACTGGCCAACAGCGTGAATATCAGCGCCCCCGACAGCGAAGACATCGAGTCCCTGCAACTGCTCGCCACCCTGCTGGCCGCGCATCTGGAGAACAATCGTCTGCTCGAAGCACTGGTGGCACGTGAGCGGACCATGTCCGAACTGGTCAATCAGTTGTTCACCGCCCAGGAAGACGAACGCAAGCGCATGGCCTATGACCTGCATGACGGGCTGGCCCAGACCCTCGCCGGCCTGCATCAGCGTTTGCAGGGGTTTGCCGGTCGCTGCCCCCGATTGCCAGAACCACTGGATAACGACCTGCAGGCCATCCTGACCCTGGCCCAGCACTGTGTCGGTGAAGGCCGACAGTTGATCAGCGGCCTGCGGCCAAGCGTTCTTGACGATTTCGGCCTGCTGCAGGCCGTCGACAAGGATGCAGACCGTCTACGCGAAGCCGGTATTAACGTACACTGGCGCTCACGCTCCATGACCCGCCTGCCCAGCCACCTGGAAATCGCCCTGTTTCGCATTGCCCAGGAAGGCATCAACAACATTCTCAAGCATGCCAATGCCGACAACGTGCAACTGGCGCTCGAGCTGCATGACACCACGGCCTCGTTGCTGATCGAAGACAACGGCTGTGGCTTCATCATTGACCAGCAACCCAGGAACAACGGCGTACAGAAGCTTGGACTGGTGGCCATGCAGGAACGGGCCAGCCTTCTGGGAGGCCGACTGATTTTCGTCAGCAGCCCGGAATCCGGCACCCGGATACGCGCTACCGTCCCTCTCACCACAGACAAGGCAACACTATGACGAATACCCTCCGACTGGTCCTGGCAGACGATCACGAAGTAACCCGGACCGGATTCGTCTCGCTCCTGGCCGGTCACCCGGAATTCGAGGTCATCGGCCAGGCTTCCGACGGCCAGCAGGCCATCGAACTGTGCGAACAGATGCAGCCGGATATCGCGATCCTCGATATCCGCATGCCGGTCCTCAACGGCCTGGGTGCCGCACGTATCCTCCAGCAGCGCATGCCCCAGCTCAAAGTGGTGATGTTCACCATGGATGACAGCACCGATCACCTGGAAGCCGCCATCAGTGCCGGCGCAGTGGGCTATCTGCTCAAGGACGCCAGCCGTGACGAAGTGATTGCCAGCCTGCAACGTGTGGCCCGCGGCGAAGAAGCCCTCAACAGTGCCGTCAGCGCCCGCCTGCTGCGGCGCATGACCGAACGCAACAGCAGCCGCGCCATCACCACCGAAGCCCTGACGCCCCGGGAACGCCAGGTCCTGGGGCTGGTGGCCAGCGGCTTCAGCAATCGCGAGATCGGCGAAAAGCTCGGCATTACCGCTGGCACCGCCAAGGCACATGTCGAGAAAGTCATTGCCAAACTCGGTGCCGCCGACCGGACCCAGGCGGCGGTACGCGGTGTGGCTCTGGGACTGGTGAGCCAGTCTTCAGGCGACTGGAGGTGAAATTGCTTAACGTCAGACGCTGGGAAGACCTCCCGCTACGCGGCAAGGCACTGGTGGCCATTTCCCTGCCGCTGGTGATTCTGATGCTTTCGCTGATGCTCATCTACATCGCCGAGCGCCAGACCACCCAGGCTGAAGAAGATGTGCGCAGGGTTCTGCTGGTTCAGGGCGATATCCAGAGCGTTCACACCCAACTCGCTGAGGCGGCAGCCAGCGTGCGCGGTTACCTGCTGACCCGGAGGGAGGATTTCCTGCCGGGCTATCTGAACGCCCAGGCACAGATCGAAGCCGCCCTGGACCGACTCAATACCAATGTGCGCGACCAACAGATGCGCGAACACCTCCAGGCCATTGCGCCACTGATCGAAACCAAAGTCGACGGGCTGGAAACCCTGCGCAACCTGAGTCAGGAAGGCCAGGACACGATTTCGACCATCCTGATCGAGAACAAGTACATTCTCGATGAACTGCGCGACCGAATCCGCACCATGCGCGAACGCGAAGACACTTTGCTGGCGGAACGCACGGCAGACGCAGCCGAAACCCGTGCCCGGCTTTTGTGGTCGACGTTTCTGGCCGCAGGCTCGGGTGTATTCGGGGCCATCCTTGCGGTATTGATGCTCTCCAGAGGCATCGTGGCCAGGGTGCAGCAGGTGCAAGGCAACGCCCAGCGTCTGGCGCTGGGCCACCCGCTGTTGCCACAACCGCCGGAAAAAGATGAAGTCGGTCAACTGGGCACACGCCTGGTGGAAGCCGGCCAACTGCTGGCCGAACGCGAGCGGGCCCTGCGCGAGAACGAAGAGCGCCTGCGCCTGATCATCGAAGGCGTCAAGGATTACGGAATCTTCGCACTGGATGCCAGGGGCTATGTCACCACCTGGAACGCCGGGGCCGAACGCATCAAGGGTTATACCGAACAGGAAATCCTCGGCCAGCACTTCTCGCTGTTCTATCTGCCGGAAGAATGCCCGCAACACCCCGACATGGCGCTGCGCGAAGCGAAACTCAATGGCCGCTACATGGAAGAAGGCTGGCGCTGCCGCAAGGATGGCAGCCGCTTCTGGGCCAGCGTGGTCATCACCGCTCAATATGACAGCAGCGATGCCCTGCGCGGTTACTCCAAGATCACCCGGGACATCACCGACCGCCGCGCAGCCGAGATCGCCCTCGGCACGGCCCGGGAAGAAGCAGAACGCGCCAGCCGTGCCAAGAGCGAGTTTCTTTCGCGCATGAGCCACGAACTGCGCACGCCCCTGAACTCCATTCTCGGCTTCGCTCAACTGCTGGACATGGACTCCAGCAATCATCAGAAACCCCAGGTCGGTCATATCCTGCGGGCCGGTCAGCACCTGCTGACGCTGATCAACGAAGTCCTGGACATTGCACGGATCGAAGCGGGTCATCTGTCACTCAATCTGGAGCCGGTGCTCTTGCCCGAAGTCCTGCAGGAAGCCTTGAGTCTGGTCTGGCCCATGGCGGCAGATGGCGGCATCCAGCTGGCCGAACTGCCGGAACTGGCAAGCGACAGTGGTGTGATTGCCGACCGTCAGCGTCTGGTTCAGGTGCTGCTGAACCTGCTCTCCAACGCCATCAAATACAACCGCCCCAATGGACTGGTGAGAATCGAAGTCCGGCAACAGGACGATCGGGTGGCCATCAGCGTCATCGATACGGGCAAAGGCATTGCGCTGGATCGACTCGATCAGTTGTTCAAACCCTTCGAACGCCTCGAAGCCGACTCCAGTGTCGAAGGCACTGGTCTGGGTCTGGCCTTGAGCAAAAGCCTGCTGGAAACCATGAACGGCAGCATGACTGTAGACAGCACGCCGGGAGAAGGCTGCCGCTTCACCCTGGAACTGCCTTATACGCAAGTGCACAAGGCAGAAGAAGCGCCGATTCGCCGCATCAGCACGATGCCTGTCGCCCCCCACCCTGACCGCGTCGAACACTACGGCAAAGTGCTGTGCGTCGAAGACAATCTGTCGAGCATGGCCCTGATCGAAACCCTGCTGCAGCGCAGGCCCGGTATCCAGTTACTGTCGAGCATGCAAGGACAGTTGGGGCTGGATCTGGCCCGGCAACATGCACCGCAATTGATTCTGCTGGATGTCAACCTGCCGGACCTGACAGGACGCGATGTCTTGCAGCGCCTGCGACAATCCCCCAGCACGGCCAACACGCCGGTGCTGATGATCACGGCCGACGCCAGTGACAAGACCCACCGCGAATTGCGCCAGGCCGGAGCGACGGCCATCCTGACCAAACCCATCCAGGTGCCGGCCTTTCTCGCGCATCTCGATCAATACCTACCGGAGCCTTCATGAGCGGCGATTTCCGTATCCTGATTATCGATGACCAACGCCCCAATCTTGAGCTGATGGAGCAATTGCTCGCCCGGGAAGGCCTGACCAATGTATTGAGCAGCACCGAGCCGCTGAGAACCCTGGACCTGTTCAACAGCTTCGAGCCGGATCTGGTGATTCTCGACCTGCACATGCCGGAGTTCGACGGGTTTGCGGTGCTGGAGCAACTGAACCGGCGAATCCCGAGCAACGACTACATGCCGATCATGGTCCTGACCGCCGACGCCACCCGCGAAACCCGTCTGCGCGCACTTGCCCTCGGAGCCCGGGACTTCATCAGCAAGCCACTGGATGCACTGGAAACCATGCTGCGGATCTGGAACCTGCTGGAAACCCGCGCCTTGTACAAAACCCTGCGCCAGTTGCTGCCGCCGGAAAAAATCGAACTGCTGCGCCAGTATCGGGCACCGGCGCAGCCTTGAGTTCGATCACTTGATGAGAATGACCGGCACCGATACTTCGTGAATCACCCGGTTGGCGACCGAGCCCAGCAGCAAACCACCGAAGCTGCCCAGGCCGCGAGTGCCCATCACCACAGTGTCGCAACCCAGTTGCGGCACAGCCAGCTTGACCTGATCGGCGACGTTGCCCAGATCCACGTGAGTCTGATGAGCAATATCGGCCTGTTTCAAGAGCACCACGGCTTCGGCAAGGACGCGATTGGCTTCATTGAAAAGCCCGGCCTTTACGCCCTCGATCATGTCCGGTGCCAGATAGTCGCTATACACGACCGGGCTGGCCTGCACATTGAGCAAATGCACCTGCAGGGGCCGCGCAAGACTGCCCGACAGACCGATGACGTACTCCAGCGCATGCTTCGAATGAGCCGATCCGTCATAAGGAACCAGTACTTTGTGCATGACATCTCTCCTTGAATGGGTATGTATTCAACATAGTCCCGTTCAAGGTCAGCGACCATCGCAAAGGCGGCTTTGATTGATCCAGAGCAAATCAGGCGCGATTATTGTTGGCAGCCCTCGCGAATGAATTGGCTCCTGCACCTGTGGGAGCCAGTTCATTCACGAAAAGACCAAAGCGTTTAATGACCCGCCAGAAACTCCGCCGCCTGATCCAGCAGCAACAAGGGCTTTTCCGCCTTGTGAATGTCGACCGACAGCAACTGCCGAAAACGTCGTGCTCCCGGAAAACCATGGGCCATGCCCAGGATATGCCGCGTGACATGGTGCATGGTGCCGCCACTCTCGATATGCGCGGCAATATAAGGCCGCAACGCTTCCAGAGCTTCCGCACGACTGATGACCGGCGCCGTGCCGCCGAACAGTTGGCGGTCCACTTCAGCCAGCAGATAGGGATTGTGATACGCCTCACGCCCGAGCATCACTCCGTCGAAGGTCTGCAAATGCTCCTGACATTGCTCAAGGGTCTTGATGCCGCCATTGAGGATGATCTCAACGCCCGGGAAGTCCCGCTTCAACTGCGCCGCCACGTCATAGCGCAGCGGTGGAATATCGCGGTTTTCCTTGGGCGAAAGCCCTTCCAGAATCGCGATACGGGCATGCACCGTAAAGCTGTTGCAGCCAGCCTCATGAACCTTGCCGACGAAATCGCACAGCTCGGCGTAACTGTCCCGGCCATTGATGCCGATCCGGTGCTTGACCGTCACCGGAATCGCCACGGCATCCTGCATGGACTTCACACAATCGGCCACCAGCTCGGGATGCCCCATCAGGCAGGCACCGATCATATTGTTCTGCACCCGATCACTCGGACAGCCCACATTCAGATTGACCTCGTCGTACCCCATCTCTTCAGCCATACGGGCACAGGTCGCCAGATCCGCAGGATTACTGCCGCCCAGCTGCAAGGCCAGCGGATGCTCGGCTTCGTCATAGCGCAGAAAACGCTCGCGATCACCGTGGATCAATGCACCGGTGGTGACCATCTCGGTGTACAGCAGGGCGTTCTTCGACAGGAGGCGCAGGAAATACCGGCAATGGCGGTCAGTCCAGTCCATCATCGGCGCAACGGAGAAGCGGCGGGATGGGATGGGTTTCAGGGATCGGGCAGTATTCACGGATATATTCATCGGACGAGTGGAGCAGGACAGCGAATTCGGTACGCCAAGGCAAATAATGCCAAAACGCAAAGGTTGCCTAGTCTATCAGGAAGCATCGAGACTGCGGACCAAGCTTGCACCACAGCAAGGGAACAACCGGCCCCAACCACGCTCAAATCCAGTCTGAACCCGTCTTCCATACCCCCGAGCACCCTCCATTGCCCGCGAATGAGGAAAGCGCGTCATCAAACGCAGAGATCATGATCTGCGACCTTGAGTGGCAGGCAACGCTCGGGTAATGTCATCCAACCGCACAGGACAGAGCACGCTAATGACTTCCAAGCTGGAACAACTCAAGAAATTCACAACTGTCGTCGCCGATACCGGTGATTTCGATGCCATTGCCCGCCTCAAGCCGGTAGACGCCACCACCAACCCTTCCCTTCTGCTCAAGGCGGCCTCCAGCGAAAGCAATGCCGAGCTGCTGGCCGAGGCGTTCAGTGGCAGCAAGGGCGATATCGGTCTGGCGTCCGACCGCTTTGCCGTCGCCATTGGCCGCAAGATTCTGGATGTTGTGCCCGGTCGGGTTTCCACCGAGGTGGATGCACGGCTTTCCTTCGATACCAATGCAATGACCGAACGCGGCGAGCGTCTGGCCAGTCTGTACGATGCAGCCGGTATTGGCCGCGACCGGATCCTGATCAAGCTGGCTTCCACCTGGGAAGGCATCAGGGCCGCCGAGAAACTGGAGAAAGACGGTATCCAGACCAACCTGACCCTGCTGTTCTCTTTCGCTCAGGCCGTGGCCTGCGCCGAAGCCGGTGTGTTTCTGATCTCGCCGTTCGTGGGCCGTATCTACGACTGGTACAAGAAATCGTCGGGCCAGGAGTACACAGGTGCTGAAGATCCAGGCGTGCAGTCCGTGACCCGCATCTACAACTACTACAAGGCCAACGACTTCAAGACCGTGGTCATGGGTGCCAGCTTCCGCAACCTGAGTCAGATCGAGCAACTGGCTGGTTGCGACCGCCTGACCATCAGTCCGGATCTGCTCAAGCAACTGGCCGAAGACAACGGCAGCCTGGAACAGAAACTGGCACCGGGCAACGCTGGCGAAGCCCGTCAGAGCCTGACCGAGAAGGAATTCCGCTGGGCTTCCAACGAAGATGCAATGGCCACGGAAAAACTGGCCGAAGGCATTCGTCAGTTCGCTCGCGACCAGGAAAAGCTCGAAGCATTGCTCGCTGCCAAGGCCTGAATGCACTAAAGGGCGACCTCCTCGCGGGGGTCGCCCTTTTCATTGCCCGCCATTCGGCGTGGCAAACCTGCGGATTGATTTATCGCTGCCCTTCGAGGGCATTGACCAGATCGTGGAAGGCTTCACGGTTGGAGTCGTTCAACCCCATCAGTATCTTGTGCGCTTCCAGCACCTTGGCCTTGACCACTTCTTCGCACTGATCCTGCGACGGCAGGTCGGTCAGGCACTCAGGGCGCGGGACGGGGCGGTCAACGATGTTGAACACCTGATCGAAGCCCATCGACTGCAAGAGCCGCGTGATGTCTTCGTGGGTCGTTACCAGGGTTGGCAGCAACCCTACCTTCTGACGCGACAGGATCGACAGCTTGGCCAGCAGGCCCAATGTCGTGCTGTCGATGCTGCGGGTTTCGGTCAAATCGATCACCACGGCCGAAAAATTCAGCGCGCTGAAGATTCTCTCGATTGTCGCATCCAAGGCCGAACACAGCGTCAAACGCACTTCGCCCACGAACTTCAGTACGAAGGTGCCTTCCTGCTCGGCGAACTGGATTCTACCGGTACTCATTCAAGATTCCTGCGTAACACTAACAAGGCGATATCATCCGGCATCTCCCCTAGCGTAGCCAATTCAAAAACCTCCTGCAGTCCTTCCAGGCTGCCACCAGCAGTCTTCACCATTTCCGGCAAGACCGCTTCTTTTTCCTTGAGTGTATCACCGGGCAGCAGGTCCAGTATGCCATCAGACAACATCGTCAGACTGAAGGACGCGGGCAATTCCAGTTCATGGTCCTGATAGGTTGCCTCGTTGAACAGCCCGACAGGAAGACCGCGACCCTGCAGATAGCGCGCTTCCCCGTCCGTGAACAGCACAGGCAACGGCAGATGGCCACCGACTGCATAGGTCAGGACGCCTGTATCTTCGTCGATAACGCCACCGACCATGGTCACATGCTTGCCCAGCTTGCAACTGATCAGACCCCGGTTGATGTGCGACAGTACATCCGACGGCTTGAATTCAGGCAATGTGCCGCCGCGCTTGGACTCGAACAGCAGACGAGTGGTCATGAACTTCAACAGCACCGTAATGAATGCCGAAGATGCGCCATGCCCCGAAACATCGGCCAGATAGAACGCGACACGCCGCTCATCGACACGGAAATAGTCCACGAAATCGCCGGACAGATACAGTGACGGGATGATCTGGTGCGCGAACTGGAACTCATCGATGGCCCAGGGGCTGATCGGCAGCATGTTCATCTGCACCTGACGACCGGCATCCTGGTCTTCCTGCAACAGATGCAGGCTCGCTTCCAGCTCGCGGTTGGCCGCTTCGAGCTTGTCGCGATAGTTCTGGTTTTCCTGAAGCAGACGGGCACGATCCAGTGCGCGGTGCACCGAATGCTCGAGAACGGCCAGGTCCTCCAGCGGCTTGATCAGGTAGTCGGCAGCGCCAAGACGCAGGGCCTCGACCGCATCGCTCATGACGCCAGCCCCGGAAACGACAATGACCGGAGTCTGTGGAGACAGGCCCGTCACCTGACGAATCAGCTCAAGGCCTCCCATCTGGGGCATGCGCAGATCGCAAATGACCAGATCAGGCTTTTGCTGCTCGAATGTCTGTATTCCCTGCAGGCCATTATTCGCCTGGAGGACGCTGAAGCCACTATCTTCCAGATAGGCGGCGAGACTCGCACGCACTACGTCGTCGTCATCGATAATCAGCAGTGTGGCACTGGTTTTTGGCATGTGGGCAAACGGCGCCAGATGAGGTTGTGTAGGCGGCCCGGACATGCCGGTACCTGCTTACTGGATTCGCTTCTAGCCTCTCTGCAACGGCAGGTCCGCAGTCGGACCGGCAATCAGGTTTCAGAGGTGCCCTTCAAGGCGCAGACGGTACTCCCATCCGACGGGCGTTTCAAGCGTACGACCCTGCTCACTTTACGTCTTTACATCGCAAATCGCCGGGAGTTATAAGAACCTACTAATCAGCAACCAAAACGAAGGGATAGACATGGGTCAAAATGATCGCAGCTACGAGGAGAAACGCGACTACATTCGCATGCGTATCGATGCAGATATCAACCTGCTCCATGCAGGTCAGGTAATTCCAGCCGTCTGCATCGACCTTTCCAGCACCGGAATGCAGGTCGAGGCGCCACGTTCCTTCAAGATCGGAGACAAACTCAGCGTCAGCATCGATTCCGATCACCCGGCCCTCTCGGGACTGTCCGCCGAGACAGAGGTCGTCTGGCTGACAGATATCGAAGGCGGCGGGCAGAAACTGGGGCTCTCCATCATTTCGATGAATTGATTGCCAATCCCTTCCCGAAAAAAACAAAGGCGACCAAGGTCGCCTTCATTCATTCGATCAACATTGCGTAACGATTAAAAATCGTCTTCGACCTGACCATCCTTGACCTTGAATTCGCGGTTCTGCAAATAGGCGTTGCGGATGAAGGTGTATTTGTCACCGCTCACCAGACGCTCGGCCGACAGCAGACTGGCACGCGTATCGATCAGGTCGATACCCCACACGGTATTGCGGGTTGGCACATGGTCGATGTAACGATAGGGTTCGGTGTAGGTGTCCGGATATTTGGCGATGGCATCGCGCACGGTGCTTGGCCCCAGCAGCGGCAGCACGACGTAGGGTCCACTGCTCACGCCCCAGTATCCGAGTGTCTGGCCGAAATCTTCGTCGCTGCGCTGCAAGCCCATGCGGGTACCGACGTCGATGACGCCCAGGAGACCGAAGGTGGTGTTGACGATAAGACGCGCAGTATCGACACCGGCAGCCGCAGGCTTGGCCTGCAGGATGTTGTTGGCCAGGTTGCCCACGTCGCCGATGTTGTTGAAGAAGTTGTGTACGCCATCTTCGACGAATTGCGGTGCTATGTATTGATAGCCCTGCGCAATAGGCTTGAGGGTGTAGGTATCGACGGTGTCATTGAACCGGAAAATGGCGCGGTTGACGCCTTCCCACGGATCGTCTTCGGCCGCCTGCACCACTACCGGAGCGAAGGCAACTCCCACACATACACACAACCGAGCCAGACGCCCGGCAAAGCCTGCACCGATCACGGGCATAGCTGAAACTCCTGATCAAGATTATGACGCGCGACTGCGAACCCATACGCAAGGATTGGCAGTATAAAGCGTTCCGCCAGAAATAAGTCAGTTCTGTCAGCCCGCGAGCGTTTAAACACAGTCACCGGACATTCATCCGAATGTCATAAAAGCCCGGTAGCGTTCATGAATATTTCAGAGACATTACCATGCTCGCGCCAGTCGCCAACGCTCTGCCTGACTTCCCTGCCCTGCTGTTCGGCCTCAGCGGCTGTCTGGTGGACTTTGGTGCGCAGGCAGGCATCAAGGCCCAGGAACCGGACTTCGCCCTCGCAACGCCCGGTGCAATGGACATTCTGCAAACCCTGAGTCGCCAGGGCATGCCGTGCGCCTGGATCGATGAACTGCCTGAAAACCTGAGCCATGCGCTGGCTGCAACCGTCAGCGAATGGATCACGCCGGCTCCACGCCCGAGCGCAAAATGGCCTGCCCCCGACGCCTGCTGGCTGGCCCTGATGGCGTTGAAAGTGAATCAACTGGAAGGCTGCGTGCTCATCAGCGGCGATCCGCGCCTGCTGCAATCGGGCCTGAATGCCGGACTCTGGACCATAGGCCTGGCCTCTTGCGGACCGCTGTGCGGTCTTTCGCCAAACCAATGGCAGGCGCTGAACGACAGCGAACGCGAACAACGCCGCGCCCACGCGACGCTCAAGCTCTACGCCCAGGGCGTGCATTCGGTCATCGATCATCTGGGCGAACTGGAGTCATGCCTTGCAGACATAGCCTTGCGCCGCAGCAAGGGCGAAAAGCCCTGATACATATCATGCAGGCAATTCTGTAGTGGATTAGTCTTAATGCATCACGGACCTTTCGTCCTCTGGAAGAGTCCATGAAACAGACTTATCAACCAAGGAGCACGCCATGCCTGCCCGCGAACTGCAAGAACAACTCAATACCCTGCGCGAGCAACTGGAGCATAATCCGCCGCTGTCCGAAGCCGAGCGTGTCAATCTTCATGAGCTGATGGAACAGATCGAAACAAAGATTCAGCTGGAAAGCATGACTCAGGACGCCAGCCTGGCCGATGGTGTCAATCTCGCGGTAGAACGCTTCGAGCTGGAGCATCCGGCCATTGCCGGCACCCTGCGCAATATCGTCCAGACCCTGGGCAACATCGGGATCTGACATCACGAAAAAGCCCGTCGAATGACGGGCTTCTCTTTTTACTGACGTGCCAGTCGACGGTTATCGACCTGCAACGCTTCAGTACTGCGATACGGGTTGATATCCAGCCCGCCACGGCGCACATAACGCGCATAAACCGTCAGCTTCTCTGGCTTGAGCAGGCGCTGCAGATCAAGAAAGATCCGCTCCACGCATTGCTCATGGAAGTCCGAATGCTGGCGGAAGCTGACGATGTAGGCCAGCAGGCTCGCATGATCCAGCGCCGCACCACGATACTCCACCACCACACTGCCCCAGTCAGGCTGGCTGGTCACGGGACAGTTGGACTTGAGCAGATGGCTGTGCAGGCTTTCCTCGATGACACGGGAATCGTCGCAACGCAGCAGCTCGGGTTGCGGATGGTCATAGCTGTCGATGCTCACATCCAGATCGTCGATGCAGGTGCCCGGCAAGCTGGCCACGCCCTCACTCTCGATATCGGCCAGACGGCTGATGCGAACACCCACAGGCTTGCCCGCCGCTGCCGACAGGTCCTTTTCAAGGGTCGCCTGCAACTGCTCGGTGCTCTCGAAGGAGGTCTGGTTCAGCGAGTTGAGGTAGAGCTTGAAGGACTTGGACTCGATGATATTGGGCGAATCGGCCGGAATGCTGAACTCGGCAATGGCCACTACCGGCTTGCCCGACGGCAGCAGCCAGGACAGCTCATAGCAATTCCAGAAATCGACACCCCGATAAGGCAAGGTCTGAGCCGTCAGCCCCAGCTCGGCCCACTTCGCAGCGCGCGGAATCGGGAACAACAGGGATGGCGTGTAGGTGGCGATGTACTCGCTGGATTTGCCCAGCGGAGAGTGTTCGGCTGCGGGATGCATGGCGATACCTGGAATCTCATGAATTAACCCGGCAAGTTTATAGGGTTTGCACCGGGCTTTCAGCTTTAACGCCTGCTCGTACTGTGACGCCCGTGCAGCAACGAATTCATTGCTGCACGGGATCGATCATTCATATCGCAGTGCATGGGCCGGTTGCACCTGGGCGGCGCGCCATGCGGGGTAGATGGTTGCCAGGAAACTCAGGATGAAACCGGCACTGCAGATCAGCACCACGTCACCGCCCTGCAACTCGGAAGGCAGGTTGCTGATGAAATACACATCGGAACTGAAGATGTGCTGGCCACTGACCCGCTCGAACCAACCGACGATGCTGCTGACATTCAGTGCGGCAATCACGCCCAGCACGCCACCGATCAGGGTGCCGACAATACCGATCACCGTGCCCTGGACCATGAAGATCGCCATGATCTGCCGAGGAGTGGCACCGATGGTGCGCAGGATGGCGATATCCGCGCCCTTGTCGTTCACCACCATGATCAGGGTCGCAATGATATTGAACGCCGCCACCGCGACGATCATCAGCAGCAACAGGCCGATCATGGTCTTTTCCATTTTCATGGCGCTGAACAGGCTGCCCTGGGTGTGGGTCCAATCATCGGCACGATAATCGGCGCCCAGGCTCGAAGCGATGGCAGTGGAAACCTGCGGCGCCTTGTACAGATCCTTCAGCGCCAGCCGCACACCCTGAACCTGACCGGGCTCCCAGCGTTGCATCTGCGCGGCATCGGCAATGTTGATCAGCGCCATGGAGCCATCCAGTTCGGCTCCTACCTTGAACACACCGACCACGGTCAGACGTTGCATGCGCGGCGTGATGCCGCCCGGCGCGCTGCTGACTTCCGGCACGATCAGGGTCAGCTTGTCACCCACGCTCAAGCGAAAACGACGCGCCGTGATATCGCCCAGCACCACGCCGAACTCGCCCGGTTTCAGATCCTGCAGGTTGCCGCGAGTGATGTGCTTCGTCACGATGGAGACTTGATGCTCAAGCGCAGGATCGATACCACTGACCTGGATCGGTTGCATGGAGCCCTTGTAGGACAGCATGCCTTCCATCTCGGTGAGCGGCACGGCAGCCGTCACCTCAGGATTTTTCAGGGCCGCGTCTGCCAGCGGCTTCCAGTCATCCACCGGCTTGACGCCAGCGATCATCGCATGGGGCACCATGCCGAGGATCCGTGAACTCATTTCACGCTGGAAACCGTTCATGACCGACAACACCACGATCATCGCCAGCACGCCCAGCGCCAGACCGATCATCGAGGTCATCGAGATGAACGAGATAAAGCTTTTACGGCGTTTTGCGCGGGTATAGCGCGCGCCGATGAAAATGGATAACGGTCTGAACATTCGCGGAGCACCGTAGCAAAAGGTAAAGACCCCGACGCGATGACTTGCGTCGGGGCGAGTCAATCAACCGGCGACGAGGTGACCGTCTTCCAGGCGCAGGACACGGTCCATCTGCCGGGCCAGGTTCATATCGTGGGTCACCACCAGAAACGCCGTACGCGACGAGGTGCTCAGTTCACGCATCAGGTCCTGAATGCCTTGGGCTGTGTGATGATCAAGGTTGCCGGTGGGCTCATCGAGCATCACCAGCCCTGGCTGATTCACCAGCGCACGGGCAATCGCGACACGCTGGCGCTCACCACCGGACAATTCCGCCGGCTTGTGCGCCAGCCGATGCCCGAGGCCTACGCGCTCCAGCAGGGCGGTGGCCCGCTGACGAGCCTCGGGAATCGGTGTGCTGCCGATCAACAGCGGCATGCAGACGTTCTCGAGGGCAGTGAACTCGGGCAGCAGATGGTGGAACTGATAGACGAAACCCAGCGCACGGTTGCGCAACAGGCCGCGAGCCTTTTCATTCAGTGCCGACAGCTCTTCCCCGGCCAGCCAGACACTGCCTTCGGAAGGCGTATCCAGGCCACCCAGCAGGTTGAGCAAGGTACTTTTGCCCGAGCCCGAACTGCCGACAATCGCCACCCGCTCACCCGGATGCAGCTCAAGCTGCAGGCCGGACAGCACCACGACAGATTCCGGACCTTCCTCGTAGGACTTACCCAGATTGCGGCAACTCAATACAGCTTTATCTAACATGCCCGACTCACTCATAACGTAACGCCTCCGCAGGCTGGGTGCGCGCCGCACGCCAGGCTGGATACAGGGTGGCGAGGAAACTCAGGGCCAACGCGGCACCGCAGACCTGGAACACATCCTGGGCCATCAGTTGCGAAGGCAGATAATCGATGAAGTACACGTCGGCGTTGAGGAACTTGTGGCCCATCAGGCCTTCGAGCGCCGAAATCGCCGAGCTGACATTGAGCGCCGCCACAATACCCACCGCCGCGCCGATCAGCGTACCGACCACACCGATCACGGAGCCCTGCACCATGAAGATGGCCATGATCTGTCGCGGCGTCGCGCCCAGCGTGCGCAGGATGGCAATGTCGCCCTTCTTGTCGTTGACCACCATGACCAGCGTGGAAATGATATTGAACGCAGCCACCGCGACGATCAGCAGCAACAGCAGGCCGATCATGGCTTTTTCCATGCGGATCGCCTGATACAGGTTGCCGTGGGTACGGGTCCAGTCGCGAGAATAGAAGTTGTTCTCGCCCAGCTTCTGGGCGATTTCCCATGAAGTGCGAGGCGCAGCGAACAGGTCATCGAACTTCAGGCGCAGGCCCTGGACCTGCTCCGGCTTCCAGCGATGCAGACGCCCCAGATCCTCGAGGTTGGTCAGGCCCAGATAACCGTCCAGTTCACCGGCACCGACGTGGAAGATGCCGACCACTTCGAACCGTTTCATGCGCGGAAACATGCCCGCAGGCGTAACCGTAACTTCCGGGGCCACGAAGGTCAGCTTGTCACCGATGCCGACTCCCAGCTTGGTGGCGGCCTTGTCGCCGATCACGATGCCGAAACTGCCGGGCTCAAGGCTGTCGAGTTTCCCCTGTTTCACAAAGTTGTCGATGATCGAAACCTTGCGCTCCTGAGTCGGGTCAATACCGTTGAGCAGTACTTTCTGGACCTTGCCGTTATTGGTCAGCAAGCCCTGCATCTGGGTGAATGGCGCAACCGCCAGCACCTGCGGATTTTCCTGGACCCTGGCAGCCAGCACCTGCCAGTTGGCGATCGGTTCGCCCGATTCGATGGTGGCGTGAGGCACCATGCCCAGCACGCGGGTACGCATTTCGTGATCGAAGCCATTCATGACCGATAACACGACTATCATCACCACTACGCCCAGGGCGAGGCCGATGATGGAGGTCAGGGAAATGAAGGAAACAAAATGGTTACGTCGTTTTGCACGGGTGTAACGCGTGCCGATGAAAACAAAAAGAGGTCTGAACATGTAGGGAATTGTTCGCAGGAATGGGGACGTCCGTGTGGCGGGCCTTGACGTGCAGCTTTACACTCGAAACTCTCTGACCACAGCAGCTACCATGGGTTCGCCATGTCGACACTAGATGAAGAAGAACGCCGCGAATACTACCGTATCGAAGACAGCGTCGCACTGGAAATTAACCCCCTGTCGCAGGCAGATCAAGCCAGCCAGGAAGCCATGCGCGAGACTTCGGCACTGTTCGATCTGCTCAGCGAACTGCATGTCAGCGAGTTCGAATCCCAGCACCTGCTGCGTCAGCTCGACGAGCGTGACCGGGTGCTCAACAGTTTTCTCAAATCGTTGAACAAGCGTATCGACCTGCTGGGCCGGGTTGTTGCCCATACAGCCCTGGGCAAGCTGGGTGCCCCGCAACCGGTGAAACTGTCCGAAGGCGGCCTGCTCTTTACCTCTCGACAGAGCTACACGCCGGGCGAAAAACTGTCGATCAAGATGGTGCTGATGCCCCAGGCTTCAGGCCTGATGCTGCGCGCCACTGTCATTCACTGTAACACTCTGGAAAACGGCGAATTCGATGTCGGCACCGAATTCGTGGACCTGCCGGACGCCCAGCGCCAGTTGCTCGCCCGCCATGTCCTGCAACGCCAGGCCCAGCAACGCCGTCAGGCACTTGAACAAGGCAGTCAGCCCAGAGCCTAAAGCCGTTCCCTTGCACATCTCACATTCATGTAATTGGCGCCTTTGAGGCCAGGAGTAATTGTGACCCTTATCTACGGCCACCGCGGCGCCAAGGGCGAAGCACCGGAAAACACCCTGACCAGCTTTCAGGAATGCCTCAAGCACGGTGTTCGCCGTTGCGAACTGGACCTGCACTTGTCTCGCGACGGGGAACTGATGGTCATTCACGACCCGACCCTCAAGCGCACCACGGATCGGCGCGGCAAGGTCCACGAACATCTGGCCGCCGACCTTGTGACCTACGACGCCCGCAAGGGCGGCCCCGGCTGGGTCACACCCTGCCCGATCCCGCATCTGGAAGAACTGTTCGAGAAATGCGACTTCGAACACTGGCAACTGGAAGTCAAAAGCGCTTCACGCACCCGTGCCGCCAACACCGTGCTGGCGATTCGTGAACTGGCTCAGCGCCATGGCTTGCTGGACAAGGTGACCATCACTTCGAGCTCACGGGAAGTACTGCGCGCCGCTGTCGAACTGACACCGGACATCAGCCGTGGACTGGTTGCCGAATATGCCTGGCTCGACCCGTTGAAGGTCGCCCAGAGCTATGGCTGCGAGATTCTGGCATTGAACTGGACACTGTGCACCCCGGAGCGTCTGCAGAAAGCGCAGCGTCAGGGCTTGCATGTGTCGGTATGGACCGTCAACGAACCTGCGCTGATGCGCAGGCTCGCCGACTTCGGCGTAGACAGCCTGATTACAGACTTTCCCGGTTTGGCCAGCGCCACCCTCGAGAATCGCTGAAATCGGTCTCCCCGGCCGGCTCAGGCCGCCGGCCGGAGCCGCTTAAAAAAGCCGGTTCAGACCATCGTAGGCCGCTACCCGATAGGCTTCGGCCATGGTCGGGTAGTTGAAGGTGGTGTTGACGAAGTACTTGATCGTATTCGCAGCACCTTCCTGGTTCATGATCGCCTGACCGATGTGCACGATCTCCGAAGCCTGGTCGCCAAAGCAGTGAACGCCCAGGACTTCCAGGGTTTCACGGTGGAACAGGATCTTCAGCATGCCGACCCGCTCACCGGAAATCTGCGCACGGGCCATGCCCTTGAAGAACGCCTTGCCCACTTCGTAAGGCACCCGCGCCTGAGTCAGTTCATGCTCGTTCTTGCCGATCGAGCTGATCTCGGGAATGGTGTAGATGCCGGTCGGCACGTCGTTGACATAACGCCAGCTGCCGTTGTCCACCAAACTGCCCGCTGCCGAACGCCCCTGGTCATAGGCGGCACTGGCAAGACTCGGCCAGCCGATGACATCGCCTGCGCCGTAGATATTGGGAACGCTGGTGCGGTAGTTCTCGTCGACTTCGATCTGACCGCGGCCATTGGCCTTGAGGCCGATGTTCTCCAGGCCCAGCTTGTCGGTGTTGCCGGTGCGACCGTTACACCAGAGCAAGGCGTCGGCCTTGATCTTCTTCCCGGACTTGAGGTGCAGGATCACACCGTTATCCAGGCCTTCGACCTTCTCGTATTCTTCGTTATGGCGAACCATCACGTTGTTGTTGCTGAAGTGATAACTCAGCGCCTGGGAAATCTCCGAATCCAGGAAGCTCAGCAACTGATCGCGGTTGTCCACCAGTTCGACCAGTACACCCAGACCACTGAAGATCGAGGCGTATTCACAGCCGATCACACCGGCACCATAAATGATCAGCTTGCGCGGGGTATGACCCAGGCTGAGGATGGTGTCGCTGTCATAGATACGCTTGTGATTGAAATCGATATCGGCAGGACGATAAGGGCGCGAACCGGTGGCGATGATGACCTGGTTGGCCACCAGCTTTTCGACGACGCCGTTGGCACATACCACGTCGATGCTGTTTTCGTCGGAGAAGCTGCCGGTACCGAAGAACACATCCACCCGGTTGCGGGCGTAGTAGCCAGTACGCGAGGCCACTTGCTTGGAAATGACGATTTCAGCGTTCTTCAACACATCCGGGAACGAAAACCAGCGCGGCTCGCCAATGGCACGGAACATCGGGTTGGTGTTGAAGTGGATGATCTGCTTGACCGCATGACGCAATGCCTTGGAAGGAATCGTGCCCAGGTGAGTGCAGTTGCCGCCGACCTGCCGACGGCTGTCGACCATCGCAACCTTGCGTCCCGCCTTGGCGGCATTCATTGCCGCTCCTTCTCCGGCTGGGCCGGAACCCAGTACCACTACGTCGTAGTTGTAGACAGCCATGCGTACTCCTTTAGAACATACCGAGGCGCCACTCTGGCATCTCTGGCTAAATCACGGGGTCCAGTCTAGCGCTGCACCAAGGGGGCGAACATTACCCCTTGGTCGCGCCGAAGGCCACTTTTGTCTGCTTGGCCTCGTTGCAATCGATCATTCTCACGCCATGAGTTCACTGCGACTGCACGGCACACAGCCGATCGAACGCCGGATTGCTGCGAATCATAAAACGCTTATCGGCGCGAATCACAAAAAAAGCAGCGATTTGATGCTGTTGTGCGTAATCCCAGCCCCGTTCCGGCCCAAGAATCAGCAACAGGGTAGACAAGCCATCGGCCATCAGGGCCGAAGGATGAATCACCGTCACCGATGCCAGGTCATGATCCACCGGCGCCCCGCTCAACGCATCCAGGGTATGGGAATAGCGGTGCCCTTCATATTCGAAGTAGTGACGGTAATCCCCGGACGTCGAAACACCGCAACCGTCCAGGGCAAAGATCTTTTGCGCGATCTGCTGATCGTCGCGAGGCGCTTCAAGAGCAACCCGCCATGCCGAACCATCGGGCTTGCGCCCTTTCACCTTCAGTTCGCCGGTGACCTGTACCAGATAGTCATGCACGCCCAGCTCATCGAGTCGTGCGGCGATGCGATCTACCGTGTAACCGGCAGCCATGCTGCTCAGGTCTATCTCAACATCGGCATCCTTGCACAGGCGCCGATTATCGATGCTCAGGTGCCGGTACCCCACTCGCTCATGCGCCCGGGCCAGTTCCCGCGCAGTCGGCACCTGCTGGCCACGGGACTGGGGGCCGAAACCCCACAGGTTCATCAACGGCAGGACCGTCAGGTCGAAAGCACCCTGCGTTTCACGGGACAAGTGCTCACCGACGCGAACCAGATCAAGCACCGCTGGCGGCATGATCTGGCATTGATTGACCGGCATGACATTGAAACGCTCGACATCCGAATCGCTGCGCCAGGTGGACATCTGCTGATCGACCTCGGCCAGTATCGCCTCGACTTCAGGCTGGACGACACGTACATCGGGCTGTCCGGGGTGGCGCACATAACTCACCGAATAACCGCTGCCCATGGTCGGCCCACCAAAATTCTGCAAGGCAGGCCCCGGATCGCAACCGGCCATGGCACCGGAAAACATCATGAGCACAGACCTGCCCAGCCACACCCTCATGGGCTCAGCACCAGGAAAAGGCGCTGTGCGACGTCCCTGCCGATGGCACTGCGATAGATATTGACCACGTCCTTTGCCCCTCCCGAGCTTTTGATCAGTGACTTGTAACCGATCATCCTCTGCTCGGGCAATTTCAGGTGAGCCGCCGTGAATGCCTGGGCGCTGTCCGTTTCGTTTCTGTAGTGGAAATGCGCCCACCATAACAACCGGTTGTCCTTGTCACGAATCGCATACTCCTGCAGAAAGTCATCGCGCCTGGCACCCGACATGTTTTTCCTGCCCTCGAAAGAGGAAATGTTGATTTCGCCCTGGCGATGCAGATAGCTGATACGTGCGGCTGTCGGCGGCTGAGACTTGATCATGGTGATACGCAGTCTGCGGCCTTCTGCTGTAAGACGGGCTGCTGCATCGCGCAACTGCGCGGCACTCGAGGTCAGCTGTTGCGACAGATTTTCAGATGTCCTGGCGCTTTCGGTCATCTGCTCGGCAAGCGCAATCAGCTTGCCCGCCTTGAAAACCAGAATGTCTTCGATATCTTCGGGCTCATAGGCCTGTGTGGCCTGCGAACGGGCCTTTTCGAGGGCAGGCTCCACTTCAAGCAGAAATGTACGGGCGCGTTTCTGCAGCTCACTTGCCGATACCGGTCGGGCACCGGGAGTCGGCCTTTCGGGTCTGGCGGTCTGCATTTCCACCCATTGGCCATCCGCATGCCGGTGCCAGGAACTGATCACCTGGCCAGTCTGCGTATTCATGACATCGGCGACTTCACCCGGAAAACTCTTGTCGTCGCGGCGTACATGCCCGACAAAGGAGCGATGATTTCGGGTCCTGATGACCCTCTTGTCAGGCTGCGCGACCCGCGGCACATATTCGACCACGGCGGGCGAAGGCTCGACGTTTTCCTGAATCAGCTTCGCCAGTTGGGTTTGAGTCCTCTCGCACAGCATATTGAGCTCGCGCCTGAAGCTCTCCAGGTACTGAACCTGATCCCCGGTGAAGAGCCCGACATCGACATCGTCAGCAATCCCTCTGGCCTTGTGATACTCGCGCAAGACACTTTCCAGAACATCGATTCGTTCGGCCAGCGAATAGTCGTTGGGCCTTTCAAGCTCGGCATGAGACGCGAACGCGCCACTCAAGCCCATGTCGTTGCGCAACTCCTTGAAAGGCCGAAACTCTTCATTGGGTGTCATGTGCTCTTTGCTGAAACACAGCTCCAGGTACGACATCATGTGCTGGAAACTCCACTCGAGGTTGGAGAACAGCTTGCCTTGATAAAGCGTCGTAACCTGCTTGCGCCAGAACTCTTCGCCCACCTTGGGCACCGCGCGCAGCTTCTCCCAGAGCGATTCGCGAATCTGCGACCAGTGCATGCCCTTTTCCTGTCTGTTCGACAGCGACTTGAACAGTCCCAGATAGGTTTCGATATTTTCATCCGAGAGCACGCTCCCGGTACCGGCCATTTTCGCGATTTCGGTGCCGGCCAGGATGCCGTTCTCAGCCGCCAGCCGACCTTCCAGAAACTCCAGATAGATCGTGACCCGTGCAATATCCTGTGCCCTCTGTCGCTCGGGAGGTCGATCTCCTGCCCGCAACTGCTCCCACAGATTCATCCGCTGCTTCAATAGCTCGACCTCTTCGCCCATTGCGCTTTCGAGACGGTCGAAAAAAAGCTGCCGCACTTCACCGGTGGCCGTATTCAGATGCGCGTTGTAGCCTGTGATCCTGTTCACCAGTTCCGTTTCGCGCCCATCGAGCTCTGCAAGGCTCTGATTGATACGGGTCAGGTTCTCTGCGTTCTGCCGGGCCATCTGACGAATGTTTTTCTTCGGCCCGCCACCACGCAGATGCAGCCCCAGATCCAGATTCCATTCCTGGCCATCGTGCCTGAGCCAGGGACCGGGCACCTCTGGACTGTCGGGACGCACGACACGCACTCCATCCTCCCCGACCGTAACCCGAAACAGGTCGCTGCCGACTCTGGCCAGCCAGAGGTCATTGAAGCTGTAGAGACCGGCATACGTCCCCGAGGCAACAGGATTGCCGGGGACAGTTGCAGGCCGGATCTTGAATTTTTCCAGTTCCAGACGCTGTGCTCCGCTGAGTCGATTGCCGGGTTGCGACCAGGAAAAGTCGAGCACCGTCCGCACATCGCTCAACAAGCTCCCGGCAACGGCAGGAGCCTGACGAACGGTTACAGGATCGGCTGCCATAACCGGCTCTGCCAGCATCCGCCTGGTGGCAAGCCTATTCACGGATGCCAGGTTATTGAGAGAAACCCCGGAATGCAGCAAGACCAGCGAGATATTGAGCAACAGGCCGGCCAGCTGTGCCGAGCCCCCTTCATTCTCCGAAACGGGTCTGGAAAGTTGCTGATCGACGCCGGACAACAGTTGCTCGAGCCACAAGGCATTGGCAAACGGCCCGCTGAACAGCGGCAGCACGGTATTGAGCAAGAGCCAGCCGCCTTCCTTGAACAGCGCCCAGCGACTTTCAGCATTGGAAACAGCATTGCGATCTGCCAGTTCGATCAGCGCCCGGGCATTGGCATTGAACAGGCCGAGCATGATGTCGCCCTGCAGAACATCGGTGCCCAGCACCGCTGGCTGGGGTTTTTCCAGGGGGGCGGAATCCGAGCCCAGACCAAAGCGAACGATATGTGGCTCATCAAAACCGCCATTGGCATAAACCGGACGCGCACTGTCACTCAACCAGACCAGTATGTCGTTTTGCAATGCTCCGGGTTGTTTGACCGCCGCAAGCAACGCCGACCAGTTGGCAAACTCGGTCAGTGGGGTATGGGCAAAAGGCCTGTAAAGCACATGCGGGCCGACAGCGTTATCCTGCGGGCCGATCACGAACATATTGGCCACCACATCGGCCCGATGTCCCGCCTGACGAACGAAGGACAGGGGTCGCAGGACGATTGGCCGAGTACCGACACGTCGCTCGGTCACACTTGTCTGCATGATGGCGCAAACGGATTGATAAGCCCTCTGGCTCAGATCGCCCTTGATCTTCTGCTCCAGCGCCTGTAAAGGCAGCTGGAGACGCAACTGAGCGGCAAACAAGGCCTCGCGCCGCTGCGCTTCGGCGGTGTCAGTCACCAGATAACGCTTGAGCAGATCCGGATAAACCTGGCCGATATCGACGCGCACGGTAAGCTCTTTCAGATACTCCCCCGTCATCCAGTGCGGCAATGGTTTTCCATCCGTGCGATAGACCTTGATTTCCCCAGCAGGCAGCCCGGCAAGATTTTCCAGAGCGAACTCGGGAAATGTCATGATCACCGGCTCGACACCCCCGGATACAACAACCTGACCGCCTGACGGCACAGCAATAGCAGTGACTTTGTTTATTCGCACTTGAATCTGTTCGGGCAGGAAGTCCACTCCGTCGAGGTGATCCTGAGCGATGGCCATGGCCAGGGATCGGGACGCGAATTCAAGAATCGGCGGCAGCCCTTCATTGAAGGAGTGGCCCCCGGAACGCTTCTGGGTCACCGCCAGATCGACCATCAGGCGACTGTACTGATTGCGGTCCGCTTCCTGCGCGTTTCTCATCCACAGCGGTAAACGCTCAATGTCCAGCGCCGAAGAACGAGCGGATTCCACCTCAAAGAGTCCGCAGATGTCGGTCAGCGCTGCCAGTGAATGTTCCAGACGATCAAGATCATAGTCCGGGCTGCTTTCGAGCCCCTGGATGCCCACCAGCTGGTTCTCCAGCAATGCCATGACCAGCACGCCGAAAATGTCGTCTTCCGGCTCATGGGCGGTCCACTGCACGTTCAGTTTCTCCACCTGATCATCCAGCAGATACGCCAGGCTTCGCTCCCAGGCGCTGAACGTCGGCCAGCTCTGGTAGCGACCCGACAGCTGATACATCAGGACCTGCTCATTGCCCTTCCGAGTGTTGAAAATGACCAGGGCCGGCAGGATCACCGATTTAGAGTCGGGTCCGCCGACCTGCAAGCGAATAATGCAGGTACTGGGCAGCGGTCGCTGTACAGCCAACCGTTCACGCTCGGCTTTTTCCGGAAACAGGGCGACATCGTGCAACCATTTCCTGGCCATGGGCGACTGCTCACGGGAAGGCGTTGTGCTCAGTTCATCGAGCAAGACCTGCTTGATCCGCCCCGCCAGCCACTCCCAGCGGCTGCGGCAACCGGCAGACTCTTCAGTGCACTCGCTCCAGTAATTGACCAGTGCCAGCTTGAAGGTTTCGAACAGACCGAGCGCTACCCGGTTCAGCAAAGCACTGACGTCGGACATTTCTACAGACAACGGGCCTGCCGCCCCCAGCAGCATGTGCTGTGCGCTGCTCCACTTCACGCTGGACTGGGCTGCGAAATGCTCCAGCAGACAGTCGACAAGGGGTTGAGCCTCTTGTGAGGCTGAAGATGAGAGACGTGTTGCGGTCGTCTTGCGGGAGACGACTGCCGTCTGCGGGTCGATCTGCAATGTCGGATACAACTGACGCAGCTCCTGACGCAAGGTTGCGACAGCGACCCGACGCAAGGTCGGGCGAGCGGCAAATTGTTCTGCAACATCGAATGCAATAGTCATATGAAATCGGCTCACTTGTTTGATGGCCACCTGCAAGCCAGAGGCCCAGGCGCTATTTCAATGAGCTAAAGCCATATGCCCCCTCCCCGAGACATAAACAAATACCCCATACAGTCATGATCGACCTCGCATTTCAAAAGACTGTCATGCAGTGGAAGGTTGTTTTCGAAGGCGTTTACACATATGGTTACAATTATGCGTCAGGTGCGGGCTTGAGCCTTCACCGGTGCAAAGCAGGACATAAATACAACGGATCCCCTAGCTATACAGCCTAAGTGAGTATTTCCAATGGCCTCAAACACAGGCAAGGGCAAGGCGATTTTTCGCGTTGTCAGCGGTAACTTTCTTGAAATGTTCGACTTCATGGTCTACGGCTTCTACGCCACAGCCATCGCCAAGACCTTCTTCCCTGCCGACAGCGCATTCGCGTCCCTGATGCTTTCGCTGGCTACCTTTGGTGCCGGCTTCCTGATGCGCCCTCTGGGTGCGATTTTCCTGGGCGCCTACATTGACCGTCACGGTCGCCGCAAGGGGCTGATCATCACGTTGGCGCTGATGGCTCTGGGCACTGTGTTGATCGCCTGTGTACCGGGTTACGCAACCCTGGGCGTTGCCGCTCCCCTGCTGGTTCTGCTGGGCCGTCTGCTGCAGGGCTTCTCCGCGGGCGTGGAGCTGGGCGGCGTTTCGGTCTATCTGGCGGAAATTTCCACCCCGGGCCGCAAAGGCTTTTTCGTCAGCTGGCAGTCGGCCAGTCAACAGGCGGCCGTGGTTTTCGCCGGTCTGCTGGGCGTCGGCCTCAACCATTGGCTCAGCCCTGATCAGATGGGCGAATGGGGCTGGCGCGTGCCGTTCCTGGTGGGCTGCCTGATCGTACCGGCCATCTTCATCATACGTCGCTCGCTGGAAGAGTCGCCCGAGTTCGAGGCTCGTACTCATCGTCCGAACCTGAGCGAAGTCATGCGCTCCATCAGCCAGAACTTCGGCCTGGTGCTGGGCGGTATGGCGCTGGTCGTGATGACCACCGTGTCTTTCTACCTGATCACCGCCTACACCCCGACCTTCGGCAAGAACGAACTGCATCTGTCGGACATCGACAGCCTGCTGGTAACGGTCTGCGTGGGCGTGTCCAACTTTATCTGGCTGCCGATCATGGGTTCGTTCTCCGACCGTATCGGGCGCAAGCCACTGCTGATCGCTGCAACCGTGCTGGCCATCGCAACAGCCTATCCGGCCCTGTCGTGGCTGGTGGCACACCCGAGCTTCGGCAATCTGCTGATGGTGGAGCTGTGGTTCTCGTTCCTGTATGGCTCTTATAACGGCGCCATGGTGGTAGCCCTGACCGAAATCATGCCGGTAGACGTTCGCACCACCGGTTTCTCCCTGGCCTACAGCCTGGCGACTGCAACCTTCGGTGGCTTCACCCCGGCGGCATGCACCTACCTGATCCATGTACTGGATAACAAGGCAGCGCCAGGCATCTGGCTGACCGGCGCGGCGATCCTGGGCCTGATCGCAACACTGGTGCTGTTCCGCAAGGGCGGACACAAACTGCAAACCCCGGGTGTTACAGCTACAGCCTGATCAGTACTGTAGAAACGCAACATCACAATGCCCCGACCCTGTGCCGGGGCATTTTCGTTTTCAAACCTTGAGTTTCCAGGGCCTGAAACTCAGCCACAGCAACACACCCGGCAACTGCAAGGCAATCATCAGGCCCAGCGACCACTGATAAGCCTCCACCGGGTGCCCTGCCCCCTCGCCCATAGGCCATAGATTCAGCACGATCCCCATCAGCCATTGCAGGAAAAACGCGAGTACGAATACCACCAGGTTGAAGGACGAGCTCACTCGTCCCGCCAGTTCGGGTGCAACCGACTGGGCAACGATGGCGTAGTTCATGGTGGTGGACGTACCAAAAAAGCTGAACCCCATGGCAATCAGGTACGGTGAAACCGGCAAGCCGCTGGCCATGAGCATCTGGAAGACGATAAAGATCACCATCCCCGCACCGCAGACCATGATCGGCTGCACCCCGAAACGGCGCAGATAATCGGTAATGGCACCAAACGCCAGAGAACCGGCAACCATGGCGACAGTGCCGAACAGCAACACGCTGGCCATGCCCGAATCACTCAGACCGGCCATATCGCGCAACCACGGCCCCATCCACAACGACAGCACGGACATGTAAATCGCATGGGCGAATACCGAGTACAGAGCCAGACGCCAGAAGGTCCATGACGAATAGAGCTTGCCCACGGCAGCGAACATGTCGGAGTAACGCGTGCTCCTGGCTTCGTAAGTCCGGGGGACGCTGACGTGAATGATCACGGCGACACAAAAAGTCAGCAACGCCAGAATCAGAAACGCTTCACGCCAGGTGAACCAACTGAGCAGCACATGCAATGGCGTGGTGGAGGCCATTGCACCCAGCCCGCCAATCGACAGCAGACAAGCCGTACTCAAGGGCAGACGCTCAGGCGGCAACCAGATGGCGCAGGCCTTGATGGCGCTCATCAGCGACCCTGCCACACCCAGGCCGATCAGGCCGCGCCCCACCAGCAGACCCGCTTCGGTGCTGGATATGCTGAAAATCACCGCACCCAGTACCGCGAGCAGCAGCATCGGCGCCTGCACGCTTCGAGGACCGTAACGATCGAGCATGACACCCAGCGGAATCTGCGCTGCCGCGAAGGTCAGGAAATAGGCCCCCGTCAACAATCCCAGACTGCTCGCAGGCAGGCTCAGGTCCGTCTGCAGATCGACGTAGATCACGGCATTGACCGTACGGAACATGTAAGAGACGAAGTGCCCCAGGCCAAAAGGGATGAAAATCGTCAGAAACAACATGAAAAAACTGCTTTTGAGCTGTTTCTGCGCACAATCCATTGTCGAACCACCGCTCATCAAGCGACTCTCCATAAACAAAACGGGCCGAAACCTGTAGATACAGGATTCGGCCCGTTTGGGGAACTGCCCGGCAAGACCGGGCAATTACATCATTACTGCGGGAAGGCTGGCGGGTTGACGCCGGCGATATCTTCCATGACGCGAACAACCTGGCAGCTGTAACCGAATTCGTTGTCGTACCAGACGTACAGAACAACGCGGTTGTCATTGACGATGGTTGCTTCGCCATCCACGACACCGGCGTGGCGCGAGCCGACGAAGTCGGTGGAAACCACTTCCTGCGAGTTCACGAAGTCGATCTGCTTGTGCAGGTCCGAGTGCAGCGCCATGTGACGCAGGTACTCGTTCATTTCTTCGCGGCTGGTGGCTTTCTCGAGGTTGAGGTTGAGAATGGCCATGGAAACGTTCGGCGTCGGAACGCGGATCGCGTTACCGGTCAGCTTGCCGGCCAGTTCAGGCAGAGCCTTGGCAGCAGCAGTGGCAGCACCGGTTTCGGTGATGACCATGTTCAGCGCAGCGCTGCGGCCACGACGATCGCCCTTGTGGAAGTTGTCGATCAGGTTCTGGTCGTTGGTGTACGAGTGAACCGTTTCAACGTGACCATTGACGATACCGAACTTGTCGTTGACAGCCTTGAGCACCGGCACGATGGCGTTGGTGGTGCAGGATGCAGCGGATACGATCTTGTCGTCGGCCGTGATTTCACCGTGGTTGATACCGTGCACGATGTTCTTCAGCTTGCCCTTGCCAGGCGCGGTCAGAACAACGCGGTCGATACCCGGGCACGCCAGATGCTGGCCCAGACCGTCGGCATCACGCCATACACCGGTGTTGTCCACCAGCAGGGCGTCCTTGATACCGTACTGGGTGTAATCCACCTCGGCAGGGTTCTTGGCGTAGATGATCTGGATCAGGTTGCCGTTGGCAGTCAGGGTGCTGTTGGCTTCGTCGATGGTGATGGTGCCGTCGAACGGACCATGTACCGAGTCACGACGCAGCAGGCTGGCACGCTTGACCAGATCGTTTTCCGCGCCTTTGCGGACAACGATGGCACGCAGGCGCAGGCCTTCGCCACCACCGGTCTTCTCGATCAGGATACGGGCCAGCAGGCGACCGATACGACCGAAACCGTAAAGCACGACGTCGGTGCCTTTGGCCGGAGTGGCGTTTTTCTTGCCAACGACACTGGCCAGTTCGTCACGCACGAACTGCTCGGCGGAACGGCCATTGCCTTCGGTCTTGAATTTCACGGCCAGCTTGCCCAGGTCCACCGAAGCGGCACCCAGCTCAAGCTCGCTCATCGCTTTGACGAGCGGGAAAGTTTCGTGCACGGACAACTCAAGTGCATCGGACTGGCGATGACGGGCAAAGCGGTGAGCTTTGAGAATCGCGATGACTGAACGGTTGATCAGGCTGCGGCCATAGATCGAACTCACCACATTGTTATTGCGGTAGAGCTGGCCGATAAGCGGAATCATCGCCTCGGCGAGCGCTTCACGATCGATCCATTCACCAAGACACTGGTCGGGCTTCTGAGTCACGGGAACCTTCCACATGTAGGGGCTGAAAAAAGGGGCTACATTATGCCGCCGCCTTTGTTTATGAGCAATGCGCCGTTGTCAGATCAACGCGCACTACATTTTGTTCCTCATATGAACGACAAATCGCCGCGCCGGGCTTTTATGCTTCAAGCTGACCTGAAAACTGACAGCCAGTACCTTACCCCGGTACAATCGCCGCCCCTGTCGCAACGCCTGGAGCCTGACCTTCCGTGCCCGTTCTGCGTCTACCGCTTCTTCCTGCCGCTGCCGGCAAACAACACTGGGGCAATCTTCCCGGTGCCGCACTGAGCCTGGCTATTGCCGAGGCAGCCAGCGCCGCCAAGCGCTTCACCCTGCTTTTGACCGCCGACAGCCAGAGCGCCGAGCGGCTGGAGCAGGAACTGAGGTTCTTCGCGCCGACACTGCCGGTCCTGCATTTCCCGGACTGGGAAACCCTGCCCTACGACCTGTTCTCGCCGCATCAGGACATCATTTCCCAGCGTATCGCCAGCCTCTACAGCCTGCCGGAACTGGATCATGGCGTATTGGTAGTTCCCATCACCACCGCCCTACATCGACTGGCCCCGACCAGATTCCTGCTGGGCAGCAGCCTGGTACTGGATGTCGGCCAGAAGCTCGATGTCGAAGCCATGCGCACACGTCTGGAGGCCAGTGGATATCGCTATGTCGATACGGTGTACGAACATGGCGAGTTCACCGTGCGCGGCGCGTTGATCGATCTGTTTCCGATGGGCAGCAAGGTGCCGTACCGGATCGACCTGTTCGACGACGAAATCGAAACCCTGCGCACCTTCGATCCCGACACGCAACGTTCCATAGACAAGGTCGAGTCGGTCCGCCTGCTGCCGGCCCGGGAATTCCCGTTGCAGAAGGAAGAAGTCACACGCTTCAAGGCGCGCTTTCGCGAGCGCTTCGACGTGGACTTCCGGCGCAGCACGATCTTCCAGGACCTGAGCAGCGGCATCACGCCAGCCGGGATCGAGTACTACATTCCGCTGTTCTTCGAGGAAACCTCGACCCTGTTCGACTACCTGCCCCAGGACACCCAGGTGTTCTCGCTGCCGGGCATCGAACAGGCCGCCGAAAACTTCTGGAACGATGTGCGCAACCGCTACGAAGAGCGTCGCATCGACCCGGATCGCCCGCTGCTGCCGCCTGCCGAGCTGTTCCTGCCGGTGGAAGACTGCTTTTCACGCCTCAAGAGCTGGCCGCGAGTGGTTGCCAGCCAGCAGGATGTCGAGCCCGGTGTCGGTCGCGAACGCTTCCCGGCCCAGGGGCTGCCGGATCTGGCCATCGAGGCCAAGGCCAGTCAGCCGCTGGCCGCGCTGTCGACCTTTCTCGACGAATTCCCCGGTCGCGTGCTGTTCACCGCAGAATCCGCCGGACGCCGCGAAGTGCTGCTGGAGCTGCTGGATCGCCTGAAACTGCGTCCCAGGACCGTCGATAGCTGGCTGGACTTCGTCAATGGCAAGGACCGGCTGGCAATCACCATCGCACCTCTGGATGAAGGTCTGGTGCTGGAACAACCGGCACTGGCCCTGGTGGCCGAAAGCCCGTTGTTCGGGCAGCGGGTCATGCAGCGCCGACGCCGTGAAAAGCGCAACGACAACGGCAATAACGATGCAGTGATCAAGAACCTCACCGAACTGCGCGAAGGCGCGCCGGTGGTGCACATCGATCATGGCGTCGGCCGCTACCTCGGGCTGGCGACGCTGGAAGTCGAAAATCAGGTCGCCGAGTTCCTGATGCTGGCCTATGCCGAAGATGCCAAGCTGTATGTACCGGTCGCCAACCTGCACCTGATCGCCCGCTACACCGGCAGCGACGACGAAAATGCGCCGCTGCACCGCCTGGGCTCGGAAACCTGGCAGAAAGCCAAGCGCAAGGCCGCCGAACAGGTGCGCGATGTGGCCGCCGAGCTGCTGGACATCTACGCTCGCCGGGCTGCCCGCGAAGGCTATGCCTTCCAGGACCCGAAAGCCGATTACGCCACATTCAGCGCCGGTTTCCCGTTCGAGGAAACACCGGACCAGCAGACCACCATCGAAGCGGTCCGCGCCGACATGCTGGCGCCCAAGCCCATGGACCGTCTGGTCTGCGGCGATGTGGGTTTCGGCAAGACCGAAGTGGCAATGCGCGCCGCATTCATTGCCGTACACGGCGGACGTCAGGTAGCGATTCTGGTGCCCACCACCCTGCTCGCCCAGCAGCATTACAACAGCTTCCGCGACCGCTTTGCCGACTGGCCGGTCCGGGTAGAAGTCATGAGCCGCTTCAAGTCCGCCAAGGACGTGAGCGCTGCCGTGGCCGATCTGGCCGAGGGCAAGATCGATATCGTCATCGGCACCCACAAGCTGCTGCAGGACGATGTAAAAATCAAGAATCTGGGGCTGGTGATCATCGACGAAGAGCACCGCTTCGGAGTACGCCAGAAAGAACAGCTCAAGGCCCTGCGCAGTGAAGTCGATATCCTGACCCTCACCGCAACACCGATCCCGCGCACGCTGAACATGGCCGTGTCGGGCATGCGCGATCTGTCGATTATCGCCACACCGCCGGCCCGCAGACTGTCGGTCCGCACCTTTGTCATGGAGCAGAACAAGCCGACCATAAAGGAAGCGCTGTTGCGCGAGCTGCTGCGCGGCGGTCAGGTCTACTACCTGCACAACGACGTCAAGACCATCGAGAAATGCGCCGCCGATCTGGCCGAACTGGTGCCCGAGGCACGTATCGGCATCGGGCACGGCCAGATGCGCGAGCGCGAACTCGAACAGGTGATGAGCGACTTCTACCACAAGCGCTTCAACGTGCTGATCGCCTCGACCATCATCGAGACCGGCATCGACGTGCCCAGCGCCAACACCATCATCATCGAGCGCGCCGACAAGTTCGGTCTGGCGCAGTTGCACCAGCTGCGCGGCCGGGTCGGACGCAGCCATCACCAGGCTTATGCCTATCTGCTGACGCCACCACGCAAGCAGATCACCCCCGATGCCGAGAAGCGCCTGGAAGCCATCGCCAACACCCAGGACCTGGGCGCAGGTTTTGTACTGGCCACCAACGATCTGGAAATCCGCGGCGCAGGCGAACTGCTGGGCGACGGTCAGAGCGGCCAGATCCAGGCCGTCGGCTTCACCCTGTACATGGAAATGCTCGAACGCGCCGTCAAGTCGATCCGCAAGGGCGAACAGCCGAACCTCGACCAGCCGCTGGGCGGCGGTCCGGAAATCAACCTGCGGGTTCCGGCACTGATTCCCGAATCGTACCTGCCGGACGTGCATACCCGCCTGATCCTCTACAAGCGCATTGCCAACGCCGCCGACGAGGATGGCCTGAAGGACCTGCAGGTGGAGATGATCGACCGCTTCGGCCTGCTGCCCGAACCCACCAAGAGCCTGATACGCATCACGCAGCTCAAGCTGCATGCCGAGAAACTGGGCATCCGCAAGATCGATGCCGGGCCTCAGGGTGGACGTCTGGAGTTCGCAGCCGATACCCCGGTTGACCCGCTGACCCTGATCAAACTGATCCAGAGCCAGCCCAACCGCTACAAGTTCGAAGGTGCCACACTCTTCAAATTCATGGTCCCCATGGAGCGCCCCGACGAGCGCTTCAACACGATCGAAGCGCTGCTTGAGCGCCTGACCCCGAAAACTGCTTGAAGGATTCATCCATGCGTCTGTTCCGTTCATTGATCCTGCTGCTGACGCTTGTCGCTCCGACAGCCTTTGCCGACAGCCTGTATCAGGTGGAAATGATCCTGTTTCGCCAGCTCGGCGAGCCTGCTGCCACACTGCAGTTCGCCCCCGAAGACTGGAGCGCCGGCGCCACCCGCATCGACTCCGGCAACGAGCGAAGCCCTGCATTGAACGACATGGCCAGCAAGCTTCAGGACAGCGGTAAATATCAGGTACTGCTGCAAAAGGCCTGGCAACAGAGCATCGGCACCGAAAACAGTAAAATGGCCGTGACCAGCGGCAAGGAACAACTCGGCCACTTCCCGGTGGAGGGCACCATCAGCCTGGCAATCTCGCGCTTTACCGATATATCCGCGAACTTCTGGATCAACCAGCTTGATCCTCATGGCATATTGATCAGCAGTGAGCACATGAAACAGACCGCCAGGGTCAAGAACGGCGAGCTGATCTATCTGGATAACAGCAGCCTGGCCCTGCTGATAAAAGTTTCTCCCCTTTGAGCACTCAGGAGCGCACCTGCGCTCCCTTTCTTTTGAGCATCGCTAAGGCGTAGGGCTTTTTAAAACAGTGTCGTCCATTCTCGAAAAAGTCCTTGCTTCGGCATGGACACAGCTATTCAAACCCCAGACTCTTGAGCGGGGGTACAGCTATGCCCTGCAAAATCGCATCGCACTCGAAGAGTCCAGCCCGCAGATCATTCGCACCACCTGCCGGGGCTCAGGGTACGAGCTCTACACCCAGACCCTGCTGTTCAAGGACCCGGATCGCTACAAGAACTTTCTGGTCTGCAAGTGCACCTGCCCGGTACACAACGATTGCAAGCATTGCGTAGCGGCCCTGCATTTTCTGCAGGACCCGGCCAACAAGCAGGCCCTGGCTGCCGCCATGGCTTCCCACGCCAGCGAGGTTGCAGAACATCAGACCACCCTGCCCGAGCGCCTGATCGACACCATCAGACCCATACCGCGACTGATACTCGCCAGCATCGAATTCAGCGCCTACGAGCCGCGCAACGGTCGCATGCAACGCCACATCCAGCACCGTGCGGCTCTGGCCTTCGCCTATGGCAAGCACTATGCAGTCGGCACTACCAACGTCAGCATTCTGGTCAGTTCCCTGGGCAGCGATCTGGTCAACCAGAAGAGCGACATCATCGAGCACACCGAAACCGAAACCCTGCGCATCCGTCGCCAGGGCGAGCAGGAGCGGCAATATCGCCAGCAACTGAACGACATCGGCTTCAAGGTCGCCACCCGACAAAGCAAGGCCCTGCCCGACAGCGCCGGGGACATGTATGAATTGCCTACCGACAAGGCCTGGCTGCATTTTGTACTGGACGACCTGCCAAGGCTGCGCGAGGAAGGCTGGGAAATCGAGATACGCGACGACTTTGGCTTCGATGTCACGCCCGTGGACGACTGGTATGCCGTCATCGACGAGGAAACCGAGCGCGACTGGTTCGACCTGGAACTGGGCATCATCGTCAACGGCGAACGCCTGAGCCTGCTGCCGATCCTGATCAACCTGCTGCGCAGCCACCCGGAACTGATGAGCCCTTCGGCCGTCGCCAAGCGCGGCGATGAAGAACAACTGCTGGTCCAGCTCAATCACTTCACCCAGAACGGCGGCGGCCCGGTACAAGTCGCCCTGCCCTACGGGCGGCTCAAGCCGGTGCTGGCGACCCTGGGTGATTTCTACTGGCGCGAGGAAGACAGCAATACCCTGCGCATGAGCCGGGCCGATGCGGCGCGCCTGACCGAACTCGATGACCTGCCACTGGTATGGCAAGGCGGCGACCGCCTGCGCCAGTTCGCCGAACGACTGGTGAACATCAAGGATGCGCCGATCGTCATGCCCGAAGGCCTGAATGCCACGCTGCGCCCTTATCAACTGGAAGGCCTGAGCTGGATGCAGTCCTTGCGCGAGCTGGAAGTGGGCGGCGTGCTGGCCGATGACATGGGACTGGGCAAGACCCTGCAGACCCTGACGCATCTGCTGATGGAGAAACAGGCCGGACGCCTCGACCGCCCTGCCCTGGCGGTCATGCCCACCAGCCTGATCCCCAACTGGCTGGACGAAGCCGAAAACTTCACGCCTCAGCTCAAGGTCCTGGCCCTGTATGGCGCCAATCGTCATCAGGAAGCCAGCAATCTTCAGGACTACGACCTGATCCTGACCACCTACGCCCTGCTGCCCCGGGATCTTGAACTGCTGGAGAAACTGCCGCTTCACGTGCTGATTCTCGATGAAGCACAGTACATCAAGAACCCCAACAGCAAGGCCGCCCAGGCCGCACGCAACCTCAATGCCCGCCAGCGCCTGTGCCTGAGCGGTACGCCCCTGGAAAACCATCTGGGCGAGCTGTGGTCGCTGTTCCACTTCCTGATGCCTGGCTGGCTGGGCAGCAGCAAGGAATTCAACAGCAACTACCGGACGGCCATTGAAAAACACGGCAATGTGGATCGCCTGCATCACCTCAACGCCCGCATAAAACCCTTCCTGCTACGTCGCACCAAGGAACAGGTGGCGACCGAGCTGCCGCCCAAGACCGAGATCATTCACTGGGTCGAACTCAATGACGCGCAACGCGACGTCTACGAGACCGTACGCCTGGCCATGGACAAGAAGGTTCGCGACGAGATCTCCCGCAAGGGCGTGGCCCGCAGCCAGATCATCATTCTTGAAGCGCTGCTCAAGCTGCGTCAGGTCTGCTGCGACCTGCGACTGGTCAATGACGACATGCCGGTCAATGCCAAACAGGGCAGCTCGGCCAAACTGCAAAGCCTGATGGAGATGTTCGAGGAACTGCTGGCCGAAGGTCGCAAGATCCTGCTGTTCTCGCAATTCACCTCGATGCTGACCCTGATCGAGCAGGAACTGGAACAGCGCGGCATTCCCTATGCCCTGCTCACAGGATCGACCCGGGACCGTCGCACACCGATTCATGAATTCCAGAACGGCAAGCTGCCGGTGTTCCTGATCAGTCTGAAAGCCGGCGGCACCGGCCTGAACCTGACCGCTGCCGACACCGTGATTCACTATGATCCCTGGTGGAACCCGGCCGCAGAAAACCAGGCCACCGACCGCGCCTATCGGATTGGCCAGGACAAACCTGTATTCGTTTACAAGATGATTGCCCGCGGCACGGTGGAAGAGAAAATCCAGCGCTTGCAGCAGGAGAAATCGGCACTGGCGGCAGGCGTTCTGGATGGCCGCTCGGCCGGAGACTGGAAGCTGCGCGACGAAGACCTGCAGGCGTTGTTCGCACCGCTGCCGGCAGCCCCGAAGAAAGGCAAGAAATAAGCGCCTATGGGGCATCCGAAACTTTTTGACAGGCAAATAAAAACCCGCCGAAGCGGGTTTTTCCAAAGACCATCCAGCTCCCTGTCGGCCGCCTCCCAGGCAATGGTCGATCATCCTTGATCCTGGCGAACTCCCTGTTCACCAGTTGTTGGATCCAATAGTACGGACCCCGGCATAAAGCGAAAAGAGCGAAATATCTTCAGCACTTGTAAGCCTTTGGCCATACGTTGAATCTGAAATGGCTGATGAAGCGGTTTTTCACTGCGCCGACAACACCCGCGCCAGGGTCGCTTTCACCTTGCCCATGCCATCGCGCAGCGCCTGCTCGATCTCGGCCATGGTGATGACAGTCGTCGACTTGCCCGCCGCCGGGTTGACCACCAGCGCCAGACAGGCGTAATCCAGCTCCAGCTCACGGGCCAGTGCCGCTTCCGGCATACCGGTCATGCCAACGATGTCGCAGCCGTCACGCTCAAGACGAATGATCTCGGCCACCGTCTCCAGACGCGGCCCCTGGGTGCAGGCATACACGCCACGATCACTGAACTCGCACCCTTCAGCCGCCAGTGCAGCGATCAGACGGGCACGCAGGGCTTCGCTGTAGGGATAGCTGAAGTCGATATGGGTGACCTGCTCCAGATCGTCGGCAAAGAACGTGTGCTGACGGCCGCTGGTGTAATCCACCAGATCATGGGGCACGCAGAAATGCCCGGTGCCCATGGCCGGATGAATACCCCCCACGGCATTCACCGCCAGAATCGCTTGCGCACCGGCCTGCTTCAAGGCCCAGATATTGGCGCGGTAGTTGACCTGATGCGGCGGCAGGCGATGAGGATGGCCGTGTCGGGCCAGGAACATCACTTCGCGACCGGCATAGTCACCGATCTGGATTTCGCCCGACGGCGCGCCATAAGGCGTATTCATGGGCAGGGACTGGCGAATGTTCAGACCTTCCAGCTGGGTCAGGCCCGTGCCGCCGATAATCGCGTAAACCGTCATTGCAAATCCTTAATCGATCAATTGGGCATTGCGCAGCGCCTGAAGCGCCGTCAACCAGCGTGGATGCTGGCGATAATCCGTCGAAGCATGAGCCTGGCCACGCATGCGGGCGATGCGCGCAGAAGGCTTGACCTTCAGGCGCTGCGCAGCGCTAAGGGCCAGCTCGGCGGCAGCACGGTCATTGCAGACCAGGCCCATGTCACAACCGGCCGTCAGCGCAGCCTCGATACGGCTGGCCGCATCCCCCACCACGTGAGCACCCGCCATGGACAGGTCGTCACTGAAGATAACACCGTCAAATTGCAGTTCGCCGCGCAGGATGTCCTGCAACCAGCGACGGGAGAAACCGGCAGGCTGCGAATCGACCTGCGGATAGATGACATGGGCAGGCATCACGGCTGCCAACTGCTTGCTCAGGCGCGCAAAAGGCACGAGGTCCTTGCTGCGAATCTCGTCCAGGCTGCGCTCGTCATTGGGGATTGCCACATGGGAATCGGCCTCCGCCCAGCCATGCCCCGGAAAGTGCTTGCCGGTGGCGGCCATGCCGGCAGCCTGCATGCCACGGATAAAGGCACCAGCCAGCAAGGCGGCCCGCTCCGGATCACCCTCGAAGGAACGGGTTCCAACTACCGCGCTGCGCTGGAAATCGAGGTCCAGGACCGGCGCGAAACTCAGATCCAGGCCCACAGCCAGCACCTCGGTCGCCATCAGCCAGCCGCAGTGTTCGGCCAATGACTCGGCATCGGGCTTGTCGGCAATGGCACGCATCGCCGGCAACCGCACGAAGCCCTGTCGCAGACGCTGCACCCTGCCACCTTCCTGATCCACAGCCAGCAGCAAGTCCGGGCGAACGGCACGAATGGCCGCGCTCAGCTCGCGTACCTGGCGCGGATGCTCGATGTTACGGGCAAAGATAATCAGACCGCCCACTTCGGGCTGACGTAGAAACTGACGGTCTTCGGCGGTCAACCAGGTACCGGCGATATCGACCATCAGGGAGCCTTGCAGGCCAGAACTCATAGAAAAACCCTTAACACACCATTCCAATCAATCCCGGCATGGTGCTTGATCCTGGAGCCTCGTGCAATGCGAGCGCATCCAGGAATCGTCAGGCCTTGGCGGCGACGGGGGCGCTTGAAGAGCTTTTGGTACGTGGCTTGAGCTGTGCGGCAATCATGGCAGCGTCTGTAACGCCGGTTTCCGCACGCATGCCGGCAGCCAGGAATGGCACCATCAGACGCATGACCTGCTCGATGGAAGTGTTGACGCCGAAATCGGTCTCGGCGATGGCGCGCAGGGCCTTGATACCGGACATGCTGAAGGCTGCGGCACCCAGCATGAAATGCACGCGCCAGAACAGTTCGATAGGCGGAATGCGTGGCGCGGCTTCGTTGACCAGGATCATGTAGCGGCGGAACACCTTGCCGTACATGTCTTCCAGATAGCGACGCAAGTGCCCCTGGCTCTGGCTGAAGGCAAGACCCAGCAGACGCATGAAGATCGACAGGTCATTGCCGCTGCGCGGCTGAACCACCAGCGCCTGCTCGACGAGCATTTCCAGCAGCTCTTCAAGGGTTGGCTTTTGCTCGGGCTTTGCCTGACGACGCTCCAGCTCGCGTTCGAGACTGATGCAGAAAGGCCCCAGAAAACGCGAGAAAACCGCCTGGATCAAAGCCTTCTTGGAACCGAAGTGATAGTTCACCGCAGCCAGATTGACCGACGCCTTGCTGGTTATCAGACGCAAGGAAGTTTCGGCAAAGCCTTTTTCTGCGAACAATTGCTCGGCAGCATCAAGAATGCGTTCAACGGTTTCCGACTGGGCCATGGCTCTCTGCCTAACAAACGAACGTTTGAAACATACGTATCAGCCGGGGCTCTTGTCAAGCGGGCTGTTCATATAGTGGCCGAACAGTCACTTATCCGACTTCTTGCAGACAGACTGCAACCCGACCGCCGGGCGACGAAAATGAAAAGGACGATTGCCAATACGCCTTCACTGTATATAATCCCAGTCACTGTATAAAAAGACAGAGCGCCCGCCATGATCAAACTGACGCCACGCCAAGCCGAGATTCTGGGCTTCATCAAACGCTGCCTCGAAGACAATGGCTACCCGCCTACCCGTGCGGAAATCGCTCAGGAACTGGGGTTCAAATCCCCCAACGCGGCCGAAGAACACCTCAAGGCACTTGCCCGCAAGGGTGCCATCGAAATGACTCCGGGCGCCTCACGCGGCATCCGCATTCCCGGTTTCGAGGCCAAGCCCGACGAAAACAGCCTGCCGATCATCGGCCGTGTTGCCGCTGGTGCGCCGATCCTGGCCCAGCAGCATATCGAAGAGTCCTGCAATATCAACCCGACCTTCTTCCATCCAAGTGCCGACTACCTGCTTCGTGTCCACGGCATGAGCATGAAGGATATCGGCATCCTCGACGGCGACCTTCTGGCCGTCCACACCACCCGCGAAGCCCGCAACGGCCAGATCGTGGTGGCACGAATCGGCGACGAGGTCACGGTAAAACGCTTCAAGCGTGAAGGCAGCAAGGTCTGGCTCATTGCTGAAAACCCGGAGTTCGCCCCCATCGAGGTCGATCTCAAGGATCAGGAACTGGTAATCGAAGGCCTGAGTGTCGGCGTCATTCGCCGCTAAGGAGACTCCATGCAGATCCATCAAGCACCGCATACGCAATTGCCGCTGTTCGAGGCGTTCCTGGCTCAGCCCATGACTCCGATGATTGCCGAAGAACCCGAAAAAGCCTGGAGAAACGAGCCGGAAGCTTTCAGTGAACTGACATTGCGCGGCGCTGCCGGGAACTGCCTGAGCCTCATGGCCCCCATTCTTCGAGAGCTGAGCCAGGATACCAGCGACCGCTGGCTGACCCTGATTGCGCCACCCTCGAGCCTGACTCAGACATGGCTGAGGGATGCAGGGCTCAACAGAGAGCGAATTCTGCTATTGCAACCGCGCGGGACTCAAAGCGCACTGGAGTTGACTCGTGAGGCGCTTCGACTGGGAAGAAGTCATACGGTGGTCAGCTGGCTCAACCCGCTGAGCGCTGCTGCTCGTCAGCAACTGGTCAATGCGGCACGGGTCGGGAATGCACAGAGCCTGAATATTAGACTGGGCTGATTGCCCACTCGTTAATGAAGAACTCTCGGGCCGGTGTCCTTTTCGAGCTCACCCTCGGCCAGCCGTCCGGCCATCTGCACACCTACGCTCAGCATTGCCTTGGCAATCTCGACATGCTGACCCTGCATGAAAGACTTGGCATCCGCCGAGAAGTCGAGGGTGACCAGCGCCCCTTCATCATCGGCTCGACGCAACTCTATGCGGCCGTCAGGTAGTTCGACAATTTCAAGAAAAGAGGTAGGCATCAGTACAAATACTCCGCGAAAGGCCAGCATTGTAACAGTCTGCCAGCCTGTAGATCATTGGTTTTAGCACTCGCTCAAGCCTTCACGAAAACGAATGGCCAGACCCTTTAGTTGTTGCCGCCAGCCTTCCAGTTCCTCACGAGTCAGCTCGATCTCAGGGTCACTGTCCAGATTTACCGCCACAATCATCGCCTGGGTCACATCCCCCTTGGGCGTTTTCGGGGCGCGAGGCGGCTCGAACAAGGCGCTGTAAGCCGACAGAAGCTGCGCCAGCCAGGTTTCCCGATTCTTCGTCAGCTCGACCAGCTCGGCCATCTCCGGGATTGCCACAGCGTCCAGCACTTCCTGAGTCAGCAGCAGTTCGGCCCGGGGCGCATTGGCCTGAGGCAAACGATAGAAACCTGCAATCTCATGACACAGCCCCAGCAGCGCGCCATACAAATGAAACAGGACAGCTTCACGCTCGGCCTGCAACAGTGCCTGGGCATTGATGGCCTGACCTTTCTCGGCCTTGCCCAGCGCCTCAAGCGCAAGCCCGGCAAAATAGATCTTCTGATTGGTGCGGGTATAGAGTTCATGGGCCATGGCGGCATTCTCCATAACGGTCAGATAAAAAGAGCATAGCCCCAAGCGTCAAAGCTCCCGACAGGATAAACCCGCCAGGAGCCTTTGGGACAAACCGTACCCGACTTGCGCCGGGCACATTCGATCAGCGCTTGTCTTCGACTTTCCAGACGCCACCCTCATAGAACGCACGCCAACCGGTCGGCTTGCCCTCCACTTCGGTCTGGACATATTGCTCTTTGGTCTTGCGGCTGTAACGAATTACCGCCGGGCGGCCATCGGGGTCTTTCTGAGGCGCTTCGCAGAGGAAATGATACTTGGGATCGATTTCGTGCTTGTGCGGCACGATCTCCATGACCAGCGGTGCGCGGGTTTCACGATTTTTCGGAAACTGGCTTGCAGCCAGGAACAGACCGGAAGCTCCGTCGCGCAGGATGTAGGTATCGTCGACCTTGTCGCACTTGAGCTCAGGCATCTTCACCGGGTCCATCTTCGGCGGCGCTGCATCACCACTCTTGAGCAGTTTGCGGGTGTTCTTGCATTCGGCATTGGTGCAGCCGAAGAACTTGCCGAAACGCCCGGTCTTGAGCTGCATTTCGCTGCCGCACTTGTCGCATTCCAGGCTCGGACCTTCGTAGCCCTTGATGCGATAGGTGCCCTCTTCGATCTCGTAACCCGAGCAATCCGGGTTGTTGCCGCAGATATGCAGCTTGTGCTTCTCGTCCAGCAGATAGGCATCCATGGCCGTGCTGCACACCGGGCAACGATGCTTGCCGCGCAATACGCGGGATTCGGACTCACCTTCATCATCCTCGGCGATCTCGTCACCGGGAGTCAGGTTGACCGTCGCCTTGCAACGCTCTTTCGGAGGCAGGCTGTAGCCCGAGCAGCCGAGGAATACGCCGGTCGAGGCGGTGCGGATCTGCATCGGGCGACCGCATACCTTGCACGGAATGTCGGTCATTACCGGCTGGTTGGCACGCATGCCGCTGTCAGGGGCTTCGGCCACTTCGAGCTTCTTGCGGAAGTCGCCGTAGAACTCGTCCAGCACGTTCTTCCAGTCGCGCTCACCCTGGGCCACATCGTCGAGGTTCTCTTCCATGCCGGCCGTAAAGCCGTAGTCCATCAGGTTGGAAAAGCTCTCGGACAGACGGCCTGTGACGATATCGCCCATTTTTTCCGAATAGAAACGGCGATTGTGCAATGCAACGTAGCCACGATCCTGAATGGTGGAAATGATCGCCGCATAGGTCGAAGGACGACCGATACCACGTTTTTCCATTTCCTTGACCAGACTTGCTTCGGAGTAACGCGCCGGCGGCTTGGTGAAGTGCTGGCTCGGGTCCAGCGCAACCAGTTTCAGTGTTTCGCCCTGCGCCATGTCCGGCAGCACACCGTCATCGCCCGGCTTGGACATCTGCGGCAATACGCGGGTGTAACCGTCGAACTTCAGGATGCGGCCCTTGGCGCGCAGTTCGAAGTCGCCAGCAGCAACGCTGACCGTGGTCGACAGGTACTGGGCCGGTGGCATCTGGCAGGCCACGAACTGACGCCAGATCAGTTCGTAAAGGCGCTCGGCATCACGCTCCATGCCCGACAGCTTGCTTGGATGGGTGTTGACGTCGGACGGACGAATCGCTTCGTGAGCCTCTTGTGCGCCTTCCTTGCTGCTGTAGACATTCGGAGAGTCGGGCAGGTATTTCTTGCCGAACTCTGTTTCGATGTACGTGCGCGCCATGCTGACGGCATCGGCCGACAGGTTGGTGGAGTCGGTACGCATGTAAGTGATGTAGCCCGCTTCATACAAGCGCTGGGCCATCATCATGGTTTTCTTCACACCAAAGCCCAGACGGTTACTGGCCGCCTGCTGCAAGGTGGACGTGATGAACGGTGCCGACGGCTTGCTGCTGGTCGGCTTGTCTTCACGCTTGACGATGCTGTAGCTGGAAGCCTTGAGCTTTTCCAGCGCCGCCATGGCCTGAGCTTCGTTGAGCGGTTTGAAGGCCTCGCCGTTTTCCCTGGCGACTTCAAAGCGCACATTGGCACCCTTGGCAGTGCCCAGGTCGGCGTGGATTTCCCAGTACTCTTCAGGAATGAAGGCGCGGATCTCGCGTTCACGCTCGACGACCAGTTTCACGGCAACCGATTGCACACGACCGGCCGACAGGCCACGAGCAACCTTCTGCCAGAGCAGAGGCGAAACCATGTAGCCCACAACGCGGTCGAGGAAGCGACGGGCCTGCTGGGCGTTCACACGGGCAATATCCAGCTCGCCGGGCTTTGAAAAGGCTTCCTGGATGGCTTTCTTGGTGATTTCGTTGAACACCACGCGCTTGAAGCGACTGTCGTCCCCGCCGATGGCTTCGCGCAGGTGCCAGGCAATGGCTTCCCCTTCGCGGTCCAAGTCCGTTGCGAGATAGATGGTGTCGGCATCCTTGGCCAGCTTGCGCAGCTCTTCGATCACCTTCTCCTTGCCGGGAAGGATTTCGTACTTGGCCTTCCAGCCGTGTTCGGGGTCGACGCCCATACGCGACACCAGCTGACGCCGGGCCTTTTCCTTGGGGCTCAGTGCGGGCGCTTCGCTCGCAGTTGCCTTGCCACGCTTGGCGGCAGGTTCCTTGGCAGCACTAGCCGAACCGCTGGTGGGCAGGTCTCGGATATGGCCGATACTCGACTTCACCACGTACTGGTTGCCCAAATACTTGTTGATGGTCTTGGCCTTAGCCGGGGATTCCACGATGACCAGCGATTTGCCCATGGATCAGAAAATTCCTGAAAACTAGATGAAAGACGAGTGGAGCTTATAAAGGCCACGCTATATATAGTGGCTACAAGGTGAGGTCAAGCACAGGCTGTTGTGCGATGCCGACTCACGGACGGCTGAAGAGACTCGGCTCGGCCTGAACCAAAGCAAAGCGCGGCACTTGCTCGCCGTCAACCTCGACGGACTCGAGGAACATACTCAAAGGACGCACCCACATCCCGAAATCACCGTAAAGAGCCTGGTAAAACACCACGTCCTCTTCGGTCTCGGAATGCCGCGCAACACTGAATACCCGGTACTCCGGGCCTTTGTAATGGCGATAGAGCCCTGGCTGTAATTGCATGCTGCTGCCCTCTTGAAACATGACTGAAACAACGGGTAAAAAAGTTGCCTTTTCCAAAATACAAAAGCCGGGGACCAGGCCCCGGCTCGCATCAATTCAGGGTCCGTTGACGACAACAGACCCTTTCAATCTCAGATGCGTTCAAAAACAGTGGCAATGCCCTGGCCCAGACCGATACACATGGTCGAGACACCCAGCTTGCCGCCATTCTGCTTCATTACATTGAGCAAAGTACCCGAAATACGCGCACCGGAGCATCCAAATGGATGGCCCAGGGCGATAGCGCCGCCGTTCAGATTAACCTTCTCGTTCATCTTGTCGAGCACTTTCAGATCCTTGAGCACTGGCAGGGCCTGTGCAGCGAAGGCTTCGTTGAGCTCGAAGAAGTCGATATCGGCAATGCTCAGGCCCGCACGCTTGAGGGCTTTCTGGGTTGCAGGCACAGGGCCGTAACCCATGATTGCCGGGTCGACACCCGCCACGGCCATGGAGCGGATGACGGCCATCGGCTCGATGCCCAGGTCCTTGGCACGCTGGGCAGACATGACGATCATGCAGGACGCACCATCGGTAATCTGCGATGAGGTACCCGCTGTCACAGTACCGCCCTTGGGGTTGAATGCAGGCTTGAGCGCCGCGAGACTTTCCAGGGTAGTATCCGGACGGATGGTTTCGTCGTAGTCGAAAACCTTGAGGAAACCGTTTTCGTCATAACCCTGCATCGGGATGATCTCGTCCTTGAACTTGCCCTCCAGCGTCGCCTTGTGGGCAAGCTGGTGGGAGCGCAGGCCGAAGGCATCCTGTTGCTCACGGGTAATGCCGTGCATCTTGCCGAGCATTTCGGCAGTCAGGCCCATCATGCCCGACGCCTTGGCAGCATGCAGGGACATGTGCGGGTTAGGATCGACGCCATGCATCATGCCGACGTGGCCCATGTGCTCGACGCCACCGATCACGAAGACATCACCGTTGCCGGTCATGATCGCCTGGGCTGCCGTATGCAGCGCACTCATGGACGAACCGCACAGGCGGCTCACGGTCTGGGCCGCGGAAGTGTGCGGAATCTGGGTCAGCAGCGACGCCATGCGCGCGATGTTCCAGCCCTGCTCCAGGGTCTGGTTGACGCAGCCCCAGATGACATCTTCCACCTCGGCCGGATCGATCTTCGCATTGCGCTCCAGCAACTTGCTGATCAGATGCGCCGACATGTCTTCGGCGCGGGTGTTGCGGTGCATGCCGCCCTTGGAGCGGCCCATCGGGGTGCGACCGAAATCAACAATCACGACGTCTCTTGGATTCAAGCTCATACGTTCATTCCTCAGAAGGCGCTTAACCGAAGAAGCTCTGGCCTTTACTGGCCATTTCACGCAGCTTCGCGGTCGGTTGATACAAGGCACCCAGCTCGGCATATTGGTCAGCGAGGGCAACGAATTGGGCGACGCCGATGGAGTCGATGTAACGCAGCGCACCACCACGGAACGGAGGGAAACCGATGCCGTAGATCAGGCCCATGTCGGCTTCGGCGGCGGTTTCGACGATACCGTCTTCCAGGCAGCGCACGGTTTCCATGCACAGCGGGATCATCATCCAGTTGATGATGTCTTCATCGGTCACTTCACGCTGCTCGTAGACAATCGGCTTGAGTACGTCCAGCACGGTCGGATCGCTGACCTTCTTGGGCTTGCCCTTCTTGTCCGTCTCGTAGGCATAGAAGCCCTTGCCGTTCTTCTGACCCAGGCGCTTGGCCTCATACAGCACGTCCACGGCAGAGCGAGTGTCGTCCTTCATGCGGTCCGGAAAACCTTCCGCCATGACGTCACGACCATGATGCCCCGTGTCGATGCCGACCACGTCCATCAGGTACGCAGGCCCCATGGGCCAGCCGAACTTTTCCATGACCTTGTCGATACGCACGAAGTCCACACCGGCACTGACCAGCTTGGCGAAACCGCCGAAGTACGGGAACAGGACCCGGTTGACCAGGAAGCCCGGGCAGTCGTTGACCACAATCGGGTTCTTGCCCATTTTCTTGGCGTAGGCAACGGTGGTGGCCACGGCTTCTTCGCTGGACTTCTCGCCACGGATGACTTCCACCAGCGGCATCATGTGCACCGGGTTGAAGAAGTGCATGCCGACGAAGTTTTCCGGACGCTTGAGGGCCTGAGCCAGCAAGGTGATGGAAATGGTCGAGGTGTTGGAGGCCAGGATGGCGTTTTCAGCCACATTGGCTTCGACTTCGGCCAGTACGGACTGCTTGATCTTGGGGTTTTCGACGACCGCTTCGACCACCAGGTCGACATTGCCGAAATCGCCATAGGACAAGGTCGGACGAATCGCATTGAGTGCCTCGGCCATCTTGGCAGGAGTCAGACGACCTTTTTCGACACGACTGCCCAGCAGCTTGGAAGCCTCATTGAGACCCAGCTGAATGGCTTCTTCGCGGATATCCTTCATCAGTATCGGCGTGCCTTTCACAGCCGATTGGTAGGCGATACCGCCGCCCATGATGCCAGCGCCCAGTACGGCAGCCTGTTTCACATCCTTGGCCAGCGAATCGTATGCCTTGGCTTTCTTTTTCAGCTCCTGATCGTTCAGGAACAGGCCGATCAGACTCTGGGCCGCAGACGTCTTGGCCATTTTCACGAAGCCGGCCGCTTCGACTTCCAGAGCCTTGTCGCGACCGAAGTTGGCGGCTTTCTGGATAGTCTTGATGGCTTCGACAGGTGCCGGATAATTCGGTCCGGCTTGACCTGCGACAAAACCCTTGGCGGTTTCGAATGCCATCATCTGCTCAATCGGATTGAGCTTGAGCTTGTCCAGCTTGGGCTGACGCTTGGCCTTGTAATCAAACTCGCCGCTGATGGCGCGCTTGACCAGATCCAGAGCAGCAGCCTGAAGTTTTTCAGGGACGACCACCGCATCGACAGCGCCGACCTTGAGGGCGTCTTCGGCAGCGTTTTCCTTGCCCGAAGCGATCCATTCGATGGCGTTGTCGGCCCCGATGATGCGTGGCAGACGGACAGTACCGCCAAAACCAGGGTAAATGCCCAGCTTGACCTCTGGCAGACCGATCTTCGCAGTACTGGCGATGACACGATAATCAGCCGCCAGACACATCTCCAGGCCACCACCCAGTGCGATGCCATTGATAGCAACGACCGTTGGCACGCCCAGGTCTTCGAAGTCGCTGAAGATCCTGTTGGCTTCCAGGTTACCGGCAATCAGTTCGCTTTCCGGCAGCTTGAAGTTATCGACAAACTCGGTGATGTCGGCACCGACAATGAATACATCCTTGCCGCTGGTGACAATCACACCTTTGACAGAAGCGTCGGCCTTGAGGACATCCACCACCTGACGCAGCTCGTTCAGGGTCAGGCGATTGAACTTGTTGACGGACTCACCCTTGAGATCGAAATTCAATTCGACGATGCCACTTTCAAGAGCCTTAACCGTGATGGCTTTACCTTCGTAAATCATCAACTGATCTCCACAATAGGGAAGCTGAACAATACTCGCCGAACCTTGGGGTTCGACGAGACTACGACGTCGCCGTCGATGAACACGCCAAATCAAGCACACCCGCCGACGTGGTAGTCAGAGTTCTGTCAGAGCCGTCTGACGACCAAACGATCAATTCATACGCCCGTTTGATTTGGGTATGCACACCATCAGGCAAAACCCGAAAATTGTCAATTCAACGAAACATCAATAAAAACGGCGTATTGGCCAGATTGCGGGCCAGCCCTCACTTAAGGCCCCGAGTTTGATTTGGGCCCATTCAAAAAAGTGATAATGCAAAGCTCGGAGCAAACCCCGGACAGGGCTTTTTGCACCGTTGAGGCTCGCAGATGAAAAATACTCGGGAAAAACGCGACAAAACGGAGCGCAAGGTCTAAAGTCTGGCCAGTGCCAGCAAAGCCGCTCATCGGCGCAGGGCACTCGGCGATCTACGGCATTGCACCGTAGCACCCAGAATTATCGGCCTGCCTGGCCACCCCCCAGCCCGATGCTTTTGTCGGGCTTTTTATTGGCTGCGAATCAAGCGGGCTTCAGGCCAGCGCCTTGAGCACCGCATCGATTTTCGGCAAGACCTGCGGCTCCCCTTTCTCGCCCCAGAACAAGGCAATCATCTGCGTATCGGCCTCGACCTTGAACACGTCCACCGGCAACGTATTGAAATGATTTATCAACCCGACATCGTCGCAAGGCTCGCGCCAGCGATTGAGCCAGACACCCGGCTCGCTCTGCCAATAGGCCCAACACGCCATCTGTGAGCCCGATCGAGGACGATGATATTGGGCGCACGGGCTTGGCGGCTCCTTTGACAGCCAGTGCGGCCACTCCTGAGGTACCAGTTGCATGGCCATTCCCAGACGCCGGGCCTCAAGGCGCAAAGCCATTCTGCCGCTCTGTTGACGCGAGGGACGCAGCCATACCAGAGGGCTCAACATCACACAAATGATTGACAGAACCACCAAGGTCATCATATTTCTTGTCCCCGCCCGATCAGGCTCTGTACGAAAAGTGGCCGCATCTGGAAATATCCGGCATCGAAACGGATGCGAATGCGCGCCGATAAAAGGAGATCACCCGAAAGAGTCGCAGAGCAGACCACAGTCTTGCTCGCCAGCTTTCGCAGCACTAAAAAAATCAAAATAAACAATGGCTTGCAAAAGGGCCTGCCCACAAGCGTGCGAAGAAGCCATACTCACACTTATCGCAATCCTCTCGGAGGACCTCCTTATGTCGTATCAACACATTCTGGTTGCCATTGACCTCACCGACGAGTGCGATCCCGTCATACGTCGCGCCCGGGTGCTGGCCCAGGCCAGCAATGCCACCTTGTCGATGGTGCATATCGTCGAACCCATGGCCATGGCCTTCGGGGGCGACGTCCCGATGGATCTGTCACAGTTGCAACAGCAGCAATTCGATCAGGCCAAGGAAAAGCTGGAAAAGCTGAAGGAAAAATACCCGGAGATCAAGGCAGGCGAAAGCCATCTGGTCTACGGCCAGCCACGCCAGGAAATCCACCAGTTGGCCAAGAACCAGAAGTGCGACCTGATTGTTGTCGGCAGCCATGGCCGCCACGGTCTGGCCCTGCTGCTGGGCTCGACCGCCAATGACGTCCTGCATGGCGCACCTTGCGACGTTCTGGCCGTACGCCTCAACAAGCCTGAGTAAAAACACTCACCAGCGAAAAGCCCGGGCATCGATCCCGGGCTTTTTTTGAAGGTGCGAATCGGTATCACTCGTCCAGTTCGGCCCAGCGCTCCAGCAATGCATCGAGCTGCGCCTGCAGGCTTTCGACCTGAGCCAGCACCGCAGTGGTCTGCTCGGAAGAGCGCTGATAGAAGCCCGGCTCGGCCATTTCGGCAGTCAGGGCAGCCATCAGCCCTTCCACTTCATCGATCTGCCCCGGCAAGGCTTCCAGTTCGCGCTGCTGCTTGTAGCTGAGCTTCTTTTTCGCGACCGGCATTTCCTGAGTGGCAACCGGTGCAGCCTGCACCACGGCACTGTTCAGCTCGGCCTTACCCGACTTGGTGTCGGTCACACCCAGCAGGCGCGGCGAACCGCCCTGACGCAGCCAGTCCTGATAGCCGCCGACATACTCGCGAACCTTGCCTTCCCCTTCGAATACCAGCGTGCTGGTCACCACGTTATCCAGGAATGCCCGATCGTGGCTGACCATCAGTACGGTGCCCTTGAAGGTCAGCAGCACTTCTTCGAGCAGTTCCAGGGTTTCCACATCAAGGTCGTTGGTGGGTTCGTCGAGGACCAGCAGGTTGGCCGGCTTGCTGAACAGCTTGGCCAGCAGCAGGCGAGCACGCTCGCCACCGGACAACGCCTTGACCGGCGTACGCGCACGTTGCGGGCTGAACAGGAAATCGCCCAGATAGCTCAGGACGTGGCGGCTCTGACCATCGATATCGATGAAGTCACGACCTTCGGCCACGTTGTCGATCACGGTCTTTTCCAGATCGAGCTGATGACGCAACTGGTCGAAGTAAGCGACCTCCAGACGAGTGCCGACTTCGACCTTGCCCTGGGTAGGCTGCAGGTTGTCCAGCATCAGCTTGAGCAGCGTCGTCTTGCCAGTACCGTTGGCTCCCAGCAGACCGATACGGTCCTCGCGCTGCAGGACCATGGAGAAATCCTTGATCAACGTCGGACCACCCGGATGGGCGAAACTGACGTTTTCCAGCATCATTACCTGCTTGCCGGACTTCTCGGCAGTATCGAGCTGGATATTGGCCTTGCCGGTACGCTCGCGACGCTCGCTGCGTTCGACGCGCAGAGCCTTGAGGGCGCGCACACGGCCTTCGTTACGGGTGCGACGGGCCTTGATGCCCTGACGAATCCACACTTCTTCCTGGGCCAGACGCTTGTCGAACAGGGCGTTGGCGGTTTCTTCGGCCGCCAGTGCCGCTTCCTTGTGCACCAGGAAGCTGGCGTAGTCGCCGTTCCAGTCGATCAGACCGCCACGGTCCAGTTCCAGAATGCGGGTCGCCAGATTCTGCAGGAATGCCCGGTCGTGGGTAATGAACAGTACCGCGCCCTGGAAATCCTTGAGGGCTTCTTCGAGCCAGGCGATTGCGCCGATATCCAGGTGGTTGGTCGGCTCGTCGAGCAGCAGCAGATCCGGCTCGGACACCAGCGCCTGAGCCAGCAGCACACGGCGACGCCAGCCACCGGACAACTCGGCCAGGGTCTTGTCGGCCGGCAGTTGCAGACGGCTCAGGGTGCTTTCGACCAGTTGCTGCAGGCGCCAGCCGTCACGGGCTTCGAGCTCCTGCTGAACGTGCATGAGCTTGTTGAGGTCTTCCTCGGTCACGCAGTTCTGGGCCAGATGGTGATACTGGGCAAGCAAGGAGCCCACGCCATCGAGCCCCTCGGCGACCACGTCGAAAACGGTCCGCTCGTCGGCCACAGGCAATTCCTGGGGCAACTCGCCGATCTTGAGGCCGGGCGCACGCCAGACGGCACCGTCATCGGGCTTCTGCACGCCCTTGACCAGCTTCAACATGCTGGACTTGCCTGTACCGTTGCGACCGATGATGCACACCCGCTCACCACGGGCGATCTGCCAGGACACCTTGTCCAACAACGGCATGGCGCCGAAAGCAAGGGACACATCGCTGAATTTGAGCAGGGTCATGATCTTCTCCAAAAACCGGGCGCGCATTCTACCTGAGATCACCCATGGATGTCGGTATTCATGCCGCCCGCCAGCGACGGAGGGTGTCGGCCTTATAACATCCGGTTTCATTCCCGCGAGCTACAGCCTTCGGCAATGCTTTCACCCGGGGCTGGCAAAAGGCTAAGCTAGTGGCACTTTTCACGAATCATCTGCTCGGAAGTCTCATGCGCAGTCGCTTGTTCAGCTTTTTATCCTGCCTGCTGCTCTCTGCCACCGCGGCCCAGAATGCTCACGCGGCAGACCTCAGCCAACAACGCAAATACTACGACGAAGCAAAACGGGCACTGGCCAAGGGTGATTCGGGCCCTTATCAGATGTACAGATCGGCACTGGCCACCTATCCGCTGGAGCCCTACCTCGAATACGACGAACTGACTGCGCGCCTCAAGACCGCCAGCAATCAGGAAATAGAACGATTCCTGGCCGAGCACGGCGATCTGCCACAGGCCAACTGGATGAAGCTGCGCTGGTTGCGCTGGCTGGCAGAGCGTGGCGACTGGCAAACCTTCGTCAAGTACTACAGCCCCAAGATGAATTTTGTCGAACTGGACTGCCTGTACGGTCAGTACCAGTTGAACAACAACATGCGCGCCGAAGGCTATGCCAACGCCGAAAAGCTGTGGATGACCGGCAAGACCCAGCCGGACGCCTGCGATGCATTCTTCAGCCAGTGGGCAGCGGCCGGTCAATTGACCGAGCAGAAACGCTGGCAGCGCGCCAAGCTGGCCGCCCAGGCTCGCAACTACAGCCTGGCAAACACCTTGGTCAACAGCCTCAACTCACTGGCACCTCAGGGCAAGTTGCTGCTGGCCGTTGCCCAGAAGCCGGAAATGCTCAATAACCCGGCGCAGTTCGCCCCTGTGGATGAAGCCATGTCCGACGTGGTCGGTCTTGGCTTGCGTCGCCTCGCCCGACAGGACCCGCAAAAAGCCCTGGCCATGCTCGACGGTTACGCCGCGACCATGCACTTCTCCCGCGAAGAGCAGGTAGAGATCGCCAAGGAAATCGGCCTGACTCTGGCCCGTCGTTATGACGACCGGGCTCTGGAGGTCATGACCAAATATGATCCCGAACTGCGTGATAACACGGTGACCGAATGGCGCCTGCGCCTGCTGTTGCGCCTGGGACGCTGGGAGGATGCCTACGAACTGGCCCGCCGCCTGCCTCAGGATCTGGCCAGCACCAACCGCTGGCGCTATTGGGAAGCTCGCGCACTCGAACTTGCCCAGCCGAACAACCCGCTGATCCCGACTCTGTACAAGGACGTGGCCAAGGAGCGCGACTTCTATGGCTTCCTGGCGGCCGACCGTACCCAGAGCCCTTACCAGCTCAACAACAAGCCTCTGGTGCTCAGCCCTGCGCTGGTCAACAAGGTTCGCAACACGCCGGGCATACGCCGCGCCCTGGAGTTTCATGATCGTGGCGAAATCGTCGACGGCCGTCGCGAGTGGTATCACGTCAGCCGCCTGTTCAACCGCGATGAAATGGTTGCCCAGGCGAAGCTGGCCTATGACATGAAGTGGTATTTCCCGGCGATTCGCACCATCAGTCAGGCGCAGTACTGGGACGACCTGGATATCCGTTTCCCCATGGCCCACCGTGACACGCTGGTCCGGGAAGCACAGGTACGCGGCCTGCATTCGAGCTGGGTGTTCGCCATTACCCGCCAGGAAAGCGCCTTCATGGACGACGCCCGCTCAGGCGTGGGTGCCAGCGGCCTGATGCAGTTGATGCCGGCCACCGCCAAGGAAACCGCCCGCAAGTTCAGCATTCCGCTGGCTTCGCCGCAGCAGGTGTTCGACCCTGACAAGAATATCCAGCTGGGTGCTGCCTACCTGAGCCAGGTCCATGGTCAGTTCAATGGCAACCGGGTGCTCGCCTCCGCCGCCTACAACGCCGGCCCTGGCCGCGTTCGCCAATGGCTCAAGGGTGCCAACCATCTGGCATTCGATGTCTGGGTAGAAAGCATTCCCTTTGACGAAACCCGTCAGTACGTGCAGAACGTGCTGTCTTATTCCGTGATCTACGGACAGAAGCTCAATTCTCCTCAGCCGCTGGTGGATTGGCACGAGCGTTTCTTCGACGACCTGTAAACGCTGACGGAGGGCAGGACAGTCATGCTGCCCTGCCCTCCGGATAGCTGGCCTTTACTCCAGAATCTCCACCGGCATCCCGACTTCCAGCACACCCGGCCCGTCGTTGACCATATTCTGGCCAAACAGCACATCCCCTTCGACCTCACGGTAGGTCTTGAGCGTCGTCAGAGGCTCGCGATCTTCGCTGCGCTGCCCGGTCGCCGGATCGATGGTGGTCAGGATGCAGCGCGCGCACGGCTTGAGGATTCGAAACTCCATCTCACCGATGCGAATGCGCTTCCAGCTGTCCTCGGCAAAGGCCTCGGCACCTTCGATGACCAGATTGGGCCTGAAGCGCAGCATCTCCTGGGGACGCCCGATTCTGGCAGACAGATCGTCGAGCGAACCCTGACCGATCAGCAGCAAGGGAAAACCGTCGGCAAACGACACCTTGTCAGTGCCAGTGCCGTATCCACTGGGCAGCGAGCGAGCGCGATCCACCGGCACATACACCATACGGGTCGGTTTGCCGATGAATTCGCTGACCCAGGCAGCCGCCTCCTCTCCCGCATCCGGCACCTGCAAGGTATCGCGCCAGACCGTAACACCGCGCAGAGTCGCCTCTGCATTGGCAGGCAGAGCCACATCCAGAGGCTGGAAACCGGGAGCAGAAAGGGTCACGCCACCCGCTGCATTCCACAGCACGGACAGTTGTGACATATGCGGCAAGGCACGCTGAGTGAAGAAACGTCCGCTGCTTGCGTCCACCAGCATCCAGCGTCGATCGCCTGCCAACCCCAATTCGTCGAACGCCGCGCGCTGCAGCACTTCGGGCTTGCATGATTTGAGAGGAAAACGATAGAGAGAAGCGAGACGTAGCATTGCCTGTTCCTTGGTGGCTCGAAAAACTGCGACATGAAAGTCGCAGCTTATACGAGCCACCCCAGGCAAGGCAGTAAATGTTTCAGCCGCCGCTGACCATCAGCAGACGCTGACGCACGACTTCGACCAGTTTGTCGGGCTGGAACTTGGAGAGGAAGTTGTCGCAACCGACCTTCTTGACCATCGATTCGTTGAAGCTGCCGGACAGCGAGGTGTGCAACACGATGTACAGGCTGCGCAGACGCGGGTCGTTGCGGATTTCGGTGGTCAGGCGATAGCCGTCCATTTCCGGCATCTCGGCATCGGTAAAGACCATCAGCAGTTTTTCCTCGACGTTCTCCCCGGCATCTGCCCAGCCCTTGAGCATGTTCAGCGCCTTGAGACCATCGCTGGCCACATGCAGCTTGAGCCCCAGTTGCGAAAGAGTGTCACGCAATTGGGCCAGTGCCACCTTGGAGTCGTCCACCAGAAGGATTTCGCGGCCACGGGCATGCTCCAGGGCCGGATCTTCCAGCTTCTCGCGGGACACCTTGGCGTTGTAGGGCACGATCTCGGCGAGGACTTTTTCCACGTCGATGATTTCCACCAGTTGGTCATCGACCTTGCTGATGGCGGTCAGGTAATGCTGGCGACCGGCGCTGGTCGGCGGCGGCATGATCGCGTCCCAGTTCATGTTGACGATACGGTCCACGCCACCGACCAGGAACGCCTGCACGGAACGGTTGTATTCGGTCACGATGATGGTGCTGCCCGGGCCTGGCACCAGCGGGCGCATGCCGATCGCCTGGGACAGGTCGATCACCGGCAGCGTCTGGCCGCGCAGGTTGACCACGCCACAGACAAAAGAGTGTCGCTGCGGCATCAGGGTCAGTTTGGGTAGCTGGAGCACTTCCTGGACCTTGAACACGTTGATCGCGAATAACTGACGACCGGCAAGGCGAAACATGAGGATTTCCAGGCGATTCTCGCCCACCAGCTGTGTGCGTTGATCTACTGTGTCGAGAATGCCAGCCATTTATAGCTCCTGAAGCGTTGATCACGATGAGTCTGCAGTACCTGTATCGGCTGCAACAGCCCGGACCTTAATAGCCATAAATACAATGTCCAAGCATTGATGTCACATTACCATCATGCTTTACTGATGTCGCACTGCCCGTGGTCAAATATGACAGAAAACTCTTCTTTGACCCTTACAAAAAAACAGGCTCGATGCTTTCGAGCCTAGGGGTACCCCTGAGCCCCTATCAGGGACGACCTGATATTCTCAATTCTCAATAGCCACTATTGTGACGCCATTCACAGTGAGCGAATGGAAGCCTCCCTTTGCTCGCATTGCAATCCGACAAGGGTTTGGTGTCATTGAAGGGCTTCATGCTTCAAATGTTTACAAGCAATCCTTAAGCAACATTCAGAAAACCCCTACATACATTCATTTGAAATCAACATTAACTGTCGTCCATTCGCTGCGGGCGAAACAAATTCGCTACCTCAAATGCGTGGAGACAGAGGATGCTGAACAGTAATGAGTGGCAGCAAAAACACGATCAGTTCCTTAGCAATTCACAGAGCCTTCTCTACAAGTCGGAAGAATGCCTGTCGCACCTGGAAATGATCGGCGACGATGAAGACGCCATCGAAGGCCTGCTGACCAATCTGCTCAAACTGAGCATCGAGGCCCAGAGCGCCTCGATCGAAAGCCTTGCCGATTTTTCCAGAAAGCTGCAGCAGTGGCTTACCGAGGCCTGTCAGTACAAGGGCTTTTCGCCGGAAGTCCTGAATACGCTGAAAAGCTGTCTGGAATTGATGTCATGGCAACTGGAGCTGATCGACCCCCAGACCGGCGAACTTCTCATGGATTGCGAAGAGCAGCAGGCGCTTCTGGCAAAGCTGTCCGAAATTTCCAATATCAGTGACCAGTAACAGTCGGCCTTGCGAGTCAGCCCTGTTCGCAAGCCATGTTTTTTCAATTCTGCGGCATCATGGAAATATCCAGAAACATCATCAGGAATGGCCACCGTACATATTGACCGGCAATTTTCTGTTTACAGAAATGCGGGTTAACCATTAAATCGCCCTGTATTGAGACAAGATCACTGCCCGGTAATGGACAGGCTCTTGAATTGAGGAGCGGTTATACAATTGCCGGACATCGATCCGCACCGACCATCAAGTGGCGCCATTCGTTATGCATGTCAGCAGGAAGCTTCCAGGGTTGCGATACCTCAACACGAAAAACGGCCACTGGCTGACCAACGTGCTGTGCACTGGCGCAATACTGGGCAATATCGGGCTGTTCCTGACTTCAGACGCCCTGCCCCTTCCACTGCTTGCCCTCAACCTGATCACCTTTGTCAGTATCTGGCTCGCCCAACTGCGCACCCGCCAGTTGATTCAGCTCAAGCCCCAGGAACTGGCCGACCGGATGCTGGAGGTTCAGGAAAGCGAGCGCCATCGACTCAGCCGGGAACTGCATGACGACATCGGACAGATGCTCACTGCGGCAAAGATCCAGTGCAACTGGCTGCAGCGCCGCCTGCCCGAAGAGGCGCAATCCCACGGCGCGCAACTGAACGCCATCCTTGAAGAAACCCTGGATAAAGTGCGCGACCTGTCGAGCATCCTCAATCCCCGCCAGTTGTCGAGCCTGGGTCTGGAGGCCAGTCTGCGGGCCCACCTGCTGAAAACCCTGAGCGACAGTCAGGTCCGCTGGAGCCTGGAATGTCAGCAGCGACTGGCCGGTATTCCCGAAGAAATGGCGGTGGCGGCCTTTCGCGTCACTCAGGAAGCCGTGACCAACATGCTGCGCCACGCCCACGCGAAAAACCTGCTGGTACGCCTGCAGCGCCTGCCCGCCGGGCTTTCGCTCTTCATCTCGGACGACGGGGTCGGCTTCGAGCCGGCTGACAACCCGGCACACGCCGGCCAGCGCGGCATGGCTGGCATGGCCGAACGGGTAGCCTTGCTCAAGGGCTCCTGGAGCCTGCACAGCACGCCGGGTAAAGGCACACAGATCGACGTATTGTTTCCCTGGGCTCCTCGCACACACGAACGGGCCAACGCATACAAGAAGCCTCAATGACTTGCAATCTACTGCTGATCGATGACCACTCGCTGATCAGGGCGGGCCTGCGCGCCCTGGTTTCAGACCTTCCCGGCTATGCCGTCATTGGCGAAGCAGCCGATGGCAGCCAGTTGTCGAGCCTGGTGCTCGAACTGCAACCTGACATCATCCTTCTGGACATCACCATGAAGGACACCAATGGCCTGGATGCGCTGGAGCAACTGCTTGCGGTACAACCCCACAGCAAGGTGCTGATCATCTCCATGCACACCGATCCCGAAACGATCATGAATGCTCTGGAGATGGGCGCCCATGGTTATCTGCTCAAGGATGCGACAGCCAGAGAACTGGAGCAGGCGCTCGAAGCCCTGCGCAACGACGAACGCTATCTGAGCCCGGCTATCGCCCATACCGTGATCAACCGGGCCTTGCGCGGGCCACGCACCAATAGACCCGAAGCGCTGGACAAATACAACCTCACGGCTCGCCAGCTGGAGATACTGCGCCTGGTGGTACGGGGCAAGTCCACCCGGGAAATCGCCAGCGGGCTGGGCCTGAGCATCAAGACCGTAGAGAGTCATCGATCACAGATCATGAAGCGCCTGCAAATCTACGATGTCGCCGGGCTGGTGCTGTTCAGCGTGCGTGAACGGATCATCAGTCTCGACGATTGAGCGCCTGAACCGCTCCGAGCACAGGTGAGTTCTTCGGCAGATGGACCTGCAAGGCAGCTGGACGCGCCACGAAGCGCAGGCTCTCACCCGACAGCGGCTCACCATCGAGATTGATGTCCAGCCCCTGGGCAGACTTGAGCTCGACCCAGGGCAAACGTGCTCGCACAAACAGATTGTCGATCCCCAGGCCACCTTCGAGCAGGCTCTTGAGCGTACCGACCACCTCCTGGGGTGCTGGCAGGATGCTGATATCGAGCAGACCATCATCGACCATGGCACCCGGACACAGCACATGTCCGCCCCCGGCCTGTCGACCGTTGCCGATGCCCAGGGCCAATAGATTGCCACGCCAGTGGAAGTCAGGCCCGACCAGTTCACCGTGGGCCGCATGCAGCTCACTGAAACGCGTCAGACCGGTAAACAGATAAGCAGCCCCGCCCAGCACCTTTTTCAGGTCTTCGGAGGTATTGGCCGTAACCTGACTGCCAAAGCCGCCGGTGGCCATGTTCAGAAACAACTTGCCGTCTACCTCGCCGAGATCCACCGCACGCGGCTCCACATCCAGCAGATCCAGCGCGTCCGCCACGTCCAGCGGCACGCCTGCAGCACGGGCGAAATCATTGGCGGTACCCAGCGGCAGAATGACCAGGCTGCTCTGGCTCCGGGCCTGAGCCAGTGCTTCGGCAATATCGCGTACCGTTCCGTCACCGCCTCCGGCAATGACATGCCGATGGCCGGCAGCCAGTGCTTCAGTCACCAGTCGCTGGGCATCACCACCCTCCCAGGTCAGTCGCACATCCAGTTCCCAGCCTTGTTGGCGCTTTTCCAGCACGGCACTGCGGACATCCTCATTAAGCGACTGCTTGCCGTGCAGAATCAGAATCGCTCTGCGTTTTGTCATGACGCCTCCCCATGATCGATGATCTGTCCAAAGACAATTTCCGTATAGCACCTGAATGTGACCCCACCGAGCAGGAAAAGGCCCGTCTGTGAAGAGATTTTTTTCCGCACCCTCCGCAGCGCAGGATTACCCGAAATTATTGGGGGAAAGGCTTCTGAAACCCTTCTGCAGCGCTCTCAAGGGGCAAAATAATATCGCCAGAGGGAAACTTTTTTTGTGTCATGAGCTTTACTGTCAAGAAACCCCCATTCGAGGGTGCTCATCTTCGAAAAGTAAAGAAAAGACCTACGCTATCAAAGGCTTTGGATATCTTGAAAAAATTGACACACCATCAAAACAAATAAGAAAAAATCAAAAACGACAAATAAATGGCTTTTCTATCAACAAATAAATAGAAAAGATATTTTTTTGACTCTAGGATATTACGACCGACAGATCATGGACCGGCCATGAGTGCCATGTAGTGAGGGAGCTTTATGCGGTTGCAACCAGTCGACAGTCTTTCGCTGACTCGCACCAGCCTGGTCGAATACTTTCTTTTGGGCATCCGTCTGATACATGGAGTTTCCTGCATCCTGCCAGGGCTGCTGATTCTCGCCCTGATGCACGACGGGGCTATCGACAACCTCAAAGACTACGCCGTGATGCCGCTGTTTTTCAGCGTGGTCTGTGTGCTGATCTTCCAGGCGCTGGGGGTCTATTCCGAAGCCTTGTTCAGCAACGCATTGCGCCTGCGCGTCATTGTTTTCGCCTGGTCTGCGGCCTTCGGCGTCCTGCTGTTCATGCATCAGACCATGGGCTTTTTCGAGCGTCTGACCAACGAACAAATGATTTTCTGGTACATCAGCAGCCTGGCCCTGTTCTGCATCGTGCGCTTGCTGATGCTGGTATTTTTCAAGCACCAGATGCGCAAAGGCATCTTTCTGCAGAACGCCGTGATTCTGGGGGCCACGGAAAACGGCCTGCGCCTGGCCGAATACCTGCTTGAGAATCAGGACATCCGCTCGGGTGTAACCGGCTTCATCGATGATCGCATCGGCCGCATGCCCAAGACCGTCGCCAACCTGCCGTTGCTGGGCAACACCAGCGACCTGGAACGGTTGATCCGCGAGGAAAAGGTCACCCAGGTGCTGGTTGCCCTGCCCTGGACCGCCGAAAACCGCATGGACTACATCATTCGCGAACTGCGCAGGCTGCCGGTGAATGTCTTGCTGGTGCCGGACATGATCGCGTTCCGGCACACCCACAACCGGATTACCGAAGTCGCCAAGCTGCCGATGTTCAACGCATCCGATGTGCCGCTCAATGGCTGGTCACCGTTCTTCAAGCGTGCCGAGGACATTGTGCTGTCGACCCTGGCGGTGGTGGCGCTGTCGCCGGTCATGCTGCTCATCGCTCTGGCGATCAAGCTTGATTCTCCAGGCCCGGTGCTGTTCCGCCAGAAACGTTATGGCTACAACAACCGACTGATCGAAGTCTTCAAGTTTCGCTCCATGCATCAGCACCAGGCCGATGCAACCGCCGAGCAACAAACCACGCGAGGTGACGCCAGGGTCACTCGGGTCGGGCGCTTCATACGCAAGACCAGCCTGGATGAGCTGCCACAGTTGTTCAATGTCGTGGCAGGCAGCATGTCGATGGTGGGACCTCGGCCCCATGCAACGGCAACCAAAGCGGCCGGCATTCTCTTCGAGCAAGCGGTGAAGGAATACACGTCACGCCACAGGGTCAAGCCGGGCATTACCGGTCTGGCACAGATCAATGGCTATCGTGGGGAAACAGACACCGTGGAAAAAATCGAAAAGCGCGTCGAATTCGATCTTGAGTACATAGAAAACTGGTCCGTCTGGTTCGACCTTTACATCCTTATGCGCACTGTTCCGGCAGTGCTCTTCACTCGTGAGGCTTACTGATGAGCAACCTCATCCCCTGCATCATTGCCGGCGGGTCCGGCACCCGACTCTGGCCAGTCTCTCGCGAAGCCATGCCCAAGCCTTTCATGCGTCTTCCCGATGGCGAAAGTCTGCTGCAAAAAACCTTCAAACGCGCCACAGGCCTGCCGGAAGTCGAACGGCTGCTGACGATCACCAACCGCGAAGTGTATTTCCGCACCGCTGACGACTATCGCCAGCTCAACAAGACCAAACTGCCTCTGGACTTCATTCTTGAGCCCTTTGGTCGTAACACGGCAGCGGCCATCGCTGCGGCAGCGCTGCATGTGACCCGTCTGTATGGGGAGAACGCCAAGCTGCTGGTGCTGCCTGCCGACCATCTGATCACCGATGTGGACGCTTTCTCCAAGGCAGTCGGCGTCGCCCAGGAGCTGGCCGATCAGGGCTGGCTGGTGACCTTCGGGATTCTGCCGACCAAACCGGAAACCGGTTTCGGCTATATCGAAAAAGGCCAGTCACTCAATGCAGAGGGCTATCAGGTTGCACGTTTCGTCGAGAAACCCGATGAAGCCACTGCCCAGGGTTACGTGGACGGCGGACTGCACCTGTGGAATGCGGGGATGTTCTGCATGCGCGTCGATGCCGTACTGCGCGAGCTTGAAATCCATGCCCCCGACGTGCTGAAAGCGGTCAAGGCCTGCCTTGAAAAAAGCATCAGCAAGGAAGGCAACCACGAACTGCAACTGGAACTGGACAGCGAACTGTTCGGCCAGGTCCCGGATATCTCCATCGATTACGCGCTGATGGAGCGTTCGCAGAAAGTCGCCGTGGTGCCCTGCCAGCTGGGCTGGAGCGATATCGGCTCCTGGCAGGCCGTGCGCGAACTCACTGCCCCGGATGCACAGGGCAACCAGTGCAATGGCCAGACCGTATTGCATGACGTGACCAACTGCTACATCGACTCTCCGAAACGTCTGGTAGGTGCGGTGGGCCTGGACAATCTGGTCATCATCGACACACCGGACGCCCTGCTGATCGCCGATGGCACCCGCAGCCAGGACGTGAAAATCATCGCCCAGGAACTCAAGCGCCAGGGACACGATGCCTATCGCCTGCACCGCACCGTCACCCGGCCATGGGGCACTTACACCGTGCTCGAAGAAGGCAAGCGCTTCAAGATCAAACGCATCGTGGTTCGTCCGCAGGGTTCGCTGTCGCTGCAGATGCACCACCACCGCAGCGAACACTGGATCGTGGTCAGCGGCATGGCACGGGTCACCAATGGCGAGCGCGAATTCATGCTCGATACCAATGAGTCGACCTTCATCAAACCGGGCCACACACACCGCCTGGTCAATCCGGGAGTCATCGATCTGGTGATGATCGAGGTCCAGAGCGGCGAATACCTGGGAGAAGACGACATCGTGCGCTTCACTGACATTTATGGCCGGGCACCGGAAGCGGCCAAGGCATGAACACGGATGGCAAGGTCAGCATGACACGTCAATCAATAGCGATGAGGAACTGAACCAACACGCACTGGACAGGCAGTACCGGCCAACATGATTTCTTTACCCGAAAGGGAGCCTTATTCGTGCATGACAGGAGTTCAGGACCGATGAAAAGCATTCTGCTGTTAATCAGCGTATTGCTGCTAAGCGCTTGTAATACACCCGCCCGGGTCGGCTTGCCCGATGACGAGGCGCAGATAGAGGCCGGCCAGGCGGCTGGCCGGGCTCTGGCGGGCAAACCCTTGCCACCGGAACGGATTCGCCCCGGAGATACCCTGCGTATCGTGCGCAACACCGGGGAGGCACCGTCCATATCGGCGTTCACCGCCAACTCCATTTATGAGCTGACGCTGTTTCAGGTCCTCAATGACGGCACCTTTTCCTACCCCTATATCGGCACGGTCAAGGCGGCAGGTCTGACTCTGCAGCAACTGAACGACGTACTGGAAAGCAAGCTCAAGGATGTCTATCGCGAGACCGCCCTGACCATCAATATTTCCCAGTCACCGGGCAATACAGTGTTCGTGGGCGGCGCGGTGCGCAACTCGGTCACGCTGCCGGTCAATGTGGCCACCAATCTGGAGCAGGCTCTGGTCGGTGCAGGCGGAGTCGCACTCGATGCAGATGCCGGTAAGGTGGCCCTGCTGCGCCTTGAAGAAAACGGCCTCTACAAGACTTACTTCTTCGACTACAGCAAATTTCTCTGGGCAGACGCTGGCGGTCCTCGCGCACCGGTCCTGCTGCAACGTGGCGATGTAGTGTTCGTCCCCAAATCCTCGGTCGGAAACAAGGTGGACGGTGTCAATCTGTACTTCAACCAGTTGATTCCTTTCGCGAAATCGATAGGTCTGGGCATGAACTACGAGTTGCGCAACAACAACTAATCGTCAGGGAAAAGACATGATCAATATCCGTTCATTTCGCGATCTGCTACGCCTGTTTTTTATCTTCAAGCGCGAAGTCCAGATCACCGTGCTGGTGACGTTCGTCATCGTCGTTCTGGGTGCGTTCCTGCTGCCCAACCGCTATGAGTCCACCGCGCTGTTGCTGGTAAAGCCCGGTCGTGACACCAGCACCGTGCCCATCGAGCTGTCCGACCGCCAGGCAATCGTCGTGCCCAACGGCCTTCGTGACCCATTGCTGGACGAAGAGCGCATGCTCACCGGTCGCCCGATCATGCGGATGGTGGCCGAGAAGTACCTGAACGAGCTGTCCAAGGCCGAACCTGAAACCGGCGTTCTGGCTTCAGTGAAAAACGGTATCAAGTACGTCGTACGTTCAGTCTTCGAGGCTGGCCATAGCGTGCTGCAATTCGTCGGCCTGGCGGAAAAGCGCACGCCGGTCGAACGCATGGCCGAAGATCTGGAGAAGAACTTCAAGGTGCGTCACGAACAGGGCTCTTCGGTGATGGAACTGACCTTCACCTGGAATGACCCGGTCGTTGCGCAGACCGTGCTCAAGACCTGGATCGACGAATACCAGCTGCAACGCACCAAGACCCTGGGCCGTGTCAGTCTGTACGGATTCTACGAAACCGAAGTCAAGGCGATTGGCGCCAACATCATTTCCTACAAGCAGCAGATACAGGGCTATCTGAACCAATTGGGTGCGGTGAGCATTTCCCAGCGTCTGGCCGATACGTCTCAGGGTCTCAATGATCTGCGTACCGAGCGCAACAACACCATCCGTGCCATCGCCTCCACCAAGGCCGGGCTCGACACGCTGAAGAAACAGCTGGCAGCACAACCCAAGACGGTTTCGGCAGGTCGCGAACTGGCGCTGAACCCGAACCGCCAGGATCTGCAGAACCGCATCAACGGCAAGGAAGTCGAGCGTCAGGAACTGCTGCGTTCGTTCAAGGAGCAGGCGCCACCGGTGCGCGCCGCCAACGAGGAAATCGCCAACCTCAAGCAACTGCTCAAGGAACAGGATGCGACCATCCAGCGCTCCGAAAGCATTACGCCCAACCCTATCTATAACCGCATGCAGAACGTGTATGCCGACCAGCAGACCAGCTACGCCCGCCTGCAGACCCAACTGGCGCAGCAGGACTCACAACTGGCTCAACTGGAAAAAGACCGCCAGTTGGCCCTGAAACTGGAGCCGGAGCTTTCGCGCCTGCAGAACGAACTGGATGCGGCCCAGAAAAGCTATGCGCTCTACACCGACAGCCTGGAAAAGGCGCGTATCGACCGCGAACTGGATAACAGCCAGATCAGCAACATCGCCACCATTGAAGACGCTACCTTCAACGCCAGCCGGGTCTTCCCGAAAAGCCTGTTGATGCTGCTGATGGCCTTCCCCTTGAGCGTTGTCGTGGGTTTCCTGGCGTTGTACTTCTTCTATCTGCTGGACCAGCGCATCCACGACGGCGACAAGATCGAAGGACGTTTTGGCGTACCGGTCTGGACCAGTCTCCCGGACCTGGAACGTGCCCAGGATCGCAGTGCAGCCCTCACGGCCAACCTGCACCGGATCTACGGCATCCTGCCGCTGGGTCAGGTTGCGGAAAAAGGCCTGGCCATCGGTTTCACCTCCGTACACCGCGGCGAAGGGGTGAACTTTGTCATCTCGCGCCTCAGTACCCTGCTGATCGAACAGGGCCACAAGGTACGCACTGAGGGACGCGGCCCGGCAAAACCGGGAGAGATCGCGCTGATCAATGCATCAGGCGTCTACGGTAACCAGGAGGCGTTTGTCCTGCTGCGCGATGCCGATCAGATCGTGCTGGTGGTGCGTGCAGAGCAAACCACCGTACCAATGCTCGAAGATGCACTGACCACGCTGAATACCGCGTTCAAGAAAGTCGACGGCATTATTCTCAACCGCCGCCGCTTCGTGGTCCCGGAAAGTGTCCTGCGCTTCCTCAAACGTATCGGGAGCCGTGCCTGATGCAAATAGCCCTGCTCGCCCCACTGCCACCGGAACAGAACGGCATCGCCGATTATGCCGGGCACCTCAGGCATGCTCTGCAGGAGTCGGGCGTGCAGGTACGTACGCCCTTGCAGGGCATCGGCAACGATCCTCGCCAGGCCGAGCAACGTGTTGCCGAAACCGACTGGAGCGGCATCGATCTGGTGCATGCCGAACTGGGCGGCGGACGACTGGCGGAGTTTCAGGCATTGCGGGTATTGCGTCAGCGTTTCCCGCATTTGCCCTTGACCGCCACCGTGCATGATCCGGAGCGCCTGGTATGGCGTCGGGAAAAACTGCCATGGCCGTTATCTCTGGCCAGCAGCATGCGCTCGCCCCTGCCGGAAATCGCCACGGTACTGGCCGACCCGCTGTGCCTGCGCGAAGAGCGCCAACTGGCAAGAAGCATGACCCGCCTGATCACCCTGACTCAGGCAGGCAGCCAGAGCCTGAAACAACGCATGGGCCTGGAACAGTCGCAGATGGCCGTGATCAATCATGGCAACCTGGCAATCGAACCGGTGCCACTCCCGGCTCTGCAGCCTCTGCGGTTGCTGTATTTCGGCTTCATCTATCGCGGCAAGGGTATCGAGGATCTTCTGGATGCCCTGGCCAATGTCTTTGTCGCCCAGCCGCAATTGCGCGCCAAAGTCCGCCTGACACTGGCCGGTGGCAGCGAACCGGAAATGGCCTTTGGACCGTCGGGCAGCTATCTGGACCAGTTGCGTCTGCGTATCCGGCAACTGGGTCTGGTGGATCTGGTGGACTGGCAACTGGACCTGCCCGCCGAACAGATCCCCCATGTCATCCAGGCCCATCACGTGATGGTCCTGCCCTATCGCGAGTCCAGCAAACTGAAGATTCTGGGCAAGCTGCGCGGCACCAGCGGCGCGCTGTCCTGGGCCACTGCCTGCGGTCGCGGAGTCATCACGTCTGATGCCCGCTCGTTTGCCGAAGAAGTCTCCCATGGCAACGGCATGATCTATCCCCAGGGCGATGTAGCCGCTTTGACCGAGGCATTGAATCGTATCTGCGCAGCACCGCGGATGGCCATCGAATGGTCGGAAAACGCTACGCGCATAGGCAAGACCCGTGTCTGGAGCCAGACGGCAGAACGTTTCAGGGATGTATTCAGGCAGGCATGCGAGGTGAACTGACATGCAGCGCACATCAAGATCACGGCTGGGCATCGCGGCATTACTGAGCGTCGCGATGACATTGGGAGGAGCTTTCGCGCAGGCAGCGACCGTCCTGCAGGCACCGCGCGCGGTGGTCTGGAAGGACTTCCTGGGCGTCAACGTGCAGTTCCAGTATTTCGCCCCGGAGATCTACCAGCAGCAAATGGAGCGTCTGGACGCACTGGGGCTGAACTGGGTGCGACTGACCATTCACTGGCCGATCATCGAGCCGGTCCAGGATCAGTACAACCTCACGGATCTTGATAACGCCATGGCTGCCATCAAGAGCCATCGCTACAACACCCTCGCCTATCTGGTGGGCTCGGCCCCCTTCGCCAGCAGTTCGGTTTCTACCGCAGCGAGCCGCGATCAGTATCCTCCGCTGGATTTCAACGTTTTCGCCGCACGCATGGCGGCGCTGGCCCAGCGTTATCCTCATGTCGGCAACTGGCAGGTCTGGAACGAGCCGAACATCATCTGGCTGCCGCAGGCCGACCCGGTTGCCTACGGTAATCTGCTGACCACCACAGCCAATGCGATCCGCTCTGTCATGCCGGACAAGACCATCGTGACAGCCGGCATGGCCTATTACAGCCAGATGCAGCATCGTTCGGACTACATGCTGCAGAGACTGGTCGAAAACGGCCTGGGCTCGCAGAACATTGTGGCGGCGTATCACCCGTACTCCGAATACCCCGAAGGCGACTCGGTCAAAGACCGGGATTTCCTGGTGCGCTCCAATGCCATGAACAATCTGCTGCACAGCAATGGCGTGTCACAGGTCTGGGCCACCGAATGGGGCTGGTCGAGCTATGCCGGCCCGGTGGAAATGCAGGCCATCATCGGCACCCAGGGCCAGGCCGACTACACCCTGCGCCGCCTGGCACTGATGAGCGCCCTGGATTTCCAGCGCATCTTCCTGTTCAACCTCAGCGATCTGGACGAACGCGCCAGCGCCCGCGATCAGGGTTACGGCCTGCTCGACCTGCAAGCCAACCCCAAGCCGGTCTATACCGCGCTGCAGAATTTTCTGAACATTACCGGGCCGCGCCTGGAACCAGCCGCTCCGCCCACCGTCAGCACAGTCCCCGATGACCTGTTTGCCGTGCCATGGACACGCAGCAGCGACGGCAAACGCCTGCTGATGTTCTGGAGCGCCACCGGCACCACCCTGAATTTCCCGCAAATCCATGAAGGCATCGTGCATGATCCATTGACCGGCACCCAGACTCCCTTATCCGGTAGCCAGGGCATCAGCCTGGCACTCAAACCCACCCTGCAAATTCTGGAATGGAATCCATAAGCATGCGAATTCTATGGACACTGCCCTACCTGCCCTGGCCCACCACCAGCGGCGGCAAGACACGTGAGTATCATCTGCTGCGCAATCTGGCCGCACGCGGTCATCGAATCACTCTGCTGGTGCAATCCAAAGTACCGCTCGACGATGCCTGTCGCAGCGCGCTGGAACCCTGGCTGGAACGCTTGATCGTCATCGACCGGCGTCCGCTGTTCAGCCTGCGCACCCTGCTGGCCGTGGCTTTTGCGCCACCGCCGATGCTGGCCAGCGTCAACGGCTATGCCCCCAAACTGGAGCAGGCCTTTGAAAAGCTGCTCGAGGAAGACTGGGACATCATTCAGCTCCAGCACACCTATGCCTTTCAGCCATTCGAGGGGCCGCTCAAACGCTCAGGCAAGCCGTTCGTGCTCACAGAACACAACGTCGAATCGGCGCTGGGCGCAGCCAGTTATGACCGCCTGCCCCGCTGGGCCAGCCTTTTCGCCGTCTATGACCGCTGGCGCTACCGGCGCTGGGAACTGCGGGTCTTCCGCCAGACCAGCGAACTGGTCGCCGTGACCGAAGAAGATGCCAAGGTGCTTTCGCGCCTGAGTGGCCGGGCCACGTCCATTGCGGTCAACAGCGTTGATTGCAGCTACTACGCCAACGTTCATGCAGACCGCTACAACCGCCGCCTGCTGTTCATCGGCAACTACGAATACGGTCCCAATGTGGATGCCGTCGAGTGGGCGCTGGACGAAATCATGCCGCTGGTCTGGGAGCTTTCACCCACCGTGCGCTTTGCCATCGGCGGCTTTGGCATGCCCGAGTCCTGGCGCGAGCGCTGGCCCGATCAGCGCATCGAGTGGCTGGGTTTCGTGCCGGACCTGCGCGCCCTGCAAAGCAGCTCCTCGATGTTTTTCGCGCCCCTGCGCCAGGGGGGAGGCTCGAAGCTGAAGATTCTGGAGTCCATGGCTGCCGGTCTGCCGGTGGTCACGACCGGGCAAGGCGTTTCAGGTCTGGACGTCACCCATGGCGAGCACTATCTGGGCAGCGAGGAGCCGGCACAACTGGCGCGTCTGATCGCCGACAACATCGACAGCCCTGCACGTCTCATTCAGATTGGCGAAGCCGGACGTGCCTACGTGCGCTCACGGCACGACTGGTCGGTTTCGGCCGCCCAGCTGGAAGGTATCTACACCCGGATTTCGCCCCCAAGCAAGGAACTCGCGCATGCGTATCGGACTTGATTACCGCGCTGCGGCCGGTTACCCCGTCAGCGGCATCGGCCGCCAGAACTTCGCGCTGGAAGAAGCCTTTCGCGCTCACCCCGATGTGCAACTGCAACTGTTCGGGGTTGCGCCTTACGAACATCCGATCCGGCGTCTGATCCATACCCCCAAATGGGCAACCCCGCTCAACTCGGTGCATCGCCTGCCGGATCGCCTGGGTTTCGAGGGGTTGTTCCTGCCCAAGGCTCTGCGCGACACAGAGGTCCAGATCTATGTTGCCAATATCAACATGGGGTTGCCGCTGGGGCGCAAGCCTGCCAATGTGCGTTACGTGCTGCAGTTGCATGACCTGTTCCAGATCACCCAGAAGAACAATCACGGCTCGCGCCTCAAGGCCGCGCTCTATCGCCTGACCGACTATCTCTCGATTGCTTACTCCCTGAGAGTCGCCGATGTGGTGTGGGTACCCTCGCAATTCACCGCCAATGAAGTCATTCGCCTGTTCCCTTCAGCCAGGAAAAAGCTGCGCATCGTGCCGCTGCTGGTAGAAGGTTTCAAAGACGAGCCTGCGGACATTGCCGCACTGCAATTGCCCGAGCGTTACTGGCTGTGTGTCGGAACCCGCGAGCCCCGCAAGAACATTGCCTGGTTCGTCGACGCCTGGCAGAACGCCCGCCTGCAGTTCCCCACTGTGCCGGACCTGGTGCTGGTCGGCGGCAGCGAACCCTTGAACGATTCCCAGCGCCGCCTGCCGGGGCTGCATGTGCTCAGCGGTATCAGCGACAGCGAACTGCATGCGGTCTATCGCAACGCCGACCGTCTCTGGCAACCCTCGTATGCCGAAGGTTTCGGCCTGCCGGTGATCGAGGCCCTCAAAGTCGGTACACGGGTCGCGGTCGCCACCGGCTCGTCTCTGGATGAAATCACGCCGCCGGACAGCCCGCGCTTTTCCCCCACCAACAGCCAGGCACTGGTACAACTGATGGGAGAACTGTCAACGGCTCCCGAGGAGGACCCCGAAATTTCCAGGACCTGGGCGACCTATTACGCCCCCGAAGCGTTCTACAAGCGCCTGCATGAAGCTCTCGAGGAGTTGCGCTGATGCCGGTAGCGATGCCACTCGGCTTGTTTTTCGGTCTGGCCTTCGGCGTCATGATCTGGCTGCTGCCAGCGTCCAAGGTCCTGCTGATAGCGGTCGGAACAGCGTCCATAATCACGGTGGTCCGCCAGCCCATCCGCGGATTGCTGCTGTTCTGTGTGATCGGTGCCTTCATTCCCTACTCAACGATACAGATCGGCATTCGCACCACGGTGTCCGAAGCGCTGATCATGCTGACCTGGGCCAGCTATCTGTTACAGGCCATGTTCTTCGAGCAGCCCCGCGTGCCGAAGATGATGCGCACCGAACGCCTGCTGCTGGCGCTGATGCTGTTCAGTGCCTTCCCGTTCCTGATCGGCCAGATCACCATCGTTTCCGACGGCAACGGCCCGATCAACTGGGTACGCTGGCTGTTCAACCTGTCGATCCTGTTCCTGGTGCCTCGCCTGCTGAACGATGAGAAGACAATCGAGCACGTGATCATTGCCGTACTGAGCGGCACTCTGATGATGCTGGTGCTGTCGATTCCGACCTATGTGATCAATGGTTCGGCGTCGGCCATCACGCCGATTCTGGCAATCATGGGCTACGGCGGCCTGGACGTGTTGAGCGAGAGCCTGCTGTCACTTTCCAGTCGCATGGGCTCGCCATGGCTGCACCCCAACGTGGCCGGAGGTGTCCTGGCGATGATCCTGCCGATTGCCTTCTGCTTCGGCATCACTCGCAGCGGCGGACCTCGTTCGCTGGGCCTGCTGGTCGCGGCGCTGGGTGCCATCGGCCTGCTGCTGACCGGCTCACGGGGCGCACTGGTGAGTCTAATGGCGGTCATGCTGTGGATGGCGCGTCGTCGCCTGCCGTATCTCGGGCGACTGCTGATCGGGGGCGGCATCGGAGGCGTGTTGCTGCTGATGTTCTATCCGCCCTTGCAGGATCGTCTCATGGGCCTGTTCAGCAACGACGATACCAGTACCGCCATCCGCTTCCTGGAGTACACGCACTTCCCGCAGGCCATGGCGCTGTTTCCGTTCGGCATCGGTTTCAAGATCGATCCTCCCGTGCCGGGCTATACCCAGTTCGGTATTTCCAACCTGTGGCTGAACTTCATCTACAAGATGGGCATTCCCGGGATGCTGCTGTTCATTGCCGTCACCCTGAGCTGGTGGAAAGAAGTACGTCCGACCTCCGGCAAGATCATCCTCACCCCTGACAATGCCATTGGCCTGGGCTGCACGATCGGTGTGCTGTCCGCGCTGTTCAGCGGTCTGTTCGATCACTATTTCAGTTTCACCAGCGTGCTGGTCGCCTTGTTCTGGCTGTTCGTCGGCATCAGCCTGCACGAAGCCACGCGCCTGCGCACCAAGGCTGCAACCCCCTTGAAATCCCCCGCCGCCTCAACCGACCTGGGAACACCGCAATGAAACACCGCATGATGCATTCGCATAACCTCAGAGAGGCCCTTCCCGACTATGCCCGCAAGATGGGCGTGGATCTGGAAGAACTGCAGGCCGCCTACCAGTGGATGCTGGACAACGAGGTGTGCTTCGAAACCCGGATCAAGAACACCACCCTGTCCTTCATCTGCTACCTGAATATCGAGCCGCGCATCGAGCATCCTCTGGCTCGACGCTTCTATCGCCTGCTGGCCAGCGAAACCCTGGGCGCGCTGATTCCGCTGTACGGCATCAACTGGCCCACCCTGCGCGACCGCATGCTGCGCACCTGGGAGCAGATCTACAACATCCTGATCTGCAAGATTCCCAGCCACACCTTGCGTCTGCTCTGGCTGCGCATGGGCGGGGCCAAGATCGGCAAGGGCTCGACGGTCTGGCGCAATACCGAGGTGCTGGGGGTGGACAGCCTGCGCATCGGCAACGACTCCACCGTCGGCTGGCACTGTCAGCTGGATGCCCGTGGCGGGCTGGTGATCGGCGATCATGTGACCATTGCCTCTCATGTGCTGATCATCGCGGGCGGGCACGATCTCAACGAGCCCGAATTCTGGGCGGTGGGCGGCCCAGTCTTCATTGGCGACTACGCCTGGATCTGCAGCCGCGCCCTGCTCTCGTTCGGGGCCAATATCGGTGAAGGTGCGGTGGTGGGTGGCGGCAGCGTGGTCTCCAAACCTGTTCCGGACTACGCCATCGTCAGCGGACCGAATGCTGAAATCAAAGGCGAGCGCGCCCGCAACCTCAAGTACAAAGTGGGCGGCAAAGGCCTGTTCACTTTGTTCCATTAAGCCGCCCGCCCATGCTCGGCTCGACCCTGTGGCTGACGCTGGCGACGCTGACCGGCCTGGCTGCCGGCTTTGCCCGCGAGTGGCTGCTGGTCGCCGCCTGGGGCGCGGGCAGCCAGAGCGATGCGTTTCTGGTTTCGATGTTCCTGCCCGAAGCCTTGCGCATGTCTCTGGCGGCCGGGCTGCTGAGTGCCGCAGCCTTGCCGCTGTATCAACAGCGTTCTGCCGAACGGCAACAGCACTGGCTTCAGGCTCTGACACCACGCCTGCTGATTTTCGGCGTGCTGCTCAGCCTGATCCTGAGCCTGGGTGCCGGACTCTGGGTACGCCTGATCGGGCCGGGACTGGATAGCGAAGGCTATGCCCTGGCAGGCAACGGCCTGCACTGGCTGGCATGGTGTGCGCCGGGTTTTCTGCTGCATGCGTTGCTGTGCATTCCTCTGCAGGCGCGCTCACGCTTTGTGCTGGCGGGTCTTGGTTCGTTGCTGTTCAACCTGCCGCCAGTGATCTACCTCGCGGTGCTCAGCCACTCGGCGACACTTTCGGGACTGGCCCTGGCCTGCGTGCTGGGCAGCCTGCTGATGCCGGGTGTTCTGCTGCCGACGCTGTATCGCTCGGGCTGGCGACCGTGGCACTGGCAAAGCGAGCACGGCGCTGTACGTGAACTGCTTCAGAGAATCGGCCCGTTGCTGAGCAGCAATCTGGCCAGTCAGGGCCTGGCGCTGCTGGAGCGGATGGTCGCCTCGCTGCTGGGTGAAGGCGCGGTGACCTGGGTCAACCTGGCACGCAAACTCATCAACCTGCCCCTGATCGCCCTGATGAGCCTGAATCAGGTACTGCTGGGCCTGATGAGCGGCAGCGAGAATACCCAGCGCCTGTCATTGCTGCGTCGAGGGCTGGGCAGCGCGACATTGCTTACCCTGCCTGCGGTGACCGGTTTGATCGGTGCGGCTGGCGCGCTGGTGGTGCTGTTATTGCCCAATCAGACTCATGACGGCCCGCTGCCGCAATTACTGGCCTGGTTTGCCGTGCCCTTGATGTTCGGAGCCTGGAATGCGTTGCTGGCGCGCTATGCCTATGCGGACGGCGATACCCGCCTGCCGCTGAACTGCGAACTGATCGGCAGCCTGTGCAATGCCGTGCTGTTGGGCATCCTGCCGTTTTTCCTGGGCCTGACCGGCATCGCCCTCGCCGCTCTTGGTGGCGCACTGGTCACCGGCTTGCTGCTGATGCATCGTCAGTCACTGCTTGCCGTACTGCCATGGCGCAGCCACTGGCTGCTGGCCGCACTGTTCATGCTCCTGGCGGCGCTGTTGCTGCATCCCTTGCAGGATATCTGGCTGCAACTGACCCTCGGCTGTGCCTATGGCGCGACGCTGCTGATCGGGCTGGCGCTGTGGCTGAAGCCGTGGCGGTCTGTTCACGAGTAATCCAAGCGGAGCACCGCCCGATTGCTCCTGCTCGGCTCAAGTTATGTCTGCAAAAGGCTAGCCCGTAACCCCGGAAGCAAAAATCCGGCCCCCCACCGTACGCGCAGTATCAAGGTGAATAGCCGCATCCTGCGTTTCGGAGTCCGGCAAAAGTTCTGAAGTTACGACACGGGCACCGCAGTAACCGAAAATGCCGCGATCGATCTGGGTTTCCATCGCATTCAGATACCCATACTTCTCATAAGTCCCCGCATCGGCACCGGCCACACCGATCAGGTGTACATTCAAATGACCCAGCTTCTTCAAAAGACCGGCATCGTTACTGAAATCGAACGCCCAGCCATTGGAAAATACCCGGTCAATCCAGCCTTTGAGCAACCCCGGCATCGACCACCAATAGACCGGATAAACCAGCACCAGCGCATCCGCCCGATCGATCCTTGCCTGCTCTGCCAGCACGTCGACAGGTGGCGAGGCTTTTTCACGCAGCACAGCATGATCGGCCAGTTTGAATACCGGATCGAACGACTCGGCATACAGGTCCGCGATTTCAAAAGTATGCCCCGGATCGGCGAGCTTCAGCCCTTCTGCGACCTGCGCCGCCAGGCTATGGGTAAGCGATTGGGGGTCATGATGAGCAACTACGATGAGCGCATGCATAGCGAATACTCCTGTTGATTGCTGACTAAAGACGGCGCCTATATACTTTTAGTAAGTTAAGACCCAAGTTACTTTTGGTAGGTTTCCATGTCAAGCACTGACACGTCAGCACAGAATCAAGAACCACAACCGCGTCGCCGGTTATCGCGAGAGGACCGGCAGCGCCAGTTAATCGACGTGGCATGGCAACTGGTACACAAGGAAGGGACTGAAGCGTTGACGCTGGGACGGCTTGCCGAGCAGGCAGGCGTGACCAAACCGGTGGTTTATGACCATTTCGGAACACGTGCCGGATTGCTGGCAGCGCTCTACAAGGATTTCGATGAGCGTCAGACAGCTCTGATGGAGGTGGCCTTTGAGACGAGCGAGGCCACTCTGCTCAGCAAGGCCGACATCATCGCCTCGTCTTATGTGGACTGCGTTCTCTTGCAGGGAAGCGAAATAGCCGGCGTCATCGCCGCACTGGCCAGCTCACCGGAACTCGAAAAGATCAAGCGCGAGTATGAGGCCATATTCCTGGAAAAATGCCGAAATGCCCTGGCCCGTTTTTCACCCTCGGGAAACATTTCACAGGCAGGCCTGCGAGCGATGCTGGGTGCCGCAGAAGCCTTGTCCAATGCCGCTGCGAGCGCAGAAATCACCGCGGCACAGGCAAAGACCGAACTGGTGGAAACCATCATTGCAATGGTTGAAAGAAACAGAAGCCCTTCTCTGGAATGAAAAGGCAGGATCACTCACGATCAGTGATCCTGCCCCCGGCTACTCCTGAATCAACACCAAGACATCAAAGCTGGAACTTGGCCACCAGCATGTTGAAGGACGTTGCCAGACGCGAAAGCTCCTGACTCGATGCACTGGTCTGGTTGGCACCCGCCGCGCTCTGGGTCGAGAGGTCCTGGATGTTCAGCAGGTTACGGTCCACTTCACGGGCCACCTGGGCCTGCTCTTCGGACGCCGAAGCAATCACCAGATTGCGCTCGTTGATGGTCGCGACACCCTCGGTAATCTTGATCAGCGCCGAACCTGCACGCTCTGCCAGTTCCTGAGTATTGGTCGCCAGCGACAGGCTCTTGCCCATGGCCGCAACAGCCCCGTCGGCACCAGCCTGAACAGTACCGATCATGCCTTCGATTTCCACGGTCGAAGCCTGAGTACGATGGGCAAGAGCGCGCACTTCATCGGCCACCACGGCAAAACCGCGTCCCTGCTCACCGGCACGGGCCGCTTCAATGGCAGCGTTCAACGCCAGCAGATTGGTCTGTTCGGCGATGCTGCGGATCACTTCCAGCACCTTGCTGATATCCCGGACATTGCCGGCCAGTTGTGCAACCGCCTCGGTCGACTGAGTAATCTCATTGACCATGGTGGTGATGCCCTTGACGGTCTGATCCACCTGGCCACGGCCTTGAACAGCATCGTCGGTAGCGGTTTTCGAAGCTTCGGAGGTCGAAACGGCATTGCGGGCCACTTCTTCGACCGCTGCAGTCATCTGATTGACGGCCGTGGCAGCCTGCTGGATTTCGTCATTCTGGCGAGTCAGCCCGCGAGTGCTTTCGTCCGTGACAGCGCTCAATTCCTCGGCAGCCGAAGCCAGTTGTCCCGAAGCGCTGGCGATTTCCTGAATGGTGTACTTGAGACCGCCCTGCATATCGGACAGCGCATTGAGCAATTGGCCAGCTTCGTCACCACGATCGGAAACGATGGATTGAGTCAGGTCACCCTTGGCGATGCGCTGGGCACTGGTGACTGCAATGGCCAGAGGACCGGTAATCATGCGGGTAATCACGATGCCCAGAATGACGGCGACTACAAAGGCAATAATCACACCCGACGATAGCATCACAATGGCGCTGGATTTGAGTTCGGCAGCCGCAATCGCGCCTTCCTTGATCTGGCGATTATTGGAGTCGATCATGATCCGCAGCAGGCTGCGGGCCTTGGAGAAGTCCTCGCCCGAGAGTACGTTCAGGCGATTGCGGGCCCCGGTCAGGTCCCCCGCCGTCATGAGTTCCGCGACCTTGGTGGCACCCGCGATATAAACAGGAATGAGCTTCTCGAATTCATCTCCGGCAGCTCGCTCATCATCCTCCAGAGGCGTTGCGCGATAAGTTGCAAAAACCTTCTGCATGCGCTCCAGATCCGACGCGATTGCCTGGCGAACCCTCTCCATGTCCGCCTCCGAAACGCCGCCATCCTGGGCATCGAGCAATCTGTAAAGCCCACGGTTGTGGGCCGTCAGGCTGGTCAGGGTTTCATTGGTGTTAGCCACCGAGACCAGATTATTGGAAAAGGTCAACGCCAGCGCATCGGCCAATCGACTGATTCCCACCATACCCAGGCCACCTACAGCCAGGGTAATCAAGGCACAGAAGATAAAAGCTGCCAGCAACTTGGTCGAAAACTTGGACTGACTCAGAATATTCATGTTGCGAACTCGCAGGGAAGGAGAGGGAACCAGATGAAGAAAATTTCAGGAAGCGCTCCTGTGACATCATAATGCCTTCATTAATTCGCAAAATTTTCACAAATTCTGATTTTTTCTGAATTTTCTGCTTTTGGCAGGTGGGTCGAGGCTGCTCGACGGGCCTGTATCCAACCGACAGACAGCCCATGCGTGGCAACTCAAGATCTCTTCGACCGAGCTCGGATGCAGCGCAGTGACATTATCGTGCAGAGGTTTGGCACAGGGCCGTCGATCAGTTCATGAAGAGGTGCGATCACGAAGATGTCTGATCAGAAAGTCTCGCAGGCTATCGACGGCCTTAGCCCCTTGAGAGGCTTTGCTTCGGTAGATCGCAACCTCCATTGACTCCAGCGAGCCGAGGTCATGTTCAGGTCCCAGGACTTGCAGATGCTCAGGTACTGTGCACCTGATCAGTACCGCTACTGCAATCCCGCTTTCGACCGCAGCAATCTGACCGGCGAGACTTGAGCTGTTATAGACCACTTTTTTGGTGCTCTGCTGCCTATCCGGCAGACGTTTGCCTTGGATTGATCTGTTGAAAAAGTCGGAATTTCAAATTGGAAGACTTCGAGGCCTATCATCTCTTCAGAACCTGCTTACCACATTGCCTAGCTTTCCAGTTCTGCGTTAGTCACTGCAGTTGGATCGCTAGGTTTTTCTAAATAAAGTCTTCGCCGAAGCACTCTTTTATTGAGCATACTGCACAATCGGCTCGCCGATACAGGAAGATAATGGGGTCGGCTCTACGTCCATGGTCACGACGCTCAGTGCCGATCAGGTAGTCTGTGGAATAGACAAAAAATTACCAAACCAGAACTCACAAATCTGAACGTTCCGGTTCACTCTCTACGAGACTGCCTGCTGAACTCCACCTGCCATCCCCGGTTAACATAACCTTTGCTTTCCTTGTTGAATTTTTTAAGGATTTCCTCTTTTACAGAGTAATCCACCACAAGAGAGCTTTCTTTTTCTACAACCGACGCTTCCATATGCTCTGCAATCTGACGTGCAAGCAGGTTGTCATGTGTATGGAGCTTTCCTGAATTTTCGATGGCGATAGCAGCGATCAGCAAGTCGTTCCAGCTATTTCTGAAGTTATTCTTCAGAGAGCTTTTTTCTTTCAGGGAAGAAAGCAGATCCTGAGCTTTTTCTATGGCCTCATTGCTGAGCGGGACGCATTCTATTCCGCACTCCAGAAGGAAGCTGAACTTTCTCTTGAGCGTTTTTCTTTTCTCCTTGGGTAAATGAGAGATGACGCTATTAAAAAGCTCCGATGATTTGTTGTTGATGATTTCCGACATCGCATAATTTCCAAAATGGATGATCGAAGGGTGAATGGCCCCAAAATCCATCTTCACCCAATCAGTACTCATTTTCGAAAAAGCATGATCCCGACGCATCAGTCTGTCAGGGTAATTCATGGCTGCATGTCGCTGGGAAATCAAGGGCACATAATAGTTGGCATTGACAGGGTCCGGGCTTACAGCCCCCAGAAACTCCGACGCCACAATAGAAGAAACTCTTGCGCCTTCGACATCAACACTCTCAGCGTCCTGGATGGCCGTAATCAGTATCTGGGTATCGAGAAAGTCCCCTGAATTATCCATAATCAACCCTATCTGGTGATGACGATATTGACCTGTAGCCAGATGCAAAGAAAGACTCGCTCCAGGCTAAAGTATGCCTTGCCTTTGTAGCGAGATGTCGGGAGCTGCAAATGGATCAAAGCGGCGTCGGCCCACCCTTCCATGGCATGTATTCGACCCGGACGATCCCTTCGGCCATGCCTTGCGGGTTGACCATGAAGCCTGGCAACTGGCGCAGGTTCATCTGCTTGCATTGCGCACTCAACCGGGCCTGCAAGTCACCATCGAGTTCAAAGGCTTCGGGCCGTTGGCGGCTGGCACGCAGGTTGACCAGACAGCCCTGTACTTCCCCCTGGGCATTGGCCACATAGCGGAAATCGGCATAACCGATGCTGGACGGCGGTTGCTTGCGCAGGGTCTGCTCCCAGAAGAAGCGGCTTTGTGCGTAGCGAATGGTTCGCCCCATGCGTTTGAGCCTGAGCTCTTCGGTGTCCTGCCCGGACGAGAACACAAGCGGGGCGATGATGTCCGCAGTCCCATCGGGATCGTAGAGTTCGCTCGGCACCACAGGAAACAGCGTGTTCCAGCACACATCTTTCACCAGAGCCGACAGACGTGGATAGACGCTCGACAAAGCAGTCTGTGAGTAAGGCTCTGTCTCACAGAAAACCACTTCGTTGCGGCGATTGATTTTAACTCTTAGCTTCACATCACCATCGAGAAGCTCGGGGCTGGCCAACCACGCATTAGTGGCCAGTGCGTTCCTGAAATCGGTGGAAAACGCTTCAAGCCTCTTGAGTTCTTCCGGTGATCGCGAACCTGTCTGTGACTGGCAGCCAGCAATGAACAGTAACCCGACCAGCCCTGCAGTCAGGGTCGGTCGAGAATAAATAGTCGGCATGAGACATCCTTGAAAATGCACGAAATAAAGAGCGCGCAATGCTACTGATACGCAATCTCGGAGTCCATGCATTACAACTCAGAGCAACCCTTGCTCCGCGCAGACTTTCACCACCTGCTCGCGAAACCAGCCATTGGCTTCGTCTTCATCCAGATGCCTGCTCCAGACCATATCCAGAGTGAATTCCGGCAGATCGGGGGGCAGTTCAAATACCGCAATCCAGGGGTCGGTGGCCAGCAGGGTCTGGATGCGGCGTGGCATGACCAGAATGAAATCGGTCCCCTCCAGCAGTTGCAACGCTGCACGGTAGCTGTTGGCGCGGGTGATGATATGCCGCTCGCGTCCCTGGCGCTGCAACCAGCCATCCACCATATTGGTGTCGGATGTCCAGGGTGTCGGGTACACATGATGGCGTTGGGTGAAGGTGTCGAGATCGATGCTCGCGCATTGCGGCGCGAACTGTGCGTCCATGACGCAGACCAGATCGTCTTCCAGCAGGACCTGACTCATCAACCCGCCGGGGATGCGATGAAAGCCAGGACCGAAGCACAGGGCCAGATCGAACTGGCCTTCACTCAAAGCCTGGGCAGGCAGTTCCTTGTTCAGCTTCTGGACGTTGACGGTCACGGTAAATCCGCCAGCGATGAAGCTGCGCATCAGATGCGGCAGCACCAGCAGCTCGAAGTACTCGGGGGCGCAGACGGTGAAGGTTGTCTGCCGGCTTGTGGGGTTGAACAGGTGCAGGCCGTCATGGCACAGATTGATCTTCTGCAGGATCTGCTGCACATGGTCGTGCATGGCCATGGCCTTGCGCGTCGGACGCATGCCGTTGCGGGTACTGATGAACAGGTCGTCTTCAAAGTTGGCCCGCAACTTCTTCAAGCAGTAACTGACCGTCGACTGACTGACATGCAGTGCTTCCGACACCAGGGTCAGATTGCGCTGCTCGTAAACCGAAACGAAGACCATCAGGTCCTGCATGTCGAGCTTTCTGAGAGCATTACTGTTGAGCATCGAGTTTTCTCGTGGCACTGACGGCAGATCAGGTCAGCGCTAGCAAGATAACATCAAAACACGATCACGCCGCCTCCCCTTCCACGCCCCGTGATCCTTTGAGGACTCACATCATTACAGGGTGTAACAAGCCTCGGTGCATCAGGCATTTTGCTGACGACAGTTACAACGCGCATGAGGCTCTTGCCTGGCAACCGCAGCCTTGGCAGGCTCCACCGGCTCGTCGGTTTCCTCCACTTCCAGCCACCAGGTTTCCCCACGGCACGGGTACTGGATGTAGAACGGCTGCCCCATGAGCGGCGTGGTAATCGAGACATTTTTCTCCCAGGCCAACGCCAGGATACGATCAAAGGGTTCGTGCCAGGCATGCATCGCCAGATCGAAGGTGCCGTTATGAATCGGCAGCAGCCAGCGGCCACGCAGATCGATATGCGCTTGCAGGGTCTGTTCCGGTTGCATGTGCACATCCGGCCACTGGACGTTGTAGGCACCGGTTTCCATCAGGGTCAGATCGAAAGGTCCGTACTGCTCGCCGATGGTCTTGAAGCCATCGAAGTAACCGGAATCGCCACTGAAGAAGATCCGCTGCTCATCCGCAATGATCACCCAGGATGCCCAGAGGGTCTGGTTACTGTCGAGCAGGGTCCGTCCGGAAAAGTGCTGTGAGGGTGTAGCCACAAAACGGATGCCCGACACTTCGGTGGACTGCCACCAGTCGAGTTGACGGACCTTCCGAGCCGGCACCCCCCACCCGATCAAGGTGTCGCCCACGCCCAGCGGTGCCAGAAAGTGCTCGGTCTTGTCCATCAGGGTCTTGATGGTCATGTGATCGAGATGGTCGTAATGATTGTGCGAAAGAATCACCGCCTTGAGCGGCGGCAGTTCTTCAAGGCTGATCGGCGGTTGATGGAAACGCTTCGGGCCGGCCCACTGCACCGGCGAAGCACGCTCGGCAAACACCGGATCGGTCAGCCAGAACTCATTGTGCAGCTTGAGCAGCACGGTGGAATGCCCGAGGCGATACACCGTATTGTTCGGAGCCGCCAGCAACTGCTGGCGCGACAGCGGCTGGACCGGAATCTCGCCTGCGGGCCGTGTGTCACGGGGCTTGTTGAACATGGCATTCCAGAACACCCCCAGGGTGCGGACAAACCCCAGCGACTTGACCGGCGCATGGTTGCGGTAGCGTCCCTCATGACGAGACAAGACAGGCAATGAAGCGGCATCTGTTTTGGGGGGATTCATGGCCATGATGTGCTGACTCCTGAGAACAGGTCGAGATCCTGCCGTGCTGCATCAAGCTATACGCACCTTGCGGAACGTGAAGTAAAAATGTGTAACAGCGCTTTACACTACACGGTGTAGTTTTAAGCTTGCATGATTGGCCACGACAAGTAAACTGCCGAGTGTAATTTTCTCTAAACGCACGTTTGAAGCGAACCTATGAAAGCCCCCATGCGCCTTACCGACCAGAAACGCGAAGCCATTGTCCTGGCAGCCATTGCCGAGTTTCGCGATCGCGGTTTCGAAGTCACCAGCATGGACCGCATCGCGGCACGGGCCGAGGTTTCCAAGCGGACTGTCTACAACCACTTCCCCAGCAAGGAAGAACTCTTCGCGGAAATCATTCAACGCCTTTGGGCGTGCGCGTTTCCATCGCCCGATGAGCCTTACAAGGCCGATAAGGGCCTGCGCGAGCAACTGCGCGACCTGTTGCGGCACAAGATGGATACCCTGGCAGACAGCAATTTTCTGGACCTGGCACGGGTGATCGTCGGTGCTACCGTTCACTCTCCCGACCGTGCGCAGACGTGGATGACCCGCATCAACGAACGTGAGGAAGCCTTCTCGGTGTGGATTCGCTCTGCCCAGAAAGATGGACGTCTGAAACCCGTCGATCCGGGTTTCGCTGCTGCCCAGATGCATGCCTTGCTCAAGGCCTTCGCCTTCTGGCCGCAATTGACCCTCAATGCCGAGATTCTCACGCCCGAGAAACAGACCGAAGTGATCGAATCGGCCCTGGACATGTTTCTGGGCTGGTACGAGATCAAACCCGCCCACTGACTCGCCTGACGATCTCCTGCCGCTGTTCAAGGGATGCAGCAAGACGCTGATGAGTCATGGCCAGAACCCTCGCTGGCGCAGTGTCTGGACTGCCCGCATCGAAAGGCGGTGCCGGAGCATATTCCAGTTGCAGTTGAATCGCCTGGGCACTCTCGTCACCGAAGAGTTCGGCCACCAGTGTCAGAGCAAAATCGATCCCTGCCGTCACCCCGCCGCCGGTTAACAGGTTGCCATCGCGCACCACGCGCCCTTGAGTGGCAATGGCTCCAAAGGCTGCCAGCAATGAATGCGAGGCCCAGTGAGTGGTTGCTCGCCGCCCTTGTAAAAGCCCCGCTGCCCCCAGCACCAGTGCGCCCGTACACACGGAAGTGACATAACGTGCCGTACGCGCCTTGTCTGCGACGAACGCCAGGGTCTGCTCATCTTCCAGCAAGGCATTGATGCCGCTGCCACCAGGAATGCAGATGACATCCAGCAAGGGACAATCACTGAAATCCACTGTAGGAACCAGGGTCAGCCCGGTGCTGGCCTTGAGCGGCTCCAGCGTTTTCCAGACCAGATGCACCTGTGTGCCGGGCAACGAGGCAAACACTTCGTAAGGCCCGGTCAGATCCAGTTGCTGTACACCGGGAAACACCAGAAGGCCGATATGCAACGTCATCTCGATAACTCCATGCAGGAAAAGTGGACGCATGAACTGTAGCGGGATAGCCTCTGGCGGATACGCCACAAAGCCCACCAATTACGCCAACCGTCTCGATAAAGGGTTGCCGCATGGCTGACAGCCAGAAAACCATTCATATCGTTGCCTTCGCTGACGTTCAGGTCCTGGATGTCTGCGGGCCATTGCAGGTATTCGCCTCGGCCAATCGACGCCTGGAAGGCCTGGGCAAACCGCAGCCTTATGTCATGAAGGTGGTCGCTGCCGAGCCCGACAGTGTCATGTCGTCAGCAGGCCTGGGGCTGCAGACATGGCCGCTGCCCACCGACGAACCATGCGACACCTTGATCATCGCAGGCGGTCGCGGCATCGGCGTCGCCATGGAAAATGCACAACTGGTGAACAGGATACAACAGCAGGCAGCAACAGCCCGTCGCGTGACATCCGTCTGCTCGGGTGCATTTCTTCTGGCCCGGACCGGGCTTCTGGACAATCGGCGCGTGGTAACCCATTGGGACAGTTGCGACAGGCTGGCCAAGCGCTTTCCGAGTTTACGGGTCGATCCCGATCCGATCTTCATCAATGACGGTCCGTTCTGGACTTCGGCGGGAGTCACGGCGGGCATAGACCTGGCGCTGGCTCTGATCGAACAGGACCTGGGCCACAGCATCGCTTTGGCAGTGGCCCGCGATCTGGTGGTATTTCTCAAGCGTCCCGGTGGGCAGGCACAATTCAGCAACGCCCTGTCGATGCAGCAAGCCAGCCATCCCACGGAAAACCGCTTCGCCGAGCTGCATGGCTGGCTGATGGAGAATCTGGATGGCGATTTGTCGGTCGCCAGCCTCGCCGCCCGGGTGGGTATGAGCGAACGCAGTTTTGTGCGCCACTACCGCGCCCAGACCGGTACTACACCGGCCAGGGCCGTCGAACAGCTTCGCGTCGAGGCCGCACGACGCCTGTTGAGTGAAAGCACGCTGGTCATCAAACGCATCGCCTCACAATGCGGCTTTGGCAGCGAAGAAACCCTGCGCCGCAGTTTTCTGCGGGCCTTGTCGGTCACGCCCCAGGCTTACCGGGAACGATTCAGGTGCTGATGCTGCAAAGCATCAGCCCAGCACCACACCCCGGCACTCGCCAAACCCGATCGACACCTGCCCTTCACGATGACAGCGGGCGCGCAGGATCACTTCGTCACCCGGCTCCAGAAAGCGTCGCTCCTCGCCGCTGGGCAAGGCCACCCCTTGTTTGCCGCCTTCGGTCATTTCCAGCAGGCTGCCGAACTGCCCGGCCTGCGGACCGGACAAGGTTCCAGTACCGAACAGGTCACCCGGTTGCAGCTTGCAGCCGTTGACGCTGTGGTGCGTGACCATTTGCGCCACGGTCCAGTACATGTTCAGGCTGTTGCTCAGGGCCAGACGATAAGGCTCCATGCCCCAAACCTTCATCTGTTCGGTCAGCAGCAGGATTTCCAGCTCGATATCCAGCGCACCGTTTTCCTGATCCGCCGGATCGAGCAGATACGGCAACGGCTGCGGGTCACCTTCGGGACGTGGCGGCTGAGGACTGCGAAACGGAGCCAGGGCTTCGGCGGTCACCACCCAGGGGGAAATGGTCGTGGCAAAACTCTTGGACAGAAACGGCCCCAGAGGCTGATATTCCCAGGCTTGGATATCCCGTGCCGACCAGTCGTTGAGCAGGCAGAAACCGGCGATATGCTCGTTTGCCCGATCAATCACAATCGACGTGCCTTGCTCATTGCCCGGCCCGATCCACACGCCCATTTCCAGTTCGTAATCCAGCCGTTTGCAGGGTCCGAATGTCGGCACTTCCTGACCCGCAGCCAGTGTCTGGCCATTGGGGCGTCTGATCGGTGTGCCGGAGATGCACAAGGTTGACGCCCGCCCGTGATAGGCGATGGGGACGTACTTGTAATTGGGCAGCAAAGGATTGTCCGGGCGGAACAATTTGCCGACATTCGTGGCGTGGTGGATGCCGACGTAAAAATCCGTGTAGTCCCCGACCCGTGCCGGTACATGCAAGCGGCACTCGCTGATGGGATACAAAAGACTGGCGGCCTGCAGGCTGTCTCGTTGCGGGCTGTCCTCTGCAAACAATTGCAGCAAGGCATGACGCAGGGTTTGTCGTGCCCGGGCACCCAGCGCAAAGAAATCATTCAACTGATCGCGACTGGCAACATCTGCGATCTTCTGCGCTTCGCCCGAAAAAAAACCGGCCTGTACAGCCGCCCGCAGATCGAACACCAGATCCCCGATGGCCACACCACCCCGGGGACCTGTATCGCCATGGCTGAACACGCCCAGCGGCAGGTTCTGCAAGGGGAAATCAGGGTGGTCGTTGGCCGAGGCAATCCAGCTGCGGCGGGTCGAAGAAGCATTCATCGAGACTGTTCCTTGTTGAAGAGGCTGGCCATGTCATTCCAGCAGGCGTCGTAGTTGCGTTGCAGTTGCTCGCAGCTCAAGGCATGACGGCTTGGACGAAGCACCTTGCCGGTCTCGAACATGAAGGCCAGGGTGTTATCGATCTTGTGCGGTTTGAGCTCTGCGGCAATGGCTTTTTCTGCGGTGGCGTTGTCAGGGCCGTGGGCGCTCATGCAGTTATGCAGCGACGCACCGCCGGGCATGAAGCCCTCGGCCTTGGCATCGTAGACACCCTCGATCAGCCCCATGAATTCGTTCATCAGGTTGCGGTGGAACCACGGAGGGCGGAAGGTGTTTTCCGCCACCATCCAGCGCGGCGGAAAGATCACGAAATCGATATTGGCCTGCCCGTGCGCCACGCCCGGTGCCGTGAGCACCGTGAAGATCGACGGGTCCGGGTGATCGAAACTGACCGTGCCGATGGTGTTGAAGCGACGCAGGTCATATTTGTACGGCACGTTATTGCCATGCCAGCCCACCACGTCGAAGGGCGAATGATCCAGTTGGGTGGACCACAGTTCACCGAGAAACTTCTGCACCAGTTCAACCGGTGCGTCGCTGTCCTCGAACCGGGCGGCAGGTGTCAGAAAGTCTCGCGGGTTGGCCAGCCCGTTGCTGCCGATAGGCCCCAGATCCGGCAGGCGCAACACACAGCCGTGGTTCTCGCAGATATAACCCCGGGCAGTATCATCCAGCAGTTGTACGCTGAACTTCATGCCACGGGGCAGTACCGCGATTTCCTGCGGCTCGATCTCCAGCAGTCCAAGCTCGGTGACGATGCGCAACCTCCCCTGCTGCGGTACCACCAGCCACTCGCCATCGGCATTGAAGAATGCCCGCTGCATCGAGGTATTGGCCCGGTATACGTAAATGCTCACACCCTCGGCCTGATCGGCCGCGCTGGTACTGGCCAGGGCAATCAGACCATCGATGAAATCCGTGGATTCGGCGGGAATATCGAAGGCATTCCAGCGCAAGCGATTGGGCGTGATCGGCCCTTGCTCAAGCCCTGTAACCTGCCGGGCCAGGCGCTCGTAGCGAGGATGAGCTGCCGAAGGTTTGATCCGGTACAGCCAGGTACGCCGGGCCTCGGAGCGCGGAACCGTGAACGCCGTGCCGGACAGCAGTTCGGCATACAGCCCTAGCGCATGTTTCTGCGGAGAGTTCTGACCGACCGGCAAAGCGCCCGGTAACGCTTCGCTGCTGAAGTGATTACCGAAACCGGACTGGTACACCAAGGGTTCTCTATCGGGATGAACAGGCATCTGGACCTCTTGTTTTTATCGGGTCGCATAGCGGCAAATCAAAAAATCGTAAATCAATTACGAATAACGTAATTTGAGTTTGAAGTGTGGTCAAGCTATAAAGCTGCCTTTTCAGATTGGCGCCCCACCCATGACCGATGAAATCGAAAGCCCTGCCAACGGGCGCCAGCAAAAGGTTCAGTCAGCCGAAGTCGGCCTTGGCGTGCTCAAGGCCCTGGCCGAACTGACCCCTTCGACCTCGCTGTCGAAACTGGCCGAACACTTGGGCATGCCGGCCAGCAAGGTGCATCGTTACCTGCAAGCGCTGATTGCCAGCGGTTTTGCCGAACAGGACGGGGCCACCAACCACTACGGCCTGGGTCGCGAAGCCCTGCAGGTCGGGCTGGCCTCGCTGGGCAAGCTGGATGTACTGAAAGTCGCCGCGCCCTGCCTGACAACCCTGCGTGACGAGCTGAATCAGACCTGCTTCCTGGCAGTCTGGGGCAACAAAGGGCCGACGGTCGTGTATGTCGAGCAATCCACAGGTGCAGTCACCCTGGTGACGCAGATCGGTTCGGTATTGCCACTGCTGAGTTCTTCTACCGGCCTGGTATTCGCCAGCTTCCTGGATGACCGGGAAACAGCTGCCCTGCGGGAACAGGAAACGCCTCACCTGAACGCAGCGCAGCTCAAGGACATCGAGCAGCATGTCGAACAGATCCGCGCCCATGGCGTGCACCAGATTCAAGGATTGCTGCTGCCTGGAGTCAACGCAGTGTCGTCGCCGGTTTTTGCCATGGGCAACAAGCTGGCGGGTGTCGTGACGGTGGTGGGCTCGAGCGCGCTGCTGACAGGCAAGGCTCAGGACATGGCGGCCGAGCGACTGGTTGAAGTGGCGCAGGCGATCAGTGGGAGGATGGGGGGCTGAAAGCTGCAAGCTGCAAGCTGCAAGCTGCAAGCTGCAAGTTAGAACGTATCTGCTCTTTCTTGCAGCTTACAGCTTGAAACTTGCCGCTCTCCTCTATTCCGCCATCAACACCCCACGCCGAATCTGATCCCGCTCG
>JAAIGF010366506.1_pt1 | contig 118928 bp, 102 predicted proteins | sample 6487441 | NCBI WGS metagenome assembly JAAIGF01 (sample SAMN13974129, study PRJNA590717) | phyllosphere metagenome | biome: pepper field; feature: multiple bacterial spot infested pepper fields; material: pepper leaves; isolation source: leaves from pepper fields | host: Capsicum annuum ... | reverse complement strand
TGAAGATTAATCACGGATTTGCATACGGCAGTTCCATGCTGCTACAGTTATGTCTTGAGAAGAGCGGAGCCTATTCCGCTCTTTTTGACTGTCAAAGGAGTTGTTATGTCCATTGCGTAAAAAGGTAAGGGCTCTTTTAGGGATTATCATTATACTTATTTTGGTTATTGCTGGAGCAGCGACTTATGGATGGAATGCCATGCAGCCTACAGCGACTTCCTCTACTCCAGTTGCGTATACCCTTTCCGAAGGAACATCTACAGCTCAGCTTGCAGATGATCTGGAAAGTAAGGGAATTATAAAGAATAGCTTCGTATTTAAGATGTATCTGCGCTGGAATAAGGAAGGCAAAGCGTTCAAGGCGGGTAACTATGAGTTCACGCCAGGCATGACATACGATCAGATTGTGACCAAGCTGAACAAAGCGGATGTCGTTGTACCGAAAACGATGAAGTTTACGATTCCAGAGGGCTACACGGTGACTCAGATTGCGGATAAGCTGAGTAGTGAAGGCTATGTGGATCGGGATGAATTTATGAAGCTTGTTGATGATCCATCCCAATTCAAGCAAGCGCGTGAGTGGAACGTTCCAACAGGGAATGGTATTTTACATCCACTAGAAGGCTATCTGTTTCCAGCAACCTATGATTTGCCACTGGATAGTACGCCATCTGATGTGATTGCTAATATGCTGGCTGGTACGCGTGCGAATCTAGCGACGATAGATCATTTTGACGAGCAGTTAAAAGCACGCAAAATGACCTTACATCAGCTTCTGACCGAGGCATCGCTAATCGAGCGTGAAGTGGTTGTACCGGAGGAGCGTGCCGAAGTAGCGGGTGTGATTAACAACCGGATCAAGCAAGGCATGAGACTACAAATTGATGCCACCGTGCAATATGCACTGGGCAAGCAAAAGCAGCGCCTGCTATTCTCTGATCTGAAGATTGATAGTCCGTATAACACGTATATGCATGATGGACTGCCGCCAGGACCGATTGCGAATCCAGGGATCGACGCGATCAAGGCAGCCTTAACACCGAAGACATCCGATTATTTATACTATGTAACGAAAAAAGACGGATCTGGTGGACATCTGTTTGCCAAAACGTATGCTGAGCATCAGAAGAATATTGCTGCTAGCAAAGAAACACAATCAACCGGAAATGCCGAAGGCAGTAATACTTCGGAAGAAACATCCGGTACATCTCAATAATCCACATTCGGAGGCAGCGAGCAATTGGCTGTCTCTGTGTGATGAATGTCATAGAACTAGAGTGGTCATATTGTGATAGAATAGCAAAGGCTATCCCTGTCCATGTATGTTTTAGAACCGATCTAAGCATTCGATGCACCACATATACTTATATTCAAACAGGGAACATACGGATGTATGATGAACGTGCAGAACAACAAGGATTATAATGAAATGACAGCCGTAAGGCTGGGAGGTGCTTAACATGAGTAACAAACCTGAGCTGCTAGTAACTGCATCTTCAATGGAGGAATTGTATCGTTTAGCTGGAGCAGGAGCCGATGCCTTTCTAATCGGTGAAGGGCGCTTTGGCATGCGATTACCAGGGGATTTTACATTAGAAGAGATTGCAGCAGCTTGTACCTATAGTCATAAACAAGGCAAACGCGTCTATGTAGCCGTCAACAATCTGATGACTAATGATCTGCTGACAGAGCTACCTGCATATATCGAAAGCTTGCGCGATGCAGGTGTAGATGGGATTGAATTTGGCGATCCCGCTGTACTGACTACAGTACGCGAGCTGGCGCCAGCAATGCGCTTACACTGGAATGCAGAGATGACATCGACTAACTCATCCACTGCGAACTACTGGGGACGTAAGGGTGCCACGCGAGTTGTACTGGCACGTGAGCTGAACATGGACGAAATTACAGGCATGCCGGATAAACTGGAAGTTGAAGCGCAGGTTCAGGTGCACGGTATGACCAATATCTATCATTCCAAGCGTAGTCTGGTTCAAAGCTATATGGCTCACCAGGGACGCCCGGTAGACGGCGATCTAGGACTCACTCGTGGACTATTCCTCATTGAAGCAGAACGTCGTGATGAGAAATTCCCTATTTACGAAGACCAAAATGGTACACATATCATGAGCTCCGAAGATATCTGCATCCTGGAAGATTTACATTTACTCATGGAAGCAGGCATCCACAGCTTCAAAATCGAAGGCATCCTCAAATCAATCGTCTACAACGAAGCAGCCGTCCGCGCCTACCGTACCGCGATCGACGCCTACGCCGCGAATCCGGACGATTATGAATTCGACGAAGCCTGGCTAGAAGAGCTCCGCCAACTTCAAGACCCTGAACGCGAACTATCCTTCGGCTTCTTCTATAAAGAACAAGTGTATTAATTCCATTGGCTATCTACGATGCTGTTAAATATCATGTATAACCACTATATAAAGCTTTTTATGTAGCATGTATATGTATAAAAATCATATAGAGTTCTTAGAGAGTTTGTATACAGCGCGCGAATAGCGCTGCCTATTTCATCAATGTCTACGCTCCAAGAGTTTGGTGTAGTTTACGTATGCTGCAACCGTACAGAACGAAGGGAAGGAAATAAGGGAAAAGGACGTCTTCTAGTGTTTGGCATCATAAACACGTAGTTCAATGAAAAAGGATTTTTGCGACAGCAAAATACCATACTGCTTTGGAGCCCAGGAATCTACATTAACTCCTAATTCATAGATTCCTGGGCTCCACCCAAGGACGTTTCCTTATTCCTTCCCGTAGTGGTGTCTGCTATCACAACACACCTACTTTGAAGTACCATTTCAAACAAGATCCAAGATCAGGGGGAGATCTCCATGAATACCAAATCCAAACCAATTCACTTCGGTAAACGCCATCGCCTGGACAAGCCTGAGCTACTTGCACCGGCAGGTAATCTGGAAAAGCTGAAATTTGCTATCCATTACGGCGCAGACGCTGTATATATTGGCGGACAAAAATACGGCCTTCGGTCTGGCGCAGATAACTTCACTTTTGAAGAAATGCGTGAAGGTGTAGAATTCGCGAATCAATACGGTGCCAAAGTGTTTGTAGCTACTAACATTTATGCGCATGACGAAGATATAGAGGGTATTGAGGAATACCTGCGTAACCTGGAACATGCCGGCATCTCTGCGATCATCGCAGCTGATCCAACTATTGTTGAAATTGCCTTACGCTGTGCGCCAAAGCTAGAGGTTCATTTGAGTACTCAGCAGTCCACATTGAATTGGCAAGCCGTGAAGTTCTGGAAAGAAGAAGGCTTACCACGGGTCGTACTCGGTCGCGAAACGAGCCTCGAAGAAATCGCTGAAATCAAAAAGAACGTAGATGTTGAGATTGAAGCCTTTATCCATGGAGCGATGTGCTCTTCCTTCTCGGGACGCTGTGTATTGTCTAACCACTTTACCGATCGTGACTCGAACCGTGGAGGCTGCTGTCAGTCGTGCCGCTGGAAGTACGATCTGTTTGAAGATGCCCGTCCACAGGAAGAATGGGTGTCGGAAGAAGAAGCTGCAGATCATCGTGTACTGGAGCAGTTCCAGCTTGGCGTAAACCAGCTTCCAATGTATGAAGAGGGAGACAATCCATTTTCGATGGGCTCGAAGGATCTGTGCATGCTAGAGGCGATTCCCGATCTGATCGAAGTTGGGATTGACAGCTTTAAGATTGAGGGTCGTATGAAGTCCATTCACTATGTCGCTACCGTTGTAAACGCGTATCGTCAGGCGATTGATTCATACATGGCTGATCCAGACAATTATGAGCTGAAGCCGGAATGGCTAGAAGAGCTGAACAAAGCGGCGAATCGTCCACTAAATACAGGCTTTTTCTACGATACACCGGATCAGGAAGATCATATTTATGAGCCTGAGGACAAGGCTGTCCCTTATGACTTTGCTGGGCTTGTGCTCGATTATGATGAAGCGACGGGGAGCGCGACAGTACAGCAGCGTAACAACTTTAAGCCAGGACAAGAGATTGAGTTCTTTGGTCCGAATGGTACATTTTTTAAGCAACAAGTCGGTATGATCTGGGATGAGGAAGGCAATGAACTTGATGCTGCACGTCACCCTCTGCAAAAAATTCGCTTGCACGTTGATCAGCCGGTGCGTTATTTTGACATGATGCGCAAAAAGAACGTAAAAGTAGCGAAGCCTCAAGCAGTCGCTACCATCTAATTTGCCTAACTTACTGCAATAGGTCATAAGTCATCCTATCTGCTAAGCTGGACTCCAACAAACGTAAATAAATATATAAAGATTATCTATAAAAGACAGAAAAACATGCTTTTCACAGGCTGAATGACGATTTTTAGCGAAGTGAAATGAAGTTTTTCTGTCTTTTTTCTGTATTTTACATGACATATAATGATATATTCATGCACTTTCAGAAAATGATAACGTTTACCAAAATACATAATCGCCTATATTATGGTATAAATTAAGTCCTAATGTAAGCTTTTTTATAAATAGTAGTATAAAAGACCTTACTTTTTTAAAAAAAGTGTTCATTTTTGCTTAGGTATCACCGATAATGGAAGCAGAACTATAGCTCTAGGACTTCCGAAGGAGCAGCGCGAGGTAAAAGTGAAGAGGTAAGTCGGGAGAAAAGTGTATTGTAGGTCCTGAATTTTGAGATGGTGGGTGAATGATATGGGGTTATGGCAAAAACCGGGGAAATCGGAAAGTAAGCCAGCGAAGTTATCCAAAAAGTTACTCAAGCAACCAGGCGAGACCACGCAACCAAAGAACAAAACGACAAAACCGAAGAAACAAAAAGTAAATAAGGAGCAAAAACCTTCACAGCAGGCGCTACATAAATGGTTTAAGGAGCGCGGCAGGGGAGCCAAGCAAAGGCCTGTTGGAGATGTAGCGGCTACAGCAGCTACACCGTCAAGCCAACTAGCAAATAATAAAATGAAGCTAAAGGGGCTACGTATTTCGCGGGATCAGTTCAAGCATGCTGGTCGCTCCTCCTTATCCGCTGCTAAAAATTGGCGTAGTTTTAACCCATCCAAATCGGTTGGGGTTAAGTTATTTTTAATGTTCTTCATCGCGATTATGCTATGTGTCGTTCTACTCGGTACGTTTTCCTACTTGCGCGCGAAAAGCGTCATCCAGGAAAATGCAGCGATTAGTAATGAGCAGACGATTATCCAGACTGGAGAAAAGCTAGATGTGATGCTAGGGCAGATCGTGAACACTTCGGTTCAGGTCTTTTTTGACCCAACTATGCAAGCAGATCTGACGAAGCTAAGTAGTCCAAATCTGTCTGAATATGATAAATATCAGACAATTAATTCAGTCAGTCAAAACCTGCAAAACCAGATGAACTCTGCGGACTCGATTGAGGCAATCTACCTTATTCCTGTAGATACAAAGATCAATATTCTTGGCGCAGGGGTAGGTATTCCAGATGCAGCGACTGTGCGTCAGACGTCATGGTACAAAACCTTGACGGATGATAAAGGTGTAATGCAGTGGGTTCCATCGGAGTCTACAACAGGTACGAACAAAAACTTCACGTATGCTCGTGCTATGCGTTTATCAAGCAGCCCTGAATCTTTTGTATTCGTAATGAGCATTAATAGCAAATGGCTGAATGACCAGATTGATAATCTGAATCTGGGCGATGGAGGTAATGTAGATCTGGTAGGCGGAGATAAAGATACAGTGATTGCTTCGACATTGCCAGAAACAGTATCTCAGGTTTCGGCATTTAAGTTTTTGGATGATATCAAAGGTGGTAGCGGCCGTTTCCAAAATAACGAAGGTACACAGCCTATTTTGGTTGCGTATTCCGTACTCAGCACAGCGGATAACTGGAAGCTCATTGGAACAGTACCCGTACAGGCACTTGTATCCAGTGCAAGCCCGATCCTCACATTGACCTGGATTATGGCGATTGTATGTGCGATCGTAGCAATTCTGATCGGTCTGGTTATCATTCGTACGATTGGTACACCACTTCGTAAGCTACAGCGTCTGATGAATCTGGGCTCGGAAGGGATTCTGAGTGTACGAACGAACCATAAGTCCTCAGATGAAATTGGTCAGCTTAGCGTCGCGTTTAATACGATGATGGAAAATATTACGGATCTTGTGAAGCAGACGAATGATTCTGCACAGCATGTACTTGATACAGCGACCACTCTAAGTTCAGCATCTCGTCAGACAGCAACGTCGGCACGTGAGATTGCGGTAGCGACGGAAGAGATTGCGAATGGTGCAGGGAGTCTGGCACAGGAGGCTGAACGTGGAACGGAACTGACCGAGACGATGAATGATCGTATGGGTCGCGTCGTTGAAGCGAACAAGCAGATGGAGCTGTCTGCCGAGAAAGTAGAAGAAGCAGGTAAAACCGGGGTTCATCACATGGAGGAACTGCTTGGCAAAACGAAGGTGACCGAGGATATGATTCGATCGCTCAGCACACGGATTGACTCGCTCAAAGAAAGTACATCTTCGGTACAGCAGGTACTCGACGCGATGCAAAATATTACGAAGCAAACGAATATCCTGTCACTCAATGCTACGATTGAAGCCGCTCGCGCAGGTGCGGCTGGTAAAGGCTTTATGGTTGTTGCAGATGAGGTTCGCAATCTGGCAGAGCAATCCCGTCAGTCCATCCTGATGGTTGGCGAGATTACAGCCAACATTCAGAAGGAAATGGATGAAACCGTGCGCGTACTGACCGAAGCATTCCCGCTGTTCCGCGAACAGACGACTGCTGTAGAAGCGACAACAGGCATTTTTGAAACGGTACAGCAGCAAATGACTGAATTTGTAACGAAGCTAGGTTCTGCTTCACAGTCCATTAATGAGCTGAATCGCGTACAACATTCGATGAACGAAGCGATGAGCAATGTAAGTGCCGTGGCTGAACAATCCTCAGCGACTTCGCAGGAAGTAGCTTCGCTCAGCAGTGAACAGCAAAATGTAAGTACGCAGCTGGTAAGCTTATCGAGTCAACTGGAAACTGTATCTATCGGTCTCAAAGATACTATTGCTCGCTTTACGATTGATGATGCAGATGTATCTGAGGAAGCACTGGCAGAAGCGACAACGAATGCGCAAGAAGAGGATAGCACCGATGCTGAAACTGCTGAAGTCGTTCCATTACAGCCGCTAGACAATCAGACAGACGAAGTCGAATCGACCGAGTCTGCCACTGACAAAGAAGGCCCGCATTTGGAGAAAGAAGCGTAAGTCATACAAGATGTAAGTTCGTTGTATGGTGAATCTCAGTATAATCAGTAGAAGACGATATGAAAAAGCTGCACTTTCCGTCTAGGGAAGGTGCAGCTTTTTTAATTTGTGCTAAAGGTTATTTTCCATATCTGTAACATACACGACGTTTACATTTCACCTGTATGATAAGCAGAAGCTGGTCATTTACTCATTACGACCCGGTTCAGTGGCTGAAGCAGCTGGATCGGTATGGGATGGCATCGGCTCGAATTCTTCTTGAGGTAGACGAATCCAGCGTCGTAAATAGCCCTGTACAAATAGTTCCTTTAACAAAATGATCAAGATCGGCGACAGCACCAGACCTGCGACTCCAAAAATGGATAGTGATATGATCATCGCCGATAACATCAGATAAGCGGACGTAATACCAATCGAGTTACCGGTGATCTTCGGTTCCAGCAATTGACGGGTGATCATAACGACAACTAATAATATCGTTAAGCCAATTGCAAGTCCAGTTTGCCCAATGATAAACAGGTACACAATCCATGGGATAAAAATAACCGGTATACCAAGCAGCGGCAAAATGTCAAAAACCGCACTCAGTATAGCAAGTGCAAACGAATGGTCGACCTGCAAAATCAGTAGTCCGATATAGACCAGTACAAAGGTGAGCGATACCATCATAAGCTGTGCCTTGATATAAGCTCCGATCGCAAACAACACATGCTCTTTTAAGAAGAAATACGCTTTTTTGATCGTATTCGGTGTTTTCTCTGTAGCGATCTTACGCCATAAATTAATCTCAGCACTGAGGAAGAAGGCGAGAATGATCCCTACAGCAAAGCTGCCAATAAAGGAAGAAAAGGTGCCTAGCCAGCCGATGGCTGCATTAAATAACGATTTGCCCCAGACCGCAAGACCCGCAGTGAAAGTAGCAAAATATTCGTTAATCTGCTCAGCTAAGCCCGGTGGAAGTGCCTGTAGCTGATGCTGCAGAAATCCAGTGAACTGGGCAAAATGATGCTGCACGATCGAAGCATAGCCTGGTAATGCATCGGTCACCTGACTGATCTGTGCGACAAATACGAGCCCTGCACCGAATAGAGCTCCCAAAATAATCAGCACAAAAACGAGTACTGCAATTGCAGAACAGACCATTTTTGGCAAACCACGTCGATTGAGAAACATAGCAAACGGTTCGATCATGGCGAAAATGAGTAGCGACAAAAAGACAGGTGCAGCGATCCGGTAGAGCCAGCTAGACAGCAATAGCACCAGATAGACCGTCAATACGACGATCCCAATATCAAACGCGGTTCGCCAATATTTTTTGTACAATGGCAACATAGAAGGTAAAAACTCCTTTTTCGTCGAATCGGTAAACCTATCTCTTCTTGTGTTAGCAGTATCCTAACACGGGCTAAAATGAGGCGGAAGATCATCCTCGGATTGTCCAGAGGCTATGATAAAACAGTATAGAGGCAATAGCAAGAAAAGCCAATATAGCTGTGTGCCTTAATGTCATGTTGTATAGGAATTACGTGAAGTTGCCATTTATCAAAAAGATATCATCACAGGTGATACTAGATATATAATTTCGGTTCAATTCATCCTATTTTATTTTGTTTGCTCCAAACTTGAATGCGGCACAGAAGGACTGGCATCAAGTCACTATATTTATCGCTGAATAGGGAGCTGAAAGGAGCAATTATGGAACAACTGTTTTTATGGCTGCTGTACATAAGTTCATTTTACGCTTTTATTCCGGGGCTGATTAGTCGATTGTTTGGCTACCGTGTATTTCGTCGCGGCGATAGTCAGACCGACTTCGCGTTAACCTTTGACGATGGACCCGATCCTATTTATACACCACTGCTTCTAGATTTACTAAAGCGATATGGGGCGAAAGCGACCTTTTTCGTCGTAGGACGTCATGCGCAGCAATATCCAGATATCGTACGCCGCATGCATGCTGAAGGTCATCAGATCGGTATCCATAATTATATCCACCGAGCGAATTGGCTCATGTCACCTGCCGCTGTGCGACGTCAAATCTATCTTACTCAAAAAATCATTCATCAGATTACCGGTAAGCGTCCCGTCTATTATCGTCCACCATGGGGCATTGTGAACCAGTCCGATCTGTCTCGCTATAGCCAATATGATATTGTACTCTGGTCGTCCTTGTTTGGCGATTGGCGTAAACGGGTAGGTAGAGAGAAACTCACGACCCGTATGCTACGCAAGTTACGGGGAGGTGAAATCATGCTGCTACATGATTGTGGCAACACCTGGGGAGCCAATCGTGATGCACCTGCCGAAATGCTGGCTGCATTGGAACATGTACTGCAGGAGGCGCAGAAACGCGGTCTACAGGCAGTTACAATCGGTTCCCTGATGGAAGGGAGCTCCTATATGTTAAAGCAGAGAAGGGAACGTTCTGCGCGTGAGGCAGAGGATCAGGCCTATACGCGCCGTGCTCCACTCGGTACATTGTTATCACCATTTAAGAAGTTACTTGTCCGTCTATGGCTGGGTTGGGAAAAGTTATTTCATCACATATTCCATTTGCAGCGTACAGGACCTACCGGCTTGTTCCATTATAGATTGCGTGCTTATCACGGCAGACCGTTAGAGCTAGAGTCTGGCGAGTGGCTAGAACGAGGCGATTCGATCATCGAGCTGCATTTTGATAATCGCCGCTTATTCGAGCTTACATCCGGCTCGCGCTCCATGATGCAGCTTGCGATTCTATTTATTCAAGCCGCCCGAGAGGACTTTCCCAAGCTAGCCCTTCAAATGCAGCAACAACCTGAGCTCATGGGGGCACGCGCCTTATACGGAGTCAGCATGGTCAACCGTGGCCCTGAAAAATTCGGCTTTGCTGTACGAGACTTGCCTAGAGGTGTTTTTGCTATATTCACACGCTGGTATCTAAAATTACTGCTAACGATTATCCACCCATCCGGTAGTATGCGCCTGAAAGAGCAATCCGACCAGCTTATTCCACGTGCCATGGTCGTATCTACCGCCTCATTCATTAAGCGTTATACAACTGACGCAGCACATATTACCGCTCAATCGGATTATCTGCATTCAGCTACGAACACACGAATCCGAGCCGAAATTGAACTTGAATCAACCTCAACCACCGAAGACAAACTAAGCAACAAAGATGTACAAACCCAGCCATCGTGATTAGATGTTTGAAGCGATAGCTGGCAGACGGTAGACTAAAACCAAGTTAAGCTACGTTAGCATAAAGTGAACTTTTATCAATTCAGATTTTTATCAAGTGGTTGTATAGTTATTGTGCTTGGCAGGATGCATCAATCAAAAAATGCGCCTTCTATCGCAATTCGCGATAAAAGGCGCATTTTCTTTATACTACACTCACTATGCTAATAACTGAACATTAGATTTTCATAATGCCGCCCATGCTAGCATTCGTAACCAGCTTGGAATAACGTGCCAGATAACCGGTTTTCACCTTCGGCTCGAATTCTTTCCACTCGTTTTTACGGCGTTCTGCCAGCTCTTCATCACTCACATGAAGCGTGATATGACGCTCATTCAGATCCAGCTCGATGATGTCGCCATCATGAACGAATGCGATTGGACCGCCTTCTGCTGCTTCTGGAGAGATGTGACCGATACTGATACCGCGAGAGGCACCGGAGAAGCGTCCGTCTGTGATCAGCCCCACCTTGGCGCCGAGACCCATACCCACGATCTGGGAAGTAGGCGCGAGCATTTCCGGCATACCTGGGCCCCCTTTAGGACCTTCATAACGGATAACGACTACATGACCTTCTTTAACATGACCGTTAGCGATACCATACAGCGCATCGTCCTGGGAGTCAAAGCAGATCGCAGGGCCTTTATGGTAGCCGCCAACCGATGCGTCAACAGCACCGACCTTGATGATCGAACCTTCAGGAGCCAGATTACCGAACAGAACAGCCAGACCGCCACGTTCGGAGTGTGGGTTATCAATCGCATGAATAACTTCATGGTTCTGAATTTCCTGACCTTCTACATTTTCGCGGATTGTATTCCCTGTAACGGTAATGCAATCCTCATGCAGTGCGCCTGGTTTTTTCAGTAGCTCATTCAGTACGGCGCTTACGCCACCTGCCAGATGCACATCCTCGATATGCCAGTCGGATGCTGGAGCCAGCTTCGCCAGGTGAGGTACGCGGTTAGCAACTTCATTGATGCGCTCGATTGGATATTCGAATCCAGCTTCATGCGCCAGTGCCAGTGTGTGGAGTACCGTATTGGTAGAACCGCCCATCGCCATATCCAATGCAAATGCGTTATCAATTGCTTTTTCGGTAACGATATCACGAGGCTTCAGGTCGAGCTTGATCAGCTCCATCAGCTGAGTAGCGGACTTTCTTACAAAGTCACGGCGTTCAGGCGCAACAGCCAGAATCGTTCCGTTACCAGGAAGAGCAAGACCGAGTGCCTCAGCCAGACAGTTCATGGAGTTTGCTGTGAACATACCGGAGCAAGAACCGCAAGTTGGACAACCGAATTGTTCGAGTTCCAGCAGTGTTTTATCATCAATTTTACCAGCTTGGAACGCGCCGACACCTTCAAATACCGAAGTCAGAGAGATGGAACGTCCTGTGCTATCTTTACCCGCTTTCATTGGACCACCGCTGACAAACAGCGTTGGGATGTTAACGCGCAGTGCGCCCATCAGCATCCCTGGTGTGATTTTGTCACAGTTCGGGATACAGACCATACCGTCGAACCAGTGAGCAGATACGACTGTTTCCAGAGAGTCAGCGATAATCTCGCGGCTTGGTAGGGAATAACGCATACCAATATGCCCCATTGCGATACCATCATCAACGCCGATGGTGTTAAACTCGAACGGAACCCCGCCTGCTTCACGAATCGCTTCTTTGACGATTTTACCGAACTCTTGCAGATGCACATGTCCTGGAACAATATCAATGTAAGAGTTACATACAGCGATAAATGGTTTGTCAAAATCTTCTTCCTTAACGCCAGCTGCACGCAGCAGACTACGGTGTGGCGCGCGATCGAAACCTTTTTTGATCATATCCGAACGCATCTTGTTTTTTGTGTTGGCTGCCATGGTGTCGATTTCCCCCCAATATATAATAGTAGCTTTTTGACTTTAGCGCGTTTGAATGGCAAAGTCGAAGGCTGTAAAAGGATTGCATAATACAGCAAAACATCAAGTGAACATACGGTATATAGCTTTTTCAGACATAGGAACCAATATGTGTCAAACAGGGCTTATAGGCTGATATTACACAAAAGTTTTAAATGAGTCTATCATATGTATGCGTTTTTTGCCAGCTTATATTATGTAATGTATAGAGAAAAACACAACAAAAAAGCAGACTCTTTTAGTACATCATGAAAAGAAGTCTGCTTTCTATTATTGTCGTGCAGTAGCCTGAATTATACGTTAATGAGCACGTACTTAGCGGCTACCACCCTTGCGACCAATTTCCTTGTAAAAGTCGCGATCATGCGTTTCGGAAGTGGCTTCGCCACCTTTACGGCCAATTTCTTGATAAAAGTCCTTGTCATGATTGCGGGAGGTCGCCTGTCCGCCTTTTTTGCCTATCTGCTGATAGAATTCTTTGCTATGTTTACGGGAAGTGGCTTGACCGCCCATGCGACCAGCTTCTTGGCGGGTCATTTTGCCAGTATTCTTGGTGTTTGCCATAACAATTTCACTCCTGTCAGTATAAGATAATAACTTAGCTTATTGTATACAACTAGTTGCTCTTTAATTACCCGGTCTATATAGCCTGAAACGAAAATTCCCTAATTTATCCACATGCTATTTATTTTTATATTAAGATAATAGTTGAAGTTCCAATCATACAGCAGAAATATACACACCAAATAGATGCAAACGAAGGGTAAACTCAAAATATTTTGTAAGTTTCCTTAACATTGTACAGATAATCATAGACTTGCCTCATTGACAACCACGAAAGCGCTTGCGAAAATGGATAGTGTATCGGTTACATATCATGTGTCATAAATCGCTTGAATCAGGAGGATGTAACATGAACAAACAGACAGGCTCTCCGGAAGTCGTTACCTTCGGGGAAACGATGGGACTGCTGACGGCGGAAGACTCTCGAGGTTTGGAGTATGCAGCACAGCTCCGCAAGTCGTTTGGTGGTGCAGAGAGCAATCTGGCGATTGGTATTGCCCGGCTGGGTCATTCGGTAGGATGGTGCGGTAGACTGGGTAATGACTCGCTCGGTCATATGATTCAAAAGGCGATCCGCGGAGAAGGTGTGGATGTATCACGTTCGATCTTGTCGGATAGCGAACCTACTGGACTGATGTTACGCGAAAATGTATCGGGTAAAGCATCTGTTCATTACTATCGCAAGTTTTCTGCAGCAAGTAGGATGCAACCTGAAGATCTGGATGCTGACTATATTGCCGGCGCACGTATTTTGCATGTGACCGGAATCACAGCGGCAATCAGTCCATCTGGGCTTTCTACAGTGAAGCGCGCAATGCAGATTGCACGTGAGGCAGGCGTCAAGGTATCCTTTGACCCTAACCTACGTCTCAAGCTATGGAGCATTGAAGAAGCGCGCCCGGTACTGCTTGATCTGGCAGAGCATTGTGATTATTTTCTGCCTGGACTGGATGAACTGGCTTTGCTGTATGAGACATCTGATGATGCACAGATATTTGAACGCTTGCGTAAGCTACAGGCGATCAGCATTGTGAAGGGCGGCCCGGATCTGACCTATGTGGTGGAGCAGGATCAGCTACTTGAAGTCCCTTATTTTAAGGCAGAACAAGTGCTGGATACAGTAGGGGCTGGCGATGGATTTTGTGCAGGATTTTTGACGGGCTTGCTGCGCGGTTATTCTAACGAAGAAGCGGTACGTCTCGGTAATTTGAATGGTTCGCTGGTCATTCAAGCGGTAGGAGATTGGGAAGCATTGCCGACCCATGCTCAGGTTGAAGCAAAGCTGAGTAACAAGGCACATATTGAGCGTTAATACAGGACAGGACAACATAGAGCAGGCATCCTTATTCATGTAATGAAAGGCAAGTATCCCCCAACTCTAAAGGAGAACTGACATGAAGAAACTGCAAATTCTGCAAAAAATGATGGACTATGGCGTCGTTGCCGTACTACGCGGTGAATCAGCAGATCAAGTATTTGCGATGGCTGAGCAAGCGATTGCTGGTGGCATTAAAGTTATTGAAGTTACACTTACGGTTCCGGGGGCGTTGCATGCGATCGAGAAGCTGAGCCGGATGTATAGCTGGAAATCAGATAAGCCAGATAATTTTGCAATTATTGGCGCAGGAACTGTATTAGAGCCACAAACCGCTCGCGCAGCAATGATGGCTGGAGCAGAGTTTGTTGTAAGTCCATCCTTGAATCCCGAAACGGTCAAAATCTGTAATCTATATCGTGTCCCTGTATTACCAGGTGTAACCACGCTGGAAGGTGTACAGCATGCGCTGGAGCTAGGAGTAGATATCGTGAAGCTGTTCCCAGGCAATCTGTATCAACCATCCATTATTAAAACGCTCAAAGGTCCAATGCCACAGGCGAACTTTATGCCAACCGGTGGCGTATCGCTCGATAATCTGGGTGAATGGATCAAAGGTGGAGCAGTTGCTGTAGGGATCGGCTCCGATCTGACAACTGACGCGGTTAAAACAGGTGACCTGAGCCTTGTTCGTCAAAAGGCAGAGCAATACATGAAGGCATATCACGAAGCGAAGCAAGTCTAACTTCATTTGGATGAATAGATGTCCGGCCGACATCTTGCTCATAGATGAGCTTAAAGCGAGCGAATGGATCGCGTTTTGTGAACGTCTGCATTATGCAGATTGGAACCGTTTGGACATTAAGGTTATGAGCGAAATGAACAAAGTTTCTTCTGACATAATGAAAATGTTATACTAGACATACCAGCGGCCTGTTGTCCTGCGAGGGAGACAGGCTGCTTTGTATCCATGTTTATATCCAGCGCCTATGAAATACGCAGGCTGTATATAGACATCAAGTATAGACAAGGAAGCACCAGCTCCTGTGCGAGGTCGGTCAATCGTACATCGTTGTGGATCCGAATCTCAGACGCACACGGAGGGAGAATAAGATTCGATATGGATGGATCATCTGGTTGCTAATGGAAGGAGAATATGATGTTCAGACGCAAAACAAGTGGTTTTGGAAGCTACGGAGGTACAAGGCGCAAAAGTCGTTTACGTACCATCGGCAAAATATTGCTGGTTATTCTGATTCTGCTGGTCATTGCTACTGGTGCAGCTGCATGGTATGTACTGACACCTTATGGTCCAACACCACAAGCACAGCAGGCGGTGAATACGCCAGAAGAAGGCGTAACCGTGAAAAATACAGATCAGTGGATCGAATTTGCTCCAGCCAAGACATCCAAAGTAGGTGTTATCTTTTACCAGGGAGCACGGGTAAAGCCTGAAGCATACAGTCTGATGGCACAGGATCTGGCAAAGGCTGGACATCCTGTATACATTGTCAAAATGCCATTTAACTTTGCCTTCTTCAAGCCTGATGCGGCACAGGCTATACTGGATAGCCATCCGGATCAAAAGTTTGTGATTGGTGGTCATTCACTGGGTGGTGTGTTTGCATCTCGTTATGCAGCACAGCATATCGACCGGATCGCAGGTGTGTTTTTCCTCGCGTCCTATCCAGATTCTAATGGTAATCTGGGTAATAGTGGTCTGCCCGTATTGTCCATTACAGCATCGAATGATGGTGTGCTGCAGCGTGATAAATATGAAGCAGCACGTAATCTGCTGCCAGCAAACACGGTGTATTACAGCGTCAAAGGCGGCGATCATGCCCAGTTCGGTAGCTATGGTGAGCAAAAGGGTGATAAGCCTGCACAGATTACCGAGCAAGAGCAGCGCAATCAGACGGTGAGCGCACTGGTGAGCTGGATGAAGGATATTCCAGCGACAAGTCAAAAGTCCAAATAATTCGCTTTATGCAGTAAATTGTATGACACAGGCAGCGTTCCCTTACCTCTACAGGTATTGAAGGAGCGCTGCTTTTTCTATATAGTCAAAACAATTAGAATGGGTATATAGGGCAAGGGGCAGCATCAATGAACCGCTCATAGCAGATAATGTAGAACGGTGGGTGAGCGGATGCTATAAAGGGAGGTTATAAGGATGAATAAAGTGGATCAATTGACCGAGTGGATTGAGCAGTCACAGCGTATTGTGTTTTTTGGCGGTGCGGGCACATCTACGGAGAGTGGTATTCCAGACTTTCGCTCGGCACAAGGATTATACAGTGAGAGCGGCCAGCGGGGATATTCGCCAGAAGAGATGCTCAGTCATCGCTTTTTCCAGCAGGAGACCGAGCTATTTTATGAGTTTTATCGGACACGGCTTCTGCATCCTGATGCACAGCCGAATCCAGTTCATCATGCACTTGCCGAGCTTGAGCAGGTGGGGAAACTAAGCGCGATTATCACTCAAAATATTGATGGGTTGCATCAGAAGGCAGGAAGTCAGCGAGTGTTAGAGCTGCATGGTTCTGTGCATCGGAATTACTGTACAACTTGTGGACAAAAGTATTCGCTTGAAGATGTGCTCGCTATGGAAGGAGTACCACGCTGTCCGCACGATCAAGGTGTAATTCGTCCAGATGTTGTATTGTATGGCGAATCGCTAGATTCAGATGTGATCGGCTCTGCTGTTGCTGCGCTTGGACAGGCAGACTTGCTCATTATCGGTGGAACCTCGCTCACTGTTTATCCTGCTGCGAGCTTTATTAATTATTTCCGGGGAAATTATACAGTATTGATGAACGCATCAGCTACCGCACATGATCGTCATGCCGATCTTATTATTACGGAGCCGATGGGACAGATCATGGAGCAGATTCGTCAACATCGCCGAAAACAATAGGTATACGCTTGCTGTCGCAAATTCATTTGCATAATGATAACGCTTCCGTTATGATTTGTGAGGATATGGGTACAGATTTTATTCATGCAGAAGGGTTGGGATCATTGTGGTCTATGTAGCATCAGAACAACGCTATGACAAAATGAAGTATAACCGTGTTGGACGTTCGGGACTCAAGTTACCGGCGATTTCACTCGGCTTATGGCATAATTTTGGCGGTGTACATACACTTGAAAATTCTCGTGATATGCTCACCCGCGCTTTTGATCTTGGGATTACGCATTTCGATTTAGCAAATAACTACGGACCGCCTCCAGGTTCTGCGGAGGAGACATTCGGACAGGTGCTGCGTCAGGATCTCGCTCCTTACCGTGATGAGATGGTAATCTCGACCAAAGCTGGCTATTATATGTGGCCAGGTCCTTATGGAGAATGGGGTTCTCGTAAATATCTGGTATCTAGCCTGGATCAGAGTCTGAAGCGTATGGGACTTGATTATGTAGATGTATTCTACTCTCATCGCTTTGACCCGGATACACCGCTTGAAGAAACGATGATGGCATTGGATCATATCGTACGTTCTGGTAAGGCGCTGTATGTGGGGATTTCTAGTTATTCTGCGGAGCAGACGCGTGAAGCTGCACGCATCCTGAAGGAGCTTGGTACGCCGCTCACGATTCATCAGCCACGTTACTCGATGCTGGATCGCTGGATCGAGAATGGCTTGCAAGACGAACTGGATGAAGTAGGCGCAGGCAGTATTGCATTTTGCCCATTAGAGCAGGGCGTACTGACTAGCAAATACTTGAACGGTGTACCGGAAGATTCCCGTGCAGCAGGTTCTTCGGTATTCCTGGGCAAAGATCAGATTACACCGGAAACGATTCGCAAAGTACGCGCCTTGAATCAAGTAGCGGCAGCACGCGGTCAAAGTCTGGCTCAGATGGCACTGGCATGGGTACTGCGTCATGGCAAAGTTACATCTGCGCTGATCGGCGCAAGCCGTGTGTCTCAGATCGAAGAAAATATCAAAGCACTGGATAATCTGGAATTCTCTGCGGAGGAATTGCAACGTATTGAAACGATTTTGAAGGCATCTGCGGAGCAGGCGGAATAAGCATTGCTTTTAGTTGTATCGCATGATTAGCGATAATGCTCTATAACATTTCATCAACCTATAGCCATATTTGCAGCCTAGTCTGAACAGACGAGCTTGCAAGTATGGCTATTTTTGTGCGCTGATTGTATTTTGATGTAAAACAACAGACAATAAGAGAAGGATTACAGACGATAAGGAGGCCAACTGAATGTACAAAATCAAGGATAAGGGTACGTTCAAGCAACTACCGGAGCTCGCTTTGCTAATCTATGAAGGACGTCGAGATGAGTTACAGGCAGCGTGGGCAGAAGGCAAGTATACGAACGTGAATGAACCAGTACATTTGAGCCAATCGACTTCGTTAACTCCATTACAATTAGCTTTGATAATGGGTCGTAGTTCGATCGTGGATGTGCTATTGGAGCAAGCGGTGGAGCTTAATGATCCGAAGCAACCTGCGATGCTGACTGCGGTACGCTATGGTAATGACAAGGATGTACGCAAGCTGTATGCTGCTGGAGCCAGATTAGATCTACAGGATCGAATGAAGCATAATGCTTACGATGCTGCCTATTACGGCAATAAGAAGAATATTCCGCTTATTCATGAATTAGGGCTGGATATAAGGCAGCATGCCGGAGCGATTCTGCGCAAGGCCGTGATGGACCATGACTTCAAAACGACCCGCTATCTGGTAGAGCAGGGTGTGGATATCAACTACAATCAACCGGATCAAGTCTTCCCTTATCGTCCCACTCCTTTAACAGTAGCTGTGCGTTGTGGATACGAATCCATCACAAGGTATCTGATTGAACACGGTGCGGACGTAACGATGACTGAAGCAGATGGTGACCGTGCGTACACCATTGCGGTTGCAGAAAAGCATCATAAGCTAGCCGCTTATCTTAAAGATTTAGAGCCACCGGAACTTCATGATTTAAATAATAAGCTGTATGCTCTACGAACTTATAAGCTCCCAGCAGGACTTGCGGACAGGCTTGGTGAAGAGCCATTTCTACTCACATTGCCTGAGAATGAATATGGCATCGGCTGGATTGAATTTTTCACACTGATCGACACGATTGAGATGAAAGTAGGTCGTACACGCCTGCTGCGCTTATCTGCGTCGATGGATGCCTATGGTGGACTACATATCGTCTGGAATCCGTCTGCGCGTAAGATTGGCTGCTATGATGAGGAGCATAAGGAGTATCATTCACTGGCAAGCTGGAACGACTTTATCGCGAATCCAGTAGCTGCACTAGAACCGCTGTTTTAACCGTGTATGATTCAGAAAGAAATTGAAGCCGTGAAGCTGTATGCTTTCTCTTGAGGTAAGGCAATAGAGCTCATGAGAGAAGTACAAATGATCTCGACGGTAACGATGTGAGAGATAAAAGGATATGGCTCATGTCTGCACCTACGAACTCTATAGTTGCTACTATTTACTCTTCACATCATACCTGTGCAGGCGGCTGAATCGAAGCCCGATACTGACTTGGCGATACATTGTAAAAGCGTCGAAATTGCTTGGAAAAGTATAGTGCATCCGTCAGCCCAACCGAAGCAGCAATCTGCTGTGTGGATAGCTCTGGACGCTCACGTAAGAGCTGCCGTGCTTTGTCGATACGGAGCTTGAGCAAATAAGTAACTGGCGTCATCCCGGTTTCTTTTTTGAAAATGCGAGACATATATGCGCGGTTATAGCCGATACTGCCGCACATATCTTCGATTGAGACGGGATGCGCGTACTGGCTCGACATATAGTGGATCATCTGCTTAACTGTGCGCCGTGTCACTGATTCTGCACCGGGTAAGGCTGCTTGCTGTGTTAATTGCTCACCTGCTTCTGCCATCACAAGATGCAGGTAACCAAGTGCAGCCAGATCAGAGCTATCCTTTTGCGTATAAAAGGCTTTGAGCATCTCGCTCAGGTATGAACCAATTGGACTTGGCTCTGCAGGCTGACTACTGCGTGCAATCGGGGAGTGTGCCTGAAAGCCTGCCTGATGCACCAATTGCTGCGCCTGTTCTCCGGCAAAGGCGACCCACTGATAATGCCAGGGCTGTTGTCCATCAGATACATAGCTCACAAGCTGACCCGGATGAATTAGAAATGAATCACCACTGTTCAGCTTATACGTCCGATCTTCGGTAATGAACTGTCCACGACCTTCGGTTACATAGTGGTATAAATAATAATCATAAATTTTGGGACCGAGACGGTGAGCCGGGATCGTCTGACTTTCTCCAGTAAATAGCACATATAATGATCCAGCATCATGGAACACCGGATTGGGTGCGACCTGATAAAATTTATCCTGCATATCATGATTCCCCTTTCAACTGATATCATTATACAATGCCAAAGTCACATTTATCCATATACGCGGCACATCTGTTCATTACGCAATGTCATCTGTTCAGGCTATACTAATATCAGAAACAGAAGAAGCTGCTAGCTAATCTACAATGGAATATGGATAGATAAGGTGGAATAAACTCATGAATCAGGAACAAATGAAACAGGCATTTACAGATAAATATGGAGCAGGTGGCGATATTCGTGTTTTTCACGCTCCAGGTCGTGTCAATCTGATTGGTGAGCACATTGACTACAATGGTGGTTATGTATTGCCAGCAGCGCTAGAGTTCGGGACAGCGCTTGCCATTCGTGCCAACACAGACAAAGTTGTACGACTTGCTTCGGTTAATTTTCCAGAGCAAGAAGGCGAATTCGCCTTACCTGAAATTGGCTTTGGTCGAACGCTCAAATGGCTGGATTATCCACTTGGTGTGATGGCCATTTTGAAGGAACGTGGTAAACCAATCACCAGCGGATATGATCTACTGTTCTTCGGTAACATTCCGAACGGTTCGGGTCTTTCCTCTTCCGCTTCGATTGAGGTTGTCACTGCATACGCCTTAATCGTACTGGAAGAAGGTCACATTGACACTGTTGATATCGCAGTTATGGCTCAGCGAGCAGAAAATGAATTTGTTGGAGTTAACTGTGGCATTATGGATCAATTTGCTGTTGCGAACGGGCTCAAAGATCATGCGATTCTACTGATGTGTGATACGCTGGAATACAAGCATGTACCGTTTCGTACGGGCAATTATCGAATCGTCATCGGCAACACGAACAAGCGACGTGGATTGGTAGACTCCAAATACAATGAACGCCGCTCTCAGTGTGAAGCTGCTTTGCATGACTTGCAGCCGCATGTGGACAATCTGAAGTATCTCGCTCAGCTCACTCCAGAGCAGTACAATCTGCTGGAAGAGCAAATTGAGGACAAAGTCGTTCGTAACCGCGCTCGTCATGTCATTGAAGAGAATGCACGTGTACTGGCATCGACACAGTCACTCCAAAAGGATGATCTGCTAGGCTTCGGTCAATTGATGAATGCTTCGCATGAATCGCTACGCGATCTGTATGAAGTAAGCTGTGAAGAACTGGATGTGATGGTAGAGGAAGCACGCCGCATTTCCGGTACGATTGGTTCACGGATGACAGGCGCAGGCTTTGGCGGTTGTACCGTATCGCTTGTACATGAGGATAACGTGGAGACATTGCTGCATGAAGTTGGAGCCGCTTATGAATCACGCACCGGCTTGAAAGCCGACTTCTACGTATGCTCCGCAGGTGATGGCGTAACCGAGTGGCAATAATCGCTCTTGGATTACGTTAGGAGAAGAAGAGCTTCGACCCCTTTGGATAGGAAGCAGGATAGAGAGAATAGCACGGATGAAGGGACTATCGCTTGCAGAGATAGAATCAAGCAAGTCAAAAAACGAATACTTGCAGGATAGATTCCTATAACTATAGAACTGGCTAAGAAGCCAGATGCATGAAACGTATTCGAGCACTTAACTATAATCGAGGAGGCAACAACAATGGCTATTTTGGTAACAGGTGGAGCAGGGTATATCGGATCACATACGGTAGCAGAACTTCTGGATCGTGGTGAAGAAGTAGTTGTCATCGACAGTTTGCTGACAGGACATCGTGACGCCGTACTGGGAGGTACTTTTTACGAAGGCGATCTGCGTGATAAGGCGCTGCTGGAACGTATTTTCACAGAAAATAAAATCACAGCCGTTATCCACTTTGCAGCAAGCTCGCTAGTAGGTGAAAGCATGCAAAATCCTGCCAAATATTACGACAATAACGTATACAGCGCGATTTGCCTGCTAGAAGAAATGAACAAAGCTGGCGTGAAAAACATCGTATTCTCCTCCACAGCTGCAACCTATGGCGAACCGGACAAAGTACCGATCGAAGAGACAGATCGTACCGAACCAGCTAACGTATATGGCGAAACGAAGCTCGTGATGGAGCGCATGATGTCCTGGTTCGATAAATCACACGGTATCCGTTATGTCGCACTACGCTACTTTAACGCTGCTGGCGCACATGCTAGTGGCGAAATCGGTGAGGATCATCGTCCAGAATCTCATCTGGTACCACTTGTTCTGCAAACAGCGCTTGGACAGCGTTCGCACATCTCCGTCTTTGGCGATGACTATCCGACAGAGGATGGAACCTGTGTGCGTGACTATGTGCATGTGAGCGATCTGGCAGATGCGCATCTTAAGGCTGTCGAATATCTGGCAGGTGGCGGAGCAAGCGGCGCCTTCAACCTGGGCAATAGCCAAGGCTTCTCTGTTAAACAGGTGATTGAAACAGCGAAAAAAGTAACGGGACGAGAGATTCCAGCAGTGATCGAACCACGTCGTAGTGGTGACCCTGCTGTACTGGTTGCTTCTTCTGAAAAAGCACGCTCGGTACTTGGCTGGACACCAAAGCATGACAGCCTTGAAAACATTATCGCTAGCGCATGGCAATGGCATGAGTCCAAACCACAAGGATATGATACCCATGAATAATACGAACCGTACAACCGAACAGAGTCAGACATTACTGGCGATTGATGAACTGGTCAAATTCGCTTTTGATAAGCAGATGATCAAAGTTGCTGATCTGGATTATGCACGCAATATGTTGCTCAGTAAATTCCGTTTTGATGAGCCTTATGATTCCAATGTGCCGCTGCTTGCCAGTGTAGATCAAGGTGAGCCAGCCGACTCTCCGCAGTCGATGATTGATACCATCATTGACTATGCCTACAGTCAAGGAATGTTGCCCGAAAATACAGATACGTACCGTGACCTGATGGATGCGGAAATTATGGGACTGCTCATGGCACGTCCATCCGAAGTGACAGCTGATTTCTTCGATACACTAGATCGCGAAGGTATTGAGTCGGCAACCGATCAGTTTTACCAGTTGTCGATCAACTCCAACTACATCCGTATGGATCGAGTAGCGAAAAATGTATATTGGAAGCAGCCAAGTAGTTATGGCGATCTGGAAATGACGATTAATCTGTCCAAGCCGGAGAAATCATCGGCTGAGATCGCCCAAGCGAAGCTACTGCCACCACCGTCCTATCCAAAATGCCTGCTTTGCCGTGAAAATGTAGGCCATGCTGGACGGATCAATCATCCAGCACGTCAGAATCTACGCGTGATTCCGATCATGCTGAGCGGTGAAGCGTGGTTCATGCAGTATTCACCTTATGTGTATTACAACGAGCACTGTATCATTTTCCATCATGATCATGTGCCGATGCAGCTGACCAAGCATACGTTCCGTCGTTTGCTTGATTTTGTAGGTGAATTCCCGCATTACTTCCTGGGCTCTAATGCCGATCTGCCGATCGTTGGCGGTTCGATCCTGACGCATGATCACTTCCAGGGTGGTCGTCATACGTTCCCGATTGAAAAAGCAGAAGTGGAGCAAGTGTACCGTCATCAGACGCGTGAAGATATTACGCTGGAGCTGGTGAACTGGCCGATGTCTGTTATCCGTCTACGTGCATTCAATGATACATTACTGCTGGAAGCGGCGAATGATATTTACGAGGCATGGAAAGTGTATAGTGATGAGTCCGTCGACATTATTGCATCTTCACCAGACGAAGCAGGTAACCCGGTGCGTCATAACACCGTGACACCGATCGTACGTCGTCGTGGTGAGCAGTATGAGATGGATCTGGTACTGCGTAACAACCGTACGAACGAGCAGCACCCAGATGGGATTTTCCATCCACACCGTGAGATGCACCATATCAAGCGTGAAAATATCGGCTTGATCGAAGTGATGGGTCTGGCAATTCTACCTGGTCGTCTAAAAGATGAACTGGATCAGATCGGTTCGATTCTGACAGGCAATACAGCACTGCTGGAACAGCTTCGTACAGAGACAGCTCATCCATTAGCACATCATCTGGAATGGGCAGAGCAATTGTTCACTCGGTATGGTACGGCTCTGGATCAAGAGCAAGCGACTCTGACGATCCAGGATGAAGTCGGTAGCAAGTTTGCCGAAATTCTGAAGCATGCAGGTGTGTATAAGAAGGATGAAGCGGGTCGCGCCGGATTCCAACGCTTTATCGAAAGCGCAGGCTATCAATTGAAATAAGTTCTGCTTAACGGAGAACTACATTACGTAGCAAAGCAACAAAGTTGATTATGCTGTTATAGCAAAGAGCCATTTTGCGGTCCCCCAACATAGCCGCAACATGGCTCTTTGTGTTGCTAATTTAGATCTTCATTTGAAATTGAAGAATAAGTTTATTAAAATATAATTGTTATAAATCATTTTTCGGATGAACTTTTTTGGGGTACATATCGTATGGGTGCGTTATGTAAGGAATAGCTTAAAAAGAATGCATACGTATTTTGATTTTGCTCTTTAACAGTATATAATTGTAAAGGGCTAAGAAACAGTAACTAACTTATCGCTTTGCGAAGGAGGCTTTTCTCAAGATGAAATCTTTTGAATTTTATAACCCAACCCGCCTGATTTTTGGTAAGGGACAATTGGAAACGTTAAAACGTGAAGTTTCAAAATATGGTAAAAATGTACTGCTCGTATACGGTGGCGGAAGCATTAAGCGTTCCGGCCTGTATGATCAAGTCATCGCTAAATTGAACGAAGCTGGTGCGAATGTAACTGAACTGGCAGGCGTAGAGCCTAATCCTCGTCTGACGACAGTACACAAAGGCGTCGAACTGTGCAAATCCAACAACATCGACCTCGTACTTGCAGTAGGTGGCGGTAGTGTTATCGACTGCGCGAAAGCGATCATCGTTGGTGCAAAATATGATGGAGATGTATGGGAGATCATCGAGCGTAAAGCGGCTGCAACAGACGCACTGCCACTCGGCGTTGTACTGACTATGGCAGCAACAGGCTCCGAGATGAACTCCGGTTCCGTTATCACGAACATGGATACACAGGAGAAACTGGGCTGGGGTAGTGCATACTCGTTCCCAGCATTCTCGATTCTTGATCCAGAATTCACATATTCTCTGCCAAAAGACCAGACCGTATACGGCATCGTAGATATGATGTCCCACGTACTGGAAACGTACTTCCACCCAGAAGAAAATACGCCTGTACAAGATGGCTCCTGTGAGTCTGTACTGCGTGCTGTGATCGAAGCAGCACCTGGGCTGATTAACGATCTGGAAAACTTCGAGCTGCGCTCTACAATCATGTACTCCGGTACAATGGCACTGAATGGCGTACTGAGCATGGGTGTAACAGGCGACTGGGCAACACACAATATCGAGCATGCGGTATCCGCAGTGTATGATATTCCGCACGGTGGCGGTCTGGCGATCCTATTCCCGAACTGGATGGAGTACAATCTGAAAGTAAATCCGGCTCGTTTTGCGAAGCTAGCAGTCAACGTGTTCCATGTGGACCCAGCAGGCAAATCGGATGAGCAAGTTGGTCAGGAAGGTATCCAGGCACTGCGCGATTTCTGGGCTTCCATCGGTGCACCTAGCCGTCTGGCAGACTACGATATCGACGATAGCCAGATTGACTCCATGGTAGAAAAAACACTCAAATTCGGCCCATCCTTTGGTAACTTTGCCAAACTGAAAGCCGACGATGTACGCGAAATCTATCGTATGTCTCTGTAATTCGTTACTTGTTATCCCCCTATATAAACCCAAGCGATCTGTCCTTCTATTTAAGTAGAAGGCAGATCGCTTTTTTCCTTATTCGTGTCCTTATTTTATATAAATTTGGATAAAATGATATAAATATGAAACCATTATCCTTTGTATACGTAATTATAGGTATATCGTCATTTCCTGTCCGTTTTTACCGGGGCAACGCAGGATTTGCTGGATAACCAAGTAATAGTATGTGCAGGTAAAATAAGCTAGAAAGGAGTACGCCATCATGGAAACGCTATATTGGACGTGTCTGATTATTGGAGCGGTCTATGCGTTATTCAGTCTTATTTTTGGTGACTGGCTAGGCGATGTGCTAGGCGGGATTGAGCTACCAGGAATGGATTTTCTGAAGCCGATTGTACTCGCTGGAACAGTCACGGTGTTTGGTGGAGCAGGAATCATTTTAGATAAATATACAATGCTGTCCACCGCTGTTGTACTACTGCTGTCCGTAGCGATTGGTATACTCGGAGCGTTCCTTGTGTTTTTCGCTTATATTAAGCCAATGGAGCATAGCGAAGTATCTAACGGATATTCGATCCGCGATCTGGTCGGCAAGATCGGAGAGATCACGATTCCAATCCCAGAAGTGGGCTATGGAGAAGTCATGGTTCGTCTGTCCGGCGGTAATGTTGTGCATATCGCTTCAAGCTTCGATCACGCTTCGATTGCAGCCGGTTCGCGGGTTGTGATTATCGAAGAAAAAGAGGGCGTACTCGCTGTTTCTGAATTTGAACAGCACTCCTCCTTATCGTCTCCATCACTGAGTTAATGGGATTAAGAAATAGATCGAGACGTTAATGGATTCCAGTCGATGCTTGATCGGTGTCTGACTGAAACAGAACGGCTTTGACAGATGTGCGATGGATTAGATGATATACATAGCCGTTCAACATGCCTGCCGTTTTTGTCCCTGTATGATGGAGCTTGGCGATATCTGGCCAATGAGCCAACAGAAAATAAAACAAAAGGGGAGAACGCGATGCCATTTTTAAATGAAGCTGTACTTATTGCAGCAGTTGTTATTGTCGTATTAGTTGTACTGGGGATTACCTTTTGGGCACGCTATAAAACTGTAAGTACCGATGAAGCGATGGTTGTGACCGGTTCGTTTCTAGGAGGTAAAAATATTTCCGACGATGGTGCGGGACGCAAAATCAAAATCGTCCGTGGCGGGGGTGCCTTCATCTGGCCGATCTTTCAAAAGGCAGAGTTCCTGTCCTTGCTATCTCACAAGCTGGATGTGACCACACCGGAAGTATACACCGAGCAAGGTGTACCGGTTATGGCAGACGGTGTAGCGATTATCAAAATCGGTAGCTCGGTTGAAGATGTAGCGACGGCTGCCGAGCAGTTCATGGGTAAGCCGATTCAAGCGCTACAGGGTGAAGCGCAGGAAGTGTTAGAAGGGCATTTACGTTCGATCATGGGCTCGATGACGGTAGAAGAGGTATATCGTAACCGAGATCGTTTTGCACAGGAAGTGCAAGGTGTAGCGGCTCGTGATTTGAAGAAAATGGGTCTACAGATCGTCTCCTTTACCATTAAGGATGTACGCGACAAGCACGGTTATCTAGAAGCGCTTGGTAAGCCACGTATCGCGATGGTTAAGCGTGACGCTGAAATTGCTGAAGCGGAGGCTGTGCGTGACTCCCGTATTCAAAAAGCACATGCCGAGCAAGAGGGTCAGCGTGCAGAGCTATTGCGAGATACGAATATCGCCGAAGCCGAGAAGGAAAAAGAGCTGAAAATCGCTAGCTTTAAAAAGGATCAGGATACAGCCCGCGCCGAAGCGGATCAGGCGTACCATATCCAGGAAGCAAAAGCGAAGCAGGTCATGATGGAAGAGCAAATGAAGATCGAGCTTGTGCGTAAAGAGCGTGAAATTGACCTTAAAGAACGCGAAATTACAGTAAGCGAGAAGCAATATGACGCTAACGTGAAAAAGAAAGCCGAAGCCGATCGTTTCGCGGTTGAGCAGGCTGCCGAAGCAGAAAAATCACGTAAAATGCGTGAAGCCGAAGCGCGTAAATATTCGATTGAAACCGAAGCCAAGGCATCTGCGGAGCAGCAACGTCTTGCTGGTCTAGCGATTGCTGAAGTAGAACGTGCACAGGGTACAGCCGAAGCCGATGTCATCCGTCTACGCGGTCTTGCAGAAGCCGAAGCGAAGCAAAAACTGGCTGAAGCATTCGAAAACTATGGCCAAGCCGCCATCCTTGATATTGTAGCGAAAATGCTTCCAGAGCTGGCAGGCAAAATTGCTACACCACTCAGCAGCATTGATAAGCTAACCGTAGTTGATACCGGTAAAGGAGATAGCGGCGGAGCAGCACGTGTAAGCAGCTATGTGACGGAACTGATGGCAACTGCGCCGGAAATGCTCAAAAGCGTGTCTGGCCTAGACCTGGAGGCAATGATTAAGAACTTTACTGGACAGCCAGCTGAAACAGATGCTCCTGCTGCTAGCCATACAAAGGGTAAAAGAGAGCCTGCACGTACCGAGCTACTCGATGTATTAGCTAGCGATCCAGTGACGGTAACGGTACCGACAGCATCTACACATGTTGTGGACTCTCCTGTAGCAGAGCACGCTCGCGAAGAATCACGAGAAGAAAGCAAAGCGTAACTTCAATAATCATCCTTGTATGATTTCCTATGCGCGCTAACCGAAATAATCTAGTTTATAATATACTGGCAAGAGTTAGCAAGAACGATAACTATAGCAACGTATAGGGCAACGAAATAGTAGCAAAAGCAGAATTCGGCTCGCTCGCTGTAAGATAAGACGATATAACGATTCTGAAGAGCAATAACCAAAAGGCGATAAAGTCCTAATCAAAAAGGCTTTATCGCCTTTTTGCATTGCTGCACTACCGGGCGTTTCAAGTTGACGTAACAGTGATTTTTTGGTAACTTATTCGGGATAAGGCGATAGTAAAAAGGGGTGCAACTGTGAGCAGCCTACAGGTAGCTAAAGTGCTGAATAACAACGTAATCATTGCAGATCATCCCCAGTATGAAGAAGTCGTGGTGATCGGTAAAGGAATTGGTTTTAACCGCAAGGCCAGCGATCAGATACCGCTGGATGTCGTCGAGAAAATGTTTATTTTAACCAATCAGCAAGAGCAAGAACAGTATAAGCAACTGGCGACACAGATTGACGAACGGATCATCGAAGTGATCAACGAGATCATTCATTATATTAATAAAGAAAGCAAGACACCGCTCAACGAGCATATTCACATTGCATTAACCGATCATATTGCGTTTGCCATCAAGCGCGCCGAGCAGGGTATGACCGTGCAAAATCCATTCCTGTATGAGACACGAGAAATGTATCCGGCGGAGTATAGGCTGGCAGAGCACGCTCTAGAGATCATTAACAAGCGTCTTGGCATTAGCTTGGAAGAGGATGAGATCGGATTTGTGGCACTCCATATTTATAGTGCATTAACCGATCAGCATATTACCGAGATCAAGTCGCATTCCCGGCTGATTGCGGATATGATCAAGGTGGTAGAAGATTCACTGGATCTGAAAATCGCTGGCGATAGCCTCGATTATTCCCGATTACTGACTCATCTTCGCTTTGCGATCGAACGAATTCGGCGTGGAGAGAAGGTCGCAGCCACACATCGACTGGAAGAGATGCTCAAGTCCGAGTATCCGGAAGTGTATTCACTCTCCTGGAAGCTAACGAAAATGATGGAGAAGCGCTTGCGGCGTCCGGTGTATGCAGCCGAAGTCAGTTATCTAACCATGCACTTACAGCGGTTTGCCCAGAAAAATGAGTAATTTGTTTAACTTTTTTAATGAAAAGGCTTGCAGATTGGAAATGCTGGTGCTATAATTCAGAACGTAATCAACAAGTGAATAACGGATATAACGTGTTACTGATTCGATCAGGCATGAGTTTACAAATATCTGAAAGCATGACTGCATGTATAGGACAGGTCTACCCTGAATCCCGACATATAGTTTGAGTTTCCAGATATATTGTTTGCTCATGCCTTTTTTGCGTGGTTCCATTATTCATTTCGTTGAGCATCGTTATGTTACGGGTCGCCATAGACTCAGGATTCATTATCCGAGTGAACGTTTGAACGGATGTTGAACGGGGTCATTACAGTAGGGCGTATATCGTAATATGCGGGCAAAAATATATTTTACATCTAAGAGGGGAAGTGGCTGTATTGTTTAAACGTCTGTTTGGCGTTTTGCAAAAAGTAGGTAGAGCACTGATGTTACCCGTAGCGATTCTGCCTGCGGCAGGTTTGCTGCTCGGGATTGGTAGCATGCTGGTTAACCCGGACTTTTTGCAGTATATACCTGCACTTAATGCACAATGGGTTCAAATTACTGCTCAAGTTATGATGAACTCCGGACAAATCGTATTTAGTAACCTGCCATTATTGTTTGCTGTCGGCGTTGCCGTCGGACTTTCTGGCGGTGAAGGGGTTGCCGGTCTGGCAGCGATCATCGGTTATCTCATCATGAACGTAACGATGGGTACAGCGATGGGCGTTACAGCCGATCAAGTCGGCAAACAAGATTTCTCCGTAGCTTCCGTACTGGGTATTCCTACACTGCAAACCGGTGTATTCGGCGGTATCATCGTCGGTATTCTGGCAGCATCCATGTACAAGCGTTTCTTCAAAATCGAACTGCCTTCGTACCTCGGCTTCTTTGCCGGTAAACGTTTTGTACCGATTATGACAGCACTTGGATCGCTTGTACTGGGTCTGGTTATGATTTTCCTGTGGCCTCCAGTTCAGACATTCCTGAACACTGTTTCTCACAACATGGTTGATGCGAACCCGACACTGTCGGCATTCATCTTCGGTGTAATCGAACGCTCACTCATTCCATTCGGTCTGCATCACATCTTCTACTCTCCATTCTGGTTCGAGTTCGGTGAATATGTGAACAAAGCAGGTCAACTGGTACGTGGTGACCAAAATATCTTTATGGCTCAACTTCGTGATGGTGTACCGTTCACAGCGGGTACATTCATGGTTGGTAAATTCCCATTCATGATGTTCGGTCTGCCTGCTGCGGCACTGGCGATCTACCATGAAGCTAAACCAGAACATAAGAAATATGTTGCGGGTATTATGGGTTCTGCAGCACTGACTTCGTTCCTGACAGGTATTACAGAGCCACTGGAATTCTCATTCCTGTTCGTTGCTCCAGTTCTGTTCGGTATTCACGCAATCTTTGCAGGTCTGTCTTTCATGACAATGCAAATTCTTGGCGTTAAAATTGGTATGACCTTCTCTGGTGGTCTGATCGACTTCATCCTGTTCGGTGTAATTCCGAACCGTACACCTTGGTGGGATGTTATCATCGTCGGTCTGATTCTTGCCGTTATTTACTACTTCGGTTTCCGCTTTGCGATCCGTGCCTTCAATCTGAAGACGCCGGGACGTGAGGATATCGTGGCGAGTGATGCACAAGATGGTGGCGGTGGTTCTGCTACACAAGACGAATTGCCTGGTAAAATTCTGGACGCATTTGGCGGTCAGCAAAATATTTCCAGTCTGGATGCATGTATTACGCGTCTGCGTATTCAAGTAAAAGAACCAAAAGAAGTAAACAAAGCACAATTGAAAGCACTGGGCGCGTCCGGTGTACTAGAAGTGGGTAATAATATCCAGGCGATCTTCGGAACTCGTTCCGATACGATCAAATCGCAAATGCAGGACATCATTGCAGGACGTACTCCGCGTGCTACACCTCCAAGTGTAGACAATGAGCCTGTCAAAGCGACTGCTGAGGGACAGGTTAATATTCTGGCTGAAGAAATGATCGTCGCTCCTGCTAGCGGTGAGCTGATGAGCATTACAGAAGTTCCAGACCCTGTATTCTCGCAAAAGATGACAGGTGACGGCTTTGCCATCCTGCCATCGAATGGTACAATCGCTTCTCCGGTCAACGGTAAAGTGTTCAACGTATTCCCGAGTAAGCATGCGATCGGCATTATGTCCGAAACAGGCAAAGAAATTCTCGTACACGTTGGCGTGAACACCGTTAAACTGAAAGGACAGGGCTTCAACGTACTCGTTGCCGAAGGCGACGATGTTATGGCTGGACAACCGATCCTCGAAGTGGATCTGGAGTATGTAAAAGCGAATGCTCCATCTATCATTACACCTGTTATTTTCTCCAACCTGCCAGAAGGCGCAGCGGTAACGCTGAAGAAATCCGGCGAAGTTAAGAGTGGAGAAGGAGATATTATCTCCATTAAGTAATGAGCTTGAAATCATCAGGCAACAGAGCCTGACATCGTAATGAATTACGATGGACAACAAAGCAATTCAGCCCATTCACATCTGGATAACGACATCATTGTAGCCTGCTGGCGGATTCGTTCGGTAGCAAGGCAATTCCCGCAAACTATAGGCGACTCTGTGTACAGGGCTTGTCTATAGTTTGCTATCCTTCAAGGAATGAAAGCATTTTGCAGTGAGATCAAGCAAATGATTGCTGAGTTCATGAATTTGCCTAAAAATTACCGTAAAATGTTGGGTGTTGCTGAAAAAAGTCGAATTTTTTTCTACCAGAAGGTGCATCTGGCGTTATTATGCTGTACAATGGAATGGATGGCTTGATGATTTACATCTATTTAACAAAACCCCAAATTACAAGAAAGCGAGTGACTCTATAATGCAAAAAACATTCAAAATCGTTGACGAAGATGGTATCCACGCACGCCCAGCAACAGCTCTCGTGACTGCTGCTAACAAATTTGCTTCCACTGAATCCTTTGCTGAAGCAAAAGGTAAAAAAGTAACACTGAAATCCATCCTGGGCGTTCTGTCCCTCGGTCTTGAACAAGGCGATGTAATCGTACTGTCCACTACTGGCGCTGAAGAAGAAGCTGCTCTGCAAGCTTTGACAGACGTAATGGTGAAAGAAGGGCTAGGCGAAATCAATGGCTAATATTTTGGGAATCGCGGCGTCTTCGGGCATCGCCATTGCCAAAGCATTCCGTCTGGAGCATCCTGAGTTCGAAATCACAAAACGCTCCGTAAGTGACGCCGATGCAGAATTGGCTAAGCTACAAGCGGCTTTGGAAACTTCCAAAGGCGAGCTTGAGGCGATCAAAGAACGCACACTGCAAGAAATGGGAGAAAAGAAGGCAGAGATTTTCCAATCTCACCTGCTGATCCTGAGCGACCCTGAGCTGATTGATCCGGTCAAAGACAAGATCACTAGCGACATGGTTAACGCTGAATATGCACTCAACGAAGTCGCTTCGCAATTCGTAGCGATGTTTGAAAATATGAAAAGTGCTTACCTTCAAGAACGTGCGGCTGATATGCGCGATGTAACGAAACGCGTAATCAACCATCTGATGGGTGTAAACTTCCAAAGCCCAGCAGAGATTCGTGAAGAAGTGGTCATCATCGCTGAAGACCTGACTCCTTCCGATACAGCACAGCTTGATCGTAACTACGTAAAAGGCTTCACGACTAACATTGGTGGTCGTACTTCTCACTCTGCAATCATGGCGCGCTCCCTGGAGATTCCAGCGGTTGTAGGTACAAAGGAAGTTATGGAAGTCGTACAAAACGGCGATATCGTTATCGTTGATGGTCTTGAAGGGAACGTTATCGTTAACCCGGACGAGTCCACACTGGCTGATTACCGTGCAAAACGTGAAGCATACGAGGCTCAAGTAGAAGAGTGGCGCAAACTGCGTGACGAAGCTACAGTATCCAAAGATGGCGTTCACGTCGAGCTGGCAGCTAATATCGGTACACCTAATGATGTAGCTGGCGTTGTTGACAACGGCGGCGAAGCCGTAGGTCTGTATCGTACAGAATTCCTGTACATGGGCCGCGACGAACTGCCATCGGAAGATGTGCAATTCAACGCATACAAAACCGTTCTGGAACGCATGGAAGGCAAGCCCGTTGTTGTTCGTACACTCGATATCGGTGGCGACAAAGAACTGCCTTACCTGACATTGCCAAAAGAAATGAACCCATTCCTCGGCTTCCGTGCGATTCGTCTATGTCTGGATCGTCAGGACATTTTCCGCACACAACTGCGTGCGCTGCTTAGAGCAAGCGTATTCGGTGAACTGCGTATCATGTTCCCAATGATCGCGACGCTGGGCGAATTCCGTCAAGCAAAAGCGGTTCTGGTCGAAGAGAAAGACAAGCTGGTATCCGAAGGTGTTGCGGTTTCCGACAACATTCAGCTCGGTATCATGGTTGAAATTCCTTCGACAGCTGTACTGGCTGACCAGTTTGCCAAAGAAGTGGACTTCTTCAGTATCGGTACGAACGATCTGATTCAGTACACAATGGCAGCTGACCGTATGAACGAACGCGTCTCCTATCTGTATCAACCCTATAACCCGTCCATCTTGCGTCTGGTGAAAATGGTTATTGATGCAGCACACAAAGAAGGCAAATGGGCTGGTATGTGTGGCGAGATGGCAGGGGATGCTACAGCAATTCCACTGCTGCTCGGTCTGGGACTCGATGAGTTCAGCATGAGCGCAAGCTCGATCCTGCCTGCACGTAGCCAGATCGCTAAACTGTCCAAAGCTGAAATGCAAGAGCTGGCTACCAAAGCACTCGATATGCAAACAGCAGAAGAAGTGGTTGAGCTGGTAAACGCGATTCAGGCGTAAGATCTTTTGTTTGAATGCAATAGGCGATAGAGTGGACTTCGATTTGAAGATACTCTATTGAATGATTTTCCAACAATCCCATTAAGCTGATTTTCTGAATGTACTGCATTCGGGAAATCAGCTTTTTTTTATTTAAAATGTTGGGAGGGGCGTGGAAGCTCTCATCAGAGGGGACCGCTCTGCAAAAGGATTGTCCAACGGCCTCCGGTTAAGCCTGCAAATTTTGGGATGGGAGATGGTGAATTTGCAGGCTTAAAGGTCGGCCTTTTGGACAATTCCTTTTGCTCCGCTCCCTGCTTGGAGGATCTGTCTTCGCATATAGGATAACAATTTTAAAAGAATGTGGTGGAGGGGCAGGGGGGAGATAGAGAAATTTGACTGGAGAGAGTGATTTTTTGTGCAAATTTTATGGAAGTTTACCATTTAGTAGAAGGTAGAATCAGTAGTGAAGAGATAGCCGTTACTACGAGGTAAGATACGGGATTCAGATTTTATAGAAATATTGTTTGAAATAAAGATGTTATTTGAATGATGTTATTTTATGAAAGGTATATGTTGCGATTAGCACAGAACGGAGGAAAGGAAATAAGGGATAAGGACGCCTTTGGAGCCTGGGAATCTACCTTATGAATCTGATCGTAGATTCCTTGGCTCAACCTAAGGACGTTCCCTTATTCTTTTCCGAAGTGGTGTCTCCTTCCACAACCTAAAATTTATCAAAAGCTCAAATATAAATGCTCGAAAATCAAAAAGGCTCCCAAAGTTGCAATGTGCACAACTTCGGAAGTCTTTTGTTATTTCATATTATGCGATTCAGCTACAAGCGCAGTTCAATACCGGTTTACGAGCCGCAGTTGCTTCATCCAGACGACTCACATATGTGGTGTATGGTGCGTTGAGCACGACTTCTGGTGTTTCTTTGGCTTCGTTCGCGATACGAATCATAGTGTCGATGAAGCCGTCGAGTGTTTCTTTGCTCTCGGTTTCGGTTGGCTCGATCATGATGCATTCTTCCACGTTAAGTGGGAAGTAGACGGTTGGTGGGTGGTAGCCAAAATCGAGTAGGCGTTTGGCTACATCCAGAGTACGTACGCCGTATTGTTTTAAACCTTTACCGGACATTACGAATTCGTGTTTGCATACATTATCATATGGCATGACATAATGATCTTTCAAGCGGTGCATCATGTAGTTGGCATTCAGTACCGCACATTCGGACACGCGGCGCAGACCTTCTGGGCCGTAGCTACGGATGTACGTATAGGCACGAACGAGAATACCGAAGTTACCATAGTAGGCTTTGACACGACCGATTGAATCCGGGGAGCCGGAACGCAGTGTGTACGTACCATCGGCTTTCTTTTCAACGACCGGTTCAGGCAGGAATGGCAGCAGTTTGTTCTTCACGCCGACTGGACCTGCACCTGGGCCACCACCACCATGCGGGGTGCTCATCGTTTTGTGTAGATTCAAGTGAACGACGTCGAAGCCCATATCGCCTGGGCGTGCAATACCCATGATCGCATTAGAGTTGGCACCATCGTAGTAGAGCAAGCCGCCTGCTTCGTGCACAACCTGTGCAATTTCAGTAATCTGTTCTTCAAACAAACCGAGTGTGTTCGGGTTGGTCAGCATTAGAGCAGCGGTATCGGAACCAACAGCCGCGCGCAGTGCATCCAGATCAACCAGACCGCGCTCGTTCGAAGGGATCGTCACGGTTTCGAATCCAGCTACCGTTGCACTTGCTGGGTTTGTGCCATGTGAAGAGTCAGGTACGATCACCTTAGTACGATGCTCGCCGCGCTTCTCATGGTAGGCACGAATCATCATCAGACCTGTCCATTCACCGTGTGCACCAGCGGCTGGTTGCAGAGTTACCGCATCCATGCCTGTAAGTGCCGCCAGATCATCTTGTAGTGTATGCAGGAGCTCGAGTGCACCTTGAATACTTTGCTCCGGTTGATATGGATGGATTTTGGCGAATCCAGCGTAGCGTGCTACATCTTCATTTACTTTTGGATTATATTTCATCGTACAGGAACCAAGTGGATAGAAGCCGTTATCTACACCAAAGTTCATACGGGACAGTTCAGTATAGTGACGAATCACATCGACCTCATATACTTCAGGCAGTGCAGCTGCTTCGCTACGCAGCATCTCTTGCGGAATCAGACTGCTCAGTTCAACTTCGGGTACATCGCATTCAGGAAGGGAGTAGCCGACACGTCCAGTTTGACTCAGTTCAAAGATCAGTGCTTTTTCTTTGGATACGACAGCGTTAGCCAGGCTATCTGTACTTCCAGCTTGCAATTCATTAGCAGTCAACGTTTCGTTTGTCATAGCGATGCCTCCAATTCGATTGCCAGTTGATCAATTTCGGCTTTTGTGCGTTTTTCGGTTACAGCGAATAACATATGACCGGACAATTCTGGATACGATAGACCTAGATCATAACCACCGACAATTCCTTTTTCGAGCAGCTTGCTATTGAGCGCCGATGCAGACGTACCTTCCGGTAGACGAACGACGAATTCGTTGAAAAATGGTGAGGTAAATGCCAAGGAACAGCCTTTAACATGAGATAAGGTTTGAGCGGCATAATGAGCTTTTTGTACGTTCAGACCTGCAACGTCGATCATGCCTTGTTTGCCCATGACGGATAGATAGACTGATGCGGATAAAGCGAGTAGTGCCTGGTTGGAGCAGATGTTAGATGTGGCTTTGTCACGGCGAATATGTTGCTCACGTGTTTGCAGTGTGAGTACGAATCCGCGTTTACCGTTACGATCTGTCGTCTGACCAACGATACGACCTGGCATACGGCGCATTTGAGCTTGAGATACGGCGAAGAATCCACAAGTTGGACCGCCGAGTGACATGGAGATTCCGAGTGGCTGTGCATCGCCAACTACGATATCTGCGCCCAGCTTACCTGGTGCTTCGAGTGCGCCGAGTGAGATGGGGTTCGTGCTCACAACGAGCAGTGCACCATGTTCATGTGCCAGATCAGCAGCAGCACGGATGCCTTCAATACCGCCGAAGAAGTTCGGAGACTGTACCAGAACAGCGGCTGTATCGTTATCGAGAACCTCGGCAAGAGCGCTAATATCCGTGACACCATCACCATAAGCGACTTCAACCACGTCCAGATTCAGACCGCGAGCATAGCTACGTACGACAGCGCGGGATTCGGGATGAATGGTGGAAAAAGCAACGATCTTACGGCGACGAGTAGCAGATGCTGCGAGTGAAGCGGCTTCTGCTAGCGCTGTTGCACCATCGTACATACTCGCATTGGCTACAGCCATCCCTGTAAGTTCGCAGATATAGGATTGAAACTCAAAAATGGCTTGCAATTCCCCTTGGCTAATTTCCGGTTGATACGGCGTGTAGGCTGTGTAAAATTCCGAACGCGAGATCACATGATTAATAACAGAAGGCACATGATGATCGTAGATGCCTGCACCGAGAAAGCTAGTGTAGCGATCGGTATCTGCATTACGACCCGCCAGTGTGGACAGGTGACGAGTGAGTGCATATTCGTCCAGCATGCTAGACATAGGCAGTGTTCCTTCATAACGAACCGAAGCGGGAATATCCTTAAACAGTTCCTCCACAGAGGATGCACCGATAACAGCTAGCATGTCTGCTTCATTTTGCGCAGTCATCGGAATATAGCGATGAGATTTCATAAATTAAGCTCCTTTCGGCAATAGGTTGCCGGAATATAATGAATCCAGCGATAAACGCGGTGTGAAATAAAAAAGGATTTTTGCGAAGCAGAAAATCCGTACTTATTGAATTGGAATGTTAGAAAGAGTGAACCTTTGATTTAAATGGAGTTCAAATAGCCGTTAAGACTTTACAGGCTGACGTTTATAAAATGGAGCTTTAACCACTTCGGCTTTAAGCATTTTGCCACGAATTTCGACTTCAAGTGGAGTGCCGAGCTCAGCACTACTCGCTTCGATCAACGCGAGTCCCAGATTGCGCTTAAGTGTAGGCGACTGTGTACCTGTGGTTACTTCGCCAATCTGACGACCATCCCGGTACACCGGATAATGTGAGCGTGGAATACCGCGATCGAGTAACTCAATGCCGACCAGCTTACGTGGAACACCATTTGCCTTTTGCTGGGCAAGTGCTTCGCGACCGATGAAATCGCCTTTATCCAGCTTCACGAAAAATCCAACGCCTGCTTCGAGTGGTGTGATCTCGGATGAGAGCTCCTGACCATACAGCGGTAACTTTGCTTCAAAACGCAGCGTATCCCGAGCACCTAATCCACAAGCGATTAGACCATCTGCTTCGCCCGCTTGCAGTAGACCGCTCCAGATTTCACCTGCTTGTGCTGCAGGGCAATAGATCTCATAACCATCTTCGCCAGTATAACCGGTACGGGAAAGGATAACCTGAGCACCGAATAGTTCAACATCGCTAACAAAAGTGAAGCTGGCGAGCTGGGATAGAGTATCTACGCCGGATACTTTGTTCATGATCGAGACTGCGAGTGGACCTTGCAGGGCGATCAATGCGGTTTCATCTGAAATATTATTGAGTAGCACATCGTCTGGCTTATGCTGCTTCAACCAGTCAATATCCTTGTCGATATTGGATGCGTTCAGTACGAGCATGTACAGGTCGTGATGAATCCGGTAAACGAGAAGATCATCCACCACACCGCCGTCTGGATAGCACATTAATGTATATTGGGCTTGTCCATCCTCTAGTCGACTTACGTCGTTCGTCAGCATCTTTTGCAAGAAGCTTTCTGTACCTTTGCCACTAAACATCACTTCGCCCATATGAGACACATCGAACAGTCCGGCACGCTCACGTACAGCTTCATGTTCTTTTTGGATGCCATAAAATTGTACCGGTAATTCCCAGCCACCAAAATCAATACAGCGTGGATTGCCAGTTGCAGCATATAGCGGGTATAGCGGTGTTCTTTTCAGCTCAGTTGTCATTTGGGCTCACCTCAAATTCATAATTATGAACAGTCATGTGAATGTTTCACACGAAATGATTAAGCTTGCACACTAGAGTACTCGTCATGATGATCGTGAGATCAGAACACAAAAAAACAGGGAGGACAGGGAAGAAACGGGTGCTATACCCGTTCATTCCCTTGTCCTCCCTGTCCTTGATACCTGAGAGTTACCTTGCTGACTGTCCACATGATGCAGATGAAGCTGAAATGCAATCTTCCAGCCAGTCCAAGCAAGTTTCCCCTTTGGTGATTCGCTGCGCGCTTGCTATGCGCCGAATGCTCTCCAGAGCTGCGTCCAGTACAGGTCCCTGATACCTGAGAGATTCACCGTTCCCGGCTTACTCCTTCGGCGCTGCCATCGAGTGGTCAGTCTCTCCCTGTACGTTCATCCGCTAACCTATGATGTTATGTATTTCCGAACATTAAATCGCAAAACGATCTAAAATGTATGTTTATTATATTAATACTTGATTGAGTAAACGATGTCAAGCCTCTTGACAGCGCAAACTCGCTTACTATACTCTTGTGGCATTAGGACACCAACATGACAAGAATCGGAGGAGCATAAACGATGAGCGAGATTAAGGATCAATTGCTGTACAGCAAAGAGCATGAGTGGGTGGAACGGATCAGTGAGGACACGGTACGTATCGGGATCACTGATTTTGCCCAGCATCAACTGGGAGATATCGTATTTGTAGAGCTGCCAGAAGATGGACGCGGTGTAAGCGAGAATGAGGTAGTAGGTACGATTGAATCGGTTAAAACCGTCTCAGATCTGTTTTGTCCGGTAGCTGGAACTGTGAGCAAGCTGAATCCTGATCTGGAAACCGAACCAGAACTTGTGAACTCCGATCCTTACGGACGTGGCTGGATGATCGAGCTCAAGGTAGATGGCGATCTGGATGCAGCTCTGTCCGATTTGCTGGATGCAGCAGCTTATGCTGAGCATGCGCAGGACTAAGTCATTAGAATTGCCCAGCTACTACTTAAAATACTTAAAAACGTAATATTTGGTTACAAGCGAATATTTGATTTTCCAAATAATATCAACATTTGAAGCTACATGTATGTGAATAATGACAGTACCCGGGCGCGACTTGCGTTCGGGTATTTGTGTTGTGATTGTTGACTCCTTACATACTTTGTATACGCTATCAATAGGAGTTCTATTGCCAGTATAACATAGCTTTTGACAAGGATGGGAGCTTTGAATAAGGTTCATTTGTCGAAAATATTCTTCTTAATCAAGCCAGAAATTAGACCAAAATGAAGATGTAATATGGGATCGTCTTATTTGCTTAAAGCGGTCTTCCTATTGCAGCGTTATCGAGCTCCTACCATTGGGGTGAAATGAGAAAACGGTTTTCCGATGTAATATTGCCATACTACTTATCAGTGAAACGTAAGTACAAGTTGGTAACTATAGTGTATTCATGCGTGAATAGCGCGGTATACGTTTATAGTTCTAATACAGCGATGTGTAAATGAATGCCGTAAACATGATGAATAAATTCTAAATCATAGACTCTAAATACATGAATGAAATGGAGCGACTGAGTGTACGACTTCATACCAGGACAGCTCATGACGAAAGCGCCATAAATATCTGATCACCTCAAAAAATAAACGAACCGATTCGTACAACCAGAGAGGAGCCATACATATGGATAGCAAACGTATACTGATCACAGGTGCTAATTCAGGCATGGGACTTGCTTCAAGTATTGCTTTAGCTAAGCAAGGGCATGAGGTCATTATGGTATGTCGCAATGAAGAGCGGGGTCAGAAGGCAGTAGAACAGGCGCGTGAGCAGAGTGGTTCGAATCAACTGACACTGATGCAATGTGATCTTGGATCACTAGACGGTATTCGCCATTTTGCCGAGCAATTCTATGAACGTTATGATCGGCTTGACGTGCTACTCAACAATGCAGGTGTAGTGAATCTGAAGCGAAAAGAAACTAACGACGGCTTTGAGATGTCGCTCGGTGTGAACCATCTGGGACACTTTTTACTGACACGTCTATTGCTGGATGCGCTGCATCAGTCGCCTGCTGGCCGAATTGTCACGGTAGGCTCTGGCGCTTATAAGCTCGGTAAAATTCACTGGGATGATCTGCAGCTACATCACGGCTATACCGTGCTCAAAGCTTATGCGCAGTCAAAGCTTGCGAATCTGTATTTTAATCAGATTTTGGCAGAGCAGCTTCAAGGAACAAACGTGACGGCGAATTGCCTGCATCCAGGCGCAGTAGCTACGAGTATCGGAGTTGATCGGGATACTGGTTTTGGTAAGCGGTTATTAGCAGCACTGGCACACACCCCTTTTTTCCAAACACCAGAGCAGGGAGCAGAGACAGCGGTATTTTTAGCAACGGATCCATCAGTAGAAGGGAAATCCGGACATTATTATTATCGTAAAAAAGTGCATCCTGTGAAATCACGCGCACAAAATCGAGAAGAAGCACTACGTCTGTGGGAGTGGAGTGAACAACAGACAGGAATCACCTCCCAGCGTTTGGCACCATAAGCGCGATATGAAATGAAAAAGGATGAACCCACTTCTCTGTAACCATGTCTATGATCACCGAGGCGATAAACGACAGATTTTGCGGCAATGAAATAGGATTCTGGCAATGGCTGTGATAGACTGTAGAAGAGTGGGCAACGAGAGTCGTAAGCCGTTGTACCAAAAGGTCTGAACGTATGCTGGGTAGCCTGTCCTTATATCCCGATATAAAGGAAATATTAAGCTTTGCCTCAGATCCGCAATTGATTTAGATACAGAAAGGAACAGAGAACTAATGAACAATAATTATCCACCGAATCCGAATGATCCACAGCAACCACCATTCGGCTCACAACAACCGCCTCAAGGGCAGCCTCCTCATGGACAGCCCCCACAAGGGCAACCACCCTTTGGACGTCCACCACTTGTTGGACTGGGCGGCTGGCTTGTTGTTTTTCAGATCTATATGTACTGGAGCCTGCTCATCGCACTGGTAGCGATTCCGACTTACATATTTATGATGTATCTGGCAGCCAATCCGAATATTTTCCCGCCAGAACTTAGCGGCGAAATCAATAAAATTCTCGCCCTGTATAATGGCAATCTACAAGCATTATCGGTATACGAAATGATCGTTGCCGCTGTTCAGATTGTATTGCTGGTTATTTTGTTAGTGCAATTATACACTCGTAAGCGTTCGTTCCCGCGCACGGCTAGAACGTATCTGCTTATTAATCTTGCTTTTACAGTTGTGTCCTTTTTCATCGTGGCACCAACGGCTAGTATGGTGAGTGGTATGATCACGTCGGCGGTTATGACGCTGCTGTGGAATTTGTATTTTGCGCGCTCAGTTCGAGTCAAAAATACATTTGTTCGCTAACTTTTTTTGAATTGAAAATCTAAAAATTATAGGTCGTAGTGGAGGTCATGCTCATGCATGAAACGGAAACGTATAAGATTCTTATTGCTCGTCAGCAGGATTTAGACGAGATTGTCAGTATTTATAATGCTTCTATTCCGGGCAGGTTAGCAACTGCTGATACTGAGCCTGTTACGGTGGAGAGTCGCCAGCTATGGTTTGATGAGCATGATCCAGCGAGACGTCCGCTGTGGGTACTGTGGCAGGAGGAGCAGATTGCCGGTTGGGCGAGCCTGCAAACCTTTTACGGTCGACCTGCTTATAACGGAACAGTTGAGCTGAGCGTATATGTGCATCCTGATTTTCAGGGTAAAGGCGTTGGCAGTAAGCTGGTGCGCTATGCGATTGAGCAGGCACCTACGATGGATATTCACACATTACTTGGCTTTGTCTTTGCTCATAATGATCCGAGCCGTACATTGCTAAGTAAGTTCGGATTTGAAGAGTGGGGGCATTTGCCACGCGTAGCGATTCTGGATGGTGTTGAGCGTCACCTGGCTATTCTGGGGAAACGCCTTGGCGAGTAGAACGTGTTGGTATCGGTGACTGTGGAGTACATTATTCTTATATAGTCTGCTATAAAAGAGCACTGCACAATGAAGTGGAACCGACAATTAAAATGCGAAGCAGGTATGTAATAGCTATTTCATAGCTATACGTACTTAAAAACCTGTTCTCTAGCAAGTCGCTAACCGTAGTCATGGGTGGGCGAGCTTGCAGGGAACAGGTTTTTTGATGTGTTATGTGTTTTTAGAATTCGTTATATTCGTTTAATAATGAAAAGATGGTTAGTTGCTATTAGCTACGGATACCTTCAATCTGAGCAAGGATATCTTCGCCAGCTTGCTGATCATTTTGGCGCATGTTTTTGAATAATAGTGCCAGATCCTCCAGTTGAAGGCAGCCTGCGAGCAAGATGACCGGGGTAAGCACGACCCATTTTACAATCGTCCACATTGTTTTTTTCATTTTTATCGTCTCCTTTGGGGGGAATATCGAATGACCCGGATACAGAATATACAATATTCATGTCTCCATTAGTGTATGTCATTTTAGCAATATACGTAGCCCAAAGATCATAGGTTTCAGACAGTAATCATTGATATGCAAAAAGTTGCTGAAATGAAGGACAGACGGTACTATAATATAACGATAGCTGGACGGTACGTGCATTTCAATGGATAACAACGCAAGTAGATCGTGAATACAGGGCGAGTTAGCGGCTAGTCAGGAAAGGAAGTTAGAAAGCATGATTATTTTGAAGACACCTACAGAGATTGAACAGATGAAAGCAGCAAGTCAGATCGTGGCCGATTGTCATCGTCATCTGGCGAAAATGATCGTTCCCGGCATAACAACGCTGGAAATTAATGAATTTGTGAAAAAGCATATTACAAAGCTTGGTGGCAAACAGTTCACGAATGGCTATAATGGATTTCAATATGAAACCTGCGCTTCCGTTAACGATGTAATTGCGCACGGATTCCCAAGTCGCCAGCCTCTTCAGGAAGGTGATCTGCTGAAAATCGACATTGTAGCTGAATATGATGGCTGGCTGGGTGATTCTGCCTGGTCCTATGCTGTCGGTCAAGTATCCCCTGAGGCAGAGCAGCTAATGCGTGTGACTCGCGAATGTCTGTACAAAGGCATTGAGCAAGCGGTAGCTGGTCAGCGACTCGGCGATGTGACGTCTGTTATTCAACAGCATGCAGAGTCACACGGATATGGCGTTGTGCGCGATTTGCTTGGTCATGGAATCGGCCGTGATCTGCATGAACAACCTAGCTTTGCCCATATCGGTCAACCCGGCAAAGGTCAACGTCTGAAGGAAGGTATGGTCTTTACGATTGAACCGATGATTAACCAGGGAACCTACCGTATGACGATCGACGAGGACGGATGGACAGCACGTACAGCGGATGGCACACTATCTGCACAGTACGAGCATACTATTGCGATCACAGCAGATGGCCCACTGATTTTAACAGAGCAATAAACCTACACCAGGAGTAGCCGACATCGCATATGGACGGCTACTTTTGTTTGATTTGAGCAGGAGAGCATAAGTCATTTCTTTTTCATCAAATAGCTCAGAAGAACCGATAATAGAGGTACATAATTCTGTTTAACAGTAAGCTTTTGAGGTAATAGTCATTAAGTTAGAATATGCATATTCATAATTACATCATAGCGACATTGTGGTAACGATTTCACAACGACATGCAACTTCCATTTTTGTTAGGTATTTAGGATTTAACCTAAAATATACACAAATATATTACAAAACCTACAAAAATTCGACAAAATATCCGATATTTCTAGTATAGAACATGAAATTACGCGCAAGTGCTGATACACTATATAGCGGAACATGGAGCAATGCCAATTAAGATACGGCATAGTACACAGAATATAAAATATAAGGTTCAAAATCGCGAGGCTATCTCACATGTCTGTTGGATACAAAAAGAGAACAGATGGATAACCTGAGCTGAAATGGTGGTGAAGAAAATGCTGGATAAAATGAATCATTCCTTAACGCGCAATCTGGATAGCGCAACTGAATATTTTTACGATATAGATGATCTTGGTTTACAGTACACACGCGAGCACAGCACATTCAAGCTGTGGACGCCGGATGCGGTTCGTGTCGATCTAATGCTGTATGACGAGCCAGGTACGTATGATAAAGAGGGACGTGTAGGCGACCATACGAATGGTACAGCAATCCCGATGTATGCTGAAGAAGGCGGCGTGTGGCAGGTACGTCAGAACGGCGATCTGGCTGGAAAATATTATATGTATCGTGCTTATTTTAAGGATGGCAGTGTAGAGTATGCAGTTGACCCGTATGCCTATGCGGTAGCGGCGAACGGACAACGTACCGCAATTGTCGATCTGCGCACGACTGATCCAGCAGGCTGGGAAAATGATATCCGTCCACCGATGTCGAGTTTAACGGATGCGATTATCTATGAGCTGCATGTACGAGACTTCTCGATTGATCCAGAAACGGATATTCACTATAAGGGTAAATTTCTCGCTTTTACCGAAACCGGGCTTCAAGACGAGTATGGCAACAGTATCGGTATCGACCATCTGCGTGAGCTGGGTGTAACGCATGTGCATTTGCTGCCGATTGCTGATTTTCAGACCGTAAATGAACGTACAGTCGATGATCCCGATAGCGATCAGGTGAAATACAACTGGGGTTATGATCCACAGCATTATAATGTGCCTGAAGGCTCGTATGCGACCGATCCAGCTGATCCAGCCTCACGTATTCGTGAACTGAAACAACTCGTTCAGGCACTTCATGGTGAAGGCATGCGGGTCGTGATGGATGTTGTATACAACCATACCTTTTCAGTTGAAGATGGTCCATTTGATCGTCTGATTCCGGGTTATTTTTACCGTACCGATGAGCGCGGACAGTTAACCAATGGCTCGGGTGTAGGTAATGAGATTGCAACCGAGCGCCCAATGGTGCGCAAATATATTAAGGATTCGCTTCGCTACTGGGCAACGGAATATCATCTGGACGGATTCCGCTTTGACCTGATGGGCTTGATTGATACAGAGACCGTTATTCAATTGACACAGGAGCTTCGCCGCGAGGTTGATCCATATATCCTGATTTATGGAGAGCCGTGGACAGGTGGCTGGTCACCATTACCTCAGCAGACGTTAAAGGGCTCGCAGCGTGGAAAAGGCTTTGCTGTATTTAACGATAACTTCCGTAGCGCGATCAAGGGCGGAAGCGATGATGATACCAAAGGCTTTGCAACTGGAGAATTTGGTAAGGAAGGTGAGCTGGTCAAGGGCATCTATGGTTCGATCGGTGATTTTACAGACCATCCGACCGAGAGCGTGAATTACGTGACCGCTCATGACAATTTGAATTTGTGGGATAAAATTGTGCGTATTAGTGGCGCAGAGCAGCAATTGTCCTTTTTACACATGGAGAATGGTAAGCTCGCGAATGGCGGCGATCTGGAAGCTGCTCTGGCTCAAGCGGATCCGTACGCGACGATTGAATCCGGTAAGCTGATGGACAATGAATGGGTACGTCGTTCCCTGCTGGCAAATGGCATTGTGCTAACCAGTCAGGGCATACCGTTTATCCATGCCGGAGATGAATTGCTTCGCAGTAAAATGGGCGATCATAACAGCTATCGTAGCCCAGACGCAATCAATATGATTCGTTGGATTAATAAGCAACGCTTTCGGGACGTATTTGATTACTATCGTGGATTGGTTCACCTGCGACTTGCGCATTCAGCCTTCCGTATGAATGATCGTAAGGATGTCGAGCGTCACCTCAAAACACTGCGTAGCGATCATCAGATTGTGGCATTCCAGCTTGGCGAATATGCGAATGGAGATAAATGGCGTCATATTATCGTCATCTACAATGCAGCAACAACCGAGCAATGTGTAACGTTGCCTGAATTCAGTCGCCAGTGGCAAGTTGTTGTGAATGAGCGTACAGCAGGTACAACAGCGATTGCTTCGGTGCTCGGTGGAAAAGTAAATGTAGCACCACTGTCGATGATGGTGTTGTTTGACGAAGAGGATCAGTACAAACCGGTTCCAGCCAGTCTGGAATGGGATTATACGCCAAGCATTATGGAACCAGGTGAAAAGCTGCATCTGCGCGTGATCCCACGCGACCAGCGCGGACGGGTATACACAGCAGAACGTGTTCGTTTCCAATCTTCGAATGAGAATGCAGTACAGGTTCGAGCAGATGGACGGATCACAGCGCTGCGTGAAGGCAATAGCACGATCTGTGTGTCCTGTGGCAATGTGGAAAGCTGTCTGCTACTGCATGTGGAGACGCTTGTACCGCATATGGTGAACTTGCAGGGTGAGCATCAGGTGTATACTGGCAAGCGAATGAGACTCAAAGCGGAAGTGCTTGACCAGTATGGACGTCCAATCGCACGTCCGAAGCTGAGCTGGAGCTCTAGCGACAAAGGTGTAGCTCGTGTGAATCAAGATGGAGTTGTACGCGGTATTGCAACGGGCAAAACGAAGATCACCGTTACCTGTGGCAAAGCGACAGCCCAATGGTTTATCGAAGTGATGCCTTATGTACCGCGTAGCATTGAGGTTGAATACGAGCGTCCGAATCAGGATTATCGCGGCTGGAACCTATGGGTATGGGGTTCGGTGCTTGGTCACCGTCAGGTCGATTTTGAACGGATCGAAAATGGACGTGCGGTAGCCCGTATCCCGATTGCACCGGATGAGACGAATATCGGATTTATCATTCGGCTCAAAGACTGGCAAGCCAAAGATGTGGATACGGATCGTTATATTTTCGTAGATACGAAGCAGGATCTGATGAAAGTACTGATCAAAAGTGGCGATCCAGAGATTGATATCGAACCAACCGGCTGAGCGTTCTCTGCCGGTTTTTGGTTTTATTATCCATACATTCCCATAAAAGATTGTGAAAAATACATTCACGGTGGAAATCGTAGCGTGTTCCTGATAAAATCATAAACAAATTAGCGTTTGGCTTCACCGGAATATGATTTGATGAAGGAGGAACTCGTTAATGGCGATGTATGAATCACAGGATGCGTTCATGGCGAGGATACAATGAGCGATCATCGTAACCGGCTTGGAGTCATTGATATCGGCTCAAATTCAATCCGTCTTATTATTTATGAAGCGGCTAATGATCGGACATGTCGTATGGTGCACAAAGCAAAAGAAACGGTACGTCTTGGTGTAAACAGAGACGAGCAGGGCAATATGAGCGATCAGGATATTCAAACCGTGATCCCCATTTTGCAAAAATTCAAAAGCATCTGTGCAACGAATCGGACGGATCATATCAAGGCTGTAGCTACAGCAGCCGTACGCCAATCTGCGAATACCGAGCAGATCAAGGCAACATGGAATAAAGAAACCGGGATCAGCGTGCAAATTCTGTCTGGTGAGGAAGAAGCGTATTATGGTTTTCTCGGTGTTACACGTTCAATGCCGTCTCATGTACAGGAAGGCTTTATCGTGGATATCGGCGGCGGTAGTACGGAGATATCGTATTTCAAAGGTGAACAACTGCTGCATAGCACATCCTTACCATGCGGCGCAGTCAATATGACGATCCAAAACGGCGGCAAAGATCGCTGGTCTGCAGCGGCATGCGATCAATTAGAGCGTAAGCTGCTAACGATGCTGGAACAGTCTCCATGGACAGGGGAGCATCCAGGCTTACCACTCATCGGTCTAGGCGGCGGCATCCGCGCACTTGCTCGTATGGAACGCGAACGTCGTCACCAGGTAAAGCCTGCTGGCGATCCGTATGCGATCGAACCGGATACCATCCGTTTCTACGCTGATGAACTGGCAAATTTAAGCGTCGAGGAACGAATCAGCCAATTCGACCTCGCCGCCGATCGCGCTGACATCATCGTAGCTGGCACCATGATCCTGCGCACCGTTTTTGATCATATGGACTGCTCGCTACTGCTAGCTAGCTGGCGCGGCCTAAGCGACGGACTCGCTCACCATACGATGAACATGAACACGCAACCCGATGAACGCCCCGTAAACGGACGCTGATCTGGAAAATGAATCAAGAATTACTGGATGAGTATCCGCTGACCAGGTAGATCAAATGTCTATCTGATCTGCAAATAATCAAATGAGCATAGATGATAAGAAGATGTGAAGAGCTCCGTATGTATCCTACTTGGATCATATGGAGCTTTTTTAGTTGATCTATCCCTGTAAGTCGAAAATGCTCTACACAAAGATGATACAGCATGTGCGCGATGTGCGCGGCTAGATCGGTGGATCATACAAGCTCTGACTCGTGCTGTCTATATTGGTATGAGATGCGCATGGGATCATAATTTTTTGCTACATTTTAGATCAGATTAATCCAAAAGATTCCCGCCGCTCCACCTGAGTTCGTTCCCTTATTCTTTCTCATAGTGGTCCCAATCAGCAAGCACCAACTATTCCCACAACAACGCCAATGTCAGCGCTATCACTAAAATATCATATGCTCTTCTCACGACATTCCCCAACCCAAGCCGTTTAAACAGCAAATAAATAAGGTTAATAAGGCAAAGGTTGATATGCCTTTAATGACATGGTATCTTGAACATCGCTTCTGCTTTCAACGCAGTAGTTATATTCAAGCTGTGCAGGTACAGACATGTTGTATATTTTACATCAGAACAGGAGGACGCTAGCGTATGTATTCTATTTTCGGACTAAGCCATGAGTGGACGCTGCTGGTCTGGGCATTGGTAGCTATCGTAATATTGATTGTGATGATTGCCCGGTACAAGTGGAACCCATTTGTTGTACTGCTGATGGCATCCTTATTTTTGGGTTTAATTATCGGAATGAAGCCACTGGATGTGGTCGATTCTGTGCAAAATGGTCTGGGCGGTACGCTTGGTTCGATTGCGATTGTTATCGGACTGGGTACCATGCTCGGTAAAATGATGGCTGAATCAGGTGGAGCAGAGCAGATTGCGACCACGCTGATCGACCGATTTGGCGAAAAGCGCGTGCCATGGGCGATGCTACTGGTCGGCTTGATCGTCGGGATGCCCGTCTTTTTTGAAGTTGGGATCATTTTGCTGATTCCAATTCTGTTTACCGTGATTCGTAAAACGAAGATATCACTGCTTAAAGTCGGCATTCCAATGCTGGCCGGATTATCGACCGTACATGGTCTGTTGCCACCGCATCCAGCGCCTATGATTGCGATTGATGCTTTCCAAGCGAGCATCGGCACAACGATTTTGTATGCACTCATTGTCGGTATTCCGACTGCGATTATTGCAGGACCATTATTTGGTACATATATCGGCAATCGGATTGTTGTACAGCCACCAACCGGGCTGTCCCAGCAGTTCTCTTCCAGTCGGGACGATCAAGAGGAGCGTAAGCTTCCTAGCTTTGGACTCACGCTGCTCACAATTCTGATGCCAGTTATTTTGATGCTGTCTGGCTCGATTACCGAGATCGTTGCGCCGGATAGTACAAGTGGCATTGCGATCTTTTTCCGGTTTATTGGTAATGAGGTGGTAGCCATGTTCATCGCGACGGTATTTGCCTTTTTCTCACTCGGATTTGGACAGGGTTTTAGTAAAGAACAGGTATCCAAGTTTGCGAGTGAATGTCTGGCTCCGACTGCTTCGATTATTTTGATTATTGGTGGCGGCGGTGCGTTTAAGCAAGTACTGATTGATAGCGGTGTGGGTGAGGCGATTGCTCACGTAGCGACATCTGCACATGTAAATGTAATCGTATTTGCCTTCCTGGTTGCTGCGCTGATTCGTGTAGCTACAGGTTCGGCAACCGTAGCGATGACAACCGCTGCTGGGATTGTAGCACCGGTACTTGCACTAACGCCAGGAGCGAATGTCGAACTGGTTGTACTCGCGACAGGTGCCGGTTCACTCATTCTGTCTCATGTGAATGACGCGGGCTTCTGGATGGTCAAAGAGTTCTTCAATATGACCGTACCACAGACGCTCAAATCATGGACAGTAATGGAAACGATTCTATCTTTAGTAGCATTTGTCTTAATTTTGCTTTTAAATAGTATTGTATGAGTACGTGAGATATAGAAGATGAACGACAGGTGAAAGGCGGGATGATATGAGCACAGGAAAATATATGATCGGTGTCGATATTGGCACAACGAGCACCAAAGCTGTTTTATTTGAAGAAAGTGGTAAAATTGTAGCACAGGGTGGAGCAGAATACCCGCTACATACGCCTGTTCCTTCAGTAGCAGAACAAGACCCGGATCAACTGTTTCGAGCAGTTATTGATTCGGTGCGTCAGGTGATGGATAAAAGCGAACGAAGCCCAGAGGATATTCTGTTCGTCTCGTTCAGCTCAGCGATGCACAGTATGCTGGTCGTGGATGCAGAGGGAAAGCCGCTGACGCAATGTATGACATGGGCAGATAACCGTAGCGCTGCTTACTGGCGCAAGCTGAAGGAAAGTGGCAAAGGGCAGGAGCTGTACATGCGTACAGGTACGCCAATCCACCCGATGTCTCCACTGACGAAGATTATGTGGATTACAGCTGAAAAGCAAGATATTGCGAAGGCGGCTCACAAATATATTTCGATCAAGGAATATATCTTCTTGAAGCTGTTCGGTGAATATGTTGCCGATCATTCGATGGCATCGGCGACAGGCTTGATGAATCTGGAAAAGCTGGATTGGGACGAGGGTGCACTGGAAACAGCAGGCATTACACGTGATCATCTGTCCAAGCTTGTGCCTACGACTCAGGTGATGAATGGTCTGCACGGAACCTATGCGTCGGAAATGGGACTGTCCACATCTGTTCCTTTTGTCCTTGGCGCAAGTGATGGCGTGTTGTCCAATCTAGGCGTGGGTGCGATTGATCCAGGCGTAGTCGCTGTCACGATTGGCACAAGCGGAGCGATTCGTACCGTAACCGATAAGCCGGTGACTGATCCGAAAGGAAGATTTTTCTGTTATGCACTCACCGAAGATCGCTGGGTGATCGGTGGTCCGGTGAACAATGGCGGGATTATTTTCCGCTGGATTCGCGATGAGTTTGCCGCATCTGAGGTCGAGACAGCGAAGCGCCTTGGACTGAGTGCCTATGATGTGCTGACACGCATTGCGGAAAAGGTTGACCCAGGTGCAGATGGCTTGCTGTTCCATCCGTATCTGTCTGGTGAGCGTGCGCCGCTCTGGAATCCAGATGCACGTGGTTCCTTCTTCGGACTTGCTCTGCATCATAAAAAGGAGCATATGATTCGCGCGGCATTGGAAGGCGTGCTGTTCAATCTGTATACCGTGATGCTGGCGATTGAAGAACAGATCGGTGTACCGAAAAAGATCCATGCGACAGGCGGCTTTGCCCGCTCTGAGCTGTGGCGTCAGATGATGGCAGACATTTTTGATCAGCCTGTTGTGGTGCCTGAAAGTATCGAAAGCTCTTGTCTTGGTGCAGCGGTGCTCGGCTTGTATGCAACTGGACGTATTGACTCGCTGGATGCCGTGTCCGACATGATCGGTACCACGTATGAGCATCGTCCTTATCCGCAGCATGCTTCGATCTATCGTGAGCTGTTGCCAATCTATATCCGTATCTCTCGCAAATTTGCAGAGGATTATGAGGATATTAGTGAGTTCCAGCAACGGATGCTAGAGCAACGTACAGAACGCGAAGCGAAGCATGAGGATCATGACTTATAAGCTTTTTTTATCCCATATAGATATACTGGATGCTCCGGTGATATGCCGGAGTATTTGGTGTGTTTATAAAAGCTCATCATTAACGTAGTACACATTATAAACGTATTACCTATCATGCTCGCGATATTCAATATCGACCGATTTTACATCTATACCAGACGGTTTGGCTCTAACCCCAATGCAGTTGAACGTATAGGTAGGTAAACTGTTACAATAACAGAAGAGGACACAACGATTGGCTAAGCAGTCATATACTAAATAACGGAATACATAAAGGAGAGGTATAGGATGATTGAATTAATACGGATGAACGAACAGCAATTTCAGGCTTTCCATGAGCAGTCGATGACTGATTTTGCGGCGGAGAAAGTGGCTGCGGGGGAATGGGCAGAAGCGGATGCGATGCGCCAGTCACGCGAGTCATTTGAAAAGTTTTTACCGAATGGATTGGCAACGACAGGAGCATTTATTTATAATGTGCATGATTCGGAGAGTCATGAGGATGTTGGCTATCTGTGGGTGCAGGTGAATGAGTCGCCGCGCGGAAGATCGGCATTTATTTACGACATCTTGATCTATGATGCACATCAGGGCAAAGGGTATGGAACACAGACGATGCAAGCATTGGATCAAGCGATGAAGCAGCAACAGGTACAGCGTATAGATTTGCACGTATTTGGTCATAACGATCGCGCGCTTCATGTGTATCACAAAGTGGGCTATCATATTACCGATTATCATATGTCCAAGACGCTATCCTAAGGCGATTGCCATAGCATAAAAGAAAAACAACCGGAGGCTAGATACCATCCGGTTGTTTTATCATGCGATCATATGAATGACCGCCAATCTCAATTGAGCCATCCGGCTTATATCCAAGCCGCTCGTATAATGCTCTTGCTCTCGTATTATCCACATCGACGATGAGCAGACATTTCGAGTGTCCAAGACGCTGCGCCTGCTGTTCAAATTCACGGATCAGCTCTGTACCCAGCCCTTGTCCTTGAAAATCAGGATGTACGGCTACTGAGTCCAGATAGTATTCATCTGAACGTGCTTCGGGAACGACTTCCGCATCCGATAATCCCATTTGCAGTAGATGCTGCTTGATCGGTGCATCAAGTTGTTCAATATCTTTGCCATGATAAGCGAGTAGAAAGCCAGCAATCTGCCCTTCACGCTCCAGCACATATACATGATCATGACTTAACCGATTGCCTTTTTTTCGAAAAAATTGCTCCAGTGTTTCCATCATCTCGGATGGTTCACTAGCTCCAGTTAGCACATAGCCAATCTCGCCAATAGCCGAGCAGATGAGTGGAATGACGGTTGATGCATCCGTAGGTGTCGCTTTTCGCATAGTGGTCCTCCTCTTCACATAACGATGTTCTATGTATCTAATCTACATGTTTCCGATCCCAACTTGCTTGTAGCCACTATGAATAACATGCAGTCCAATTGCGCCTCTTATTATATCATACCCTCCATTAGATGCTTCACAGGTGCATGACGCTAGACGTACATCTGCACTTATTTGCACTTATAGTCGCGGAAATTGTGATGCTTAGGCTCCATATGTTTAAATGAAGATATAGGCCTGCGTACTATTATTCGGAAGGATGGAGATTAGTCATGGAAAATACACTTATTCGCACGCAGTATGGAGAGGTTCAAGGGGTTCGTCAGGATGGTGCTGTTATCTGGAGAGGCATTCCGTTTGCTGAACCACCGATTGGAGAATTACGTTTTCAACCGCCACGTCCACCGCAGCCATGGCAAGAGCCGCGTGATGCTACGCAATTTGGTCCGGTATGTCAGCAGTCGGATAGTGAGCTAGAGCAGTCTTTCCCTGCACATGTTCGCCCAGTCAAATCGGAGGACTGTCTGTACCTGAACATTTGGGCATCCGATAGCAGTACACCGAACCGTCCGGTTATGGTATGGATTCACGGTGGCGCTTTTGTTACGGGGGCAGGAAGCTTGCCTTTTTATGATGGCACTTCGTTTGCGGTTAATGGAGATATGATCATTGTTACGCTGAATTATCGCCTGGGGCCGCTTGGTTTTATGGACCTATCATCGTACGGCATGACAGAATCTGCGAATCTGGGTTTGCAGGATCAGATCGCTGCGCTGAACTGGGTACGTTCCAATATTGAAGCATTTGGCGGTGATCCTGAGCGTATTACCGTCTTTGGAGAATCGGCAGGGGCGATGAGCATAGCTGCATTACTGGCGATGCCGGCTGCAAATGGACTATTCCGCGGTGCGATTATGCAAAGTGGTGCTTCGCAAGTGCTTCCACCAAGTACCGCGCGCAGTGTGACGGAAGCGATGATCGGTCTGCTTGGCGGGCAGCCAGGTGATCCATCTGTGCTGATGGAAGCATCAAGCGAGCAGTTGCTTCAGGCAGCAGGAAGACTACATGAAGCGAGTGAAGTGAGCTTATTGACGATGCCTTTCCAGCCGGTTCTTCATGCACAGACATTGCCTGTTGAGCCGCTGCGTGCCATTCGTGAAGGTGCTGCTAAGGGCGTTGCACTGATGATTGGTACGAACCAGGATGAAGGTAGAATGTTCATCAATCGTTCCGAGCATATGATGAATAAGGAGCAGGCAAGCGGTGCACTGCAAGCAATGACAGGACAGGATGTAGGTTTATTATTAGAGCGTTATCCAGAGACGATCGAAGGACAAGCTCAGATTCTGACGGATCTATTCTTCTGGCGTGCGGCAATCCAATATGCTGAAGCTCAGTTACCTCATGCTCCGGTATGGATGTACCGATTTGACTGGAATCAGCCAGGGCATCCATTTTTCGGTACAGCAACACATGCGACTGAAATTCCATTCGTATTTAACAATGCGAAGATAATGGAAGGCTCGGGTATTACGCTGGATGAACTGACTGTGAATCTGGCGAATCGTATGCAGACGGCTTGGATTACTTTTGCCCATACGTTGACCCCTGCGACCCTTGAGATTCCATGGACGGATTATAATAAGCATGATCGCACCACGATTATTTTCAATCGTCAGATTGAACTGGCACATGATCCAGATGGAGAGAAGCGTCTTGCCATTATTGGAGAGTAATTAATAATCTTCAGAAGCATAGATGATATCTTTTCACATCATTTACTAAAAATAGGTTATACTCTAAAGAATACATTTATATGACGAGTGTTATGTATAGGCGGAAGTAGCGCGTTAAGCTGCTTCCGTCCTTGCATGACCCGGTTAGTTCTAAAGAAATAGTCGTATGCATAAATATGTATAGTATAAACGCATGATTGAGCAGTAAGTTCTATAATGAAAACGCTATTCCAAGCCGATAAAGATAATATTTAACAAGTATTCAAACATGCCTAAAGGTTATATACTTAGCGCTTTATCTGCATCTATGCATGATACAAGCTGCATCCGATCCAGCATGATGAACGATTAACGGAGGGATGAATTTGCTTATACATATTGATGAGGTCAAGCAGGGAGATCGTCTGGTTGCGGATGCCTTTAACCGCTCCGGTGTTCCGCTGCTCAAGCAAGGTACAATTTTATCGCCGGATGATATTACGCTCTTGATGCGTCACCGCCTGGATTATGTGGATATCGACAATCTAATCGCCTCGAATGATACCCCCGTAACGATGGAAGCCAAAGAGACGACTACATTGCCAGATACGTTACGTCAAAGTATCGAATTGTCGCTACAGACGTATCAATCGTTGTTTTTAGAATCCTTAACCAAGGGACGCTTTAGCGGAGATTTGACGGATCGCTTGCTAGATCCGCTACTATTGGATGTGGATCGTAAAAAAGATGTGGTGTCGTTGTTGTTAACGCTAGAGGAGGAAGACGACCATATTTATAGTCATTCTCTAAAAGTAGGTCTGCTCAGTTATTATATTGCTGGCTGGCTTGGTCACAGCGAAGCGGAATGCTACCGTATTAGTCGTGCGGGTTATTTGCATGATATCGGTAAAAGTCGTCTGCCTTCAATTCTGCGAAATGGTAAACCGAATATGAATCCATCTGAGCTAAAGGAGTATCGTAAGCATACCCAGTATGGCTATGATCTCATCCTAAATTCGCTTAACGACAAAGTAACGGCACTTGTTGCGTTACAGCATCATGAGCGTAACGATGGAAGTGGATACCCACAGCGCTTGTATAAAAATGGTATTCACGCGTATACACGTATTGTATCGGTCGCGGACGAATTTATTAATATGGCTGTGGTTAATGAAGACGGCAGTAAGCAAGGGCTTATTCGCATCTTGCAAAATATTTATGAACTGGGCTTCTCCAAGCTACATGAGCAACCGGTTCAGGCGCTGATCTACCATATGTCTCCAAGTTTAGTTGGTAAGCGAGTAGAACTGGATAATGGAGAGCACGGAGTAATTGTACTGGCGAACCAGACCGATTTATTCCGTCCACTGGTGCAGATTGGTGAGCAGTTTGTCGATCTGGCGAAGCAAAGACAGGTTAATATTCGTAAAGTATTTATTTGATCTCAAGTATACCGTATTCATTCAGTTGCAATGGATCATATGCTCGGTAGTTAAAAGAGGAGTTAAACTAGCCATGGTCTGCGGATCGTGGCTATTGGTGATATATCCCAGGCTGGATTCATATGGAATAAAAGATTACAATGACATAAACCAATACATAAACCAAGCATGTACCGTAGACGAGGAGGCACTATGCACACAATTGAGCGTTATGAAGATGGGCCTTTAGCGATTCGAAGAGCAACCGAAGCGGATGCGTATCCGTTTTGGGAAATGGCATTTCGTGAAGAGAATCCAGAGTGGAAGCAGTGGGATGCTCCGTATTATGCTCATCAGGCATTGACCTATGAGCAATTTGAAGAACAACAGAAAGCACAGATGGTGAATAACCAGGCACGTTGGATGATTGAAGTAGATGGTTAGTTGATCGGGATGGTTAGCTACTACTGGGAACATGAGGAATCGCTATGGCTGGAAATGGGAATTGTTATTTTTCACCCGGGCTATTGGAATGGAGGCTATGGTACACGCGCGCTGCGACTCTGGATGAAGCATCTATTTGAGACGATGCCACTCGTACGTGTTGGTTATACCACCTGGTCGGGGAATGAGCGTATGGTTCAGGTTGGATACAAGCTTGGCATGACGATGGAAGCACGTCTGCGTAAATGTAGATTATATCAAGGTGTCTATTATGACTCGATTCGGATGGGCATTCTGCGCGAGGAATGGGAGCAGCAAGAACAAAAGATAGGGCAGTGAGCATCAGATGCATAAGTTGGGCAGTATGATTATATTTTATATCATGCAATTTTATAGTTAGAAACTCAATAAAGACCGTTCGTCCATACCTGATCAGGGTAGTGACGAACGGTCTTCTTTGTGCTTGATTCATGCTTATAGGGGCGATCGCGATCGGTTACTCAGTTGTTCTCAGTGGTCGAATCACTTGGTTCAAACATACCGCCACTATTTTGCGCTTGATTGGTCAGCTCGGGATGCTTTTGCAGGTAGTCGAGTGCATTGTAGATCATCACTGCCGCTTCTGCACGTGTCACAGGTTGTTTTGGATCGAATTGTCCTTTGTCATCCAGTTCATTGATTTTCAGGGCAAGGGAGCGCTGAATGGCCCCTTGATACGATGGTGTGATTTTTGATTCGTCAGCAATAGCAACGGGATCAATTTTGAACATCGGCAAGTTTCCGGCTATTTGCATAGATGCCATCAAGTAGTTAGTGAATTGTTCACGAGTCAGTTTCGCAGCTGGGTCGATATCACGTGGAATTTCAACACCATTGATCGCGGCAATAATAAAAGCGTCAGAGTACCATACGCCATCCTTTACTTTTGTGTAGGAATCGCTAGCTTCAGGGGCTTTGATAAATTGGAACTGTGCCAGGCTCAGCTGGAAGCTGTTCACGAGCATTTGCACGCCTTGAGCTGCATTTAGCGTCTGATCCGGTTTGAACTGCGTTGCCGTCACTCCGCTAATAAAGCCACGTTCTTGAAGGGATACGATTTTGTCTTTGCCTTCGACCTTCGCAATATCGTTAAAGGAGCTTGCAGCAAAAGTAGTAGCACCAAAAGACAATGTGAGTACGGAAGCGATCGCGAGTGAAGTCCATTTGTGATTCATATAATTCCCTCTTTTCGTTGAATGATATTCCTTTTTCTTCCTGCTTACTCTATTAACGATTAGCTCTGCCTAATTGTTGCATAGAGATGATACTTTTAATTATATTATAACAAAATACGAATCAGTCTATAGTCACGTCTATTATTTGCTAGCTAAGTGGTTCTTTGGCAGGTAGATTGTTACTCTAGCCCGTCAAACACAAATCGACAAAGGTCGTCGTCAGGACCCAGCTAACTGAGACATATGATTCATTTATTGAAAATAACCCAGAATATGTATTTTTACTATGTTCAATAGGAAGTTTTGGGGGTATAAATATATTAACAAATTGACTTATCAGTAGGAACGAGTAGGAATTCCTAGGAAGTCAAAAACCTCAAGCATACAGGAATGGTAAATGCGAGGTTCTTTTAACAGGATTTACGAATCCGTATAGGATACTTAATCAACAACTAAAATGAAGAACGTGCAAAACATAAACTAAACATGAGCGAAATTGAGGGAGGGTGAGCGATATGAATATCAACTTGAGCGTACATCACATGACACCATACAATCACCAGCAATTCAGACCACAATCCACTACTGTTGAATCCAAGTCGAACCAATCTCAGAACGGTCAGAGCTTTGAAGAATTGCTGAATGCACAAATGGCGGGTAGCACAGGAATTACAACTTCCCGTAAGCGGTAATCTGTAATTTGGTAAAAGGAAACATGGAATAGACATAATCATATGTATATGGCGTTACATACGGACAGCTACCTTTGCGGTAAGCTGTCCCTTTTATTATGATAGAAGAGAATACAAATTCAGGGAGGTTACATAATGGCGTTAATTCAATGCGATTTTTACTCTGAAGTGCTGGGTCTGTCCACATCCATGACGGTTATTTTGCCGCAGGAAACACAGACTCAGATTGGTATGGAAGGAAAAGCGAGTGCCGGTAAGCATCCGACCTTGTATTTACTACACGGTTTGTCGGACGATCATTCGATCTGGCTTCGCCGTACGTCGATTGAGCGCTATGCAGCTGCTTATGGTATTGCTATTGTGATGCCGAATGCGCATCGGAGCTTTTATACCGATATGAAGCAAGGTGGACAGTACTTTACCTTTATGACAGAGGAGCTGCCACGATTGGCAGAATCATTCTTCCCGCTGTCTACGCGTAGAGAAGACCGCTTTGTTGCTGGACTATCCATGGGTGGCTATGGAGCACTCAAGCTAGGTATGAGCCTGCCAGAACGTTATGCGGCGGCTGCTAGTCTATCCGGTGCAACGGACCTCGAAGGGATGTATACCGTGCGTGCGAAAAATGATCCGATCTGGGAAGAGGAAGTAAAGCGGATCTTCGGAACATTTGACGAGATGAAAGGCAGTAAAAACGATCTGTTCTATCTCGCATCGCAGCTGGCAAAGCAAAAGTCTGCTGACGTGCCCAAATTATACCAATGCTGCGGTACCGAAGATTTTCTGTATGAGGGCAATATCCGTTTCCGTGATTATGTGCGCAAGCTAGGACTGGAACTGACTTACGAGGAAGAGCCAGGCGAACATGAATGGGGCTACTGGGATATGAAAATTCAGCGTGTGCTGGAATGGTTGCCGATTCGTGAACAGCAAAAGGTATAAGGTAGGAGTAGCAATGGTATAGCACATTTAATTTGTTAAGCGCTTCCAAATGATTGTCTAAATAAAGCGAAAGACGGTGGCAGAATAGGATGCGCCGTCTTTCGCTTTATTATTTGCAGGGTGGTACAATGCCGATCGCGAGCTAGTATGCGATATCTCAGCCGAACTGTAAACAGGTAGGGAAGAGTATACCGTATTGCATACCTAATCTTAGCCCATTCCTGTCTCAGGCTCCTGTACCAGTACACGCTGTGTTGGATATGCTAGCTACCACATTTTGTATGCAATCTGCTTGAAAAGGATATATATGAATGTTCCAATTGACTTATAAACAAGAAAAAGACCTGCTCCGTGAAGGAACAGGTCTTATGTTGTACAGCCGAATCGTTAACCGTTCTACTACTATAGAGAAGGTATACCGAGCAAGCTGAACTATTATTTGTATACGAAATGTAGTGTGATTAGCTACGTGTACGACGCATCGAACGCATAACCAGACTTACTACAAATACGAGAATGACTGCACCGATAATCGCTTGGATTAAGTAGAAGCCACCTAGCTCTGGGCCCCAAGCTCCCAACAATTGGTTACCCAACCATCCACCGATGAAACCAGCAATGATGTTACCGATAACGCCGCCCGGAATGTCACGTCCTACAATCATACCTGCGATCCAACCGATAATACCCCCAACGATTAATGCCCATAACCATCCTAACATATCATTCGCCTCCTCAAAGATGTCAATAACTTGATTACGATTGTTGAACGGATTAATCGCATATCCCGATGGCCATCGTATCTAAGAATGGATATGCTGCTTAAGCTTACTCAACAATCTGTCGTCTGATTATTAATTAACCAACCATACCCAGTTTAAACATTATGTTAAAGATTTAATAAATAAATCGCTCGTTTTATTGTGATTTAGAGTCGTGTTAACACGATTATAGCAGTTGAAAAAGGTACAGCCGAATAGCCAAATACACTGATGTATCAAGCTTTTCCGGCTGTATATGGATTGATTTGAACCGGTATGTCGATAAAATAAATTTTAACTAATATTTCCACTTTCCTTTAAACGTTTGGCGATCGCATCGAACTCCTCCTGTGAAATACCAGGCGCAAATTCTTCCTCTACTTCCGGATATTCGGGTACAGGAACACCTTCAGGGAAGCCATGAATCACTTCAAGTGGCAGTCCATCTTCGGGATGTGTACCTTTCCAGATCTGATCAATCGCCTTAAAATCTTCAGTGCTGTGCGTATACAGCTTGGTATGAACACCCTTTTCCTCGTATTTACGTGCTTCGTTAAACGATTTATTACTAAGGGAAGGGACAGGAACGAGCTTCGTAATATTCACGCCAGTCGCAATCTCCAGTGCCTTGGCATAAGCCACAACGTGCACGCCGCCACGGACAAGTAAGAATCCAACCACTTCACGTGCCGCCGGATGATCGGTCATTTCATACACCTTCATCTTGTGAGTACGAGCACCGCATTCTAAGAAGAAATTGTGCAGCAGATCCTCTACTAGATTGCCACTGTTAAACACATGATCGCCAGTCCACGGACGTCCCATCGAATCGCGCGGCATCGCTCCCTGTGCACCCGCGAGATAAGGATAACTGAGCCGCATATCTTTGACCGAACCGAGCGGCGTATCATCCGGCTCCTTGTAGTTGGTAGAGCCCGATTGAATTTTGTTAATGCCATGAGCTACGAGTTCTACGTGACCTAGCTCCTCAGCCGTAATGCTCGTTACCAGATCATAAAATGGCTTGAGCTTGGACTTGTTACGGAAATTGAAGGACTGGTACAAATAATTGTTCAGTGTCGACATTTCCCCGAACTTGCCGCCAAGTAACTCCTGTACGGCTGCTGCTGCATTCGGATCAGGACGATCCACATCGGGAATCTGAATCATAATCTGGTCAAGACGTGTAAACATAAGCGTACCTCCATGTCATTCAGATGGGTCGTACGAGCCAAGGTGACAGGTGACATCGGCAGGTGAAGTGGACGGCAAGATGCAGCAATATACACAATCTTGTCGTGCCTAATCATACACGAACCTACAGAACCAATACCCTTAATTACCAATAATGAACATTAAATATTAACGTTTTCCAGCGTTTAGCACCACAAACGCGAGGTGAAATGAAAAAAAGGATTTTTGCACAATAAAAAATCCATACTGATTCCAGATCCTTGAACGGGATGAGGAATGGAATATAGATAACGTAAAAGAAAGAATAGAAAACGATGCTCATAAATGGAGCTATACTCGAACGCAAACATGGGGATGTATCAGAATAGCCAAATATAGAGATACTTACTTTAATCCGAGAAAATGAGAGCGAATGATATCGAAAAGAAGTGCAAAACCATGTATAATATGTAAGCGGTATACATAGCCGCAACGCAGAAGCGAGATAAGAATCAACTGAAAAGGCATCATTTGTGAATACAAAGCAACATCATAACGATCCCAACTTGTTCATAGGGACTTATATACAGTACACGCATACTATACAAGGATGTGGGATGAGAATAATGGACAATGACAAGCAAAGATTAAGCATAGAAGCAGCTCGTCTGTACTATCTGTCAGACTACAGCCAGCAGGATATCGCAACACGGCTCGGTGTATCACGCCCAACCGTATCGCGTCTGCTCCAGCTTGCCAAAGAAAAAGGCTATGTGCGGATCGACATTGTGGACCCGCTAGAGGACTTGGATGCACTTGGTGAACAGCTTCGTCAGCAGTATCAGCTGGAAGCCGTGCAGGTATGCTATTCACCTGCCAATGAATATAAGGAGATTCAGCGTCACATTAGCAAGCGTGCCGCCGACTATTTATACGAGATTGTGCAAGATTCAGATATTATCGGGGTTACCTGGGGACGGACGATGTATTCCGTCGCTCGCCAGCTTGAGCAAAAGCAGGTGCGCGGCGTAGAGGTCGTGCAGCTCAAGGGCGGTGTGAGCCATTCGCATATTAATACGTATGCAGCGGAAACGGTAAGTCTATTTGCGGAAGCTTTTCATACGAGTGCACGTTATCTGCCCCTACCCGTTATTTTCGATAGCATCGAAGTGAAGCGGATGGTCGAGGAAGATCGCCATATCCAGCGCATTATCGAACTGGGGAGACAGGCGAATATCGCAATGTTTACCGTGGGAACGGTGAAGCAGGATGCACTGCTATTCCAACTGGGCTATTTTAACGAGGAAGAACAACAGCTCCTGCAGCGGACGGGAGCAGGAGATATCTGTTCGCGTTTCTTTGACAGTCAGGGGAATATTTGCAGCCCGGCGATCAATGAACGTACCGTGGGGATTGATCTACCCGATTTACGTAAAAAGGAAAAGTCGATTCTCGTGGCAGGTAGTCAGCGTAAGATTGATGCGATCCGTGCTGCATTAGTTGGGAAGTATGCGAATATTTTGGTAACGGATCAGTTTACAGCACAGGCGCTGCTGGTGGAGTAGTGGAAGAGAACGCATTACGGAAGTGAGAAGTAAGGAGAGAGTAAGGTTATAGTAGCTTGTAAATAGATACGTACTAACATATGTACTAAACATGTATTAAACATGGAGCTTTCAGCATTCAGGCTGGAAGCTTTTTTTACTGTATAGACGTCGATATAACAATAAGGATGATTCTGATCGGAATAATAATTTTTGGTTACAAAAAATAAAAACTTCCATTTTTGAAAACTCCCGTTATAATCGGATTGTTGAGTATATGTAGATAGAGAGATACATAACGTATAAAAGACATCATATTTAGTTGATCTCACTTCGCATGACAACAAATTTGTAAGAGTGGAGGTTAGAGTTCGAAAAGGGGATTTTTCTAACGATAAGGTAAAAGTATGTTCTTTGCTTACTAAGTGACTATGAATTTGAATCAGAGGAGCCTATCCAGCTATGAAATTAAAAATTCCACGTATTCAAGCTAGTATTTTACAGAAAATCATGTTGATGCTGTGCATTTCCCTTGTACTCGTCCCAGTGATCTCGGCATCTGCAGCGACTCAGCGCGTCTATCAATATAACGAAAACGGACGTCTGAGCGTGATGTATACGGCGACACAGAAAACGACGTATGCGTATGACAAGAATGGGAACCTGGTCAGCAAGCAGGTGGAGCAGGGGGATTATAGTAGTGTGGTAAATCCAACTGCACCAGCGCCTACACCGACTCCAACGCCAACGCCAACGCCAACGCCTGTTCCTACTCCGACTCCAGAACCTGCACCAGATCCTTCAATCGTACCACCACCTGTTCCAGTACCAGCAAAAGCAGGATTGCCTATTCGATCTTATGTAGACAAATTGTGGCAAGGACCTGTGGCTTCTAAGAATGGAACAATCGTTGTACAAGGTTGGTATTTAGATCCAGTAGGTGTTCAAAAAATAGAGATCTATGTAGATGGTGTTTATCATGGACGTATTAATATGGGTGGTTCTAGAGAAGACGTATACCAAGCATATCCTGATTACAATAACCATGTAGCTGGATTTTATGCATCGGCTGTTGATGTTAAGACTCCTGGTACCCCATATGCACATAAAAATAAAAAAGGAAAAAGAGAAATTTTACCAGGGGAGTTTGAGCACGATATTCGAGTGACAGTAACTAACAGAGCCAATGTAGTGACTGCAGAATTTACAAATCATATTGTGATTAATCTTAATTAGTCCAAACTATCATGATATATCCAAGTATGTATTTCATTCAAAGGGGTTATCCACGTGTTTACAAATACCAAATCCATTCGAAATCAAGTTATGTTATGGAGTTTAGCTCTGCTTCTCCTATTCAACACGGCAATTCCACCTGCTTCTGCGGCTGGTGTAGGCTCGAAAAAAGTCGGGACTGAAACGCTAGCTTCGGTTCAAGCCCCAAGTCAAGTTGCAGCACCACCAGATACCCAGCCCGATCAATGGACAACCGTAGCGAAGAGTGTATACAGCGACGTGTACGAAGCTCCAGATCCGCAAATGAACCTGCTGGAAGACAAAATCGTGGCGCTAGATGAATCTTCTGCACCTTCTGAGGATACAAGAGTCTCTACGTTGTCGGAGGATGAAGAAGAGGGTCCTCCAACCGATGATGAAGTAGAGCCGGTCAGCCAATTAGGTGAGCAAGGCATCTATCTGCTGCTCCAACAAGGCGCAGAGCCGATTGATATTTACTGGATCGAATACCTGATGCGACTGACGGGTCAAACTGGTGATCAGATCTGGCAACAGCATCAGCAACAGAAGCTCAAATGGAAAGATCAAGAGAAGCAATACCATTCGTCTACACCGACAGTAACCGGTGATGTGTATATCGCTTCTTCGCAGAAGGAGCAAGCGTCTCCTAGCGCATCCGTCGCTACCGATTCGCTCCAGACCGCTTCCTTTACGGCACCTAAGCTTCAAGCGGCTCAAGCGACTAGCTTATCGTCAGCACTTAGTAGTGCGCTGGATGATGATACTGGCAACCAGAAATTTCAGGATCTAGGCAAACAAGAATATGCCGATCGTGCCAAAGACGAGGAAAATATCAGTAGCTCGTCAGGCAGTCTGGATTGGAGTAAGACACAGATTCATCTGCCTGGACGCGATGGACTGGATCTCGATATTGGGGTTCGTTATGATTCGACCAATACCTCACCTTATACGCGCCGATCTTCGAAAACCCGTAGTGCCAGCGTCTACAAAGGCAATTACATGTACCAGTATAATGACCTCGGCATGGGATGGTCGTTCCAATTTCCTTCTGTTGAAGGCGGCAGCGCCAATGCCAACTATGTGGACTTCGTTTACAATTCGGGAACCGGTCAAAGTTATCCTGTGAACTTATACGCCGTGGAAAGTCTGGTTTTAAAACGAGATAGTGGCCTCGCTTTACAATTCGTTCGTAACCGTGACGGCAAGGATCTATTCTCCAATGGAGAATATCAAGCTTACTTTTACGTTCAGCAGCCAAACGGTACAAGGGAATACTTCTCATCCTATGGCATGCTGCTCGGAAAAGTCGATCGTTACGGTAATACGATCACGTATCACTATCAGGATCGCACCGTAAATTTGGGTACATCCAGTGCTGGGGAAGTGCTCTCTTACATCACCGATACGATGGGACGCAAAGTTACCTTTGATTATGAAACGACTTTGAACCAAGGGGATGAATTCAAAGGAGAGAATATTACCGTCACTGTTTATAACCCGCAAGGACAGGCAACGCAGCGCGTCGTGTACACGAAAAGTCGGGTCAAACTTCTTCAAAATGGTGTTGACGATGGCTATGTACCGCTACTGCAAAGTATTACGAATCAGGCGGGAGAACAGCAAACATTCGACTACAATCCGGTCACCGTATCGTTTCGCTTTAATAGTAGTAAACTATATGCTCAGGAGCCGAATTTCCTGTTGAATCGTGTACAATCTCCAAGGCTGACCACCCACTATGACTATGAGCAGACAGATCGCGTACCGGGAGCACGACACGGGGACAGCATAGAATACCGAATGAAGTCTCGCTACGATACGTACAATCAGGCGAACGGCTCGGACAGTACTCCAGTCAATCAGGTGGACTATACGTATGTAGGCGACTATACCAAGTATTATTACACATATAATACAGATGGTGGAATGGATCACAGCTTATATCACTATTCCCAAACTGCGCATATTAAAAGCACTACTGCTTCAGGTGAAAAAACAATTACAAATCTATACAATGGTCTACATCAACTATTAAGCACAGAAACTCGAACATCAAACGGTGAAATCAATACGACCAATAATCAAATTTTCGATCCAACCTATATTTATAAACCTATTAAAATCCAAACGATCCTGCAAGACAGCAGCGGCACAACCACACGCTACAAAGACATCGTTTACGCCGACTGGGGTGGTAGCCAATCCGAAACGGATGACCTGATCACGGACGACTACAACAACGCCGACACCAAAGCCCGGCATACCGTGTCGTACACGTACGATCCAATCTATCACCAAACGACCAGCAAAACCTGGTATCAAAACGGCGGTGCTGCCCTCACCGAAAAGTATGCCTACACCGGCACAGGACGCCTGCAATCCGTGACCAACGCTTTAGGCGAAACAACAACCTACACGTATGACGCATCACCCGCCAACAGCAACCAGATCCAGCGCATGACCCAGCAGAAGTCAATCCGTAGTGGCGTCACATCCAGCATCACAACCACATTCGGTGCCGACTACAGCTATGCGTATCCAACCGAACAAACGAGTACCTTCACCAATGCCGATCAGAGTAAACGTACCGTCCGTCAAACGATGATCTACGATGCCGGCACCGGACTACTCACGCAACAAACCGATAGCGATGGCAAGGTAACAACGACTTCGTATGACGCACTCGGTCGCCCGATCAAAGTCGTTCAGCCGTCGATGACGAATCTAGACGGAACTGTCTATGCGATCGAGGATCAGTATGCCTACACCAACCGTGTATACAGTACCGGAGCAGATAGCACCAATGCGGGTGTACTTACGTTACGCGTAGATAGTATTCGCCAATACACGAACCAGGCAACGGGAGCGGTCACCGTTCTGAATCGTCAAGCGGCGTATTACGATGGATTCGGTTTCTTACGCGTAATGGAAACGTACAACGACAGCAACGGCTGGACGCGTTCTCAGTACCATCCTGACGATCTCGGACGTGCCATATACGCTGTCGATGCACTCGGCAACACCCAGACAGCAAGCTATAACGCCTGGGATCAGCAGAGCGAATTTACTGATGCCGAAGGTAATCTGTACATCAGCAAGCCGCTGCTCACCAAGCAGCAAACCCAGCATTTCACGATTGCAGCTAGCAATGTGGCTACCTATCGTTCGAATCCAGATAACACCAGCATCCGCTTGAATCTGCTGCAACAGAACTTTGACGCCTACGGTCACAAGATCAAAGTTGTAGCGTACAAAGACGGTGCGGCGAACCAAAGCCAGCCGATTCAAGAAAGCTACACGTATGATCTAACGGGTAATGTACTCACGTATACCGATCCCAACGGCAATCAGAACAGCAAGGGCGTCACCACCGCCTATACGTACGATGCACTGAATCGTCTAACCAGTGTCCAAGATGCCATCGACCAGACGAGTCGCTACACCTACGATGGAGGCGGCGGACTCTCCAGTGTAGTTATCAGCAATCCAAGTGGTAAGAGCGAAACCCTGTATACGAAGAACTACAACGAACAAGGCTTGCTCACGACCAAGTCCGATTCCATCAATAACCAGACTCAGATGAACTACAATGCGCGTGGATTAACCGAGCAGATGGTAGATCGTAACGGAACGAATGTAAAGTACACCTACGATGAGCGCGGACAACAGACCAGCGCCACGATGACAGCCGCCAGCACGAATACACTGGCAAGTGGCACCTTGCAAACGAAGAGCATTTACGGCGCCGGTGGCAATATCCTCACCGATCGCCACGAGCTGTACATCAACAATGCCAAAGTCGCCACGCAGACAAGCACCAGCGACAAGCTGGATCGTGTCACCAGTCTCACTTCCAGTGCAGCCGACTATGCCACCCGTCTGGATGCCAGCTACGATCCGTTAGATCGCGTGACGAGCCAAACCAATACGTTAAACGGTACGAGCTTCCAAACGAGCTATGGCTACACCAAGTCCCGTCTAACGCAAATTCAAACGAACGGTGCAGGAACAAGAACGACAGCAGCGACCGCTAACGTGGGCTATGCCTATACCCCAAGTGGTCAAGTCCAGGGGATCACTTTCCCGACCCTTGCGGATGGAACGACGCTGCAAGAGACGATGACCTACGATCCGCTGAATCGCTTAACACGCCTCAGCAACACGAAGGGCGATGCTACACTGTCTGTCTACAGCTACCAGTACGATAATAACGGGAACATCGTCTCCGTAACGGAACAGGTCAAAGACGGTACAACGCAAACGTCAACCTATAGCTATGATAAGCTGAGTCGCCTAAGCGGAGTGAAGCGCGCCGATGGAACCGAGACGCAGTACAGCTATGATCTGCGAGGCAATCGGGTTACGCAAAAAGACAGCCGCAATCTGCCAGATGAGAAAGCGACGAACTACCGATATGATCTACAAAACACATTAATCTCTGCTGCCATTGAAGGCATAAAAACGACCTTCGATTATCTGCCAGATGGTCTACGTTGGAAGAAAACGAATGGGAGTAAAGTAACACAGTACAGCTACAACGGTTCCGATCAAGTCATTGGCGACCAGACTAGCAATGGAACCCTATCCAGCTACATTCGTGGTGACCGCGTACTCGTGAAGAAAGATCTGACGAACCAGAAGGATTACTATTACCTGTACAACGGACATGGTGACGTGGTGCAGATGATCGGAACCGATGGCAGTCTGGTGAACAGCTACCAGTATGACGAATGGGGCAACCTGACCCAGCAGAAAGAAACGGTAGCGAACGAGTTCAAGTATGCAGGCGAGACGTATGATGCGGAGACGGGATTATACTATCTCAAAGCACGGTATTATGATCCGAATGTAGGACGGTTTGTGAATGAGGATACGGTGGAAGGAGAAGTTAATAATCCACTCAGCCTGAATATCTATGGTTATGTAAGTAATAATCCACTAATTTATATTGACCCTACAGGTCATCAGCAAATGATGGATGGAAATGGATTTGATTCTAGGATTTTAGGTGGAAATGGAGTCTTATATAATAAGAGTGGCAGTGTAGCTTGGGATTACTATCTAGATTGGAGAAAAAAGGATCAAGATTCGTTTGATAAGTTGGCAAATTCAGGAACTAATATATCTACAGATCAACTGCAAGTGATGAGAGCGACTATATCCGTTATTCAATATTTGGATGATGGAACTATAGGTATGCTATTAGCTGATGCAGGTAGTAGTAAATTAGCAAAGTCAATGATGGAAAAGTATGGTTTAAAAAGTACTGTTAAAACAGTGATGAAGTGTGAGTGTTTTACAGCTGGAACAAAGGTTAAAACAGATCAAGGTGAGAAGAATATTGAAGACATTAAAGTCGGAGATCAAGTCCTTTCAAAGGATGAAAAAACTGGAGAAGTAAAGTATAAAGTAGTTACAGCAACATTCAATCATGAAACAAACGAAATTTATCAAATTCATATCGGTAATCAGAAGATCGAATCGACCTATAATCATCCATTTTATGTGAAAAATAAAGGATGGACATTTGTTAAAGATCTTAAGGTTGGAGACTTGCTAGTTCAGAGTAATGGGAATACGATAAAAATTGACAGCATTGAACTGCTTCATAAAAAAGTAACAGTTTATAACATGACAGTTGATGAGTTCCATACGTACTTTGTTAGTGACCTTGGCATTTGGGTTCATAATACAGGATGTTTTAATCTAGATATCAAGCCAGTTGTATCTAATTCAAAACTTCAAAACATTGTAAAAGATCTTTATAAAGGTCAAAACATGCCAAATGTTATTGGCAATGGTACAACTATGGATTCGATTCGCTATGAACTCAAAACTGGTCAACCTGTTGGTGGGAAATTTCATAGCCAAAAAGGGCAGGATTATAGTAGAGCACTACAAAAATTGCTTAATGGTGGAAGTATGGATGCAAATGATAAAACTGCTGCACAAGCAATTTATGATGATTTGCAAAAAGCACTAGCAGGAAACTGAATGGGAGATGAAAGCAGTTGGATTACGATAATTTAATTGAAAAATTGCTAATTGCTGTACCACAAATCCGTCCTTATTATGAGGAAGAGATCGAGTGGCTTGAGGAAGATTTACCACATGTTATCTTTGGCATGGTAGTTACTCCCTTCATAATCAAATCTACCGAGGAGCAAACAGAAATAGATAACCTCTATACTTTTCTTGAAGAGATGGCTCTATCTAATGAAAAAGTGCAAGAAGTATTGGTTGTCTCTGTACTAGAATCTTTAATTACAGAAAGACATATTATAAATAAAGTTAAACTATCAATGGGAAAGATAACAAAGGAATTATGTGAGACAACAGAAAAAGTATATGGCTTTTAAAAGCTGATAAAATAGACCTCAAGATGTCACTTCTTGAGGTCTATTTTATATCTGCATATGTGCTTTTTTTGCCTATTTACCGGACGATACGCGGTTCCAGAAGAAAGTAACCGAATCGACAGGAGACACTTCCCAGACGAAGACGAGTTGGAACTATATTTCGAACGGAAATGGGAAGGTGATCTTCGAGGCAGCTACGGATGTGGGTACATGGGATTCCGGTATAGCAACAAAGCCTACCTATACGGAATGCATTCGAGGCGATCGGGTGTTGCTGAAAAAGCAGCCCGGCAGCGCAAAATTGTATTACTATCTGTACAATGGTCACGGAGATGTCATTGGGATCTTGAACGATGATGGTAGTACAGCGAATAAGTATGACTACGATCCATTTGGCCATGTGACAGAGCAGCAAGAACAGACCGATAATGCATTTAAATATGAAGGCGAATATTTGGATGCCGATACAGGCTTGTATTATCTACATGCGCGTTACTACGATCCAAGTATAGGCAGATTTATTAATGAGGATACGTATGAAGGGCAGATTAATAATCCTTTAAGTCAAACTGTGTATACGTATGTACACAATAATCCTTTGATTTATATCGATCCGACAGGACATGATAATGTATTGACTTCGGGTGGCGGAGGCGGCAATGATTATGGATATTGGGAAAAAGAATGCAATGCCTTTGTTGCAGTCAACTCGAATTGGTATACTGCTGTTGACTATTGGAGTGGCGATGCACTTACATCTTTGAATGATTACTATAAAATTTCGCAAGAGAAATCTTTGTCTGTAGAACAATTTGTAGCAGCAGGATATCTAGTATTTGAATTGATTCCCGGCACTAAAGTTGAAGCGAAGCTCAGTAAAAAGGGAATAAGTTATATTGATACAACTATTTCTAAAGCAGCTAAGGGATGCAACTTTCACTTACCACATACCATGAATATGGAGATATATGGATGTCATATTATTCAAGAAGAATATCTACTTTTCAAGACAAAACCATTCGTCATTAAAGAATTGGGATCTGCAATGATGAAAGAAGGTGTTTTTATCGCAGGAAAAACAGCCATCACTTTTACAGGAGTTCAGTCTGGCAGTTTATCCGTCTATTTATATCATCCAGATAAAAACGAATTTCTACGGGATCATCGAAAAAAATCGGTATGTTTAAATCGTAATTGGTCAACCACTACAAATGAATATCGTGGAGCAGAATATGTTCTAGGAGGAACTTTAGAATGGCCTAGAGGGCAACAAGAACTGATTTTGTATGCAACAGGCCAAGTGACGATGGAATTTGATACAGAGGATTGTATTACAATTAATGAATATTTAATGAATCCAGACAAATATACGCACAAATTAGAAAATGAATTGCTCTCCTAAAATAACAAAATGTTGAAATGTGTAGTTCATGGTCTAGATCGTTTATTGCACATATTCCTACATATGAGAAGACAGTGAATGGAGGATTAATCATTGAATTTTGATAAAAACCATCTAACTATTAGAGAACTAAGAAAATTAAATGGAGATATTGGAGAAGTTATTTCAGATGAGGTTGCTCCGCTATCGGTCTGGTACGCAGAAATCCAAGAGGTACGACTGCTAGATCTGAATGATGGAAATATAGCAAAATTAATCAGACAAAATCTTATCCTAGAATTTGCTATACCGGAAGCAATTCGAAGATTAACTCGATTGCCCACAGCCGGTAAAATCTATGTGGGTGAATTGCTGAACGTATTTAATTATATAGAACTTGAATTTTGGGTCCAAAATATAATATTAACTAAAGAATTGTATAAGTTTTTCAAAAGTTTCAAAAGCCATCCATTACTTTTTAATTTTCAATGGGAACTAGAAGAAGAAAAGCAGGATTATTTTAGAAATTTAGAAAAAATCATATCTAAATTAGATTCATGTAAAGAACAATCACCTGAGAATTATGAGTAATTTAAACTTGATTAGGGGAGTGGAAATATTTAGCTCGTGAGGAGAGAGTGTCTTGATAAAGAAGATAGTTAAAAGATATTATGCCATTTTTTGTTCAAACTGTAACGACGAAATATGTATTTATTCTTACGTATCTAACAAAGAATTTAATGCAAAGTGCAACAACTGCCAAGCGAATTATACTTTGTATTTAAAACCATATCGTTTAATAAATTCTAGTGATGCGGATATGATTAATAGTGAAATTTTGAAATATGATCAATATCATCACCATTATGATGGTGTCTTATCTAGTGAATATTTTATGCCTAGGTGGATAAAGAAAATTTTAAGAGTTTGAGATGACTTATATTAGCATTCTAAATCTAGTGCAAGTTTTGTGTATTAAGGATGGAGTAACCGTTCTAATCATTAGGAGGTGAATAGGGAGCTCAAAATAACCATTCAGGACAGAAATGAGATTGAAAAAATATTATTGGTTATGTCTTGGGTATTTTGGATTCAGTAGAGCAAGGTGCCATCACTTTGCAGCTAAATCGGGAGGTTCGTGATGTCAGTTAGTGTATTTAGAATGAATAGAGGAAATGAATCATTTGAATTGAGATTTGAAATACCCGTTGCACGGGAAGAATTTTTCACGAAATTTTGGCAAACTGCAATTAGCGAATTGAAAATCAAACGAATAAGAAACGGAATAGAGCTAAAAAAAGAGGATTTACAGTTTATTCTTGAGGAATTAGCACAATTAAGAAATTGGGCAGAACATAATCTGCAAGATAATGATTTGGATTATATGCTTTCCAGGATTAATTTACTCATTAAAGAGTTACCATTGGCATTTAAAACAGAGGACACTACGTTGTGGATGGGATAATGTAGTATTAAGAATAACCTGTAAAAAGAAATACAGGGACACAAGAGGATATTAAACAAGGGGATGATCTTGTTGGCTAGGTTTCTGTGTAAGTGTGGAGCGACGCTTTCTAATTCCGAATCGCCAAATGATGTAGAGTTACATGTTTTCAGTGATAACGAATGCGATGATATCATCAACTTAAATGTTTTCGATCCTTTGAATATTACTTCTCCAAAATATGAGGTTTGGCGCTGCGTGAAATGTGGAAGAGTTCATGTTTTTGCTGGTGACGAAGTAGTGAGAACTTATATTGTTGAAATGTAACACGCAAGCTGTATAAATGTATTAATTGATTTCTACATAAGTAATAGATGAGTCATTAGAGCCAGTCATAAACTTAAATGCAAAAGTACAAGGAGTTTTCGGGGAAAGTTAGAGACGTTGAGTTATTAAGCATGCATTATTTAAATAACCTAGAGGTGAAGGGATCTAAAATGTTGAGGGTAAAGAGAATTGAAAATATAAACTATACACAGAGTGTAGAAATAGATAAACATATTCCTTTTCATATTGAATGGAATTATACTTCTAACAACAATTACAATAACTACTGGAGAACTGGCGATTTCAAGCAATCTTTATTTGCAATAGGATTGGATTCGGCTACTGGAATGATCAACAATATGACATTAACAATGTTTAACCTTATTTCAATAAAAGAAGATGATATTTCAATAAGCTATTCTGAATTAGGTGTTCCGGTATTTGATTTGTCACAATGGTCTTCGAAGGATTCTTTAGATTATGCCGACCGTTTTGTAGATTATTCAAATGATTTTGCAGTTCATTTGATGAAGAATGGATTATCCATTTGTATGAAGCAAGATCACGTAGAAACAGTATTGAAAAATGATAGAGTATTATTTCACCTTGGGAAGGATAATGCCTTGTTAGGTATAGATTTGATTGGTATAAATGAAGACGAGTATCGCACGCTTAAAATGTCTTTAGGATAATAATTAATCCAGTTCATAGCGTTATACTCTATTATTTTTTTTTAGGCTTCAACCAAGGAACCAATCCACTTAATATGAAGCTTGATCTAAGGCTTTTGACCAGTATATAGAAAAGGAGCGTTCCAATGGGGCTTGTTTTTCTCTGTGCGTTGATTTTATATCTAATTGATCGAAACTTAAAAGCTAAAAAAACGGCCGCTGAATCGGACATGATATCGCATGATATTGTATCGAATCCAATCCACTCGGAATCATATACCTACGATCTCGGCTATAAATCGGCTTGGATTGCGATTCAAAATGACTCCATTTCTAATGAGCATATTCAAGAAATTCTGATAACAAATCACATTCGCGCAGAAGTCTTATTATTCGAACCTGTAGCTGGATGGACAATCTTATCGGCAGATGAGTTGCCTGACCTGAGTGAAGAGGAAGAGTCTCTCCCTTTGCTTACATTACTCCAACAACTGAGCGAGACTTTTGGAGAAGTTCAGTATTTTGCTAATCACCGAACTGTAGAATATTTTGCATGGGCAAAGTATACCAACGGTATCATGCATCGTGTGTACAGTTATGTGTGGGGAACTATACTTGATCGGGGACAGCAAACGAATATTGAAAAGCAATGTTTCCCCGACTATATGGTAGAGGGAAAGCTAGTACCAGATGAGGAACTGGTATTGACCATTGTAGAAGAGTGGGGCCTAATACCCGAAGGATTAATTTTAAATAAAGCGATTAAAGCAATTTGATTTTGTATAAGAACCGGAGATCAGAAGTAAGGGTTATGAGAACTGTACTTCATAGGCTGAAGAGAGGCTGGATATTGTATTATGAATGACAGAGAAGCAAGCAATAGATTATGATCCAGCGGATTTTAAGTAAAAAACAATATGAGAATAAATATAAGTTTTTGGACAAAGAGCGTGAATTGAAGTAAACGTGCCTACTTATAATAAACAAAGGATGACAAGTCATGACGCATAAGGAGCAACTATATTACTTAATCCGAGAATATATTAAAGGTAATTATGAAACTTACGATTTTTGCAACCAATTTACGATTATATTCAATATAGAAGTCGACTTTGATGATTTAAACGAAACAGAGTACAACTTATTTTCTGATTTGAAGTATATGACTGCAAGATTCTCTCCTTTTGAAGAAGAATTTTCCGTTCCGAATCCTTTTTATACAGAAAAACAAGTGAAAGAAAAAGTATTACTAGTGCAGCGCCAACTTGATGAAAACGGCTAGGGAACTAATATTGTATGAGCGTTTTCCTCATACAATGTAAAATGAAGAAAGAATTTTGTGCGGTAAAATATCCATGCTGCCAGAAACAGGTGAGCCAGTGAGTTTACAATTAATGAAAACATATGATATACACGCAACCTGTATTAAAAACATAGAGCTAGTAAGTGATGACTTGATTCTATTTAATATGGAAGTGCAAAGCGATCAGTTTGATTTGCAATCAAGACCGTATCATTGGAGATACGATTTTGGCAACTTTCCACCACTTGATATAGCTTTCGATTCGGAAACGGGACTGTTAAAAGAATTAACTATTTTTATAAGAAAAAAGAATGTAGTACAGGGTCAAAATGCTATACAGATGCTGTATGTAAAAGAATTAGAGGGCTATCCAACGTTTGATATAGAGATGTGGGCAAAACATGAGTATTATCATGATGAAGATTCGGAAGTGATTATTGTGCTTGAGCAATCAAGTGTATGGATTTTACTCAAAGAAATGGATATATGTATGAAGCTGAGCGTGAACCATGAACTCGCTATTCTATTTAATGCCAAAAGCCAGTTTGCAGGATTTGTTGTAAATCATTTGGAGCAGGAGCATTTGCATTTGTTTAGAAATAAGTAAAATAGAGGTATCATTACAATCAGCATAGCCCAATCAAATGTGATCATTTCATTCTGCAAGCATCATGGCAGCCGGGTTGCATGGGAGAGAGGGTCTGGACGTGGACTTAAAGGACAGCTACCTGTTAAAAATAGAATCGTGACGAATTGTACAAACGAATGAGATAAGTAGAGTGCATTCTATCTAGGTCGATATACTTTACCCTAGTTTGATTGAGATGAAGGTAGGTTAGGCTATTGCTAAAAGTAATTGGTATTAAACAAACTAATCTCCAATATGAAGCCAAATATATTGATCAAGTCAAAAATTATAATATTTTAACCAACTATATGTCAGACGAGTGTAAACCTTATCGTATACATCAAACAGCGATGCTATGGATTGATGAAGAAGGTATGTTGGGTGAGATTGAATGTATTTATCCTAAAATGGTAGAGAGTACAGAAATGCCTGAATTGTCTGGCATCTCCAAACAACAAGGCACCCCTATATTCGAATTGATGTCGAGCCAAGGTATTGAATTACACATTCAGTATCAAAAGAATTCTTTTATGATCTGGCTGGCAGAACATAAAGTTATACATTCAGGAATAGAATCTGGCAATATTATTTTTCTAATTACAGCAGAGTCTGAATTGATAGGAATCTTATGTGAACAAGTTATAATAGAATAAGTAAGAAAAAACCGCTTAGAAGAACTATAAATTTTTTAAGCGGTCTTTTTGAAGTTGTTTGCTCAGTTAACTTGATAGCAACTAGATAAAAATTTAATACAAGGAATCAAATTAAGTGAAATATCAAAGGGGACAATTTCAATGACAGATGCAATATCAACAGAACAACAGATCGCCGAATGGATGGTCGAACAGATCCGCAATCAAGGCACATTAAAACAAGAAGATGCGATTGCTTATGTACGTACAGAATACGGAGAAGAATATCTATTCACAAGCGAAAGTGGCAATATCTCGTTATCCAAAGACATCAAAAAAGCATTCCGCAAGCATCATGGCGGCCGGGTTGCATGGGATCGGGATGGGTTTTTCTGGGCTTGGACTTGATGGGCTGCTCAAACGGATCTACCTGTTAAAAGTAGGATCATGGCGTAATTGTATGGACGAATGAGATGAGCAGGCTTCATTCTAGCTGAGTCGATATCCTACGTATTGTGGCGTGCTGAGGCAAGTTTTCATCTGCATGATTATTCGATATACTTTACCCTAGTTTGCTTGAGATGGTCGTTAGAGTCGAAATAACGTACAGATCATCCATACTAATCCAGCGTTTGGCACCATAAACGCGAGGTGAAATGAAAAAAGGATTTTTGCGTAGCAAAATATCCATACCATTTTTGGAGGGGAAATCATTGAATTCAACAGCAGTGTTAGAACGCCAAAATGAGATTTTACGACGCAATATTGAAACCATGATTATTAAAAATAACAAAGACGGACTCAGCCGTCAAGAAAGCAGTTTTTACCATACGCTCGTGAAAGAATGGCATCAGAATCAACATGAAATTAATCAGAACCGTGACTAGATCGCGTAGTTGATTGCAAATAACGTAAACATAAGAAGTGTCTGCCCTGGGCAGGCGCTTTTTGTCTTATTCTGAGAAATATATTGTAGCTGGACTATATAATAGCAGTAATTGTTATGCTACATTTGGTATATGGGAGGTTTTACATTAGACTAATGTTAGCTATTGAAAAAATTATTGTAGTCCAAACTCATAATTCAATCGAAGGAGAAATGAAGTGGAGTATATTGAGATGATTTTAGAAAATTTCAATACACAGCAACTGGATCAATTCATTTTTGAAGAGCTTCAGTGTCATCGCCTACATATCAAGCAGTCGCATTTCTTTGATCAAGGGAACATGAAAGATATTGAGTTTCATCAGGTGAAAAGTGTTCAAGCTATTCTGAGTCCTTTTGGAACGGGTACTATACTTCTGGATAGATTAAATTTGGGTTACATAGTACACAATGTGCTTGTGCTCTTAGCATGTAACGAGAAGAGTGTAGAGATTACACTTCATTTTGCAGAGGACGAATTATTTGGAGATGACCATTCAGCAGTTATTCTTAACATACAAAATATACTCAGCTTCGCCATAGCTTTGAAAATGAAGTTTGAGATTCCGAACATTAAAATAGGCTACGAGCCTGCACAGGATGAGGATTGTTGCTTAGTTGAGATAATAGAAGATGAAATTGATTTGGAACAAATGACTGAACTTATGCTGAGGAATCCATATGCTTCGTAAACTTGTTGGTTGCAATCTGACTGTGATCTCCACAATTGTCTGTTTTATAGTATTTAAACGATTGGTTCATCATGAGTATGATTATTCTGCTTTGGCAGGGGGAGTATTTTTTATAATTGGGTATTCAGTTCCGTTTATTGGCATAGCGGGAGTGATCTCTTTCATTTTTGACAAAGTTAGTTCAAAGGCTAATGATCATATAATGCAAGCTAAAATCAGAAACGATGTTCACAAAAGTAAACTGTCGCACAGGTATATAATTTTAAGAAGTGTATTTCATGTGCTCGTTGGTTTTGTAACGGCATGTATATCTGCGCTTGTCTTTCGTTTTACTTCATTGGATCTGTTGGCGTTTCTGTTTGTTACTTGTATTGTAGGTAGTATTGTTTTTCAGTGCAGCTATTTTATCCATAATCGTTGGACGATGTATGGCTTGGGCATAGGTCTTCCAATCGGGATCATATTGTTCTCATTTTATATTTTGTGAGTACGTAGAGAGGATGAAATGATATGACCTACCCTGAGCAGTTATATTATTTGATTCGTGAATATATAAAAGGGAATTATGATACAAATACTTTTTGTGAACAGTTCTCACTTATATATGATATGGAAGTGGACGATGATGATCTAAATGAAATTGAACGCACATTGTTTTCTAACTTAAGCCGAATTGCATATAGATTTTCACCCTATGAGGAAGATCTTGCTATTCCGAATATGTACTATACGGAACAGGAAGTGAAGGTGGAGGCGTGTAGAGTGCAGCAGGAACTTAATATAGTGTGAAGAGGACTGTAAAGATACTCTTCCGATCATATGTGATCTCTTGCAGTAAAGTGGACATTAACTAAGGATGTGCTGGTATGAATGTGAAGAAGATTATTGATGAGTGGGACCCAATCGACTTATTCCCTTATGTTCCAGAAGATGAGTATGAAGTAGAGATCAGATTAATTGAAGATAAGCTTTATACATACGGTAATTGGAATGAACATAGCTTAGCTGATTATATATTTGAATTATTTAGTGGGCGATTTGGGAGTGTCTTTATGTCTAGTCGAACGGTTTGTTTGGAAGTAGCTGGGGCAATTCTTAAAGAGATTCATATGAATGAAAAGTTGTAGTAACACACACCAATCCTTAACAAAGTCTACAATAACAACTCCTCCTTCCACATCTCTATTCATCAAAAAGAGGACAAGCCAACACTTGTCCTCCGTAGAACTTTCTTTGTCTCTATCTTTAATCCCACTCAAATGCTCCGGTATACAGCTGATAATAATTCCCTCTACTCTGAATCAACTGATGATGATTCCCACGCTCCGTAATGCGCCCCTGTTCCATCACCAGAATCACATCCGAATTGCGCACTGTAGACAGACGATGAGCAATGACGAGCACGGTACGACCCTGCATCAGATTGTCCATACCAGATTGCACCAGCGCTTCAGTACGAGTATCAATCGACGAGGTGGCTTCGTCCAGAATCATCACGGGCGGATTGGCAATTGCAGCTCGGGCGATCGCGAGTAGCTGACTCTGTCCCTGCGACAATCCGTTGCCGCTACCATCTAGCTTCGTATCATATCCATCTGGCAAGCGTTCGATAAAGCTGGCTGCATACGATAACTTAGCGGCTTGAACGACTTCCTCATCGTTTGCTTCCAGACGACCGTAGCGAATATTATCTGCTACCGTCCCTGTGAACAGATGGGTGTCTTGCAGCACAATGCCCAGTGAACGACGCAGATCGGCTTTGCGTATCCGATCAATAGAGATGCCATCGTACAGAATTTCACCTTCATGGATCTCATAAAAGCGATGAAGCAGGTTGGTTACGGTGGTCTTACCTGCGCCAGTAGCCCCTACAAAAGCCAGCTTTTCACCCGGATGGGCGTGTAGTGTCATATCCTGCAATACTTGCTTTTGCCCATCGTAGGAGAAGGAGACGTTATGGAATTCGACCTGACCCCGCAAAGGAATCGTCGTTCCATCTTCCAGTCGCCATAGCCAGGTGCCATCTGAGGCGCGCTTTTCGATCGTAACCGTGCCTTGATCCGCTTCAGGTTGTTCATCCATAAGAGTGAAGATTCGTTTCGCACCTGCTAGAGCGACAGCAAACATGCTGATCTGGGAAGAAATTTCGGCAATCGGCATGGTAAAGTTCCGCGATAGACTTAAGAAGGCAGCGATACTCCCTAGCGTCAAGCCACCATTCCAGCCGGATAGCGCGATGGCGCCACCGACAATGGCTACCATCACATAGATCAGATTCGCCAGATTTTCATTGAGTGGCATGAGCAGATTGGAATATTTATTAGCGGTTGCCGAATTCTTAAACAATTGATCGTTCAGGCGAGCGAATTCCTGCGTCACATGCTTCTCCCGGCCGAATACCTGGACGACCTTTTGTCCGTGAATGATTTCTTCAATATATCCATCTACGGTACCTATAGATTCTTGCTGCTGGAAAAAGTGATCGGTCGCCCGTGTACCGACTTTTTTCGTTGTCCATAGCATGAGCAGCGCACCGAGTACGACGAGGATCGTCAAAGGTACATTGAGATATAACATGGTGCCGAGTACGACGATTAGCGTAACGACCGTAGATATGATTTGGGGCAAGCTATCTGTCAGCATCATATTAAGCGTATCCACATCATTCGTGTAATGACTCATCACATCTCCGTGCGCTTTACGGTCAAAATAACGGAGCGGTAGCTTTTGCATACGCTGGAATAATTCATCCCGGATTTGTTTCATAATACGCTGTGAGATCGTAATCATCAGTCGCTTGGATAGGAATGTGCTGATGATGCCAGCGATATAGATTGCAGCGAGAATCGTTAATGCTTGTAAGAGCGCATCGAATACAGGATTGCGATTGCCTAGCAGCGGAACGATATAATCGTCGATCAATAAGCGGAGAAAGGCAGCGGATACGACCGAGACCGCAGAGCTGACCAGTACAAGCAGAAGCACCAGAAAGGCTTTGAATTTAAAATGTGTAAAATAAGCAAGTAGACGTAGTGTTGTTTTACTGTAGCTCATAGGATTCGGCATATTCTTCACGCCCTTTCGTTTGTGTATCATAAGCTTCACGGTAAATGGAGCTTCGTTCTAACAGTTCTTTGTGCGTACCGACATCAACGAGCTTTCCTTCAGCCAGTACCATAATCTGATCGGCATCTTCGACAGAAGCGATCCGCTGGGCGATGATGATTTTGGTTGTTGTGGGTAATTGTTCTCGGAACGCTGTTCGTATGAGCTGATCGGTTCGTGTATCGACTGCGCTGGTGGAATCATCCAGAATAAGGATTTTCGGATTTTTGAGTAATGCTCGTGCGATGCACACACGCTGCTTTTGACCGCCAGACAGATTGTTTCCGCCCTGAGTCAACTGGGTATCATACCCGTCAGCGAAGGATAGAATAAAATCATGTGCTTGTGCTGCCTGACAGGCGGCGATCAGCTGCTCATCCGTTGCAGCTTCATTGCCCCAGCGCAGGTTTTCTCGGATCGTACCTTCGAAGAGGACATTCTTTTGCAGTACCATAGCGACCTGACTGCGTAACACATGGAGATCGTATTGCTTTACAGGGATGCCGCCGACGAGTACTTCGCCAGAGCTGACATCATAGAGCCGTGGAATCAGTTGGACGAGTGAAGACTTGGCGCTACCCGCAGCACCGATAATGCCAATTGTCTGTCCGGAACGAATATGCATATTTATGTTAGATAAGACGTGTTTGTCGTTATTTTTGGAATAGCGGAAGCTTACATCTTGGAACTCAATATCGCCATTTTGTACTTCAGTCGCCGGTGTAAGAGGACTTGTAATAGCAGGCTGTTCGCTGAGTAGCTCATGCATGCGTCCAGCCGAGGCTCTAGCAATCGCAGTCATGATGACAACGATTCCCAGCGTCATCAGACTCATCAGAATTTGCATCGAATAGGCGAAGATACTGGTAAGCTCACCTGTGGTCATCGCACTGCTCACGACCAGCTTTGCTCCGATCCAGGATACAAGAAGCATCACTGCGTACAGTACAAACTGCATCAGAGGTATTTCGTAAGAGAGTAGGCGCTCAGCCTTAACCATCTGGTTGAATATCTTGTGCGATACCTGCTGGAACTTGTTAATCTCATGCTCTTCGCGCACATAAGATTTGACTACGCGAATACCACGTACATTTTCCTGAACGACTTTGTTCAGCTCGTCATAGCTAGCGAAGGCACGTTCAAAGAGCGGAAATGAATATTTCATAATCAACAGTACACCTGCTGCCAGAATCGGAATAACGACCAGGAACCATGCTGCAATAACCGGGCTAATCTGGAATACCATGATCGTTGCAAAGATCATCATCACCGGACTACGAAAAGCAATGATCAAGATCATCGAGAACGCATTTTGCACATGGGTTACATCTGTTGTTAATCTCGTCACGATACCTGAGGTGGAGAACTTGTCCATGTTGGAATAAGAAAGCTTCTGCACATGGCGAAATAGATGATTGCGCAGATTCTGACCAAATCCCGCCATAGCAATCGCAGAGTATCGTCCGGCAAGAACACCGAACAGTAGCGAGACAAGTCCATAAATAACCAGGATTAAGCCGTATTTAAGAATCAGGTTCATCTGTCCTCCGCTAATCCCCTGATCTATTAATTGAGCGATCCCCAGTGGAATGGCGACTTCCATCGCTACTTCCCCAAGTAAAAATAAAATCGTTAGCCACGCATGCTTGCGGTAGATGCCAACATGCTGTAGTAAAGTTCGTATCATACCAATTCTCCTCTATCGTACTTGGACATATCCGATTTTCATGAGGTGTATAAACACGCGCTCATGAATTGGTGTTATCATAGACTGTATAGTAGCTATACAGTCAACATTGTTTTTTAGGACGGAGGATATATAGAATGAATCAAGCTGAACTGATACCAATCAGCGCTTTTTCTAAAATGGCCGAGGTTACACGTCAAACGCTCATATATTATGATCGAATCGAATTATTTAAGCCTGTTTTAGTCGATGACAACGGATATCGGTACTATCATTTGAATCAACTGGATGCGATCGGTGTGATAGCGATACTCAAAGAACAGGGCATGTCGCTTCAACAGATTCGTAGTCACCTGGAGCAGCGGAGTCCAGAACGAACATTAGAACTTCTTCGCGCACAGGAGCAGCTAATCCAGTCGCAGATTGCAAAGTTGGAGCGGACAAGGCAGATGATTGGTATCCAGACAGCTAATCTCGAGCTCTCCATGAAAGTAGATATATCCAAAATGGAAGTGACCTGGCAACCTGCTGTTCCTATACTTCTAAGTGCACGAATTCGTTCGTCCAAGCAAGATTTTCCGGAAAATCTATGGCAGGATTTTCAGCTACGATTGCAAAATGAGCACGCACCAATTGGTTATCCAATGGGGGTGATCATTGAGCAAGAGGATATGCTTAGACGGGATGCAGATACGATCTCGTATACATATAGTCAGATGGAGACTTATACCGAACCGCAGCATTATAGGGAGGAAGGGTATTATCTGGTTGCTCATGCAAGGGCAGATTATGCAGATACAGAGAAGATTTATCCGCGCATTTTCGATTATATGGAGCGGCAACATTATGTAATCAAAGGACATACGTACGAGGAATATATGCAAGATGAAGTGTCGATATCCAATCCCGATGACTACCTTGTTCGTATCATGGTGCATATCGAGAAGCCACTATAAATAACTAATGGAAGCACTCATCACATCCTTTATTCCATCCTTATCCATAACATACAAATTAAGCACGTTACATTGGGGGCGATATGTGATAATATACATGCGTTTGCCCCTTTTTTCTGTATGGATTCAACGTACGAATTTGATTGAACAAAAGTTCAAAAACGATTTTACATTTGTTCAAGTGAGTGTTATGATAGCGATACAGAATCGTCTACCTTGTTAGAGATCGGACGCTTCGGTCATTTGGCCGATCATGTGATCGAAGCAAGGGTAATACAAAAGTGTGGCATGAATGCATATAAAAGGAGCGAGAACAGATGAATGTAGCAAAGCTGATTGATCATACGCTATTGAAGGCAGATGCAACAAAGGCTGAGGTTGCGAAGCTGGTAGAAGAGGCAAAGAAGTATGAATTTGCTTCGGTATGTGTGAACCCAACATGGGTATCTTTTTGTGCAGAAGAACTGAAAGGTACTGGCGTAGATGTGTGTACGGTTATCGGTTTCCCACTGGGAGCGAACACACCTGAAGTGAAGGCATTCGAAGCTTCGGACGCGATTGCTAATGGCGCAACCGAGGTAGATATGGTTATCAACATCGGCGCATTGAAGGACGGCAACGATGAGCTCGTTCTGCGTGATATCCAAGCTGTTGTTAATGCAGCGAAGGGTAAAGCACTCGTCAAAGTCATTATCGAAACTTGTCTGCTGACAGACGAAGAGAAAGTTCGTGCATCCAAGCTGTCTGTACAAGCAGGTGCAGACTTCGTGAAAACATCAACTGGCTTCTCCACAGGTGGTGCTACAGCAGAAGATGTAGCTCTGATGCGCAAAACGGTAGGTCCTGATGTTGGCGTGAAAGCTTCTGGCGGTGTACGTAGCGAAGAGGATCTGAACGCAATGGTAGCTGCAGGTGCAACACGTATCGGCGCAAGCTCTGGCGTGAAGATCATGGAAGGCGGACAATCCTCGTCTTCTTACTAAGTTCTTATCGCTTATCCGAGTTAAGCAGACTGAATGCAGAAGTACAAGTTGAAGTTGCTTGTACTTCTGTATGAACGGTCAAGGGAATAAACAGCAAGTATTTACATCCGGGGAGGCAGCTATAGTATGAAAGAACAATTGATTCAGGCAGCGATTGAAGCAAGAAGCCAGGCCTATGTGCCATATTCCCATTTTCAGGTGGGTGCTGCGCTATTAGCTGATGATGGTAACGTCTACGGTGGTGCTAATATTGAGAATGCATCGTATGGACTGACGAACTGTGCGGAACGCACAGCTATTTTCAAAGCCGCTTCGGAAGGTGTACGCCTTATCAAAGAAATCGCGATTGTCGCTGATACCGATGGACCGATTTCTCCATGTGGAGCATGTCGCCAGGTCATTGCTGAATTTAGCGATGAGCATACCCGCATCTACCTGACGAACTTAAAGGGCGATGTGAGCGAGTGGAGTATGTCTGAACTGTTGCCAGGTTATTTCCAGGCGAAGGATATGGAAAAAAACTGATCTTGCTTGGCTAGGCGAGCAACAATCTAAACGGAGTCATGATGTGGTTGTCACATTACATAAACTTCGTTTTAAAAAGGATACTGGTAGTAATATTATTTTTAAGGAAATATTGTAAGCGCTTTATGTATATAATTGAGTGGTTTTCATTATTATTTCGTTATAAAAGAACAGGAGCTAAACGCGCATGAAGTATATTATTGCTATTATCGGTATTCTGATGGTCTTCGGTCTGGCTTATCTTGCCAGTAATGACCGCAAAAATATTCGTTATCGTCCACTTTTCGTGATGATCGTTCTACAAGTTATTTTGACATTCATTCTGCTTTATACACCTGTTGGTTCCACATTAGTAGGATGGTTCTCAGCTATATTTGAGCATCTGCTAGGTTATGCCAAGGTGGGTACTGATTTTGTATTTGGTGGTCTGGTTAACGGTGAAGGTAGCATTCCGTTCTTCTTCAATGTATTGATGCCAATCGTATTTATTTCTGCATTGATCGGGATTTTACAATATATCAAAGTATTACCTTTCATTATTCGCATTATTGGCTGGCTGTTAAGTAAAGTGAATGGCATGGGTAAGCTAGAATCCTATAATGCCGTAGCATCCGCCGTTCTCGGTCAATCCGAGGTATTCATTTCGGTGAAAAAGCAGATCGGTTTGCTGCCGAAGCATCGTATGTATACACTGTGTGCATCGGCGATGTCGACGGTTTCGATGTCGATCGTAGGTTCATATATGCAAATGCTCGAGCCGCGCTATGTCGTGACTGCACTTGTGCTTAATCTGTTTGGTGGTTTTATCGTTGCTTCGATTATCAATCCATATCGTGTAACAGACGAAGAGGATATACTGGAAGTACAGGAAGAAGAGAAACAGAGCTTCTTCGAAATGCTGGGCGAGTACATTATGGATGGTTTCAAAGTAGCAATTACGGTTGCAGCGATGCTGATCGGTTTTGTTGCTTTGATTGCCATGATTAACGGTTTGTTTGATCTGATCTTCGGTATTACGTTCCAGGATGTACTGGGTTATGTATTTGCACCATTTGCATTCGTTATGGGCGTACCGTGGGCAGATGCATTTACAGCTGGTAGTCTGATGGCAACGAAGCTGGTATCGAATGAATTCGTAGCCATGCTGGAGCTGGGCAAACATCCTGAGCTGAGCGCACGTGCGATCGGTATCGTATCCGTATTCCTCGTATCCTTCGCCAACTTCTCCTCGATCGGTATTATCGCTGGTGCGGTCAAAGGTCTGCATGAGAAGAAAGGTAACGAAGTGGCTAAGTTTGGTCTGCGTCTTCTGTACGGTGCAACACTGGTCAGCGTATTGTCCGCAACAGTAGCAGGTCTGTTCCTGTAAGATATACCTCTATGATTCACAACGAGCATATCGAACGATTCGTGAACGTAAGCAGCTTTATTTCCAAGTGCTACGGATTTGTTGTAAAATAGATTTTTGCGCAACTTAATATCGTACTTGCAGAGCGACTGCCTTCAGGGTCGCTCTAACGGAAGGAGCTATACAATAATGACAGCATTTAAACGTGTACACCTGGTTGTTATGGATTCAGTTGGAATTGGTGAAGCACCGGATGCGGCTGAATTTGGAGATGTGAATGTAGATACATTTGGTCATATTGCTCGTGAAAATGGCGGTCTGCATATGCCGAATATGGCGATGCTCGGATTGTCTAATATTCGCGAGATCGAAGGTATTCCAGCAGCGGATAAGCCACTTGCTTATTATACGAAGATGCAGGAGGCTTCCCGTGGTAAGGATACAATGACCGGTCACTGGGAGATCATGGGTCTGTATATTGATACGCCATTCCGCGTCTTCCCGGATGGATTCCCGGATGAGCTGATTCAGCGCATTGAGGAGAAAACAGGGCGTAAAGTCATCGGTAACAAGCCAGCCAGCGGTACAGAGATCATCGACGAACTGGGCGAAGAGCATGTGAAGACAGGCGCGCTTATCATCTATACCTCGGCTGACTCCGTGCTTCAGATTGCAGCTCACGAAGAGGTTGTACCTTTGAAGGAACTGTATGAGATCTGCGAGTTCTGTCGTGAAATCACACTGGATGATCCTTACATGCTGGGCCGTATTATTGCGCGTCCATTTGTCGGTGAACCGGGCAACTTCTCGCGTACCTCCAACCGTCATGATTATGCACTCAAGCCGTTCGGGCCAACTACGATGAACGCTTTGCAGGACGCAGGTCTGGACGTGATTGCGATCGGTAAAATTTCCGACATTTACGATGGTGAAGGAGTAACCGAGTCGATTCGCACCAAGTCGAATATGGACGGTATGGATAAGCTGGTTGAAGTCGCGGGTAAGCCATTCCACGGACTGAGCTTCCTCAATCTGGTTGACTTTGATGCACTGTTCGGTCACCGCCGTGATCCAAAAGGCTATGCACAGGCACTGGAAGAGTATGATGCTCGCTTGCCAGAAGTGTTCGATCAGATGGATGAAGATGATCTGCTGCTGATCACTGCCGATCATGGTAACGATCCAACCTATATCGGTACAGATCATACACGTGAATATGTACCACTGCTTGCCTATTCCAAGCGTTTTGCCGAAGGTGGTAAAGAATTGCCACTGCGCACAACCTTTGCGGATATCGCTGCAACCGTAGCTGAGAACTTTGGTGTAACGAAGCCAGAATACGGTACAAGCTTCCTGGCAGACTTGAAATAATAGTACGATCTACAGATCCTTGTTGTTAGCTTGTCTAGCAATGAGAGTGGTCTTCAGCTAATCGTTGAATGGCTACAGCAATCTATATTCCATCTGTTTCTGGAGGGATTATCCTACTCTAGAGCAGATGGAATACTACACATAGAAGACGTCCTACATGGCGTCTTAATTCTTATTTTGGAGGTTTATACGATGAGTGTTCATATTGGTGCTAAACCCGGCGATATCGCTGAAACGATCCTACTACCAGGTGATCCACTGCGTGCGAAATACATCGCAGATACGTATCTGGAAGATGTAACATGTTATAACGAAGTACGCGGTATGCTCGGATTCACGGGTACGTACAAAGGTCAGCGTGTATCTGTACAAGGAACAGGCATGGGCTTGCCTTCGATCAGTATTTACGTGAATGAGCTAATCAGCGAATATGGCGTAAAAAACCTGATTCGTGTCGGTACATGTGGCGGAATGCAGGAAAATGTACATGTGCGTGATGTGATTTTGGCACAGGCAGCAAGTACAGATTCGAGCATGAACAACCATATCTTTGGTGGTTATAACTTTGCACCTGTAGCAAGCTTCCCACTGCTCAAAGCGGCTTATGATCGTGGCGTTGAAAAGGGTCTGAAGCTGCATGTAGGTAATATCTTCAGCTCCGATTCGTTCTATCGTGATGATAAAACGATCACAGGTCGTCTGATGGACTATGGTGTGCTTGGCGTAGAGATGGAAACAAGCGCGCTGTACACAATTGCTGCTAAGTTCGGCGTGAACGCGCTGACGATTTTGACAGTAAGTGACCATTTGCTGACGGGTGAGGAAACCACAGCGGAAGAACGTCAAGTGACGTTTAACGATATGATGGAAGTGGCACTGGATACAGCAATCTCGCTGTAAATCATTTTGCTAATCCAGAGCTACGTATAGACTCGCTTGCCTTTGTATAGATCGGTATCGCTGGCTTATATGAAGGCAAGCATTCTCTACTCGCTTGATGTTAAGGGGATTATATTAGATGTTCATGTAAGGTGTATGTTAATTATATTAGAGGAGATGATCCATATGAGAATGGTTGACCTGATTGAGAAAAAGCGTGATGGTAAAGAACTGAGTACAGAAGAGATCAACTTTATTATTCGTGGCTACACGGATGGTGAAATTCCAGATTATCAAGTAAGTGCCTTCGCAATGGCTACATTCTTCAAAGATATGACCGACCGTGAGCGCGCTGATCTGACGATGGCAATGGTGAACTCTGGCGAAACGATTGATCTGTCTGCGATCGAAGGCGTCAAAGTAGACAAGCACTCCACAGGCGGTGTTGGTGATACAACAACACTCGTACTCGCTCCACTCGTAGCTGCACTGGATATTCCTGTCGCGAAAATGTCCGGCCGTGGACTTGGTCACACTGGCGGTACAGTGGACAAGTTGGAAGCGGTAGAAGGCTTCCACGTGGAAATTACAAAGGACGAATTCATCAAGCTCGTAAATGAAAATAAAATCGCTGTTATCGGTCAAAGTGGGAACCTGACACCAGCCGATAAAAAGCTGTACGCATTGCGCGACGTAACGGCAACGGTAAACTCGATTCCACTGATCGCAAGCTCGATCATGAGTAAAAAGATCGCAGCTGGCGCAGACGCGATTGTACTCGATGTAAAAACAGGTGCAGGCGCATTTATGAAAACACCAGAAGCGGCGAAAGAACTGGCGCATGCGATGGTGAGCATCGGCAACAATGTCGGTCGCAAAACGATGGCAGTTATTTCCGATATGAGTCAGCCACTTGGTCTGGCAATCGGTAACTCGCTCGAAATTCAAGAAGCGATTGATACGCTACGTGGTGAAGGACCAAAAGATCTGGAAGAACTGTGTTATGCACTGGGCAGCCAGATGGTCTACCTGGCAGGTAAAGCGGACTCTCTCGAAGATGCAAAAGCGAAGCTGCAGGAAGTTATCGAGAACGGTAAAGCGCTGGAGAAGTTCAAGCTGTTCCTGTCCAGCCAGGGTGGCGATGCTTCCGTAGTGGATCATCCAGAACGTCTGCCACAGGCACAATACCGTATTGAGCTTCCTGCGAAGCAGGATGGCGTAGTCGCTGAGCTGGTTGCGGACGAGATCGGCACAGCTGCGATGCTGCTCGGCGCAGGTCGTGCAACGAAGGAATCCGAGATCGACCTGGCAGTTGGTCTGATGCTGAACAAAAAAGTAGGCGATGCCGTCAAAGCTGGCGAATCGCTCGTTACGATCCATGCTAACCGCGAAAATGTGGAAGATGTAATGCAGAAGCTGTATGATAGCATTCGTATCGCTGATCATGCTGACGCACCAACACTCGTATACGGAACGGTAACGGAGTAAGCGAATAGCTGATACAAGCGGGCTCGACACGCATAGCATAGTAAAAATGTGCAAAAGAGAATGATAAAAACACTATGCTAGATCATGCAGTATACAACGATATCCAATGACGTCAGTTCAATATTCCGTGGTAGATTCAGATGAAATATGCTGATCCCTATCACGGGATTTTTTTCGTTTTTGCAGATATTAATAGATCCGAAAGCATAGGCGACCCATCCATTTAACGATCATTTGACCGTATAAAAATATTTTCTTGGATTCCTGAAATTGGAAGTCGCAGTGTGTGTAAACAGGGTATATAATGTAGACGAAGGAATAATTTACAATTAAGGAAGGGATGGCGTTTGGATATGTTCTGGTGCTTGCGTCGGATTGAGCAAGAACGCGAAGAACTACATCTGCTGGTAGAACTTTACGGATTCTCCGATGACCGTGTATTGATCAAGTCACAGCAGTTGGATCGAACGCTAAATGAATATAATCGGCAACGTGTTGCCGCCGATCTAGAATCACAAACATGAACCCCGAAGCTTAAGATAAGCGACGGGGTTCATGTTATTTATAGGTTGTTTGGTTAGATCAGCCATGGCGTAGTATGATGCGTAATACTTAGTTTAGCTTCACAATCTGGAAATGCTGATTCGTACCACCGTTATCTGTCCACTGAATCGCCTTCGCGCCATCATTGAGCGATTGGTCAGAGATGTCGATCAGCTTGCCGGTTTCACGATTTTTCAGCTTATAATAGCCACCGCCTACACTGATCGGCTGCCACTGCTGACTATTCCAGCCACCATCATTCCATTGTTCGATCGTAGCTCCATCGGTCGTGCTACCATTTTCCACACCGATCAGTTTGCCGGAAGTGCGATTGATGATTTTGACATAGCCACTACCAGCATCAACGATTTGCCATTGCTGGCTAGTTATATTGCCATCTGCGCGTTGTTCCAGATCGGCACCATTGGTTGATGCATTGCCGACGATACTCAGTAATTTGTTGCTTTTGCGGCTAATAAGCTGATAGGAGGCATTAGCATCCCAGCTATTCGTGTTTGTACTACCTATGATTGTACCTGCCGCCGCATTAATTGTAAGCGAATCATACCAATTCATTGCAAGGCTTGTTGCGCTAGGGAAGGATAAAGGAAGCCATACATACTTAGAATCCTGTACAGGGCCGCTCCACGCTCCTGCCCAGCGATCGCCCATATACAGATAAGACGTGCCCTGTGTCCCTTCTACAGGAACGACATAAGCAGACTGAGAGCCATAGGTCGTGTTATCGGCAAAGTTGCTGAGACCGCTCCATGTGCCCGTAATACTCGTAGCCGTTGCATACTTCGCCTGATTTGGATTCCAGCCGGTTGCTCCTGAAGTCACAAGGAAGTACACGCCATCCTTTTTGAACATCGCGGGTGCTTCACGATATTGACCTGGCCATAGTGTTGTAACTAGAGAATCAACGCCGAGAAAGTCAGGAGTGAGCTTATAGATGTTGAGATCTGCATTCACGCGTGTAGCGGATATCAGATAAGCTGTCCCATTATCGTTATATACAGTCATATCACGTGAATCATAATCGAGTGGGCGGAAGCTTCCTTTATATTCATAATTGCCATCTACCGTATTGGAAGTGGCTACAGCTACACGAGCTTCACCATAATCTTTGCCGTTTTCCTTATGCATCCACAGCACGAACTTCTGAGTGGCACTGTTATAGATAACCTTAGGGCGCTCAATATTGGACACGTTTAATTCGGCTGCTGAACTACTGGTGAGCACATCGTTGCGGAACTCCCAATTTTTCAGGTCAGCGGAGCGGTACACAGATACTGCCTTGAATGTACCATCCAGATTACGATTTTCACCGAACCAGTAGTAGAAGCTGTTTACCTTGATCATACCGCCGCCATGAGCATGAATGACATTGCCGTTTGTATCCTTGAACTGTGTACCATTCGTAATCGTCACTGGTGCAGCCGATGCCTCCTGTCCAGGTGCGAATAATGTACCGATCAGTTGAAGAAGCAGTAAAGCGATCATCCCTTTGCCCAGAAGACGAACAAAACGCTGTACCGTGTTTGCTTTGATCCCATTGTTATTCATGAGCACACCTCTGTTCATATAATATGAAGCGCTTACATTAAAATGGACGAAATGACGCTATGTAGATTCTGTGCCTTCTCTATACCCGTTTGTATTTACGAATCGCATCATTTTGTTTGTGCAGATGTTGTACTGGTACTGAAGTGATCCATTCACCTCCTTCTACAATCATTGTATCAAGGTGTTCCTTTTAATGGGATATAAGTAAATTATACGCTGGATATAAGAATGACGAAAAAGGTGGTTTTATACCGTTATTCCAGACGAACGCCCCGTACATCAGGCTGAGCTTGAACGATTAAGAGAACATCCGCCACCTTCATTGCGGCAGGGAATTTGATCTGAAGCACAAGCTCAATTTCGGATATCTGTTCCGGATCATGAAGCTCCGTGTCATTCTGTGTTGCATGATCTGTACGCGATTGTATACTTTCGACATGAACAGAATTTTCCTCTAAGACGTCGAGTAAGTTTTCTACCGGATCGGTATGATTAATCAGATGTACGGTTAGCTTGTGAGAGCGAGAGCTCATCACCGGCGAAGAATGCCCATGCATTGCGAATTGGATGATTAAGATCAGAGCAGCAACGCCAATACCGACCGCATACATACCTGCTCCAACCGCCATACCCACACCAGCCGTAGCCCAGATGCCCGCGGCAGTAGTTAGACCTTTGATTCGCTGCTTATTCATAAAGATCGTTCCTGCCCCGAGAAAGCCCACGCCGCTAACGATCTGCGCTGCAATCCGCGAAGGATCCAGCGATACATTCGCCCAATTCGCCATATCCATAAAGCCATACTTCGAAATGACCATCATCAGCGCTGCCCCGACCGATACAATGAAGTGAGTGCGAATACCCGCTTCTTTATGCCGACTTCGGCGTTCATAGCCAATCATCGCTCCACAAAGACCTGCAATTACGACTCTAAAAATATGCTCCAATGTGATCCATATCATGTGTATGTTCCTCCTTTTGCATGTTTAATAATCTATGAATTCATCCATATATTCGCGATAAACAGAAACAAATGAGGACGATAAAATGAAGGTTACATTAAAACCAACTAATTTCATCGGAAAAACAGTTGACGTATGATGGAAGACAGTGTACTATTCAATTTGCAGTTCGTTATTTTTTGAGACCAGATGAGGAAGCGTGCGTCGCTAAGTATTCAGGATTCATCGAAAAACGAGAATTTTCTGCTATATTACAAAGCGATGGATATGCTGTGCATAGCGGTATTTTACATACCGAAATGTCGGTATTTCATAACCGAAGCTTTAGTCGTTAGATACCATTCAGAATGAGTAGCATGAAGGAGAAAATGCTCCGAACTGATTGCGATGTTCCTGATATGTGTATTAAACGAATAGGGACGGTTATAAACGAATGATTCATATCACCGAGGGGAGTCTTACCAAAATGAAAAAATGGAGTTCTTTAACACTAATGCTGATTCTAACCATGCTCGTAATTGCAGCATGTGGCAATAATGCGAATACAGCAACAACAGGCAGTGGAGATCAACAAGCACCAGCAACGGAGAGTTCATCGTCTTCAAGCACAGCTACACTGGAATCGGTAAAAGCAAGCGGTAAACTGCGTATTGGTACAGAAGGTACGTATGCACCGTTCACATTCCATGACGAATCTGGCAAACTGACAGGCTTTGACGTGGATCTCGCAACTGAAGTGAGCAAGCGCCTTGGTGTGGAGCCAGAATTCATTGAGACACAATGGGATGGCATGATTGCAGGTCTGGACGCGAAGCGTTTTGACACTGTATTTAATGAAGTAGGGATTACACCAGAACGTCAAGAGAAATACCTGTTCTCTGACCCGTATATTTCTTCCAAAGCGGTTCTGGTCGTAAAAGAAGATAACACGGACATCAAGTCTTTTGCTGATCTGAAAGGCAAAAAGTCGGCGCAATCTTTGACAAGTAACTTTGGTAAATTGGCTGAACAAAATGGCGCAGAGCTCGTATCTGTAGATGGTTTCCCACAAGCAGTTGAATTGCTCGCTTCTGGTCGCGCAGATGCAACAGTAAATGATAACCTGTCTTTCTTGGACTTGAAAAAGCAACAACCAGACGCACCAATTAAAGTCGTAGCTGAAGAATCAGATGCTTCGCAAAGTGGTGCGATCTTTAACAAAGGTAGCGAAGACCTGGTTAAAGCAGTAGATAAAGCGATGAAAGATATGGTTGCTGATGGAACATATCTGAAAATCTCCGAGAAATATTTCGGTGAAGATGTTTCCAAATAATTTATCCGGTTTATAACTGAAAAGTAGTACCGGTTCCGATATCTTGATGATCGCTTATGATCATCAAGATATCGTGCTTTCTAGGTATAATTTTATTAATACAAATAGATGATAAATGATAAACGTTTATTATTTAGGGAGGATAGAAAATGACTGATCGTCAGATACAGATTGTAATTGATTCCTTTTGGCCATTGCTTAAAGCAGGTCTTATGTATACACTACCGCTGGCATTGGCCTCCTTTGTATTGGGTCTAATTTTAGCTTTACTGACCGCATTGGCAAGAACATCTAATATACGAATTTTAGATTTCATTGCGAAGTTCTATGTATGGATTATTCGTGGAACACCGCTACTGGTGCAGTTGTTTATCATTTTTTATGGATTACCAACTGTAGGTATCATTTTGCCTCCATTTGTAGCTGCCTTAATTGGTTTTACACTTAGTGTAGGTGCTTATGGCTCAGAGATCGTTCGTGCGGCTATTCAGTCGATTCCAAAAGGACAATGGGAAGCAGCTTATTCAATCGGCATGACACGTGGACAAGCTTTGAGACGTGTTATATTACCTCAAGCTGCGCGTGTATCCGTACCTCCGCTGTCTAATTCTTTCATTAGTTTGGTTAAAGATACATCGCTAGCATCTAGTATTACTTACATTGAGATGTTCAGACAGTCGCAGCAGATTGTAGCACGAACCTACGAAGCGCTTGTTCTATATACTGAAGCCGCAGTAATTTATTTGATGTTCACATCGGTATTGTTCATTTTGCAAGGCTGGCTAGAAAAGAGACTTAGTCGCTTCTCGGCGCAATAAAATGACAGCATAAAGAAGTTAAACGGTTATAGTATTGCATAATAGGTAATATGCATGTGCAATAGAATAGCTATATTATTTGTACAATAGGGTACATGTCTAGTTGCTAATTCTGTTTGTAAAGGAATGAGGTATCCCATGATGCTTGAAATACGCAATCTACACAAAGCATTCGGTTCGCTTGAAGTACTCAAGGGAATTGATGTGGATCTGGAAAAAGGTAAAGTGCTTGTTATCATCGGTCCTTCGGGTTCAGGTAAAACAACATTGCTGCGCTGTATGAACCTGCTGGAATTACCCGATCAAGGCACGATGAAGCTAAGTGATCGCAAACTCGACTTTCAATCTGGACGCAAGCTAGCTGTGCGTGATGTGACTGAGCTACGCAAGCGTACGGGCATGGTGTTCCAGTCGTATAATCTGTTTCCACATAAAACGGTTCTTCAAAATATTATGGAAGGCCCGGTCATCGTACAGAAGAAGACTCGTGCTGCGGCAGAAGCCAATGCGAAAGCCCTGCTTGCCAAAGTTGGACTAGCTGATCGTGGCGATTATTATCCACATCAACTATCCGGTGGGCAGCAGCAGCGCGTCGGCATCGCACGCGCAATGGCGATGGAGCCAGACGTGCTTCTATTTGATGAGCCCACTTCTGCGCTTGATCCTGAGCTTGTGGGCGAGGTACTACGTGTTATTAAGCAGCTTGCGCTAGAAGGACGGACGATGGTCATCGTGACGCATGAAATGAAGTTTGCTGCTGATGTAGCTGACCATGTGATTCTGATGGATGACGGTCATATTATTGAACAAGGCCCTCCAGCACAAGTGATTAATAACCCTCAAAGCCCGCGTGCGCAACAGTTCATGAACCGGATTGCGGGCGAAGATATTTAATTATATTGATAGTGAACAATATGGATTGTAGTGCATTCCGCTAACCTTTAAATGCCAGTGAAGTCGATTGGACTTTGCTGGTATTTTTGTTATCCAATTAGAGTTGCTATTTGATTAGGGGATTTAGATTTAAAGCTCAACGATCTAAATAGAGCAGACAAATCACAGAGCATACCCTATCCTTCACAACGAATCCATTTTCCCCAAATCAATCTGAAAAAGGACACCAACCTGCCTATTCGCTGCTGAAATTTTCAAATTTTTTTGCCGAAATTTTATGCTTGTTCAGCCGACATATAGAGCGAATGATTGCGTTTACACCCATATGTTGTTGTTTGGTTAAACAAAGTCTCCAAATGACCACCAAACCGAGATTATTTTTAAGATAATAAACCACACAAAAGCTGGATAATTGGCTCCATTTTCGTTAAGATAACTGTGGAACGTATCACTTTTACCAACTTCAATCTTGGGAGGAATGGGATTCATGGGTAAAGTTAGAGTAGCAGTAGTGGGATGCGGTAGTATTTCGGAGCGTCGCCACATTCCTGAATATGCAGCACATCCGGATGTAGAGCTGGTAGCATTCGCTGATCCAATTTTGGAGCGTGCAGAAGGTTATGCGAAGCAGCACAATGCTAAAGCATATAGTAATTATAAAGAATTGCTGGCGGCTGGTGGGTTCGATGCTGTAAGCGTATGCACACCAAATGCACTCCATGCAGAAGTGTCTATCGCGGCTGCAAATGCAGGTGCACATGTGCTGGTTGAGAAGCCAATGGCAGTATCTAATGAAGAAGCACTGCAAATGATCGAAGCTGCAGAAAAGAATAACGTATTCCTGATGGTTGCACATAATCAGCGTCTGATGCCTCCGCATCTGAAAGCAAAAGAAATTCTGAAGCAAGGTCATCTGGGTCGCGTGCTCACATTCCGTACTGCTTTTGGTCATAGTGGACCAGAAGGCTGGAGTATTGATGGCAAGAATAGCTGGTTCTTCCGTAAAGGTGAAGCTGTTATGGGCGCGATGGGCGATCTCGGCGTACATAAGTCCGATATGATCCGCTGGCTGCTGGATGATGAAGTGGTTAGCGTAAGCGCATTTATTGGAACATTGGACAAAAAAGATACAGATGTGGATGATAATGCGATCTGCTTGCTGCGTATGGGCAGTGGCGCGATTGGTTCCCTCGTCGCAAGCTGGACATCCTATCGTGGTGAAGATAACGGCACGGTGCTGTGGTGCGAGCATGGTGTAATGAAGATTGGTACTGATCCAGTGGATCAGGTAATCGTGGAACTGACAGATGGTTCAATCGAACGTTATCAAGTGGGTGCAATCGCAACGAACGATAAGCAAGTTGCAAGCGGCGTGATGGATGAGTTCATTAGCTGCATCCAGAACAACGTAGCTCCGGTCATCTCTGGTGAAGAAGGTCGCCGTTCGCTTGAAGTAATTCTTGCCGCATTCCGTTCTCAAGAAGAAGGACGTACGATCAATCTGTAAGTAGAGGGTGTAGATGCTGGAGAACTTTTCTTCAAGCGAAGCATCGTGTCTTGATGAGTGCATAAGTAGAGCGTAGTCTACTCTTCACAATAGAGGGTCTGGATGTAGAACGTCTACTTGTATAAAAGCAAAGAGCCGGCAGGAATATTCCTGCCGGCTCTTTGCTCATCACCATAGCTCATCACCATAGCTCATCACCATAGCTCATCACCATAGCTCATCGCTGTAACGCTAACTATCCGTATTAGGACTTATTCAACACCGGCGCACGATACACCGTACTCGCCGCCTCGCCAGCCACTGGATGACTACCTGCTGGCTCAAGCGTCATCTGTCCTTCGCTACTCGAACCAGATGTCATTTCCTCATCTACAAATGTACCAGACAATACCGCCTTCATACGATCCGTATCCAGCATCCCTTCCCATTTCGCCACAACAAAAGCAGCTACACAGTTACCCATCAGATTCGTAAATACACGCATCGTATCCATGAAGCGATCTGCACCCAGTAATAGCGCAACGACAGCTACAGGGAACGCGTTCAGCGCGGCTGCGGTAGCCGATAGAGCAAGAAATGCTGAACCTGGCACGCCTGCCATTCCTTTAGAGCTGAGCATCAGCACGGCTAGAATCGTAATTTCCTGCATTAACGTTAGCTCAATACCAACCGACTGGGCGAGGAATACTGTTGCAAGGGATAGATAGATCGACGCACCATCCAGGTTAAACGAATAGCCTGTCGGTACAACAAGTCCAACCACTGCACGATTACAACCCGCACGGGTTAATTTATCCATCATACGCGGCATAACGACTTCGGATGATGCAGTGCCGATCGCTAGCATAATCTCAGAGCGAGTGTACCGAACGAATTGCAGCAAGTTCATCCCTGTAATCCACCACGCTGCCAGTCCCAGGCAAACTAGAAATACGATAGCTGATACATAACAGGCGATAATCAGCATACCGTAAGAAGCGAGCGTCGCTGCACCATAAGCGCCTACCGTATAAGCGATAGCGCCAAAAGCACCCAGTGGAGCAAGCTTCATAATGTAGCCGATCACCTTGAAGATGAGCTCCATAATGTGATCGACTAAGGTGAGTACATTTTTCTTAACCGCTCCTTCACTTGCAGCCAGTGCTGTCCCGAACAGACAAGCGAGCAGTAGTACTTGCAGCAGTGAATTTTGGGCAAACGCGTCGACCGCACTCGTGGGAATAATGTTCATAATGAAGTCCACCGTATGCGGAAGCTCCGCACCGCCTGTTTTGGCAGCAACGGCATTGGGGTCAAGTGTAGACGCATCAATATTCATACCCGCTCCTGGGCGCATCCACCGTGCAGCAGCAAGTCCAAGTACCAGCGCGACTGTTGTAGCAATTTCGAACCAGAGGATGGCTTTGATGCCGATACGTCCAACCGCCTTCAGATCACCAGCTTTGGCGATCCCTGCAACAACAACGACAAAGATCAGGGGAGCGATCAGCATTTTAATCAGCTTAATAAAGCCTGTACCTAGCGGCTGTAGCATCTCACCAAAGCTCGGCCAGATCAGACCTACGCCAATACCTAGAATGACCGCCACCACAATTTGAAAAAATAGCGATTTGAAAAATGACATAATCAACCTCCTCTATAATGGTCTTGCAGCATACTCCTCATAGGTTCTCCATCCAGAAAGATCAAAAATACGATGTAGAAGTAAAATAAAAGTTAGAATGTAATGATAATAAATGACTGCTTAAACCTTATGTAGCTTTTTATAACATGTAGAGATTTCGTGTAACAGAAGATTTACTATTTTTTAATACGATGCACAATAGATAATCCTAAAATTGAAACTGAAAACAAAAAATAACGAATGAAATGTAAAATATGTTTACAGATCATTCGTTATTTTGAATCATAATAGATTCGTTTTACTAGATGTGTACCTGTTTCTATGCTAGAATAATGAATGTAACCGGTAAATCTAACATACGTTGTTACCATCAAACATATATATTCGTATGTAGATGTAGTAGATCGGGAGCGTATACTTTATTATTTCAATGCGATAGGAGAATGTTCATAATGACACGAACGAAAACGCAAAAAGCCGTGCGCAAGGCACAGCGTAGCGGCAATTTAACACCTGATTTTGGTCGGAAAATGAACGAGACGTATGCCGCGATATCCCAGCATACACGGATCAAGCCAGGCAAACAGGAAAAACTTCAAAAGCTCAAACACAAGAAGCACATTCTACGAGATGATGCTTCTTTTTTATGGGCTGATCCCATTTATGGACTAATCAAACTGACGTATGCCCTTTGTACATAGACCTGCGATCAGTAATAGCATGCCTAGAATCGCAAATAAACCAATCGTCCATAAGCCGCCCATATGATCGGCGAGCCAGCCGACTAATGGAAAACCGATCGGCAATAACGCGTACGAACCGAGCAAATCCAGACTCGCTACGCGTCCAAAGCTCTCAATCGGCACAAGCTCCTGTAGACTTGTCTCCCAGATCAAGGCGAACATCATCATACCAAAGCCTTCAAGTATCATAACCAGTACAAGTCCAGGTGCAGTAGAAACGACAGATAGTAATAACAGAGCAACTCCACTTAACAAGGCACCACCGTACCCGATCCATCCGCGGTGTCGCCAGCGGCTTCGCGAGCCAAACAGCAATGCCGCAAGCACAGCACCTGCACCTGTACCCGCCATAGCGATTCCATACACAATCGGTGAAAAGCCATGATGAATTTTGAATAACCACGGAACCAGCACCACAATAATACCTTGAAAGCAAATATTAAGTAGCGAGAACACGACAATGGTAATCCACAGCCAAGGTTGAGATTTCAGAATGCGAAGCCCTTCCAGCAATTCAGTCATCATCGTTCCTTTTTTAGTACTATTTGAAATCGACTGAACCGAGGCTTGCTTCTTTGTGCGAGAAGATACATAGAACCTGGCTAATATGAAAAAGCAAGCGAGTGAGATCAGATACGTCAATGAATCGAGTGCAAATCCCGTACCAGGTGAAGCGAATGTCACGAGTAATCCACCTAACGCAGGACCAAGTAGACGAACCGCCTGGATACTCATTTGACTGAGTGCATTAGCAGCATTACGAATATCTGGTGTGAATATTTCAGCGCGAAGAGCCGAATAAGCCGGAATGAAAATGCCCTCCATTAATCCGTATAGCGCTAGCCCTACAAATAAAATAGGCATGGTGAGTTGCCCTGTGAACATTAAAACAGCTGCAGTTAGCATAATGAGAAAGCGAACGGTATTGGTCAGCCAGATCAGTCGTAGTCGATCTGTTCGATCCACGATCCAACCCGACACAGGTAGGATCAGCACATTGGGAATCATGTAGACGGTCATTGCCAGTCCCATCATCGTAGACGATCCAGTCAGATTATAAATAACGATGGGTAAAATAATCATCGTAACCGAGCTACCCAGCATTGCGATCCACTGACCTAGCCACAGGTACATGAACGCTTTGGATTGCCGAATGGGGGAGAGAAGCTTGGAGAATGGAGAATTAGCGAGTATTTCTTCGGTATGAGGTATAGAACTATCGTTTTGCATACTTCCTCCTTGGTCATGTTAGCAAATAATATAAAGCTATAGATTACTATGTATGGTATGAAGTGTAACCTGACTTGAAGATTCACACAATCCCTATATCCAAAACAAAAAGCTCCCACCACATCATATGGAGAGAGCGGGTATTCAATTTAGGTTATATACATTCCTGTAAAATAAACAAACCGTATTAACCTTTCTGCACTTCACGAACAGGCGCTTCAGTAGTGCTATGACGCTGCAAGTAGCGATCAAATACGAAGGGCCCAAATGGTAGCAGGGAGGAAATGAATGCGAGTACGGATTGTTTAAAGGTAAGCTTACGCATAATAAAAGTAACCGCAATTGCAGCCACATAAGCGACGAATAATAGCCCGTGAATCATACCTACATATGTAACCGCCAACGGCATATTGGCAAAATACTTGAGCGGCATCGCCACCAGAACGAGCAACAAATACGAGATCGCTTCTACATGACCAACTGTGCGTAAAGTTTTGAGCATATTTCTCATGTCATAACTCCTTAGAATAAATTGAATTTGTTGTAATTTGAATAGTTTAAATATAACGTAATTAGACGTTTGAGAGAGTGGATTAAAGTTACAATATTTTGAACCTGTAAGCGATTTAATCCGCTTAGTATCGGTTGTTTGCAGAATAACAGCAAGTGGTATGACAATAAGATAATATATAATATGTATCTTTAATGTTTTCTAATTATTATTAAAATAAGGCGTACTGCTATAGATGTGAAGAAGTAAAAATAGAAAGAAGAAAAGTACAACGAACGCCTTCATCATTCTAATGAATTTCTCTCAAGCTATACGTCTAATTAAAAAAGCCGAATGTACATCTGCCCCTATGGAGCAATAAGCACATTCGGCTTTGATTCTATTCATCTGAACGTGTTAAAGCATTAGAAGATATTAGCGAGCGTGTGGAACTTTAACATCCGGGTCGAGATCCTCTTCATAATCGACACCATCCGTCTCAAATCCGAACAGCTGGAAGAACTCTTTACGATAGCCTTCCAGATCCGTCAGATCATATACATTGTCTGTAGCAAGCTGATTCCAGATCGTCGCAACTTCGGCTTGAACATCGTCACGCATCTCCCAATCATCCAGACGCAGACGATCCTTTTCATCGACTGGTGTATCTCCGCCATTGTACAGACGATCTGCGAACATACGGTACATTTGCTCAATGCAGCCTTCGTGAATGCCTTTTTCCTTCATCACTTTGTACAGTGCAGACATGTACAGCGGTACAACTGGAATTGCTGAGCTGGATTGCGTTACGAGTGCCTTACATACAGCTACATAAGCTTGACCACCCTTAGCGCCGAGGTCTTGATTCATCTGGCGAGCGGTTGCTTCCAGGTGATCCTTTGCTTGACCGATCGAGCCCTGACGATAGATCGCTTGTGTAATATTAGAACCGATGTATGAGAAGGCGACGGTTACTACATCGTCGGTTAGAACGCCACCAGCGCTGAGTGCATCCATCCAGGCTTTCCAATCGTCACCACCCATAACACGAACTGTAGCTTCAACCTCTTCTGGTGTAGCTGGCTCGATGCTAATCTCGCTCACTTCACCTGTATGGAAGTTTACCGTTTTGTTCGTGTATGTTTCGCCGATGGGTTTGAGCGTGGATGTATACGTTTCGCCTGTATTCGGATCGGTACGACGTGGTGCAGCTACACTGTAGATGACCATATCCACTTGACCAAACTCTTTACGAATCGCTTCAACAGTATCGGCTTTGAGTTCGTTCGTGAACGCATCGCCAATCACACTGAATGATTTCAAACCAGCTTCTTCAGCCGCTTGCTCAAAAGCAGCGGAGTTGTACCAGCCAGCCGAAGCCGTACGACCTTTCACCGAACCCCCATCGCGATACACACCAATTGTATTCGCACCGGCACCAAATGCAGCGACGATCCGTGCAGACAGACCATAGCCCGTCGAAGCACCGATCACAAGCACATTGCGAGGCCCTTTAACTGCGGGCTGAGATTTTACATATTCAATCTGTTCCTGTACTTGACGTGCACAGCCAACGGGATGAGCCGTTGTACAAATAAAACCACGTGTTCTTGGTTTAATAATCATGAGTGTTATTCCTCACTTTCATATCTATCCGTATCGTATTGATCACACTTTCTTATACACACTCGCTTATTGTAGCATTTTTTGCAGTATATAGCACCTGGTACCAAATGTTATTCGAAAAGGAGAATCTATAAGTAGTAAAGACCTATGTTTGGGCTCAAAAGACTAAGAATCTATCCGCATATGGAACCAATTATTCAATAAAATAGATCTGGCAAGCAAACATTTTCGTACTAACGGGTAATACAACGACAGTACAAAGCAAGCGTCAGTGATTTTCCAACACGAATTGAAATCAAAAAAAGTATTCACGCAGTATGAAATTTCTACTACTAACAAGCAGAAAGCAAACTTTGCAAAACGAAAAAGGAGTGTTTAAAATGTAGATAGGTTGGTTAACTATATATCGGTAATATTAATTTTGCAAAACAGATTAAAAAACTTATTAGATAGGCTTGCAATATTCTTTAATTAGGTGTATATTTGATTCATGAGGTTACGAAGTGGTTATAAGTTACCTAAGGAAAGTTAATTACAAATAATATAATTGAAGAGGAGTCATTATCATGAACACAAAATTTAGTAAAGTTTTATTATCCGCTACTTTAGCAGCAGGTCTGGGTGCAGTTGCAATTGCTCCAATCGGTGGAAGCCATGCATACGCTGCAACTGACGATCAATCGAATCATGACAAACGCAAAGACAAAGAAGAGCGCATCGCTGATAATGCAGCATTCCTTGCAGCTCAAGAAGCACAATTCCAAGCACTGTTTGGTACACAAGAAGATGAAACTAGCACAACTACACAGGAGCCTGCCAACTCCCAAGCACCAGCAACAGATGCTACTAACAAAACAATAACTGTTGTTGTTCCACAAGGTGCCAACCTGACTGAACTTGCTGCTCAATATGGTGTGACTGTAGACGAGCTGGTTGCTGCCAACAACCTGCTGCCTGCTGGATTCCAACTGACTATTCCACAAAAATAAGAACGGTACAATGTAAGAAGGGATGAGCTAACCGGTGTTCCCCTGCTTCGGTAGTTCATCCTCTATATCAAAATGCACGATATACAACGAAATATCCCCTTTTCAATGTTGAATCGGCCAAAAACACCTTGTCCACTGCATCTGCCAAATGCAGTCGGACAGTTCACATAAAAAGCTGACGTCCTCCCCTGAACGTCAGCTTTTTTTGCGTTATACATGTATGCAGTTTGGTGGAGTCGCTTATTGTGCTCTATTGCGTATAGTTGTAGCAGTGTATACGTATACTAGTGAGAACGTTCCACATGGTTAAACGAAATAATCAATCTTTTACGAGTAGATTAATCTGTCGCTACTTTAATTAGCGAACTAGATACGATGTAGTGAGTGGTACGAATAATACAGAGCCAGGATCATAGTCGGTGCTTTCAACGAATACCGTATCCACACCTTTTACATCAATATCGACACCTGTCATACCAGCGTCTGCGGACAGAGAGAATGTTTTGAGTACCGTACGATCACCATCATATACAGTAATTTTCTGGTTGCCGCTCAGTAGAGCCATTTCCAGATGGAGGGTGCTGTATTTTTTGGCAGTCATGACCTGGAAGTCACGGAAGGACTCCGGTTTATCATTGATATATACTTCTTTGTAATCTTTACCTTTATAGACCGTCTGAGCTGGATCTTTGGTGCGCAGTGCGGAGCTTTCCATTGCGGTTGAGCCGAGTTCACTTAATGTTTGTTTGCTGGATGAAGGAGCAGTCGAAGAACCGCCGCCAGTGTTACCACCACCTGTAGAACTTCCGTTACCAATACTGATCGAAGAGTTAGCGCTATCATAATTAACTGGAATATCCATCAGTTGACCGACTGCACGAACGGGCAGGTACGTTGTGCCGTTGTATGTGATCGGCAGAACCTTTTTACCATTCGCATCAGTGAGCTGAGCTGCTGTACCATTGACATTAAATGAGAGTGCACTGTTCAGATATGCGCGGATCGGCTGTAAGCTGGTTGCCGCGATTGCACCTGTTCCGATGCCCAGTGTAAGTGTAGCGGTAATAAGAAGCGCGGTGCCTTTTTTAATCATTATTATTCCTCCTTAGACGAGTTGAGTTCAGACTTATCTGCACACGTAGAAAGAACACAGAATAATATGACGCGCATGCGAAATGGGGAGTATGTACTGCGCGATGGTGGAAGTATGTTGTTAGATGTATGTAAAAAGCAGTAAGTCGGATACTTTATATTTACATAGGGTTGTAAACAATGTCAATTACTGATAGCAAGGCTTTTGAAAAGGAATGTTAGGTATCAGTAGTTCGTTTATGTTATATGGAACCCAATGAATACATTCGGCTTGAAGAAGCATATATTCATTTCGCCTATAGTTAAGCGGTTTAACCAAGTGATTGACCAGTATGAACTAGAATATATGATGTAACAAATAAGCAGAATAAAAAACTACGGAGGCGCGTAAGATCGCGGGCTCCGTAGTTGGGATATCGTAGAATTTTTATATGAAAAGAATCAGAGCAATTTTTTGCCAGATCGAATAAGGGTCTCGATCTACATCTGGCCAAGGCGAATGGATACTCACCTTCTATATAAAGAAGGAAGCGTCAATTTCATTTAATGAGGGGAAGACGAATCCTTTTTTAGACCTTTGCCAAGTCCCTTCATAAAACGTAAACCAAAGCCAAGTGCACGCTGGATATCAGGGTCTTTCAGTGCGCGTAGCATCGACATCATACCGATCTTTTCCGTTTGAGGACGAGCAGCTTCTTCCAGTCCTTGTTGTACGCTGTTCATAAGCTGAGCCGTTTGCGCAGGATCAACAGCGGTTAACGCTCCTGCTGCTGCCATGCCGTTATTGATCAGATTCGTAATCTCCTTGCGGGACACTTGACCAAGTACGATTTCAGCAATTTCGGCTTTTGCTTTGAGCATGGATTCGGCAGCTTCGAGAATACCACTCGTTTCTAATTCTCGCAAAATCGACAGTGAGCGTTCCAGTGCTGCATTGGACTGGGCTAATTCCTTTTGCAGCTGCTCGATGGTCTGTTGCTGTTGTTCCTGTTCGGTCAGCGTTTTTTTACGGATGGCTGTAATAGGTGTCGCCATAGGCATATCTTCCTTTCATCATGTGATGATAGCTGTAGTTGCTTATAGATCAACGAGCGATACATAGTCTGGACGATCCCATTTACGCTGAACCTCAACGCCGTTTTGCGGATGACGCTTTTTGTAACGTGGGTTCGTTTCTGGTAGTGGATTAACGCCTTTGACATTCAGGATTTGCATGCGTACTTTCGTTTGTTTGTATGCTGGTGTATGGGTACGCACATCGACAGCAGATCCTGTCAGCAAATTGACCGCCGTTTCATGGCTGACCGAGTGCATCGGCACATAGATTTCGTGTCCACGCACACGATCGGTAATAACAGCCCGTAGCTTGATCGCTCCATATGGCGATTCCAGACGCACCAGTGTACCGTCCTCAACACCGCGCTCGGCAGCAAGCTCTGGCGATACCTCGACAAATACTTCTGGCAGTTTGCGATTGATACCGGTAGATTTGTTCGTCATATTACCTTCATGGAAATGCTCCAGTAGACGACCGTTATTCAAGGTCAGATCGAACTCAGCAGGATATTCAACTGGTGGTACATAGTCAACGAGTGAGAAGCGTGCTTTTTTATCCGGGAAATGGAAGCCTTCGGTGTAAAGCAGCGGCGTGTTCGCACCGTCAGATGAACCCCAGTGGAAGCTACCCCAGCCTTCGAGCACCTCATAATCACATTGTGCGAAAAACGGAGTGAGTGACGCCATTTCAGCGAAAATCTCGGATGGATGCGTATAACCCCAATCGAAGCCCAGCTTCTTCGCCAGCTGTGTTGTAATCCACCAGTCTGGCTTGGAATCGCCAAGTGGCTCCAGTACTTGATATAGACGTTGTACACGGCGCTCCGTATTAGAGAATGTACCATCCTTTTCAAGTGAAGGCGCCGCAGGTAGGATCACATCAGCGAATTGAGCTGTTTTGGATAGGAATACGTCCTGCACAACGAAAAACTCAAGCTGAGCGAGCATTTCATGTACATGATTCACGTTCGAGTCGATCCATGCCATATCTTCGCCGACCAGATACATCGCCTTCAATTCACCGCGACCGATACCATCGACCATCGCGATATTATCTTTACCTGGAGTAGGGGAGATCTTCACTCCATACGCCTGTTCAAACTTGGCACGTGCCTCGTCATTGCCGACATGCTGATAGCCTGGCAGCCATGGTGGCAATGTACCCATATCGCAAGCACCCTGTACATTGTTATGTCCGCGTAATGGGTAGGCACCTGCACCTGAACGCATATAGTTGCCTGTAGCAAGTAAAAGATTAGAGATTGCCGCGGAAGTATGAGAACCAGCAATATTTTGCGTTACACCCATGCCCCAACAGATCGCGGTTCCGTCTGCATCACGGATCATTTCAGCGATGGAGATTAATTCTGCTTGCGCAATGCCCGTTACTTCTTCGGCATAAGCGAGTGTATAAGGAGAAATCAGTTTCAAGTATTCGTCATATTGATTCACATGCTGCTGAATGAACTCTGGCTGATGCCAGCCTTGCTGGATCATATAGTTCGTAATCGCTGTAATCCATACAAAGTCTGTTCCTTGCTTTGGACGAATGAATAGATCCGAGCGTTCTGCCATTTCGTGCTTGCGCAGATCGGCTACGATCAGCTTTTGTCCATGCAACTTATGTGCACGCTTGATACGTGTTGCCAGTACCGGATGACCGTCTGCAGGTGCGCAACCGATTAGAATGACTAGACCCGCAGCAGCGATATCCTTGATCGTACCCGCGTCACCACCGATACCCACAGTAAACATCAGACCATCAGACGCTGGAGATTGGCAATACCGGGAACAGTTATCCACATTGTTTGTCTCGAATACTTGACGAGCTAGCTTTTGGATCACATAATTTTCTTCGTTCGTAATTTTGGAGGAGGAGATAAAGCCGAGCTTATCACTGCCATGCTCTTTACGAATCGCACTCATACGCTCCGCTACATAAGTCAGCGCCTCGTCCCAGCTTGCTTCTACGAATTCGTTACCATGACGGATAAGCGGCGTGGTTAGACGCTGATCACTATTTACAAAATCCCAGCCAAACTTGCCTTTGACGCAGGTCGAAATCGCATTGACCGGTGCATCATGAGTCGGTTGTACTTTGAGAATCTCGCGACCCTTTGTCCATACCTCAAATGAACAGCCCACTCCGCAGAACGTACAGACGGTTTTCGTTTTACGCGTACGCGTATCACGCATTGCCGCTTCTACCTCAGAAATCGCAAAAATACCGCTGTACCCAGGCTCAACTTCCTTGATCACATCAATCATCGGATTCAGCATATTCTCACCGATCCCTGACATAAAGCCAGCCTGTCCGATCATCGACTTCTCCATCAGTGCATTACATGGACAGATCGTCACGCATTGTCCACAGCTGACACAGGACGATTCATTGATCGAAACGCCATCATCCCAGATGACACGCGGACGATCCGCTTCCCAGTCAATCGACAGCGTCTCATTCACCTGGAGATTCTGACATACTTCCACACATTGCCCACAAGCAATACACTGATTCGGATCATACCGATAAAACGGATGCGACATATCCACTTCTGTGGTCGGCGCCTTTGGCGTATACGGATACTTCTGATGCTCAATCCCCATCGCTTCCACCGTATTATGCAGCGTACAGTTGCCATTATTGTTATCACATACCGTACAATACAGCATATGATTCTCCAGCAACCGATCCATCCCTTCCGTCTGCGCTGCCTTCGCCGAAATCGAATCCGTCTGCACCTGCATCCCAGCCATCACCGGCGTCGAACAAGCACGTGTGAGCTTCCCATCAATCTCCACAATACACGTATCACAGGTCTGAATCGGATCAACCTCCGGCACATAACACACCTGCGGATGCTCAATCTGCGCCAAATTAATCGCCTGCAACACCGTCATCCCAGCTTGCGCCTCATAATCGTGCCCATTAATCACTAACTTCACAGATAAAGACTCCTTCATAACGAAACTCCTTCATCATCAATTTGCACCATCTCATTCATCGCACCACACACCATCAACTAACCATCCAATTCCACAACATCATTCCAAGTCACAATCTCAAAATAATCTCTAAGACCCAAATAATCTACAATGACCGCCAACACCATCGCCACAACGATCAGCCAAGCATCACACAGCAATTCCCAAACTAACCCCGAACTTATCCTAAAATTACAAACCAATTACCTAGATACCAAATCCCAAACGTGATCAACCTAACTAGCAAAAGAAAACCAATCACTTCCGTTTTCCCCTGCTACACACCACCACAGTGTGAGACTTGCATTTCAGGCACGACTGTCCCATCAAGCACAGAACGAAGGGAAGGTAATAAGGGAAAAGGACGATTTTGGAGTATGAGAATCTACATGCCATCCTAATCCAAGATTCTCATACTCCACCCGAGGACGTTCCCTTATTCCTTCCCGCAGTGGTGCCACTCCCCAGCGCCGCACAAGCAATCTCACACCCCAGAAAATAAAAAAACTCCACCTTAAAGTCGATGCCTAATCCAGGCAGCAAGTTTAAAGTGGAGTAATCCGCTAGCAATGACATACTAGCTAACCAATCCAAAAATATTTGACGATCATGTGACTAAAAACATTATACTCCTCTTGCCTAGAAATTCAAGACACAACTTGTTCAAACTTCACATCCCGTGCTACAAATGAATCTATAACGATTGGAATACCTCAGCAACACTTGAATTTCGAAAAAGGAAGTGTATGATCTTTAACATACCCTTAGGAGGAATACGAATGAAAAGAGAGTCAGCGTTTAACGAAATCGTACGTAAAGTACGCAAAGATACATTTGGTAAAGGGCCGGAGCGGATTCACACGACCTTTGTGGATAATATGGCAATTACCAAGATGTGGGGTAACTTTACGCCAACAGAGAAATTTATAGCTGGAACGCCAGAGGGCAAGGAAATGGTACACCGTGCACGTACGCAGATGGTGCAGAAGCTGTATGAGCAAAATGTGCCAGACGGAATGGAGGAGCTATGCGGTTCAAAGCTTCAACATCTGTTTACCGATATTAAAGTGGAAGATGACTTTGCCATCTCCGTCTTTGTGTTTGAAAAAAATATTGAACAGGGATGATATCATGAACCCGGAGTTTAAGCAGCAACGTACGATGATCCGTTATGAACGCGGACAGCTAGAAGAAAAGCAGGATGTGGTCGTATCCGAGCAACCGGTAACCGTCAAGGTGAACGGTGAAGAGTTCGTGACCCTTGTATGCACGCCAGAATATATCGAGGAAATGACGATTGGCTTTCTCGCTTCCGAAGGTGTCATTCAGAGCTACAGCGATATTGGAGAGCTGTGGGTACAGGAAGAGGAAGGATTTGTGCATGTGCGCACCGATCGCTGGAAGCCGCAGCACCGACAACTATTTACAAAGCGTTATATTACGTCCTGTTGTGGTACAAGCCGCCAGGGCTTCGTTTTTTTTAATGATGCACGTACCGCGAAGCGGATGGATAAAGTGCGGGTACAGCTTACGTTTGAGCAGTGTTTTGCATTGATGGACGAAGTGCAAGGGACGAGCGAGTTATTCAAGCAGACCGGTGGTGTGCACACGGCAGCACTATGCGATCCCGATGGCGTTATACTGGCGCGCAGCGATATTGGACGCCATAATGCACTGGATAAAATCTATGGCTGGTGCCTGAAAAATGGCATCACACCCGAAGGAAAGATTATCGCATTTAGCGGTCGGATCTCTTCTGAAATATTGACGAAAGTGTCCAAGATTGGATGCGAGATTATTTTATCCAAGTCAGCACCGACCGAGCTTGCGCTGGATATTGCCGATCATCTAGGCATTACAACCGTAGGCTTTATTCGCGGGGAAAGCTGTAATGTGTACACCCATCCACAGCGATTAAAAGAATATGCGGACAAGCATGAAAATTCTGTGCTATCCTAAAAAGAAACACTTTTGCCGATATGGGTGATATACACGTCGTTTGTATCGTAAGTTCATCAGCGCTAAACGACGGCTAGCACAGACAGAAGAAAAGATAAAAAGTGCCACAGGGTATACCGGACAACGAGGCGAGAAATGGGGGAGAGACGATGGCTATCTATGACCAACATAACCGTATTATGCGGGATTTACGGATCTCTGTCACAGATCGCTGTAATTTCCGCTGCCGGTATTGTATGCCGGAGGAAATTTTCGGCAAGGATTACGCGTTTTTGCCGAATGAAAGTGTGCTAAGTGAAGAAGAGATTGGACGTATGGCAGCAATCTTCGTTGCACTGGGCACACGCAAGCTGCGTATTACAGGTGGTGAGCCGCTACTACGCAAGGATCTGACAAGTATTATTGAGCGTCTGGCAGCACTGGATGCAGATGATCTATCCCTGACGACAAACGGCAGTCTACTTGCACGTAAAGCAGCTGAGCTGAAGGCGGCTGGACTACACCGGATTACAGTTAGTCTGGACAGCCTGGAAGATGATCTGTTTCTGCATATGAATGGTGGACGCAGCCGGGTGAAGCCAGTGTTAGAAGGTATTGATGCTGCCGCTGCTGCGGGATTGTCAGTAAAGGTAAATATGGTCGTACAGCGCGGTATGAATGAAGATGCTGTAGTCCCAATGGTTGACTATTTCCGGGAACGCGGACATATTTTGCGCCTGGTTGAATATATGGATGTGGGTAATACGAATGGTTGGAATCGCGAGCATGTGGTAAGCAAGCAGGAGCTACTGGATCGCATTGGAGCACACTGGCCGTTAACTGCCATGGCACCGAATTATGACGGTGAAGTGGCTACACGATATCGTTTTGACGATGGAAAAGGCGAGATTGGCTTTATTTCATCGGTAACCGAGGCATTTTGTGGTTCTTGTACACGAGCAAGATTATCTGCAGAAGGGAAGCTGTATACTTGTTTATTCGCTACTCGCGGACATGATTTGCGTGCCTTACTGCGTTCCAATCTGAGTGATGAAGAGATCTCCCGTCAGGTGTCTGCCATTTGGAATGGTCGTCATGATCAGTATTCGCTTGATCGTGGAACAGATTCTGCACCGGATCGCGATCAGGGTGAAAAGGTCGAAATGTCCCATATTGGCGGTTAAAATCTGGTAGTACAGCGGATCACTGGAAATTAAAAATGCAATTGGAAATGACTTGATCACAAGTAGGAGGCGAAAGCCTTCTATTTTTTTGTCACAAGATTGACAAACAATAGTTGGTCTATTAATCTTAGTAAGCAGCAAAGCTGGCTTGGAGCAGATTCATGCGATGTCTGTGCTCTAAGCACTGAGTGCAATAGCGTTGATTGATGACCTTATATGGAATTGTAAGGGAGTTAACCAGCATAACCAGTTCCTCTGCGTATGATGACTATAAATCTTGGTCAGCAGGATGAGGGCTTGTCATGATGGTTTTTTTTGTGCTGTGATGATTCGCTATACATCCCTGCAATCTGGCGCCAGAATGCAAGTGGAACATGTGAATACGAATCTGCACAGAACCGTATGCTAACAACGAAGATGATATGGATGGAGGATATACAATGGCTTATCACACACCTCAGGAGATTATGAAAATGTCTGCTGAAGTTGGCTTCAAAAAATCGAAGCTACCTGTATGGACAGTTCTCATTCTCGGATTTATGGGTGGGGCTTTTATTTCACTAGGATTTTTGGCTGATATTCGTGTCATCGGTACAGCTCCCAAGGAGTGGGGTTCGATCGCTGGCTTTTTCGGGGCAGCGGTGTTCCCGGTTGGCTTGATGCTAACGGTACTGGCAGGAGCTGAGCTTCTGACGGGTAATATGATGACGATGGCAGCTGCATTATTTTCGAAAAAGATCAAGTTTTCCCAACTGCTCAAAAACTGGGTACTGGTGCTCGTTTCGAATTTTGTAGGTGCAATTGCAGTTGCTTACTTCTTCGGACATGTGGTTGGACTCACTGAAGGAGCATTCCTGACCAAAACATTATCTATTGCTCATGCTAAAGTAGGCGATGGATTCGGCGAAGCGTTTGTATCTGCGATCGGCTGTAACTGGCTGGTCTGTCTTGCGGTATGGATCGCTTACGGAAGTAAAGATTCATTCGGTAAATTTGCCGGTATCTGGTTCCCAATTATGGCGTTCGTAGCCATCGGATTCCAGCACGTTGTGGCGAATATGTTCATTATTCCTGCAGCGATCTTTGCAGGTTCGGATATTACATGGATGCAATACCTGGAAAACTTTGTACCTGTATTCTTAGGTAATGTGGTAGGTGGCTCGATCTTCGTAGGTCTGGCTTACTTCCTGGCTTACCGTCATACATTGGATGGTTCAGCTGTTCCAGCTACAACGACAGTAGCGCCTGCTTCAGCGCAGTCCCGAGCGGTTCCTGACGCTGCAATTAACAATACGCGTGCAGTGAAGCACTAATCATCGCATAGTAGATCATCAGAGATAGAACAGTGCATATGCACAGTCTATAGAAATGATAGGGCATGATTACATGCTAGTTCGTTGTTAATGATCTCTAAACGATTTCTATACGTACAAAGAGCCACTTTCTTCATTACGAAGGAAGTGGCTCTTTGCAGTGGATTTAATATATTAACGATTTATTACAAGAAGTGCTGTTGTATGCCATAAGCTAGTTGACATAGCAAGTCTTAACTATAAAAAGAGCTAGTACCTTGACCGAATAAAATGTAAGGTTTTCGATGAATGTAGCCTAATATTCGTATTGGTCATAGTACCCGTAGCATTAACCTGCTTGTTTATCTGTGTCTGTATGATTGGGTTCGGTGTTCGAGCTAGTCGCCTTGTCTGTATCGGCGGAAGCCATCGGATGAACCGATGCGCCTGTACCCGCATCAGCTGTAGGATGCTCATCCAGCTGGAAACGATCCAGCTCATGATGCATCTCGCCGCGAATTTGGCGTAGCTGCTTCACTTGTTCGCTCGACTGCTGGAATGCATGACGTTGTTCGACAGTAGACGCAGTGATTTCCTCACTACCGGCAGCGGACTGCTCGGTAATCGCGCTAATATTCTCGATCGCTTGCTGAACTTGATTGCTTAGTTCGTGTGAGCTGTGCATGTCATCAGACAGACGATGAATATGTGAAGCGATTTGTTTGATCTGCTGACTGATCTCAGCAAATGACGCATCGGTCATTGTAGTAGCTTCTTCCTGTTGCACGAATAGTTCAACGCTGTTCGTAACCGAAGCATTAACTTTACCTACAGCAGATGTGATCGCTTCGACTGCAGTGAAAATTTGGCTAGCTGCGGTTACCGATTGATCAGCGAGCTTCTTCACTTCACCAGCAACAACGGCAAAGCCGCGACCTGCCTCGCCAGCACGAGCAGCCTCGATGGATGCATTAAGGGATAGCAGGTTGGTCTGTGAAGCGATATCCGACACGAGCTGTGTCATACTAACAATCTGTACAGCATTATGGTCAAGTGTCTGTACAGTTTGCTGCAGATCGCTCATCGCTTTACGATTCGTAGTCACCAGAGCAAGCTGCTGCTGCATCCGACTGCTACCTTCTTCAATCGAACGTAACACTTCATTACTGTAGGTAGCTGATTCGGATGTCGTTTCCAGATTCGTACGGAATTTATCCTGCATCTGGTCAACCACTTCAACGGTAACGCTCAGATCCTCAGCGATTTTTTGACTACCGATCGCGAGCTCTTCAATAGATTGTGCGACCTGACTGACAATATCCTGCATTCGGTCATTACTGCGGTCGATATCTTGCGCCATATCATCAACACGGTTGCCCGCTTCCCCAATGGAGCTAACGATATTACGCAGATTAGCAATCATTTGCTGGAAGGAGCGATTCAAGTCATCCAGTTCATCCTTGCCTGTGGCAGGTTTTAATTTGACCGTGAGATCGCCTGCCGCGATACGCTTGGCTGCATCGGTTAGCACCTGTGTACGACGTGCCAGCTGTCTTGCGGCATACGTATTGAATACGCCGACCGCGATCAGCAGTACAATGGCACCGACAAGTGCGATTTTCCACGTCAAATCAATACTTTCAGTTAATCCAGCAGTATAGTTCTCATAATCAGCTTTGGTTTGCAATTTGAGTAAATATACATCGTTTTGAATACCCTCGATACGGATACTTTCACGCTTGGCTTCTGCGCCATCGCGATTTTGCATCGCAGTGGTACTAGCTGTAGTGAGCTGCTTGAATTTGCTATCGACGCGTGCGAGTAACTGCATTTCCGCTGGCGATGGTAAACCAGAGGCTTTCAAAGAATCCAGCGTGGTTTGAACTTTATTCAGCTGTTTCTCTACAATGGAACGATTACTTTCCGATATAGAGAAAGAAAAGTTATTCAGCGCCTGCCCCGTCAGGACAAGATCGCTATCCAGTTGCTGAGCATTCAGCATATTGGGTACAAGATCACTTGTTTTAGAGTTGATGCTGAGCAGCTGGAAGATAATATAACCGACCAGTATGAGCGAAGCGAGCAACGAGATGAGCGCGTTTCGCACCAGTTTGCCTTGTAATTTCATGGGAGAATTCCTCCAATAGTCAAAAGTAAGGGGCGTGCAGATTACGAGCCTTGCAGCGTGATCTTAATATCGCCTGAGATAAGCTTTTGCTTCAGGTCT